>ULZO01024615.1_pt1 | contig 13152 bp, 17 predicted proteins | sample 1963181 | NCBI WGS metagenome assembly ULZO01 (sample SAMEA4835891, study PRJEB28245) | human gut metagenome | biome: gut microbiome; material: fecal sample | place: Denmark | collected 2008 | reverse complement strand
CGCCCAACACAACTTTTTCTCACATTTTTCATTCCAAACTAACACTTTATGATAATTTCGAACATTTTGTTAAGCTCTCTAAACAATTTTCTATATTTTTCACAGAATTTTCACAGAATATGAGTATTCTCATACGAAAAACGCTTGACTTTTTTGAAAATTTGTGATACAATGGAAATAGGAAAGATAGGAAAGCAGTAAACAATATGAATGATAGGTGATAGCCGGTGGTAGAAGCTCCGCACCCATATTGAAGCAGTGCTATGCTTGCCTGCTTCCTATCTAACCAAATTTTATTAATAGAGGTGCAATATGAAATACAAAAAGGGTGTAGCAAAAGAATTGCTTGATTTATGTGTAGGTAATGACCTTGATAAAACACGCAAAGCAACTTTGCAGCATAAGAGTGTCGGGGAGTATATATATTCCAATCACGGCGAGCCTATTAGAATTAACGGTAAAAATACTGAAAAAGTAGGAGAGGAATATAATGGAAATAGATGATAAAGAATACGAGCTTCTTAAAGCTAAATCAGATAAATTTGATGAAGAACTTAATAAATATAAGACAGAGAGCGAAGAAAAAATAAAAGCTCTTACAGCTGAAAGAGATGATTTTAAGTCTAAATACGATAGTGAAAAGAATAATCATGATAAATTAAAAGATGATTATATATCATTTCTTACAGGTCACAGCGGAAATAATCAATCTGCTCAAATTGTAGATGATTTTGATAAAATTTGTAAAGATAAATTTGGAGGTTAACAATGGCAGTTAGTGGACTTATTACAGCTATGCAGAGCATATTTGCGACACCGGAATATGCTGACCGTATTCCTAATAGCGTAAAATCTGTAATTACAGCAGGTAATTATGGAACAACTACTTTTCCTACTGAAATTGAAAATGCAGTTTATAATGTTTTAGTGGATAAGATTGGGAAGCAAGAGATTTATAAGTTTGAGTATAATAATTTTGACGCTTCACAGTATGATAAAGGTTATTTGCCTTTTGGTGGTATCATTGAGGACGATTATGTAGAAGCAATGAAAGCTGATGAAGTAAATAATCTGCCTACTTTTGATAATCAGTCGGATTATGAATTTGTTAATTATGACCCTTTCAAAATTAATTATGCTTCTATTGCTCCGTCGTATTATACACTCAAAACTCTTTTGCAATATCATGTAACGACTGCTTATGATGTATTCAAGCGTGCTTTCATTAGTGAAGGCTATGCAATGAATTTCATTCAGACAATTAGAAGCGTTCTTCCTGAAAGTGCTAAACTTGATAAGTATTTGATTTTTAGAAACATGCTTGCAAGTTCGACTATTTATCCTTCTGGAACTGATGTTTCTTGTGTTGTAGCAGGTTCTACAATGACCGCTGCTGAGAGTATTCAGATTGTAAAGACAATTCGTAATTATGTAGAAGCGTTTAAGTGGAATACAACTAAGTATAACAAGCAGTGTAAACTTGTATCGTCTAAGAGAGATGACCTTGTGTTGTTTATGGCAGCAGGTATTCATAACGAAATTGTTTCGTCACAGTATAATGCATATCATAAGGACCTTGACTTCGGTTGCGAAGTGCAGCTTATTGACGGTTTCGGAACTGACGCTGCAACAACCGGGCAGTTTGCTACTCTTGCTGATAAACGCGGTATTAAAATTTATCGTTGGCTTGAAAATCGTTTTGATAATATCTGGAATCCTTATGGTGTTGGATATTGGAATACTTTCTTGACGCAGGGTGATTTGTTTGGTTATTCGTTGCATAAGAATATAATCAGGTTTTTACTTTCAGACGGTAAGTAATATACTAACGTCTCATAAGTTCTCCTGTGTAGTGGTGCGCGCTAATGCACGGCGCGGGTTAGGGTGGGTAATTTATTATGGCAACACTTAATTTACAATTTTATAGTGATAATTGCCCTACACGGGATAAACGTTTTATGTCAAGCGGAGATTTGCGTAATTGGGAATCGAACAATAATAATCCTGATAATACTATAAAGATTGACGGATTTTATGAAGCATGCAATTTTATTGATGTTGAGTTTCCTAATTTAGACAAAAAGAATTTTGCTTATTTTACTGTTTATCCTGATGTTGCAAAAGTAACAAAAGAGCGTAATTATTATGCTGCATTTATAGATAGATTTGAAGTAAATGAACTTAATACTGATTGTTTTAGAATATATTATACAATAGATTGGTGGACTACTTTACAAGCATATTATGGTAGTGATTTTGAAAATGTTATAACTAAGAATATTTTCGGAGAAGTAGGGCGTGCGCATGTCAATGATTGGGTGCAAGACTTTCAACAGCCTAATTTGATTAGAGCTACTATGACATTTACAGATGATACAATGGAAGAATACGTAAATGCTTTTCATATTACTAAACAAGTTCTCAATCAAGCTGTATTGAAGAATACCGCAAATAAAAAGGCATTTAAGTTTTTATACATTATATTCAAGCGGAATTTATTAACAACTCAAACTCCTGCATTGTTTTGTGAACCGACCACATATAATTCGGATAATAATACATGGGGGTTTAATATTCTTCCCACGCCTTTCGGTGTTGCTGTATTACCCATTATTAACGGTTGTTTTGCTGAATATGATTTTGCAGGTGAAACAAATAATTTTAATTCAAACATAAAAAATTACCCTGCCAATACAATAACAGGCGATGAGATAGCCGGAATGTTCATATCTGATATATGCGGCTATGAGTGGAGTTATAGCGACACGGGAGACTTTATATTTTCCGAAAAATGCGATACCATTCAATTTGATATTGACGGTGTTTCAAACAAATGTACAGCTATTGTTCCACCGTCTTACAAATTAGTCGAATTTGAAAGTCAAAATCTAACAGCTTTCGTTGAGTCGTCACAAATACTTCCGTTAATGGCTGACATGTACACGGATAAAAAGAATGTAGATTATGAATGGTTTTTTGAAAACGGCCCCGCCAAATTACATTGTGAACCATATGTTACAAATGCGGTTATATCTCAAAAGGGAGGTTTTATTGTACACTATCATTTATTGCAAAGTACGCAAAATTTCTGTGTAAATGTTTCCCCGAATACAGGCGGTTATTATTTCGGTATCGCGGAAGTAGGAAGTTCGGGCTTCAATCAAGTAAAAATATTGCAGAGCTATAATGTGTTCCAAGTTTTTTCTACTCAAAATTGGATAGACCAATCTAACGCAGTATTCCAATCCATATCAAGTGTATTATCTCCGATAGTAGGAGGAGTTACGAACGTAAATAAAATAAATACACCAAACAGTAAAGGAGAGGTATCGTCAACTGCTGGTGTAGATACGTTCGCAGCTTCGTATAATACAGCCACGCAAGTAGTCGGTAATACAATAAAATCTATTGATATTGTGCGTGATGTTATGCTTGGAGGTGATACTCAAATATCCCCCAATTATGAGGGTTCTATTGTAGGAAACAGTGCTATATGTATATGCACAACTGAACCCTTGTATGTAAGCAATATTAATGAGATAAAAGAACATTTAATTAGATATGGCTATACTACATATTTGGAACCGTATGATATATTAACTAATCATAAGCGAAGATATTTTAACTATATACGTTGTAATACTGTAAGAGTTACAATATCGCAACCTCAAAATGTAATTGATAGCATAAAAGAAATGTTATTGAATGGTGTATGGCTGTTTAGTTACGTGAATAATGAAAGTATTTTCAAATTAGACGGTGTTGTTAATATGCCTGCTAATTTAGGAATAGAGGTGTAAAATGTATTTTAACAATATATTTGCTATATTTGGTTCTCAAAATTATCCATATAGACCAAATATTGACATAGACGAATGGTTGTTTGTTCAGAAATATATTGATATATTCTGCTCCCGTTTCGGATATGATAATTTACCTGATAATACGCAAAAAATTGTTGGATTTAATTCGCAATTAGAGGTTATGATGTTTTTCTCGCCTGCTCTTGCGTGGTTTGAGGATAGCACATTAGGGTTACAATGTTTACCCGTAACAGGGCAATGGAAATTTAATATTACAGGATTTCCTACCGAATGGACTGTATTCGGGTTTAATAATTTCCGAAAAGACCTTACTGAAAATAACAGTGTAATAATGCCGAATGACGCTTTCTTTTCTATTCCGTTTTTACACGTGATGTATAATCTGAAATATATCATGGAATTGGATAAAACGCACTTGCAAAATATACGACGTCAACGTCAACCGCTTATTATGGAGATAGACGAGGACGAAAAGAAGAGTGCGGAAACATTTGTAAGGCAACTTAGCGAATTTAGTGACTACATTAAAATACGTATAAGAGGTACTGCAACGGATAAGAAAACAAAAATACTTACTGAAAGCAGACCGTTTAACTCTTATGCGTATGACAGTAAAATAGAATTTATTGGAGATAAATTAACAACGGATTTTCAAGTATATGAGAATAGAATTTTTCAATATTTTGGATATAATAATACTGCAATAGAAAAAAAAGAAAGATTGCTTGTAGACGAAGTTAATGCAGGTAACGAAATAATAAACTCTTATTATAATTCCGCTAAAATAGCTCGTGAAAAAGCGATAGAAAAAGTTAACAAAATGTTCAAAGTAAATATTAGCTTGAAAGATAATAAGGAGGAATTTGCTAAAAATGTTCAAAGTTCTTTATTCAATAGGCAGAACGTTGAAAAGAGTGGTAGCACAGTTTTATTCTGATTACAAAACAACTCAGTTAATAGGTAGTTTTTCACAAGATAGTGTTGAGTTTACTCCGAAAGAATTAAACGAAATACAAACTGAATTATATAATATATTCGTTAATTATTGGTTTTATTCTGAAATAGGTTTTGATAGTGATGACATGTTTGTGCAACGTCTTAATTCATGCTGGGAAAGAAATATAGATAAGTATGAATTGCTTATACAAAATAATCTTGAATATCCAGCAATGACAACGACAGGAAATTATACTGATACAAATAAGATACAGGATAATAATATACAAACAAAAGAAAACACTGTTACACCTGATTTGAATAGTAATACTGTAAATAAAGGTAGAAATGTTGAAATAATGAATACAAATACTGATACAACAGGTACTACTACTTCAACTGATAATAATACAGATAATCGCACCCGCGATGAAAGTCTTGTGCATAGCAACAATAATACTACTATTTATAGCACAGGTGATGAAATAAGAAAAGTGCTTGAAAATACAGCAATCAGAAATGATTGGATACATTGTTTCGATAATTTATTTATGGAGGTTTTATAATGGATAAATTTCTTCAAATTGTCCAGCTTGTAGGTACTTGTCTTTCTATTCTTGTAGTTGTAATTATTCCTATGATTTTGTATCTTTGGAAGAAAGTCAAAGAATTGATTGCAGCACCTTCCGATAAAAAGCCTACTGTATTACTTGACATTTATAATAATGTTGTGCAGTATATACAGGACGCCGAAAAAATGTTCACGGAAGGTACCAGCAAGAAATCGTGGGTATTGTCTCAAATCAAGAACGATTGTATTTCCGCAAGTATCGAATATGACGCTGATTATTGGACGAAATTAATTAATAAAGAAGTGGCCATGTCTAAAAAAGTTAACGTGGCGAAGTAACTTATTTAGGAGGGGCGAATAACCCCTCTTAATTATTAGGGAGGATATAAATGTTAACATATAAAACATTCAGAGAGATTGCTATTGATTACGCATACAATAGAGGCAGTGCGATACCGTTACAAGCAGACGAAGCATGCAATGCTATTGTTGCTTATATAAACGAACAATTACAAAATATTGAAAGTGAGGTAGCAAAAAATGACAATAGAAAATTTGAAGCAAATAGCAATTAAATATGCAACAACAAAGGGCTCGCGTGTTCCTCTTGCTCCTGATGAGTTGTGCAATGCTGTCGTTCAGTATATGAATAGTTTTTTCAGTGTAATGACTGATATAAATACAATTAAAGTAGCGGTAACGGAAAATAGCGGAAATATTGTATTTACAATTACAGGTAATACATATGACGGCAAACCTATCACGCCCATTGTTATAACAGTTGACCACAACGACTTTGTAACCGACCAAGAGTTTGAAGAGTTTAAGACTAATATATTAGATAGTATTGACTCTTTGAATAATAGTATTACAGAAATAAATAATACTATAAAAAATATTAATGATACGCTGGAAAATAATACAACAGATATAACAGGCCTTAAAAATAGAGTAGATAACACAGAAACAAATATTTCTGAAATTAATAGCACGCTGAATAATAAATTGGATAAAGTATCATCGACCACAGGTGTTCCGCAGGTATATGTAAAAGAATATAATGGAACGCAAACAATGCTAGACCTATCAGAATCAACAAGAGTTAACTCTATTCCTAAGAGAAGTCCCTCTGGAAGAATGTATACGAACGATGGTATTAGTTCCGAGCCCTCGTCGGTTGCAAACATGCGTAATATCGCCGATGTTGAAGCTAAAATACCTTCTATAACGAATTTAGCTGATGTCACGAAAGAAAATACTTTTACAGATGTTAATCATTTTACTCAATATATCACAACATTCGGTATTGAAATAGGAGCATTAGAGTTTAATGATGATGAATATGATGTATCAATATCTAACGCAACAATAGAAATATTTCATTATATTTCAGGTGGAAATGCTAACTCAATAAGAATAACAGACGAACAAATATGGGTTAAAAGATATAATGTTAGTGATTATAACAGTTTCAATTTTCCAAATAAATCAGGGACCCTTGCACTTACTTCCGATATTCCTGACATTCCGGAGTATACTAACGTGGATAGTGTTACGTACGATAGCACTAACGGGGCTATTATTGCTTACGACGGTGCACATGAGATACACATACCATTGAAAGCGGGCGATAATGTCACCATTGACGCAAGTGAAGATAATAAGAAAATCGTCATCAGTGCAGCAGGAGGTGGCGGAGCTGGCGACGTAACGGCCGCGGGGAATAATATATTCACTGGTGAAAATGAATTCAGAAATTATACTTACGATACATCTTATTTTTGTTTTGTTGATACAAAAGAAGATTATTTGACTAATGGATATACGACAACAATAAAAAACGGTGGTTTTGATATATCATATTATGAAAACGGAGAAGGAAAATATTGGACAACTTACGCAGATAACCAAATAATAAATAAATATATAGACATGGAGGGCGAAGTTGTTATAAAATTTCCTAAGAAAGATGGTACGTTCGCTCTTACTTCCGATATTATAAAGAAGCCCGTATATTTTATCTCTTTTTATGCAAATGCGCCCAGCGAGCCTTGTCATTTAATAGGGACAATGATGTCAAAAAATTCGTATGGAACAGGTCAAAAGACTAATGAAGAGTTTGCTGTAATGCTGGCAGATAATTTATATACGAATAGTAATGAAGGGCTTGCCGCATATGGTAAATTAGCGGGGAAAGATATATTATGTATATATTCAGAGGACGGGTTATCAATTCGTTGCTTAGATGAAGAAAACAGTGAAGTTGATTTACCCACGGTAATGTTTTTTGTAATGGAGACTGAACTATAATGGATAAAAATTTATTTTATACTAATCAAGAGAATTATCAAATAGGAAACAATGATTATCATTGTCATATCGTTAACGGTATTGCAGGGAGAGGTAAAACAACTTATTGGCTTGCATATCTATTTGACCGTTTTAAGAATACAGGTAAAAAATTTTTATATCTAAGACGTTCAGACATTGAAATGGAATTAGCTCTTAATATGGGGCTACTTCCTTCATTACGTAATGCTTATGGAGATAGATTTGATTGGATACAAGACGAAAAGCATAGGTCAAATATAATATCTATACAGGTTGATAATAAATGGCATGAATGTGCTTATTATACTACATTGAACAATGTTAAAGGTGTTCAGATAGAGGATTGCGATGTTGTGTTATTTGATGAATATGTAGCAAAATCACGTGGCAAATATAAAGGCGGTGAATACGGAATACACGAGCCCGCTATATTCTTCCGACTTATGGAAACAATATTCAGGCGACGCGAATTTTGGATTATCATGTTAGGTAATAATGACACATTGACTAATCCATATAATGAACAACTTAATATACCATTCACAACTCGATACTATAAAAATCGTAATAGAGATTTATTCTATTATTTCGATACATCTGATGATACCGTAAAAGAAAAACAAGATAGTATTTTAGGAAAACTTTCTAAAAATACTGAATATGAAAACTATACTACTCAAAATATAGCTATGGACAGTATTGACGAGAGTTTTATTTCTGATAGACCTTTACACTCAACAATGGTTTATAATATCAAATATCTATCAACTAAAATAACCGTATGGCGAGATAATCATGGCATATTATATTTCACGGACAAATATAAATTTAATCCTGCATATCCGGTTATATCGGTAACAACAAGTGATATGTCAATAGATACTAATTTCATTAAAGATTGTAACGGGCAAATGATTACATGGTCGATAATGTATTCTCACGGAATGGTGAGGTTTAGTTCTCAAAAGATTGGTTCAATGTTCCTATTAATATCTAAATTAGTTACACAATAAAAGAGGGTTTTATCCCTCTTTTTTTATTTTGCCTAATCTATAAGTTGTTATTCCTATTACTTTACCGCCTATTGCACTTTTAACCTGTTTTTTACCTTGAAATTCTTGACCTAAATTAAAATTATCGAAATCCATTTGTTTCTTTATATTGTCATCTGCGCCGCAACATGTAACGTATTTATTCCATACAGTGGGAGTTTTAGGTTCCCACCCCCAATAGATATACCGTTTTGCTCCTACACACTTAAACTTATAGATATAATGTTCAATCTTAAAATAATCATATAAAGTGGAATGTATAGGTATATTATTTAAGTTTATGTCGTCTAAAACGTATAAACTATCTGTATCACAATACACAAATTTATCAATATTTTTTAATATATATTTTATAAGATTATATCGTGCCCACGCTGTTACAAATACAGCTATGGGGATATATGATTTTGTTTTTGAATACTCCCCTTCTATTAATGAAAAACGCAACACCCCATTTTCCAAATATGGTTCTTTACTATCTCTTTTCGGGTTCGTTCCAAATGTACCGTAAAGTGCATTTTGCATACGTTTATCATATGAACGCGCTGCCCCTGTATGTGTTTCTTTTCCTAATCTCCATTTATGAATATAATCATAAAATAAACTACCTTTTCCGTCCTCATCTATTATTTCAAACTTATCCATATTTTTAGCTTCATTCGGTGTAATTTCTATGCCCTTAACAGCTTTGAACATATACCCCTCAATGTATTCTATTTCTATTATATCGTAACACATATATAATAATTCTAAATCAGGGTTTGCAAGCCATAAATCAAACATTAAACCGTTAGATGAGTTCAAATATAAATTATCCGACGACAAAAATCCATTCCGGCGCGCTATTGTAGGTACTGCATTCGGTTTTAACTCAAATGATACTTTAATATGCTGTATGTATATCGGATATTTACCTGAATATTTATCATCATATTTTCCACTATACCACATAGGAAAACCATGCGGCATATATTCATGTAACATTTGCGCAGGATACATACTGTTTTTATCTAATGACATCATATTATATATTACTCTATTTTGATATTTAGGATTGCAATATACATATCCACCGCGATATGCTTTTCGTATATTAGTTTCTTCTATTTGTTGCAGAAAAGGGAAATTAATATCATAATTTTTCTTACCTATTCCCTTTATAAATTCGCTTCTTGCATTTCCTGCTTGCGTAAATTTCACGCCTCCCATTTCAATATTTTTCTGTATTGTTCTCATGTCTATTTCAGTATCGTTATGAATGTACTCTATTTCCTCTTCGGTAGGTTTATAGCCTATTTCTCTAAATTTATCATAATCAATTTCACCCTTTTTTATCGGTAAATCGTACATTATAGCACTATCGTGTATACTCATATTAACAGTTTTAAGGCTATCCATTATTGTAACATGTTGCCCCATTCGCCCCACAATTTCATAAGCATAATGTAAACCCATATCACTTATTACTGTGTGAAATTCAAAAGGCAACATTTCATCGGATTTCTTATTAACATGTTTATAACCATTATTAAACAACCACGTTATTATGTAGCTACCGTCATATGCTAAATTACGGAAAAAATATAAACATTTATATGACGTACGTATAATATAATTCATAAAATAATTAATGCTTGTTCCTGTTCTATGCTTATAGTCTTTATCACATATATCCCACAGCCAAACACGCGCCTCACAATTCCATGCTTCCGTTGATGTCTCAAAGTCTGCTGCATATATATGTTTATACCGTCTAAAATCAAAATCCATATTTTTTTAATATTTGAGCTATATCATCATAAATTTCTGATAATATCTCTTGCTTTTTATATTCAATATAAAAATCCATATCAACGTAAAACAAAAAATCGGAAACAAGATTATATAAACGATTTAAGTCATTATCTGAAAAATTTGATAAATTATCTGGACTAATATCAAATCCCACTGTATATAAATCGTTTGATAAATTTTGAATATCATTAATTTCTGTTGTGGTTCTACCTGTTTCGGAATATGTTTTAATTTCGCTTTTATATGTTTGCAACGCATTTTTTATATATCCTTTTTGGCGCATTCCGTAATTTGTTATATTAGGGAGCGTTGGTAGATTCAATTTATTTGCATGCTTATTATAGCTTTCCTTAAAAACCTGTGTTTGATTTATAAAAGATTTAATTTCTTTTATTTCATCTGGCATATATAATTCTTTTAATACCTTATTGAATTTAGTCGGAAATCTCATTGGAGTCTACCTCCATTTCAATCAAATTAATTACTTTCCAAATAATTCTGGCTATTCTTGATATATAATTACAATTTCCAATTTCTAAGACCTCATTACAACAAGACACTGTATAATATCCCGTACGTTTATATATTGCCATTTCTCCTAATGCAGCTTGTATTATAATTTTTGTATTGTCTTTACAATCTCTAAGCATATACATTAATTGGGAATGTGTCATATCACTAAATTCATGATATGAAATTTGCACAATATGCGTGAATGAGGGAGGGTATTTGCTTGATTTTTTAACCTCCCCCTCTTTATTTTCATTTTCTGTCATGGGGTACACCTCCAAAATAAATTTTATGTTTTACTGAAAGTTTTCTCTCTTACGCGCGCCAGTACACACGCGTAGATACTAAACAAAATGTTAATTTATAACACTGATTTAACAATGTTAATTTTTAACGAAAATTTTTAACACTCTAAAACGCAAAAAATAACCGCTTAACATGGGCGCTATGTTAAACGGTTATCTATTGTAAAAATTTGTTAATTAGAAATCTAATTCATCGACTTTATTTTTATACATTATTATAGGTTTGTTATTTTCATCAAGTAAATTAAAATATTTGATTTTTGTAACTTGTCGTTGCTCTCCGTCTTTCGTTGTATATTGCTCTTTTACTAACGAAATTTCGCACGGCTGGCCAATTGTGTCTTTGGTCGTTACTCCGCAATATGCAAAGTATTTTTTTGCGTATTCCGCGCCCATTTGCCCCCGATACGTCCTTACCTCGTTTTTATCGTTGACAACGTCCGCGAAAATATCCAGCACTTGAAAACTACCGTTCGCGCCTTTGCAAGTCCTTAAAACGTATTTTTTAATTGTTGCTTTCATCGTTCAAGCCCTCCAAATAATCCTGATAGGTCTTTCCCTCTGAAAAGGCTTTCAGACGTTTTATAACCGTTTTAAGCTCATTCCGCGCGCTTGCAGGTGCTTTTTCACATTCGGCAATAAAATCTATTGCTTTCGCTCTCAAATCGCTTACAGCGTGAGCCTGTGCCTCATATTTTGCCTTTAATGCCTCTAATGCTTTTTCGTAACTTTTCATATTTGTTAATATCCTTTATAAAGTATTTGAAAAATCCGCGCCCTTGATTTCTCATGACATGAAAGGCGATAAAATTTTTATTTTACGAAATAATGGTAATCGTCAACAACTTCATATTTATCAGCTATCAAATCATATACAACAAAGAGCTTTTTGGATTTAAGCCCCAAGTCATACATATGTTGAACAATACCCGCGTGCGTGTCATAATCATGTTCATGCAACCATTGTATAAACTTTCTTATATGCAATTTACTTGTATTTGACGGATATACATATAGTATATAATACGGATAGTCGAACCAGAATAAACGCGTATTATAGCTAACTAATTCACATATGCTACATGTAGCGCTACAACTATACAATCTCATGTTTCTAATCTCCTTTGCCTTTCATGTAATGAAAAATCAAGGTAATATTTAGTTGTAAATCTGCATTATAGGGCAACAGCCTTGACGCCTCGCGGCGTTTCGTCTTAATTTTCAAAGACTCATCAGAAGGCTTTCACGATGTCGGCTAAGCTCGAAATTATGGTTTGAATATAATAGTAATACCCGGCGCTACCAAATTCATATTCAAAAAATGAAAACGTTGTATAGTATCCTTTATACTCAAATTCAATTGAATATAACAATTCAGGTGTGCATTTTACCTTGCAATAATCACGAATGCCATACAGGTCTAACAAGTCAAAAATTTTGTCCATACATTTACCTCTCTTTGTTTTGTGCTTCCATTATACACCCACACCGAAAAAAAATCAAGTATAATTCAAATGTTTTTTATTTTCATTGATAAATGATAAAAATTTACAATAAACGAATGCAAATAACAATAAAATGAAAATGTATAGTATTCATATATTTGTATAAATATTATTTGAAAATATGAATAATCGTTCATATAAACTAACGAATTTTCGGCCATAACCAAAAACTTAACCATGGTTTTCGATGCAACATGTAAAATCACAAAAATTTTGATTTGTCAAGCGTTTTTATTTAGATTTTTCAAAATGCTTGAAAATGTTTGAAATTAACAAAAAATGTTGGTGGGGAATGAAAAATGTGAGAAAAAGTTGTGTTGGGCG
>ULZO01002232.1_pt1 | contig 13185 bp, 8 predicted proteins | sample 1963181 | NCBI WGS metagenome assembly ULZO01 (sample SAMEA4835891, study PRJEB28245) | human gut metagenome | biome: gut microbiome; material: fecal sample | place: Denmark | collected 2008 | reverse complement strand
CAGATTGCTGAACATGATACTCTTATTAAAGCTGACAATAAAGCCTATAAAGCTTATATGAAAAAGGCTGGCAAGGTTAAATTAAGTAAAAAACTTAAAGAAAAAGTCAGAAACGGTGATTATGATATTACAAAGTATGACTCTAAAACTGCCGATGCTATCAATAAATATCAAGACTATATTGATAAAGCAAAAGAAGCAAAAAAAGCTATTCAGGAAAATATTGCTTCTATAGTAGAACTTAATAAACAGAAACTTGATAATATCACATCTTATTATGATGCCCTTATCTCAAAGATTGATGCAACAACTTCAAAACTTGAAGCACAGATATCTTTACAAAAATCTGTCAATTCTGTTTATGGTAAAGGCGAAATTGGTAGTGCTGATACATATGATAAACTTATCTCTAACACATCAAGTGATATTATACAATATAAATCAGAGAAGAACACATATGACAGTACAAGGAAATCTGCACGAAATAAACTTAAAAAAGAGCTAAAGAAAAACGGTGTATCTAAATCAGAAAGAAAAGCTGCACTCGCTGATTTTGATGCTACAACGAAAGCCCAGGTTGAAAACTTTAATACAAGTATTTTCAATGCAGAATCTAAGTTGTATGAATATGCACAGTCACTTGCTTCTCTTCCATGGGATAAAGCAACAGCAAAAATTGAAAAGCTTTCAAGCACATACGATATTTTAAATGCAAAGTTATCAAACGGAACATCTGTTGATGGAAAAAATACAATTCTTAATCAGATGAATAAAAATCTTGATAGTCAGTTATCTCAAAAGAAATCAGCTTTAACTGATGATAATAAGAATATCAAAGACACTGCTAAATGGCTTAATAAAAAGACTAAGATAAAAGTTAAATCAGGTCAAATTATAAGTCAAAAAGATTTGGATGCTATTAAGAAGAAGTATGGTAATGATTCTAAACAATATGCTCAAGCTGTTAAGTATAATAATTATGTCAATAAGCGAGATACAGATAAATTGGATTATGATAAATCTGTTGAGGAGAATAAGACTAATAAAGCCGAAAACTTCAAAACACAATTTACAAATATCCAGTCGGATTATGAAAGAAGTATATCTGATATAGAAACTAAAGCAGACAGTCTTGAAAATGCAATATCTGTACTTGAAGCAAAAGGATATAAAGCAAATGCTAACTATTATAAGGAACTTGCACAAATCAGTGGTGATACTATTACTAAAAATGCTGGTGAGTTGACTGCATTACAGAAAAAGTTACAAGAAGGCTTGGATAACGGAACAATTCAAGTTGGAACTGATTCTTATTATGAAATGGTCAATGTTATAGCGAATGTCAAAAAGAATATTGATGAAGCCGCTCTCTCTCAGACACAGTATTTACAGAAAGTTCGTGAAACAAATCGTGAAATTGAAAAGAGTGCTCGTGATGCAATAAGCAATTTAAATTCAGAAGCAGAGTTTTATAAAGACATACTTGCTTATGAAGAGTTATACGATGATAACGGCAATCTTAATGATGCTGGCAAAGCAACGATGCAGTTGAGTATGGTTGAAATGAGTGATTATATTGCCTTAAATAATAAACTTAAACAATCCATTGCAGATTTGGAACAACAATATGCATATGGTAAAATGGGCTTTGATGAATACTATACGCAAAAACAAACTTTGTTGTCAGAGCAAAGAGAGGCGATTAAAGGTTATTATTCTGAATGTGATGCTATTAAAACATTGATTGAAAATGGCTATAATGCTCAAAAAGAAGCATTGTCTGATTTAATATCAAAATATACAGAAGCTCTTGATGCTGAAAAAAATTTGCATGATTATGAAAAAAATATCAAAGAAAAGACAGAGAACATTGATAGTATTAAGAAAAGAATTGCTGCATTACAAGGTAATGACACTGAGGAAGCAAGACAAAAAATCCAAAAACTTACTATTGATTTGAAATCTGCACAAGAAGATCTTGAAGAAACTCAATATGAGCAATATTTGAGCGATCAAAAAGACATTCTTGATGATTTGCAAAATGATTATCAAACATTCGTTGAGGAACAATTAAAGAATGTTCAGGATTTGATTAACGCACTTATTACAGATGCAAATACAAATACTGGAGCTGTTGTTGATAAACTTGATAAAATTGCAAAATTGTGGGGGACAGATTTCGAGAATAATAAATTAAAAGAAAGTCTTGAAACGGCAAGTTTTGGTTCAGTAACTAATCAAGATGCAAACGCTGTTAAAGTATCAGAAAAAGTTTATGATAAGTTCAAAGATGATTTATCAGAACCACCTACGACTATTTTAGCACAACCACCTAGTAATGATACCATTGCTAACAACAATAACGACAATGAAGAACCAGACACAAACAGTCATATAAAGAAACAACAAGAGGAAGAAAAAACTAAAGACGATATAAAAGACAAAAAAGAAAAAGAGGCTGAAAATAAAACACATTCTGGTGCTATTTTAAATTCAGGCATCCTTAAATCTGATTCTAGTGCTATTATAAATTCAGATAACTTTAAATCTGACAAGCAAAAGGAAAAAGAAAGTCTCAAAAAAATTATAAAGAACTACACAGGAAGCTCTGATGATACAAATAAACCGCTTCGAAAAGTAAAAAAGGGTGAAACTTCTAAGAGTGCATTAAACAAAAAATTGTCTGCGGATTATGGTGTCGTTGTTAAATCTGGTGCAGGAAATCACGGACAAAAATATATTGATATGTTTGCTAAAGCCGTTGGACTTGTTGGTTCTAATGGTGGATATGGTGAAAATGACGAAGTGTATCAGCAACTTAAAAAGAAATACCCACATCTTGGTTTTTCAACAGGTGGTGTTGTAGGTGAATTAAACAAAGTTGCTACAGACAATGGTGACGATGGTTGGATTACTGTAAAAACTAAAGAAAGGGTTCTTACAGCAAGACAAAATAATCTCTGGGAAAAATGGACAAAAAACCTTCCAGAACTTGTAAATATAGCTGATTACTTACCTAGTATGTCAGAATATATGCCTAAAATACCAGATATGGCTACGAATATGCGAGTTCAAAATGGTGGAAATTCAGTAAATGTTGGTGATATTTCATATACGATGGAATTTCCTAATGTAACTGACCCAGCTTCAATGAAAGAAGCAATTAAGCAAGATACATCATTACAAAATCTTATGCGTGATGTAACAATCGGTCAGATGAAAAAGGGGAATAAGCTTGGTATGATGAAGTATTAGTTTTTATGAAGAGTAGCGGTGCTGCTACTCTCCTATGTTTAAGTTTGTTGTGACGGTTATTGAAAAATGTCGAAAAAAGGTATATAATGGAAATACGATATAATCGTAATTCTTAGAAAGGAGATAATATGAAAATGGCAGGACAATATGTATTCCCAGATCCAGATGATCGTTCAAAGAATGATCCATGTATAGTTATTAGCAATAAAAAGGTATTAGGTATATATAATCAGGGGCATCCCGAAGAGGAAAATATGCAGAAAGTTACTGATAAAGTACAGACTTGGATTACGGAAATGGCAAAATCTAAAGGATGGGATGATATAAAATTTGCTGGTGGTCAGTGCATTTTAGAAAATTTATTCCAGAAATAAATAAGTAAATACTATTACCCACAAAGGCAGTCTAGTGAGATAATCGCTAGGCTGTTTTTCTATGCAAAAAATTAAGAAAAAAGGAGAAATCAATGTTCAGTAAAGATAGAAAAATAGAGATTTTAACTGCCGAAGTTGAACGCTTACGCAGAGAAAATGAAATACTTAAAGACCGTGATGCAAAAGAGATTGCCAAGAAAGCACAGGAAATCTCAGATGAATATATAAAAGAAACCCAGGATAATTTAGACGAGATTATAGAGTTAAAAGAAAAATATCATAAGTTAATTGATGAACTTGAAGATGTCAGGGAAGGTTATGAGAAAGAAATGGTGAGGTTCATGGGGGAAATTAGGAACTCTAAAAGAAAATTCTTCAAAAATAAATAAAAACAAAACAAGGAGGGACTTTGCGAATGGTGGCAACAGATTTTGAATTTAATGGAACTAAATTAACAGATGTGAATTGGAGAATTGTCAGTTTTGGTAATAACGATGATAATGAAGTTACTGCTGGTGGCGAAGTTACTTTCAATACATCAAAGGCAATAAATGGGAAACGTTGGAAATATGTGGGACGAAAATATGATACACAATACTCTTTCACTGTTCAAATCATGAAATTTAAATGCCCTCATGAAGTTGGAGAAATATCTACAAGGGAACAAGCTTTTATCCATTCATGGTTAGTGAGATCTGACGGATATAAGTTATTTCGATTTATGTTTGATGGATATGAAGATGTTTATTATAATGCACAAGTTGGATTACAATGGTATAAAATCGGGGGAAAAATTGTTGGTGCTACTCTCACACTGACTTGCGATGCTCCTTGGGGGTATTCAGATATTCAGACAGCTGATATAGTAACAAATACACCTTTTAATCTTTATAATGACTCTGATGATTTAGGGTATATCATTCCTGATGAGATTGAAATTGGTATTTCATCTGCTATTTCATCTGCTGGTAATTTAGAAATTGGCAACAGTTTAGAGAGTATATATTCGATGGGTACATACCCAAATATGAAGATAAATAATTGCAAAGCAGGCGAAAATATCATCGTTAGTGGTTTAACTAAACAAATTTACACTGACAATGTAACACATGAAAAAACAATCGCAGATGACTATAATTATAAGCCTATACGACTCATAAATATGGATAATATGCGACAAAATATTATCACCGTTTCTGGTTGTAATGCTAATGTGCATCTGACTTATCGCACAGTGCGGAAGGTGGTGATGTAATTTATGCCAAATGTTTTTAAAGATAGCAATCTTTCTTTTCATTATAATAAGAATCTTGATAATTCTATAAATATTCCAAATATATACATATTAACCAGACGATTAAAAAAAATAGGTCAGATTGAAGATATTACAGAACTTGAAATTATTACATCTTTTAATGAACCAAATGAAATTTCCTTTACTACCCATAAATATATCAATAACAGGAAAAATTCTTTGTGGAAATATATAAAAGAAAATACACTTATAAGCGTAGAAGGTTTTGGAATATTTGAAATTGAAGCCCCTGTTACTGATGCAGATGCAATAATTAAGCAAGTACATGGACAAGATTTTTGTTCAATAGAATTAGGACAAATTAATTGTACCCTTGAAATAAACACAGAAAATGATTATTCTTCTACTGTTACTTCTGCCCTATCCGATGTTAAACCTACTTTATTCTATAATGAAAATGATACAGCACATTCATTGTTGCATCGTATACTTTCCTATGCTCCCCATTATGTTGTAGATCATGTTGATGATAGTTTATGTGGAATGAATAGAGAATTATCTTGTAGTGATAGTGCAATTTATGATTTTTTAACAGGTGATGTTTCTGAAGCATTTGGATGTATTTTTATCTTTAATAAGTTTAAACGAAGTATTAGTGCTTATGATTTAAAAGATCATTGTATGACTTGTGGCTCGCATCATATCATTGGTACAGAATGTCAAGATTGTAAAACAAAAGGTAGACCATTCAATAATATAGAACAAGGATATGGTTATAATTCTTCTGTCTATGTTGACACTGAAAATCTTGCTACAGAAATCACATTGACTGGTGATAAAGATAGTGTAAAAAACTGTTTTAAGCTTGTAGCTGGTGATGATACAATGACTGAAATGATTGGTCAGCGTTTGATAGGCGGTACAAATTATATTTGGACTTTTTCTAATGAAATGTTAAATGATATGTCCGATGAACTTCGAGAAAAATATATTGCCTATACTAAACTTGTTGAAAATTATCAAGATGAATTCAATAGTCTGTGGAATAACTTTAATGAATATACAAATAAAATATCTTATTATAAAGATAATATGTTTCCAGAAATAACTAGCAATATCACATCGGCAACTCAAGCCTTAAATGTTATCCAATCCACAATAAATTATGCTTGTATTGCAAATAAAACAACTGTATTATCAACTGTTTCTAAAAGTATATTAAATTATGCAAAATTACTTTTGCCAAGTGACTATGGCGTAAAATTTGAAAAAGATACAAATGGTAATGATAAAACATCCTGCACAACAATAAAGGACGGAAATTATAATATCATATCAAGTTGGACAGGTAATTTATATGTGTATAAATATAATTATACAGATGATAAAGGAAATGATTTGGATTATGCTACATCAGGAGCATGGACTTTACCTGTAAAAAAAGGATATAATAATACTCTTGACACAAATAATCATTATTCTAATGATTATTATTTATATCTTAAAATGCAATTAGAATCTGCATTGGCAAAATCAAAAATATCTGGCATTATCAAGCATGATAGTGATTATAAAGATAGTGTAAATAATCATTTAAGCGATGCTGATTATTATAAAAATTATTTTAATTCTCTTAATCTCACATCTTTACAATCCTATTATGATGCATATAATACAGCTTCTGTTATAATAAATCAATTAAATCCTAATATTTCTAGTTCAAAATATATTCGTTCGGATGGTACAATCTCAGATGTTGACATACTTCATTCACTCTTAAAAAAATATAACGATTTTTCTACATACATCAATAATATCATTGCTAATCGTCAAAACGTAATTGCTGACTATGAAACTAAATTGAATGCGACACAACAAAGAATTACAAAAATCAATAATGATTGCGATTTAAAAACTTTTTTAGGTGATGAACTATATCTTGAATTATTATCATTCAAAAGAGAAGATACTTATAAAAATGATAATTTTACTTCTGATATGTCGGATAATGACACTGACTTATTAGCTGATATAGACGAATTCATTTTAGATGCAAAAGAAGAAATCTCCAAAGCTTGTCAACTGCAATATTCTTGTACGGTCAGCTTAGGTAATCTTCTACTTGATAAAAATTTTGACTATGATAAGATTTATGAAAAATTTGCCCTCGGTAATTTTATAAGATTGTCAATTGATGATATTCCTGTAAAAATTCGCATCATACAAATAACATTTAAATTTGATGATGATATTGAAAATTTGCCAGTTACATTTTCAGATGCTTTAGTTGGAAATTCTGTTATTAATGATTATCAAAATATTATCAATAATGCAAAATCTATGGCGTCATCATTTCAATTCGTAACAAAGCAAACAGATAAAAATAATAAAAATCTTACAAGTGTAGTTAGAAAATTAAGAAATGAAGGACTTGCTGCTGTCAATGACATGTTAAATAGAGCTGAAAATATTTCATTAACTATCGACAATCAAGGATTACTGGGACGAAAATGGAATGAAGATCTTAATGCTTATGAAGATAAACAATTAAGAATTGTAAATAATGTTATTGGATTTACAGATAATAATTGGGAAACTGTTAAAACTGCATTAGGCAATATTTATTATAATGGTTCTTGGAGATATGGGCTTCTCGCTGATGTGATTGTCGGCAATATAATTGCAGGTGAAAATCTAACAATTAGTGATAAAGGTAATAATGTTGTCATCAATGGTGATGGCATTACTCTTGATGGCGGTGCTATCACATGGAAAACTGCAATTAGTCAATCTGGAGTTAATGGACTTGAAGACGATTTAAATAAGATTACACAATCTATAAAAAATAATAGTGATAATATTGATTCTTTTAAATCGGAAGTTAATACACAATTATCGGTCGCAGGTGTAACAAAAATAAATAACAATTATGTATTTTCTCCCAAAATTGCTTCGGGATATCTTTATATTAACAAAAATGGATGTTCGGTTGAAATTGATCCTGAACAGACCTATGATTTTAACAATGATAAAATTATGAATATTTGTGCAAATAATAGTGACATTTTCTATGTAAAGCGTAATGGCTCTGCATATTTGAAAGGCACTATCTATGCTGTCGATGGAGAATTTACAGGCACAATATCTGGTAGTACAATATCTGGTAGTACAATATCAAGTAGTGCAAATGGTCGCTCAGTAGATATAGCAAATGGAAGAATTAATTTAGGAGGTTATGTAAAAATTGATTCAGGTTTATTAAATGCTAATTCCGATCAAAATAATTATTCAAACGCATTAAATTTTAGTTGTAGTGGATATCCTGCCGAATTTGGATTTCGATGGCAAGATACTAATGTAACAATGATATCAAATTCTTCGTTGACTTTAGGTGAACAGGCTTATCCTATTAAAGATATTAATATGTCAGGTAATATTAATATAGGTAATTTTCATATATCAAGTAACCTAAACGACACATGGGAACTAGATATTTATAGTAATATAGATTATCCTTATCTACGTTTAACACAAACTAATGATGCCTTGACTATATATCCATCAAAAGACAGTACAGTAACATTGGGCAAAAGTGATATTAGATTTGCAAATATATATACAATGTATGTGACTACACCGTCTGATCGTAAATTAAAAAAGGATATAAAGAAAATTGATGGAGAGCTTGCAGAAAAATTTATTGATGGGCTTACACCATCTAGCTACAGCTTTAAAGATAACTCGTATAATAAGACGCATACAGGCTTTATAGCACAAGATGTAGAAAAGTTACTAATAGATATGGGGCTTAAATTAACGGATTTTGCAGGACTTGTAAAGACGCCTAAAAATATAGATAATAATCCAGACAATTTTGATGGTGCAGATGAAAATTATGATTACTCATTAAGATATGATGATTTTATTGCGCCTATCGTGGCATATATTCAGAATCTCAAAAAACAAAATACAGAACTTGAAAACAAATTAAATAAAATTTATGAAAAATTAGGACTCTCTGATTAGGGAGTCCTTTTAATATGGAGGAAAATTTAATATGGAAAATAAACCGATTATAATTGCAATGAATGAATTTAAACAGCAAATAATTAGTGTAATCAATAAAAACAAATCGGATATTCCTATGAGTATTCTGAATTTAATTTTAAAAGATATATTAATACAATGTACTGAGCTTGAAAATCAACAATATAATATTGCTTTAGAACAATATAATAGACGAACCAATAAAACAGAAAAAGAAAAATAATTAAGAGGTGATTTTGTGCAAAAAATTGAACATAAAATAAATTTAAATATGTCACAACCTAATAATTTCGAATATATTCATGCGATGCAGGGAGATTATGATGCCGAAGTCATTATTGCAACTTTATATGATAAAAATACAATTTATAATATTGATTCAAGTACCAAAGTGATTTTGCAGGGTATTACTGAATTTGGTGAATTAATTGTTTACGATAATATAATCATTAATGATGATAGACATAGTGTTACTTTCCCATTAACAAAAGAAATGTTATCGGTTTCTGGCAACATATCTTTCATATTATCATTTATAGATTTAAATACAAATCAGAAGAAATCTGCATTTCCTTTTATTGTCAAAAATACAAAAGAAATTACTGCTTCTACCCCAGTTTTAATTTTACAAGCTATTACAGATTATGTTGATCGTGCCGAGAAAGCTGCAAAGGATGCTGAAGCAAATAAAAATATTACTGATGAAAATGCTGCGCAGTCGAAACAGTACCTCGAAACAACTAAAGAACAAGCTGATATTGCTACAACAAAAGCACAAGAATCATCTTCATCGGCTGTTGACAGTGCAAACTCTGCTATTCAGTCTTCTAAATCTGCTACAATAGCAAATGAAAAAGCTGAAGTGGCATCTACTAAAGCAACAGAAGCATCGTCAAGTGCTACTAATGCAGCTCAATCAGAAGCTAATGCTAAAAAATCTTTTGATGAAGTCACTAGATTAGAACAATCAGTTATAGACCATAAAAATGCAGTAACGCAATCGACAAACAATGCAGAAGAATCTGCTAAGAAATCTGAGAGCTGGGCAGTTGGAGGAACATCAACTCGTGACGGTGAAGATACTGACAACTCAAAATACTACTCTGAACAGGCTAAAAATTATGCAGACAAAGCACAAGAGATAGTAGGCAGTAATTTCATAACTCAAACTGAGAAAGGTGTTGCTAATGGAGTGGCTGTCTTAAATACTAACTTGGCAGTTGAAAAAGCAGTTGGTGATGAAAAAGGTAATAACATTCAGCGTACGTACGCTAAGAATTCTGATACGATGGTGAACTTATTTGAGCCAACCTTAAAAACTACAACTGAAAATGGAATAACTTGCACTAATAATGGTGATGGAACTTATACAGTAAAAGGCACTGCTACAAGTACTGTTATGTTACCACTTGGGTTTATTAAGAGGATAAATAAAAAATTAAAAATTTGTGGTAGTCCTAGTGGTAGTGGTGCTGGTTTGAATACTTATGGATTATATTTTGGCGAAATTATAACTGATAGTACTGCTGATGTTGGTAATGGAGTTATATATTATAGTACTGATGTAGCAGGAGACTTCCTTTACGTGTTCGTTATGAACGGTCAAACAGTTAATGACATCATATTCAAGCCAATGGTCACAACCAATGTCAATGCTACGTATAATGATTTTGTTCGTTATACTGGTGATACTGGTAGTGTAAGTGGAGATGTGGCTGATATTAAAACTAAGATAGATGGTATTGAACCAGGAGCTGAAGTTAATCAAAATGCTTATAGTCGAATACAAATTACCGATATTATGGATGGCACGAGTAGCATTGTTGACGCAACTGGTAAATCGAGTTGCTTGGATATCAGAAGTGGTGAAGGTATAGAATTAGTCGAGAAAACTTCAGGCTTTGGAATTAGAGCAAGACTTAGTAACAATTTGGTTACAAACAAGGCAGGATTTGCACTCGACGCAAGGCAGGGGGAAGTCCTTGATAAAAAAATAACAGAATTAAAAAAATCTGTCAGTGATGGGAAAAGTGCTATTGCGTCTGCCATCACTAATGCAGGAGTTAGCACAGCATCAGACGCCTCCTTTGCAAACATGAGTAGCAATATAGCGAAAGTTCGTACAGATACTACTTATACAGATAAATCACACATTATCTATGGAGAAACCGCATATGTTCAGGGTAAAAAGGTTACAGGAACAATGCCAAGTTATAAAAAGGATATATATTATTATGGTGCATATGCGAATATTATTGGTAATGAAAACAGGTCAATGTATCAAGCAGGTCGTTGCAGTTTATGGTGTTCTTTAATAAAGCATATGAAACAGACGTTTACACTTACTGGGAGTACTGGAGGCACTAACACACCATCTACTGGAGTATTTGATGACGGATTCGGAGCTTTTTGGTTAGAGAGTCATAATGATGGATATGTTAATTGTTTTAGCGGAAATGAATCAACTATAGACCTAACAAATTACGATATAATGCTTGTTAGGATTGCTATAAACAGTGATTCATATAATGGGACGACATTTTTAAGAGGTTGGATTGGATTAACTGATACTAATAATGGCGATACAATAAACGAAGGTAATTACGGCATGATTGCTGGAGTAACATACAACGCAACCAAAAAAGGTGAATGGGAGTTTTTAGAATTGCCTATATATGTAACGAAATTAACAGGAAGTAAATGGCTAAAAATTTCACTAGTACATGGTGGAGAAGTTCAGATGCAATCATGTACATTTATTCCAAAAAGAGAATATTAAGATTAGTGAAAAAATAAGGCAGGAAAGGAATGACTATTATGAAAATTAAATTGAAAGACAATACGGAACTTACCGTTACTGAAACCAGCACAGCAACAAAAATCACAGCAGATTTTTCTTCAGTAGAAGATATTGAAAACTTTCGCAAGAAACTGACTGACGAAAATCTGTCAGCATTTAAGTACACAAAATATGATACTGGCGAAATCATAGGAGAGTACAAAAATTATACTTTTGAAACAGTGTCATATCTGTATTCAGAGGAAAAGAGTGTTTTTGAAGCGTCATTTAACATCCGTCAGCTCAGCAATATAGAGGTGCGTCTTGCAGCAATAGAAGTAGGGCAGATTGTGCAGAATGATGCCATTGCCGAGATGTCAGAAGTAGTTTATAGTGAGTGATGAAACTCATTCAGATAAAGCATGAAAGTGAGGTGAAACACTATGGTAAAGTTTTGGGCTGATCGCATCGAGTATGATTTAAATCGTATCGACAAAGTTCCGACAAAATTAAGAGAAAAAGTAAAAAAATACATCGAACAGCACATTGAAGTGTAAAAGCTTCTTTTTTAGCATAGAAAAATGCTTTTAAAGTAGTGGGACACTAACGAGAATTGCGAAGCAATTCTTGGTGAACAAAATGCTGGTTTTGCTCTTTTTTATTGCCTAAAAAGGGGCAACTAAATATTGACATTATACAAATTATTGTATATTATAATTTTGTAAATACATAATTACAAAAATCTCTACCCCCATAAAGAGAGTGTATTTACCAAGAAGATTTTTCATATCTTCTTCATTCTTAAAATAGGGAATAGTTGAGTTTAATTACTCTTCTATTCCCTATTTTTTACGATTTTTTAATATTGAATTGGAATGCATAATTTGTTTTAATGCAACCCACTTTGCAACCCACTTTTGTTGGTGTGAGTTGGTTTGAATTGGTTTGAAATGGGTTAAATAACCCAAATCAATCAATTCTCAAAGTGCTTGTAACCCCTGTAAACAGCGTGTTTAAAGGATTTTTTAATAAATGGAGCTGCGGGGAGTCGAACCCCGGTCCGAACCCAGATTCAATGTACTTCTACTGTTATAGTCAGTGCTTTAACATTCCCTCCGGCTGACGCCCACTAACAGGCTGCAGCTTTTAGTAGCTTCATAAATGTTCTAATATCTCAAAGCTTTGACATTAGAGGGTCCCACAAGGTTGACACCGGTGATCCTCATCGTGGGCTATGAGGGCCGATGAGCTGCAACTAGGCAGCTAATGCAAAATTATCTTCTGCGTTTAAATTTAAGTCGAACTTTTTACGTGGTGTCCGACCACGAACAGCTTCTCCATCTTCAGTGAGCCCGTCGAAACCAGTACAACCCCGTTGTACTGAGCTGCTCTCTGGCAACTGTTTTTAATGAAGCCATTTTACCATATTTCATTTTATGTGTCAACTTATTTTAAAAAACCTAGACACTTATATT
>ULZO01025655.1_pt1 | contig 13237 bp, 13 predicted proteins | sample 1963181 | NCBI WGS metagenome assembly ULZO01 (sample SAMEA4835891, study PRJEB28245) | human gut metagenome | biome: gut microbiome; material: fecal sample | place: Denmark | collected 2008 | reverse complement strand
TTTCTCCGTTTCCCATGTTATAAAGAATTAGATTTGGAGCAATGATGTTTCGAGTGTTTAGAACAAAATATCTATTAATAAGTTTTGAATCTTTGTATCTTACTGTTCCAAACTTATTAACTTGCATCTCCATAATTTCATACGGATCAATATGTTCATCTGGAATATAATTGAATATTTCTAAAAGAGCTTTCTTAGAGTTTAAATTGTTATAAGACTTTCCTGTTTTCGACAGTTCAGCATTAGAAATGACAATAGATTTGATATTTTCATCAGAGAATTTTTTATTCAATGTAGTTACTGTCATTTTATCTTTCCCATATAACATAAGAAAATAATCTCTAAACAGTAACAACTTTTTTGTCTTTCCATAATTTGAACAACAATCTGCAATAAGATACTGTTCTAAAACTTTCTTCGTTATATTATTCTCCGAACACTTCTCCAAAAAGTCATAAAATGTAGGACTCTCACACATACATTTGAATAAAATATTTGGTGTTTCATCTACTTTTTCTTCATCTTTGGTTAAAAACATCTCAATTCGTTTCTTTGCCTCATTGATGTAATACTCTTTGTCTAAATATTCAGGAATATTCTTTTCATGAATATCTTCATTATCTATAAATAAATGAGTAGGTGTATTTGCAAACTGTTCATAAGATTTAACGCCCTTTTCAACTTTCAATTTATAAATAGATCCATCTGATGCTCTCTTGCTGGCAAACACTCTATGTACTTTACCTTTTAATAATTCTCCATTTATTGAAGTAATCTTTCCATCTTTTGCAGCTACACCATTGCCATACCAAATCTCTTTGTATTTTGCAGACAATTTAATAACTTTTTGGAACTTAATATATTCAGTACATTCATTGATTGTCTGTTCAACTGGAATTCCAGATGCAAGGTAATTTCTAACTGCATCATTGAGAATAGGTAAATCATTATCAATAGGTTTATTGAATTTTACCATTGCTCCTTTACATTCCAATTTTCCATTCTTCATAACTGCAATATAGTTATTTACATCCTTTTGAATTAACTTGGTGTATTCATCAATCTCAAATTCCATTTTAAGTCGTTTACCCACTTCATTTGTGATTTCAATTACCTTATTCTTCATATCTTCATTCTCACAAAGAACGAAAATACCATCTGTATTTGTTTGTAATAATCTACAATAAGGTTCAAGCTTATCAATCAAATCAAGAATGAACATCTGTCCAAATATACAAGTCAGATTAGCCATTAACGGATCATAAGATGGATTATTTCTATCTTTTCCTGCTCCATATACACCATTTATCATAGGTTTTAATGCCTTATTCTTTGAATTACCTTCAGCTTTAAGTTTCAATCTGAAATTTCTCATCTGTTTAAAGTCATCAGGATTCTTAAATTTTCTACTCAACAATCCATACTCAATATCTGTTGTAGGATACATAGATGCAACATCAGCATGAAGAATAATTCCTTCAAACACAGCCTGTTTATCATCTGCACCATGACACCCTCCCCATGCAAACACATGAGGAATTCCTGCAACTGTACAGCATAACTGATTGTTATGTTGAACATCTTCAGAACGTAAATGTTCTTTATACCTCCAATTCTTAGGATTGAGATACCATTCTGGAATAAATTTATATTTATCTGATAATTGAATTGTTTCAGGAAGACGAATATCAAATTCATCATCAAGAGTGTGCTGGTTCACAGCATTTAGAATCTTTGGAGAAACTGCTAATTGAACTTTTGTCTTTGTGAAGTATGACATATCAAGTCCATACAACTCGATAATATCTAACTGACCTTCAAAATCATCCCAACAATAATCAAGAACTCTTAATACCTCGATTACATCATGTCTGTTGTAATATAATGTCTGTCTTATTTCTTCGTCTGTAAGTGGTCTGTCAATATTGAAGTCCACTTCTGTCTCACGAATATCATCGCCCATAAATGCTTCCAACTGCTTTAAAGATTTATCTTTAAGGATAGCATCATAATCATTCAGAGGATAATTTTTCGCATTTTTCACTACTTGAAAAGGTTTCTTACCTTCCTTGATGAGCTTATCATTTACATATCCGACATTCATTCCATCAAGAATACCTTTAAAAATTCCTGTATCATATTGTCTGCCGTTATATGAGATAAAAATATCATCCTTATGTTTGTTATAGAAATCTGTTAATTTTTGTCTATCATTTACTACTACAACTTCATTTGTTCTATTCTCATGATTAATAAAAGTTACACAAAACCAATTAATCTTCGAGTAGACCTCGAAATCGTAGCCCCAAATCTTACTTTTATCTATTATTTAAATCACCGCCTTATCCGAAAAATCCTTGTACTTTGTCACTTTTATAAAACATCCAATCTTCAATTAACACTTGAGCAGCTTTGCCAGATTTATAATCAATCGAAAATCTACCGACAATATCAAATTCAAAGTTATCTCCAATGGAAATGATCTCTTTGTATAAGGAAGCTAGTGAACTACCTTTTGTCTGCTTTACAAATTTGATATTGTGATATGTAAATTCAATCTTATTCTGTTTTGAACCCAATAGATAAAGATTGTATTTATTACACGGAATATTCTTAATAAGAAAGATAGGTTCACTAACTGTGTTACCCCAAATCGCATCCCATTTTGCAACATTTTTAATGATTTGATCATGAATTTGATTTGCATCATACACGTTATATACATGATATGTTGGCTCATCAATCTTTCGCATTGTAGAAAGTAATGAAAACAGCTTATTTGTGTTTTCAAAATTAATCTCACATCCAAACGCTCCTGGATGTCCTTCTACCTTATTAAATAATCCTGTATCTTTACACCACTGATTAAAGTCTAATATTTCACATTTATCACTACCACGACCACTTCCTTCACAAATATCACCTCTTCGTCTCATCAACAAACATGGTCTTTGATACTGATCAGCAAGTCTATTAGCAATAAGACCTGTCGAATTACTATCAACATCATCTCTTGCATTACATACAAGAATAGGTAATTTGTCCATATTAAACTTCTTAATTTCTTCAGATAAAACAGCAGCACTTTCCTCTGTTATTTTTTTCTGTTTTCTATTTGATGATTGGCAAGCCTTTAGAACGTATTCTTGAATAGTCATATTGACTACACCTTTTCCTCGTACTTTTCTGTCAAGCATCTCATCTGAATTACATAATGCTTCGAACATATAACACTTATCTTCATATTCTCCCAATCGAATCATTGAGTTCATAAGAGGACATACATAAAATCCAATTCCGTTTATTGTGATTTTATTATTCATTGAATACATTTGAGCATCTACCAGAACAGATATGAGTTTATTTTTGTTTACCTTATTTCGTATCTGTTCTATTCCTTTTAAAATAAGATATCTTGTTTGAAGATTAACTGTATCCGCTCTATCCCCCACCATTCCCAATGCAACTAAATCCAAATAATCATCTGCATAATTCACACCATAATACTTATCTAATAGTTTTGTAAATTTATATGTAATTCCAACACCTGTCATAGCTTTATCCGTAACTTTTGAAGAATATTGATTATTTACAACAACAGCCTGATTCTCAGGTATTGTTTTGTCCTTATTTCTAATATTGTGATGGTCTAAAATAATTACATCTTTCCCACTTTTAATAAGTTTCTCACATTCTCTTGAATCTCCTGATCCTGCATCTGGAACAATGATGAGCTTTGAATCATCTTCACACATTACATCCACAAATTCAGATAACCCATGTATTTTACCTTTGTGAATGAAGCATCTTATTTCAATATTTGAATTTATTCTTTTTATATACTGATAGATATTGGATGCTGACGTAAAACCATCAACATCACAATCCACCAATAAATCTATAATACTTTTATTTTTAATATGATTTACAAACACATCTCTTGCTTTTTCAATATTGTCAAAGAGTAATTCACTCTCTGTATTTTTAATAGTAGGATTCAGAAAGGAGTCTATATCTTTGATACCTTTTAATTTTAAAATATCTTCCAACTCAGAACCGAATCTTACTTTTCCTAGCACATCATATTTAAAACTCAAATCTACACTCCTTCCTTATTGATTAGTTCCAACATATATTTTATTCTCCATTAGTTGAAGTAAAGTTTCTTTTCCTCTATCTGTTGGACTATCCTTATATTCAAGTAAATCATTTGTGTCCCAAAGAACCGAAACAGTTACAAACGGACTCAATTTATCAACGATTTTATCTTTTATATGTTTAGCCCATTTTTTACATTCATCAGAATCAATAGTTTCATATTGCTTGTCCAATGCGACTATAACCTCTCTCACACCAAGCATTAAAATCATTCCTTTTTGATAATCGGTTAGGTTACTTCCACACAACGCAACTGTAAAATTATCTTCTCCAAACATTGTGTCTGTCTGGAAAACAGATTTTTCAGCTTCTACTAGCATGATTTTTCTTTTCTTCTGAATAGCTTTCAAGTTATGATTCAATCCAAATAGATTCATTCCAAGTGAATGATTATAAAATCTTCTTCCAACCTTAAATGGAGTATATTTACCAAACAATTCAATATCTTCATCTATTAAGGATCTTCCACGAACTCCTATCAATTGATTATTCACATCAAAATGAGGGATAATAATTTTCTGTTGCCATGTAGAATAAAGAATATTGTATTTTTCCATAGTCTCTATGGATATTCCCTCTTTAATCCATTCGTCTGTGTACATCTTTTGAAATATATTCAAAACACTTTTATCATATGGAACTAATGGTTTTTCTTTGGCTTCTTTTTTACTACTCTTCTTATACTTCCTAATGAATTCCCAATCAGATATTTGTTCTTGTTTTCCAAATCCATATTCACAATTATCAAGATTAAGCTTTACACATATCCAATTAATTGCTTTCTGAAATTCTTCTTGTTCATAATCTTTATATCCCATTACCACACCAATAATGTCCAACTGACCACATTCTGTATAGCAATGAAAAGACATTGAATCTTTATAATAATACAATTTAGGCTTTGTACCATGATGACATATGGTATCTGTAATCCACATATCATCATCTTCATAATAGAAAGTCGCCCCCATTTCTATAAGCAACTTTCTAATATCTTCTTCTTTTAACTTCTCTTTTAACTCTTGGGCGGTCATCGTATACCTCCCTACTTAGATACTTTTGATAATTCTGTCGCTAAATCTGAACCTGAAACATCTACATCTGTTTCAATAATCCCAACATCACCTACATCATCGAGCTTAAAATCAATAAGTGTTTGTTCAATATCAGTTATGAGTTCATAATTGTAATCTGTTACAAAGCAGTCAACTTCTCTCATAGTTCCCATATTAAGCTTTGTCCAAATAATAATTGTCTTCCACTTACCACCACGATTTTTAAATATGTAATATGACATATTTGGAACTAATTTTCCAAAACTTCCATCACTTTCAAGAATTGGTTTTAGCTTTTTCAAATCCTTATGAGTTACAGGAAGTGCTAAAATACCACCATCAGCTTTCTCAATAATAGCCTTTGAACCCTTTAAAGCACCTGCATCCTTATTGTTGTCTTCTTTATAATTGTCATTTAACTGTGTTGCTGAACCCAAATATATACCAAACTTATTACATACTGACTTTAATGCTGCACTAAATAAGAAAAGAATCTGATCAGTTCTTAATCTTGTGTGTGTTTTATTGTAATAATATTCATATAATGAAGGGGAATCGTTGATATAGTCAAAGAAACAAGCGACTATTCCATAATTTAAGATATACTTTTCGATTGTTTCAGAAATGAGATCAATAGTAAAATCAGGCATATACTCAACATAATATTCATATGTCTCAATATATTTTGCTGACTCTTCGAGAATTTTTTCTTCTTCTGGTGTAATATCATCCCAAGTTTCAATTCGATCCTGTTCAATGCCACTTACATGTGCAAGAATAATATCCTGAATTTCATCTTTTTCCAACTCAGTAGAAATAAATAATACTGGCTGACTGTCACCTGTAGATATCCATTCCTTTTTACTCCAATCGTATATTCGGTCAGATACCATATTGCAACCATCAGCAAGAGAACTTCTTGATTTACCACCACCAGATACAGAACTTCTTAATATGTATTTCTTTGGTCGCATACCTCTATACACAGTTGTTAAATATCCAGATTGAAAAGGATAACCATATACATTCTGCTGTTCTTTATGTTCTCTTAATCTATCTGTAATTCCATCTCCTGCTTTGAACGAATAGTTATCTCCAAACATATTCTTCCACATTGATTTGAAATCCATAAATTTATTATTTATTTCATTGAGAACATCCATACTTGTCAATTTATTGAATGATTCTAACTTCTCATCATCATTCTCATCATATAAAAAGCTGATATCCATTTTTAATGATTCTACTGCATTTCTAACAATTGAATACTTACGAACATCGTCATAATATTTACCAACATTCATGATTTTATCAGAAGACATTTCTATGGCTGACTCAACATATCCCCAACCATCATTATTCTTCCAAAGTGAAATTGCCGTATCAAATTGAGAAATCTCATTTTCAATATCAATAGGTGTAATCTTTTCAACGTTACCTTTTTTCGCAATGTTTACGATTGCTCCCCAAATCATTTTATGAAAATTCTCAGGATAATCATTTGTATTTGTTGAATATTTTTCATCCAATACATATCTTGGATTTAAACAATAACATCCAAATAATAAGAAAATAGCTTTTTTATCTACCTGTTGATTAAAATTAATTTGAATCACCACCTTCTAACAAATTTCCCAAATTTATCAAAGATGCTGATTTTTTATTAGAGTTCATAGAAGTTTTTTTAACGACTTTTGTTTTAACTTCCACATCTGACAATTTGTTGATTTGCTCTTTTAATTTTTCTTGCTGTGAATAATAATCCTTTGCTTCATCGTAATAATGTTTAATTAATGCTACTCCATACTTTTCAATCAAGGACTTATTTAATATTTCTTTGCAGTACCAAAGTGTATAAGTCATAGCTGCATATGAATATCCATATTCAGTTTTAAGTTCCTTAATCTGTTTAAGCATAAAACCTGTTGGTTTATCTAGCTCATAGTTATTACAGATGAATTCAATTAACTGTTTATATTCAGTAGATTCTCTTTCAATTTTCTTATAACACTCTTCACAATATGTTTTTGAAGCATGTGTGTATTTTTCTTCTGGTTGTAATTTCTTTCCACAACCTTTACATGTTGATAATCTAGCCATATACACCTCTTCACAAAGAATAGGAGGGAAGAATCCCTCCCTTATTTCTAAGCCTTAATTCCAAATTTCTCCACTAACTCTTCGAGTTCCATAACAACAACCTTTGTTAAATCAAGCTGTGTATCTCTAAGAGTATCAAACATCTTTACATTTCCATTATCATCAAGACCAAGATTTCTCTGAAGAACAGCCGTTGCTTCGGCAAGATGACCATTTGATGCAAGTAAACCACCAAGTTCAATACCCTTTGCTTTAATAGCTTCAAAGTCCTCAACTGGTGCAGTCTTATCAATCGTCTTCTCCTTAGTAGTGAAATCTCCACCTAAATCTTCAACAGCCTTTGTCCAAGCCTTCTTGAGATCTTTAACATTAATCTTATCTGGAAGACCGAATGTATCCTTTAAATCTGGATATTTCTCTGTTTTCTTAAATGTGATAAATCTCTCATCTTTCTCTCTATACATATATCCAACGAGATAAGCTGCTTCTCTACAGTAAGAAAAAGTATTCTTATTAAGCTTTAAAGAATCGCTTTCTTTTTTTGTATCGAAATCCTTACTATGTGTTGACTGCGCAATAAAATGTACTGTATATCCAAGACTCTGAATGATACCAATATTTCTTAATGCGCTCTTAAAACGAAGAGAACCTTCACCAAATGCACCAACATCCTTTAAGATTTCCGCATCTCTATTTTCAAGTACATATCTCTCACAAAATTCTTCATATTTATCAAGTGTATCAATTACAATACAAGAGAACTTCTGCTTGAGTGCTGGATTTCTTAACTGTCCAATAATTGACTTAAAATCAGACATTGTATCAACTTTCTGCGCCATAATACCAGGAATGTTCTGATATCTATCCTCAAATTCTAAGAAAAACGGATCTTTATCAGGTACAAGTTCCTTTAAAAACTTCATAAGCGTTGTTGTTTTACCAACACCTGTATCTCCCATCCAAACTGTAGAATACTGAGTTAAGTCAACTGACACCTTATTTGGTGTTAAATCTAATAAATTTCCAACCATGTTTTGTTTATCTCCTTTATATTTTAAGTTTCTTATTATTCACCTACCCAAGACCACTCTTGAGTAGGTTTTTATTTTACTGCTGCTGTGCAAATGGATTGTATGTAGTCTGTGGGGCAGGTGTGCTAGTATTCTTCTGGAATCCTTCTGCTGTCTGAGAAGATGATTCTCCTGCCTTAATTTCAGCTAACTTAGCTTTTCTCTTGGACTTTAATGTGTCAATAATATCCTGTGTAAGTTCATGCTCAAATACTGTTGATGCTGCTACACCAGATTTAACATCATTCTTTCTAATAGTTGTCTTTACCTTCTTTACAATATCAGTACCAAATGCAGCCTTCTCAACTACTTCCTGAATATCAACAGAATTGATGACTACACCAGCAAGCTTTGTAAAGCATCCATCATAGTAACCTGCACTTCTGAATGCATCAGCCATTGACTTATCAACTGTCATCTTGATTGGAATAAGAGAATCAGCTTCGTACTTAGCGTCCTTTCCGAATCCATCCGCTCTCTGTCCAATAGCGTTCATTCTGATTGTAAGATTTCCAGTTGGAACTTCCTTTACAACCTCATCTGTGATAGATTCGATAATACCCTCTACCTCGAATTTTGCTTCAAGAACCGTACTCTCATAATCCTTTGGTTCAACTCTATTGATGAATCTTGCTGAAATTTTATTTGTAGATACAACATTTCCATCATTACCCTTGAAGTCATTTGCTGTAAACATACCATCTGTAATAGAGATAATGTCAGGTGTCTCTCCCTCTGCACAATGCTCAATATCCTTGAGATTCATAGCATCTGTGTACTGCTTGTAGAAATAACTCTCCTCTGAAGTGAAATTCTTATTTTCATCCTTCTTATACTTGTAAGCAAAAAAATTGATTTCATGCTCACTATCGTCAGCAGTTCTTAATACAAGACTTCCTCCGATTGCTTCCTCACCCTTCTTTGTGGTGAACTCCTCAATGTTATTCTTTACAAGCTTTCCTGTTACTGTTACTAAATTTTTGAGTTCTTTCATTAAAATTTTTCCTCCTTAAAATTAAAAAATTTATGTAAATATTGATAATAAAACAATCTATATAAACGCCCAACAGGACGGAACACAGAAAATAAATTTATGTAAAAATCTATCTTCAACAGTGATTTTTGAGTATATAAACCCAAGGGTATGCTATCCTCCACCCAAACATGAATGCTATCCGCATTTATTTATTCTCTTGTTTGTCTCGATTTTTATATAATTTTCGAGACATCTTGTTTTTGAATTTTTGAACTGAATTGTTCAAGACTGATTTTCAGATTTTTTGTTAATTTTTATATTAGCAATTTTATACAATATTTTAGTTATTGGTTTGTTCTTTTGAAATACTTTTACGATATAATACACAATTACAAAACATAATGTTAAATATCCAAGTGCAACTGTAATACCACAAAACATTTTACATTCACCTGTAAAGTAATTTTCATCATATTCTTCTCCTCGCATATCTTCAAGAATCATCAAAACTGTTCCGATTAAACCAACGACAAACCATGACAATAGCAATAATATTGCTTGTAAAATAGTTAGATCTATCTTTATCACCTCCTAAAATTCGCATGAAACAGTGATTTCTTGCTATTCTTATATTCTCTGTTTCTTGATATTGATACTGTAAAACCCTTGATTTATAAGGGTTTTCAGCACCTCATTTTTGTTATTCTCTAAAAATCATTGAAAATTAGGGATTTTGCTCGATTTGAGCATTTTTGAAATTTTTGACCTCTGAAACCCTTATAAACGCTAAGTTTGTAAAGCCAAAGAAATGTCAGATTCTTTCGACTCTATTTCTTCACTGTTACATTGAAAACTGACTTTAAAATGCAGATAATCAGCCAAATACCAGTTGCAATAGACCACTTAAATGTTAATCCAAAACACATTGTAATAAGCTTGATTATTCCACATGTAACAATCCAACTAAGCCCATAACAGAATGCCAAAATTGTAATGACAATAACTACTGTTGCTCCACCTTTTGCTAATTTTTCCTTCAAATTACTCATATGTATATTCTCCTTTACGCTTCAAAATTGAACTCATCAGACGAAATCTTATTGTTAATAATCTTCTGATAAATGTCTACATACATCTCATCCTTGTCTCTGTTATAAGTAACTTCTGCATATCTGTTACCCATTGGCTGTCCCCAAATAGTACATTTTTTATAACCTAACTCATGTGCAAACCACACGAGATCCAATTGGTCAATATTGATGTTTTCACTTAATGTCTGAATCACTGCATTCTTTGCAGCTTTCTCAAATTCGTAACTTGTCATTATAATTGTCCTCTTTTTCCTTTATATATTTTCTTTTATGTAATCCTTATTACTGCATTTCTTATATTATCTTTCTTCCTCCACTTGCACCTGTCAAATCCAGGATCGGTTTTCTTATAATATTCATCGCATTTTCTACAAACACCTATTTCTCGATCCCATGGAATCAAATTCATCCTTGCTCCACAACAATCACAGTAATCCAAACTATCCATCTCTCTATAATGTCTAACTTCTGCCCTTTGTTCTCTATTTCCAACGGCTATAATAGATTTTCTTTGATGTTCTAAATCTAATTCATCATCGGAATGAATTTGTGTTAATTGTATTTTCCAAGGTACTTTTGTATTAAAGGAATCAGTAATGGTTAAATTCCAAGGGTTCTGATTGTTCCTACTGAACATCCTGTTTTCTGTAAGATCTATATTACTTTTCATTTTTCTTACCTTTCAATACAGATTTGATGTTTTGGAAGAATGTTTTCTTTTGTGGTGTCGATGATATGATAAAGTTACCATTGATTTCAGACAAACCGCCCAACTGCTCTTTTAATTCCTCAATATCACTCGGAGTTGAAATTGTCTTAACAATATTTCTCTTTCCTGCTTTTTCTGTTTCGTTTACCATCTTATCAAGAGTCAAATCGCAATATTCATCTTCCCAATCGCCAAGATAATAAAATCTATCAATGACGGTTCTATTCGATTGATTCTGGAATGTTCCAAAAAGAATAGGATCTTTATCTCTTCGCTCCTTTTCAATCTGACGTTCAACCTTGCCTGTATAATCTGTAAACACTACATATAACTGGTCAAATTTGTCTTTAGTGGCTGCGATTACTTCTACAATCTCATCAGGAATTTCTCTCTCATAATTCTCTAATTCGATAATTTTAACCGTATCTTTTGCGACAGTATCAATATATTCTTCAATATCATCACGATAGATAAAGGTATTGATACCCATTTTTACAATTTCTCGTTCTTTTTCAATACATTCAAGGTGAAACATCAGCTTTCGCATACCCTTTTTCTGCCCTGTGATTTTATATTTGTTCAATAATTCAAGGCAGTTATCATATACTTTCACTAATTCTTCATCTGTAATATTGTGTTTTCGTTCCTTTACCTGTTCAAAATATTGCTGTGGAGTTAATTGAGACTCCACATTATCTGTTGTTTTTAATTCGTCCATTTATAATTACCTCCACTTTAATATTCTCCAAATATAATTACCATCTGCTTGTATATCTACTATCTACAAACAACTCTTCTTTTGGTCTTGGATTCATTAAGTCACTGCTACTTAATTTAAGATGATCACCATAATATCCACTCCACGAACCACAACCTCTTACATTTACCTCTCCATCAAAACAGATACGAGTAATTCTATAAGCAGGGTGCTGACAACATTGCCAGTAACTGATTTTGAAACAGTTGTCCGTATTTACATTCTCTAAATGTTTTGGTATAGAATCCCAAATCTCACACTCGTCATTGATTTGTTTTAATGTATATCCATGCCTAAGCATCACATTAGCTCTCTCAATTCTTTTGTGTCTTGTTTCACAAGCCAAAGCATCTTCAGGTGTATCAAATAATTCTCCACATTCAGAACATCTATATTTAATTACTTTCTCCAAGATTCCACCTCCTCGCAAGAAATCGAAATTTCTTGATACTTTTTACTTCCAGAAAGCCTTATTTTATAGGCTTTTTGAAAAGTCAACATAAATGATTTCATGCTCACCTTTGATTTTTGATTCAATTTCTTCAAGTGAATGATTATATTTATTACCAACAACAATAATATCTGCTTCAATGGTGTCTAATTCTTTGTGAGCATCAGTCTCATATACTGTTTTCGCTCGATCTGAATTAGCAATAATTCCTGCAATATAGCTCTTACCTAATCCACTATCACCTTTGAAAATCCAAACAGGTCTTTTATCCATTGCACGATTTGTTTCTGTAAATAATTCTTCCGTAATTCCAACATCACCATTTGGATACCAACAGTCATCACCATCGTCATCTACATAGAAAATATCATTCTCGGCATTGTAAATAGTATCTTCAAAGTCTCCTTCTTTTGTCTCGATTTCAAACGATAAATCTTTGATTGGCTTATGTGTTGAGCCAATAAACGAATCTACAAGTCTGACTTCGCAATGTCCCCATGATGCACTACACCAACCACTAGAACAATCACCGTATTCAGTCCAAAGCGATACTTCATATTTTAAATTATTCTCCGAAATACAATTTAAGATATATTTAGAATTGTCTTCAAACTCATCATCTCTATTATTGTATGTACGAATATGTTCTATTCTTAATGAATGTACTTTTAATTTCATATCTACCTCTCTTTCTAATCTCCAAGGAAACCGATATTTCTTGTCCATTTTGTCACTATATATAGTAGTTTTATTTTATCTAACCACTATATATAGTATGTATTTTTATAAAATATACTACCTATTGTATTATTCTCTCTTTTACTTCAATAAAGCAGCAATCTCATCAATTTCCAGCTCTGTTTTCTTATC
>ULZO01003060.1_pt1 | contig 13415 bp, 11 predicted proteins | sample 1963181 | NCBI WGS metagenome assembly ULZO01 (sample SAMEA4835891, study PRJEB28245) | human gut metagenome | biome: gut microbiome; material: fecal sample | place: Denmark | collected 2008 | reverse complement strand
TTGGACGCTCTTCTTATGGGACTTAAGAAATATGATGCAAATAAAAAGACTGCATATGACCTTGAGATAGAAAACGACCTTGCGAGTGTTTATGATAAGATACTTGATATTTTGTCAGATGAATTTGGTCTGTCAAAGTCACAGGCATATGATATTCTTAGCTTAGGCAGCAGTGAATATACAAGCAAAGTTAATGCTATTGCAGCTAAGTAAATAAATAAAAACTCACCGGTATAAAAAAGTCGGTGAGTTTTTTTGTTTGAAAAAGCGGAGAACATAGTCAAAAGTATTTCTTTATCGTACAGAAATTATCATATCGACAACACCACCCGTATGTGGTACACTTTTAACATACAAAATAATGACAGCAGAGGTGATATACAGAATGATAGCAATTATTGATTATGATGCAGGAAATCTTAAGAGCGTTGAGAAGGCTTTGTTATATCTCGGTGAGGAGTGTGTAGTCACAAGAGACAGAAATGAACTTCTTAAAGCGGATAAAGTTATTTTGCCGGGAGTGGGTGCTTTCGGTGATGCGATGGAGAAACTTAATAAATTTGGCCTTGTTGAGGTAATACATGAGATAGTTAAAGAAAATAAACCGTTTTTAGGAATATGTCTCGGACTTCAGCTTATGTTTGAGAGCAGTGAGGAGGGACCGGGCGTAAAAGGCCTTGGACTTCTTCCGGGAAAGATAGTCAAATTTCCAGAAAAAGATGGGTACAAAATTCCTCACATGGGATGGAATTCAATTAAGATAAAAGATGGGAGCAGACTTTTCAAAGGTGTTTCTGACAATTCATATGTTTACTTTGTTCATTCATATTATCTTCAGGCAGGAAATGAAAACGATGTAGCAGCAACTACCGATTACATAACACACATTCATGCATCTGTTGAGCATGGCAATATATTTGCCTGCCAGTTTCATCCGGAAAAAAGCGGTGATGTCGGATTGCAGATATTAAAGAATTTTTGTGAATTATAAAATGTGATGCGATAGTTAAAACAGACGGTAATGTAAATGCAAAAATTCAAGGCAGCATTATATACTTAGTTGTGTAAAAATAGTTGTTTAAAAAATTAAATCGTGCAGAAATTGGAAACAGAAAAGAAAGTGGTCTGTTGCACTACAGGTGTGATTAGGCAGCAAAGGAAAGGCTTGGTAGATATATGTTTACAAAGAGAATAATTCCATGTTTGGATGTAAATAACGGCAGAGTTGTTAAAGGTGTAAATTTTGTTGATCTTAAAGATGCGGGTGACCCGGTTACTGTTGGTGCTGCTTATGGGAAAGCGGGTGCAGACGAACTTGTATTTCTTGATATAACGGCATCTTCTGATGCGAGAGCGACTAAGATAGATATGGTAAGGAGAGTAGCGGAAACGGTGTTTATTCCATTTACAGTCGGTGGTGGTATAAGGACAGTTGATGATTTTAAGGCTGTTTTAAGAGAGGGGGCTGACAAGGTTGCCGTAAATTCTGCTGCAATATTAAATCCTGAACTTATATCTGAAGCGGCTATGAAATTTGGAAGCCAGTGTGTTGTCGTTGCCATTGATGCGAAAAGGAGAGAGGATGGCAAAGGCTGGAACATCTTTAAGAACGGTGGGCGTGTTGATATGGGGATAGATGCTATTGAGTGGGCGATGAAAGCGTATGAACTTGGTGCCGGTGAGATATTGCTCACAAGTATGGATTGTGATGGAACAAAAGACGGATATGATATTGAACTTACAAGAACTGTTTCTGACAATGTAAATATACCTGTAATCGCATCAGGCGGAGCAGGAAAACTTGAACATTTTAAAGAAGCGTTTACAGAGGGAAATGCAGATGCAGTGCTTGCAGCATCACTTTTCCACTACAAAGAACTTGAGATAAATGAGGTGAAAAAGTATCTTAGAGAAGAGGGTATAAGTGTCAGACTCTAAACATATTTACAGAAAAGAGGAAGAAAGTTATGGGAATGATTGATAATGACTGGCTTCCGGCTTTAAAGCCGGAGTTTGCGAAAACATATTATAAAGATTTGTTCGAGTTTGTTAAGACTGAGTACAGCAGAGTTGTTGTATATCCACCGGCAGATGATATATTCAATGCGTTTCATTTTACCCCATTGTCAAAAGTGAAAGTAGTGATTTTGGGACAGGACCCGTATCACAATGTAAATCAGGCACACGGACTTAGCTTTTCAGTGCCGCCGAGTCAGAAGGAGATACCGCCGTCGCTTCAAAATATATACAAGGAATTGCATGACGATCTCGGCTGTTATATACCAAACAACGGTTACCTCAAAAAATGGGCGGATCAGGGGGTGCTTATGTTAAACACGGTGCTTACGGTAAGGGCTCACCAGGCAAATTCACACCAGAATAAAGGATGGGAACATTTTACCGATGCTGTCATAAATGCGGTAAATGAGCAGGACAGACCTATAGTATATCTTTTGTGGGGCAGACCTGCACAGAGTAAGATTCCTATGCTTACAAATCCGAAACATCTAATATTAAAAGCACCGCATCCAAGTCCGCTTTCAGCTTACAGAGGATTTTACGGATGCAGGCATTTCAGTCAGACAAATGAATTTCTTAAAGAGAACGGAGTAGAGCCAATCGACTGGCAGATAGAAAATATATAACGCTATTATGGAAGTTAATACTTAAGAATTAATTACATTTCTTTCAGATATATTGTGTCAAAAATGTGTCTATGCTAACATATCCTTAACGAGGGGCTGTTTATGTTTCATAGCCGCCTAATCAGCATCTGTATCTGAAAGGAGTGTTTTTTTATGAAAAAAAGAAAAATTTTAACAAGAGGGATTACGACGGCGTTAGCAGTTGTAAGTGTATTTTTCGTATCACATTATGCAAAGGCTGGGGAAAATTATATTAAAACCGGAGAAAAAGTTGATTTTACGGAGCTTTATGACTCAAAAGAGTTTAGTACAGACAATTCTAAAGTGACTTTGTCGAAAGATAACAAGACAGACGGCTTGTTTGTTGATGGAAAAACCGAAGAAATTGAAAATGCCAGATTTATGCTTTCAAAAGAGATAGATTTTTCTGATAAAAGCGGATATCTTGTTTTTTCAGGTACATCTGAGAGAAAAAGAGATGTGACGCTTTCTTTATATTTAGATGATTCGACAAAGAGTTTTGCAAAAGTTAAGCTGACAAGACAAAACAGGAAAAATGCGTGGAGTACAGATGACAATAGATGTATAAAAATATCCGATGAGATAAAGGGAAAACATAAAATATATTTTAAATTTACGGATAATAATGGAAATGAATATAAAGGCAAGAGTCTGAAAATATTATTAAAATATACATTTGTATTGGATGAAGATATTCCGATGGTCGATCTTGATATTGATGAATCAAAGACACCGATAGCTGCAATGAACGGTGATCCAAATCACCAGACAGAGTGTTATGGAAATATGACTGTTGATATTCCTAAAGGGTATAAATCAGAATATACCGATAAGAAACTTTCTACAAAGACTTATGAGCTTGATTATATAAGGGGCAGAGGTAATTCAACCTGGGGACCTGACAAAAAACCATACAAATTAAAACTTGACAAAAAGGCTGATTTGTTAGGAATGGGTTCTGACAAACACTGGATACTTCTCGCAAATTATTATGACATATCAATGCTCAGAAACAAATTTACATATTGGCTTGGGAATGTGCTTGGACTTGAATATACTCCGAAATGTGAGTTTGTAAATGTCGTTATGAACGGAAAATATCTTGGTAGTTATTATCTGTCTGAGCAGGTACGCGTCGGAAAAAACAGGGTAAATATTGATGATTTGTCTGCTGATGATGAATCAAAGGCTGTAACAAGCGGCTCTGCGATAACAGGCGGTTATCTTCTCTCATGTGAAAAGGCAGATGATAGGATGAATATAACAACGGATAAAGGAATGTCATTTGCAATAGAAAGTCCTGATTTTGAAGATTATACAAATCTTGAACAGTATAATTATATATCAGATTATCTTAAACAGACGGAGGCGGCCATATATGGAAAGGGATTTAAAGACAGTAAGGGAGTTTCTTATGAAGATTACATGGATGTTGATTCAGCGATAGACTATTACTGGGTACAGGAATTTTCGTTAAATGGTGATGCGTTTATATCAGGAAGCACATACCTATATAAAAAAAGAGATGGAAAACTATACTGGGGACCATTATGGGATTTTGATTATGTTGCATGGGGAGCAACAGAATATACATCTAACAGCGTTGAAGGTTTAAATCTTGATAGAAATGCATGGTTTACAAAGTTGTTTGCTAATGAAAAATTTAGAAAAAAATTTGTGGCAAGATGGCCTTATATAAAAGAAAAACTGTTGGAGGGAATAAAGGACGGAGGAATCATAGATACATATTCGCAAAAACAATATGCTTCACAAAAAGCGAATTATTATGTCAACAAAATGTATTCACAGGATGATATACTGGAATATAACGATGTGTTGAAAGATATTGTGAATGACATGAAGATTGATGAGAATATTGGAAAAACGACAGAAAATATGGCAAAGATAACATATGATTCTGAGGAACAGAGATTAAAACAGTGGATTCGTGAGAGAATAGACTGGATAGACAAAAATATTTCTTCAATAAATGATTATTGTGCAAGCAGACAGTTTGTATTTATGGTGAATGGAAAAACATATGCAACGGTAGATTATATATTTGACACTGGAGTTGAACTGCCTAAAGAACCGACTAAGAAGGGATATAGTTTTTGTGGATGGTACTATAAACAAAAAGCGGGCAAAAAAACATATGAGATTAAGTTTGATAAGAATGATTTAACAACATTCACAGATAAGAAAGTGACATTATATGCAAAGTGGAAAAAGAAAACTAAGGCAAATACTGTCAAAAAGTTTATATTCCAATACAATGATATATATCTTTCACCATATGATGATTATAGTATGAAATATGGAATTCAGCCATTTGGAGCTGTCATATCGGGCATCAAATGGAAATCGTCAGATGAGAAAATTGTTACGGTAGATGAAAGTGGTACGATTCATGTTGTCACAGAAAAACCGGGAGTCTGCACGGTGACAGCCAAGGTAAAAGGTTTAAAAGCAGTGCGTTGTAAGATTCATATCGTATCATGGGATAAAATTACAGGACTTAACGATTTTAATGTGGCTAAAAATAAAATTACATTGAAAAAAGGAAAATATGCAAGAATCAAAGTATCATTATTACCTAAGAATGCCTACAATCCTAATATAACTTATGTATCTTCAAATAAGAAAGTTGTGCAGGTTGACGAAACAGGTATGATACACGCTAAAAAGAAAGGAAAAGTTACGATAGTCGTATATTGTGCATCACTTGAAAAAGCAGAATTAGTTACGGTAAAGGTTAAATAAAAAGGTAATCATACACATTTATAGTGTGGATAATAAAAGGATGAACTGTTACTTTTTGTGTGGCAAAGGGATGAGTTTAAGACTTGTATTATGTCTGTTTATTTGGTAAAATATTGATAATTGTGATAATTAAGGGGGTTCCATAGTGATAGATGAGACAGAAAATGTCGAGGTAAAAAAGGTAAATATGGAAGGTGTCCCGGAGCAGCTCGTTTTTGGTCTTGATATAGGAACGAGAAGTATTGTTGGAACGATAGGTTACAGAGATACAAAGGGATTTACCGTAGTTGCACAGACATCAAAAGAACATGAAACAAGAGCCATGATGGATGGACAGATACATGATATAAACATGGTTGCATCTACTATCAGTGAAATCCGTGATAGACTTGAGTATATGACCGGGCGTACATACAAAGATGTGTGTATAGCAGCCGCCGGTCGAGTGCTCAAGACTGTTGAGGCAGAGGCAGAGATAGATTTTAATTCAGAAACGGTTGCCACGACTGAGAAAATATATACACTTGATATGCTCGGTGTAGAAAATGCTTATGAAAAGCTTAGAGAAGAACAAAATAGTGATGATATAAAATTTTATTGTGTTGGTTACTCAGTAAAACATTATTATCAGAACGGATATGCGATAACAAATCTTGAGGGACATAAATGTAATAAGATTTCTTGTGAGATTATTGCAACATTCCTTCCTGATGAAGTAGTTGACGGACTTTATACTGCTGTTGAGAGAGCCGGATTATATGTTGCAAATCTTACATTGGAGCCAATAGCAGCTATAAATGTTGCAATACCTGAGAGGTTTCGATTATTAAATATCGCACTTGTCGATGTAGGAGCAGGAACATCCGATATTTCCATTACAAAGGATGGAAGCATTATTGCATATGGCATGATTCCAAGTGCCGGCGATGAGATAACGGAGTGCCTTGCAAAACATTATCTGACGGATTTTAATGAGGCAGATGCCCTTAAATGCAAGAGTACCGAGCAGGAAGAAGTTGAATTTAACGATATAATGGGACTGCCATATAAGATTTCATCTGATGAGATAGCGGATGTGGTGAAAGATGCTGTGCAGTCAATTACAAAGAGCATTGCTGATAAGATTATAGAACTTAACGGTGGAAAGTCAGTCAGTGCGGTTTTTGTAGTAGGCGGGGGAGGAAAAATCAGAGGCTTTGTGGAAAGCCTTGCTGAGTTTCTTGAACTTCCGAAAGAAAGAGTTGCACTCAGGGGTTCAGAAGTTATGGGAAATATTAAATTCATGCAGGACGATATAAAGGTTGATTCACTTCTTGTGACTCCGGTCGGAATCTGTCTTAATTATTATGAACAGCGAAATAACTTTATATTTGTGAATATAAATGATGAGAGAGTCAAGTTGTATGATAATGGTAAGCTGGCAATTATAGATGCTGCTATGAGCATCGGATTTCCAAACGAGGATCTTTTCCCTAAACGGGGAAAAAGCATTATTTACAATGTGAACGGTGAGAAGCGTATGGCTCGTGGAAAGCATGGAGAAGCCTGCGTGATAAAGATGAACGGTGCCGAAGCAGGGATAAATACACCGGTTATTCAAAATGCAAAAATCGATATAAAGCCGTCAACGGTTGGAGAAGATGCTGTTTTGGAGATAGAGGATATTCCAGAGTATAAATCGACTATTAAATTTACATTCAATAATAAGGAAGTTGTCTGCCCAAGATATGTTGCGGTAAATGGTGAACTTGTTTCAGGATTTTATGATATAAAAGATGGTGATGACATATGGTTCCTTGATTATTATACATTGAAACAGGTATTTGAATTTATGGACATTATCTATAGCGGAAAGGTGTATGTAAACAATGTTCCTGCTGATATGAACACAAAGGTTTATGACAATTTTTCTATTCTCTGCGAGATAAAAAAAGAAGAACCTAATTATAATGAATTATATGCAAAATACGGTGAACCTGAGTTCCCGACAGATGTTGTGTACTCAATAAATGAAATAGCATCAGATAATAATACTGTTAATGATAAGTATGATAGCACATTGAAAGAAAACATACATAAGACAGATGAAACAGGCAGAGTGGATGCTAATGAAATCGAGACTCACAGTACCGGAGGGGAGACAGCCGGGGAACAGAAAAACTTCATGGAAAATATTAAAAAAGAAATAGCTGATGAGAAAGTGACAGTACAGCCTGAGGAAGAAGCAGCTTCCGTATCGGTTTTAGAAAACGGACAGCCGGCAGAAAAAGAAAATGCTGTATCGACTGCCAGGAACGGACGGGCAGGGGTAGATGATATTACGATTACCGTAAATGGTGACACTGTTATCATGAAGGGAAAAGAAAGATATATTCTTGTAGATGTACTCGATTTTTATCCTGTAGATACATCAGTAGCTCATGGTGACCACCTTGAAACAATGGTAAATGGTGTTCATGGAGATTTTATGACACCGGTAAATGATGGTGATGCTGTTGTAATTCAGTGGGTAGTATGAAATTAAAATTTTCACACTCAAGATTTGTGCTTTGCACAGACTTGCTATGCGTGAGAACGAAGAATAAAAGATGGGATATAGCATAGAAATGAGGTAGAAATGAGAGTATGCAGTATTGCCAGCGGCAGCAGTGGAAACTGTACATATGTTGGCAGTGGTGACACAAATATTCTGATAGATGCGGGAGTGAGCCGTAAAAGGATAGTCGAAGGTCTTAAAAAGATTAGTGTTGCTCCTGAACAGCTAGACGGAATATTTGTAACACATGAACATAGTGACCATATTCAGGGTATAAATATGATGGTCAAGATGTTTGATACACCTGTCTATGCAACAGGTGGAACGCTCGATGCAATAAGGCTTAAGGATAAAAAAGGCATTATTTCAATGAATCATCTTTTTGAGGTACACGCTGATGAGCCGGTATCTATGGGAGCGATAACAGTAATGCCATTTTCAACATCGCATGATGCCGCAGACCCGGTAGGATATACGCTTACGGCGGAGGGACATAAGACGAGCATAGCTACTGATCTGGGAAAGTATGATGATTATACGATAGACCATTTAAAAGATACAGATGTTTTGTTTATTGAGGCAAACCATGATATAAGTATGCTTGAAGCCGGAAAATATCCGTATAAGCTTAAGCGTAGGATATTGAGTGAATACGGTCATTTATCAAATGAAGATTCAGGAAGTTTGCTGTGCAAGGTGATAAATAAAAATTTAAAATATGCATTTCTTGCACATCTGTCAAAAGAAAACAACTATCCGCAGCTTGCATTTGAAGCAGTAAAATGTCAGTTGTGGGAGGAGATGGGATTAAAAGACCTTGATTTTGACCTGTCGGTAGCAAAGAGAGACGAGCCGTCAAAGATGGTTGTGCTTTAAGACAATTTAAGATAAGAAAAAAGTGTGAAAAATTTTCACATACGGGATTTGTGTCTGTGCACACTGGACACAGATTTTATATGTGAAATATTATATTACACACTATGCAAAAAATGTGTGCAGAAACGAGGGATAGATAAAATGAAAAAAACAGTTATAACAGTAGTAGGCAAGGATAGTGTTGGTATTATCGCAAAGGTATGCACATATCTTGCAGAAAACAATGTAAATATTCTTGATATTTCACAGACTATCGTAGGTGGATTTTTTAACATGATGATGATTGTTGATGTGGCAGAATGTAAAACAGACTTTGCAGGATTTAACAATGCCCTTGAAAAGATAGGTGAGGATATGGGCTGTACTATAAAGGCTCAGCGTGAGGATATTTTTGATAAGATGCACAGAATTTAATAATTTGGAGGGGCAGCCAGTATGATAAATATAGCAGAAGTTAAAGAAACCAATGATATGATCGAGAAGGAAAACCTTGATGTAAGAACGATTACGCTTGGTATAAGCCTTTTAAATTGTATAGATGATGATCTTGACAGATTAAATGAAAAAATATATAACCGTATAACAACTGTTGCAAAAGATCTTGTTCCTACAGGAAAAGCCATTGAACTTGAATATGGTATTCCTATCGTAAACAAGAGAATATCAGTTACACCTATAGCTCTTATCGGCGGCTCTGCCTGTAAGAAGCCTGAGGATTATGTAACGATAGCAAAGACGCTTGATAAAGCTGCAAAGGAAGTTGGAGTAAACTTTATCGGTGGATATTCTGCACTTGTCTCAAAGGGGATGACAAAGAGTGACGAGCTTCTTATCCGCTCAATACCCGAGGCACTTAAGGCTACGGACTTCGTGTGCAGTTCAGTAAATGTCGGTTCGACAAAGACAGGATTAAACATGGATGCGGTAAGACTTATGGGTGATATTGTCCGTGAGACTGCTGATATAACAGTTGACTGTGAATGTAACGGCTGTGCAAAACTCGTTGTATTCTGTAATGCACCTGATGACAATCCGTTTATGGCAGGAGCATTCCATGGTGTTACCGAAGCAGACGAGATAATAAATGTCGGAGTAAGTGGACCGGGTGTTATGAGAAAAGCACTTGAGTCGGCACATGGGCTTGACTTTGGTGCACTCTGTGAAAAGATTAAAAAGACGGCATTCAAGATTACGAGAGTAGGTCAGCTTGTTGCACTTGAGGCATCAAAAAGACTTAATATACCGTTTGGAATAATAGACCTCTCACTTGCACCTACACCGGCAATCGGTGACAGTATAGCAGATATTTTTGAGGAGATGGGACTTGAGAGAGCAGGAGCACCGGGAACAACGGCGGCACTTGCAATGCTTAATGACCAGGTTAAAAAAGGCGGTGTAATGGCATCTTCGTATGTAGGTGGTCTTAGCGGTGCATTTATTCCGGTAAGTGAGGATCAGGGAATGATAAATGCAGTTCAGGATGGAGCACTCACTCTTGAAAAGCTTGAAGCCATGACCTGTGTATGTTCGGTAGGACTTGATATGGTAGCAATACCGGGAGATACAAAGCCTGAGACGATTGCGGGGATAATCGCAGATGAGATGGCTATTGGAATGATAAACCAGAAAACGACAGCGGCAAGACTTATACCTGTTCCGGGAAAGAAAGTCGGAGAGATGGTAGAGTTTGGAGGATTGTTAGGATATGCACCTGTAATGCCTGTAAATCAGTTTGACTGCAGCGAGTTTGTAAACAGGGGCGGAAGAATACCGGCACCTATCCACAGCTTTAAGAATTAAGAAAATTAAGAAAAATAGTCAAGCAGATATTCGCAATCCGCTTTGCTGCTTGCTCATAACACTATTAGCTGTTATCACAACAAGCAAGTCCTGGATTCCGCTTATTGCTCTACGCAATAGAAGTGAGGGACTTACTTGATAGTGTTACATTATTATACCTTGAAATTGTTGAGTTTTTGGTAATTTTTACAATTTTAAGGTATATTTTTTTGATATAATCGTAAACATATATATTGACGCAGGTATATGTAATGTGAGATAATTAAAACCGTATCATGAATAAGATTCATTAAGAGATATATTCTTATTGTCAGTCATATGTGGTATGAACGGCAGTCTGGTTCTGATACAGGCGTAAAAATATTAAATTACTTATGCGATAAAGTCGCAGGAATGAGGTTAGAAATATGTCATTAGAATTATCAAAGAAAGCAGCAGCAGTTAAACCTTCGTCAACTCTTGCAATCACGGCAAAGGCAAAAGAACTTAAGGCACAGGGAAAAGATGTAGTTGGATTTGGAGCTGGCGAACCTGATTTTAACACACCTGAAAATATCTGTGAGGCAGCTATCAAAGCGATTAAAGATGGATTTACAAAGTACACACCTGCTTCAGGAACAAATGAATTAAAAGCAGCTATATCTAAAAAGTTCAAGGAATTTAACGGACTTGATTATGATACGGACCAGATAGTTATAAGCAATGGTGGAAAACATTCACTTACAAATATATTTACAGCACTCATAAATCCAGGCGATGAGGTTATCATCCCTGCACCATTCTGGCTCAGCTATCCTGAGATAGTAAAACTTGCGGGTGGAGTTCCGGTTATCGTTACGACAACAAAAGAGCAGAACTTCAAGCTTACGGCAGAGGATCTTGCGGCAGCAGTAACAGACAAGACAAAAGCACTTGTATTAAACACACCAAATAACCCTACAGGAATGCTTTACACGGAAGAAGAACTTCGTGCAATCGCAAAAGTTGCAGTAGAAAAAGATTTCTATGTGGTAGCAGATGAAATGTATGAGATGCTTGTTTACGGTGAGCAGAAACACATAAGTATTGCATCACTTGGAAAAGATATATATGACAGAACAATCACATGCAGCGGACTTGCAAAGAGCTATGCGATGACAGGATGGAGAATCGGTTATACAGGTTCATCAAAGGAAATCGCAAAGATGATGGGAAGTGTACAGAGCCACCAGACATCAAATCCAAACTCAATCGCACAGAAAGCAGCAGTAGAAGCACTTACAGGACCACAGGATTCTGTAGAAAAAATGCATGCTGAATTTGACAAGCGCCGCAAATATATGTACAAGAGAATATGCGAAATGCCTCTTCTTGATACACTTGAGCCAATGGGAGCATTTTATGTGTTCGTAGATGCAAGCGCAGTATTAGGCAAGTCATACAAGGGAACAAAGATTGACAGCGTTCCACAGATGGCAGATATACTTATCAACGAGTATAACACAGCTATCGTACCATGTGCAGACTTCGGTTTTGCTGACTGTTTCCGTCTTTCATATGCTATATCAATTGAGCAGATTGAAAAGGGACTTGACAGAATTGAGAGTTTCATAAAAGAACTTGCGTAGATAGATAAAAAATAATAAGATATAATAAAAAGGATAATGATAATTGAGCTATTAAGGTGCTCGATTATCATTATCCTTTTTTGGTATGAAATATTACACATTAAAAAAGGATTGTGTAAAGATAAAATAAAAAATATGAGTCAAAAACAAAAAACTCGTCAAAAACGAGTTTTTCAAGTTCACACACTGTGATGCCATAAGGCGATTTGAATAAATTTTTATTTGAACTTATGATGTAAAACTAAGTATGGTACTTAATCTATTGGCATGATATAATGATTAAAAGAATGTTAAGGAGGTAATGTTTGAGGAGGATATAAATATATATATGTGACTCAACAGTGTTATGAAAGGAGCAGTTATGAGTAGAAAATTAAGAAGTGATTGTACTGTAGGAACAGCAGAAAAAAAGTTTGGTTTACCAGCAGGAACCTTTAGAAATGTTAATGGAAGAGATACTAGAAGTGATAAAAAAATTGGAACAATTAGAAGAGAAGCAGAAAAGAAAAAAAGATAGATGGATATAGTTAATATATTGTAAATAGTAAGATAAGGAAGGAAAGGGTTTATGATCAAATATAGAGTATTAGTAAATGGAGAACCAGAAGATGAAATTTATGATACATATGAAGAAGCAGAGGATGCAGCAATGTATTTAAGAAGTTGTTCGGCAGAAGGAGCAGAAATATTATTTTTATCAAATCCAGGTGATTATGAAGATGAGGAAGATGAAATTGACATTGAGGAATTTGAAGAATAAGTATTTATAGTATATATGGCTTACAGGTTAAGAATATAAAATTTGAAGAAAGAGATGCATCAATGTTGAAGTATCTCTTTTTTGAGGATACAATAGTGAGTCAAAAAGTCACCTATACAAATGACATTTAGAATGATTGGTTATGCTTATAATACCAACTAAGTATTATAAGTGTTGAGAGTGTGATAATTAAAATACAGTAAAATAAATTTTGAAAAAGATTAAAAAGAGCCATTTGATTTATCAGGTTGCACACACAGTTCACAGCAAATAAAAAATATGGTATAATTAAAAAGCACTTTTAAAGCAATGTGCCAAGAACTCTCCGTACATTTAGGTTCGTGTGTAGTTCACGTTAGGTCGTACAAATGTACTCTCGGGATCTTCTCAAAACGAATCATTTCGGT
>ULZO01028701.1_pt1 | contig 13572 bp, 15 predicted proteins | sample 1963181 | NCBI WGS metagenome assembly ULZO01 (sample SAMEA4835891, study PRJEB28245) | human gut metagenome | biome: gut microbiome; material: fecal sample | place: Denmark | collected 2008 | reverse complement strand
ACACGACTGTCCCGGAAGGCGCAGATGCAGGCACTGTGACTATTTCAGTTGCGGACTCTGAGATTGCCCGTGTTGACGAGAACAATAATATCATCCCCTTGAAGGCCGGCGATACGACTGTAACGATTCGCTCCGACAAGGGTCCGTCCAGCATCGTGAACCTTAAAGTCACCCAGGCACCGACTGAACTGTTTGCTGATGACTTGTATGTCGAAATCGGCGAGACGGCGAAACTCAATGTCTATACAGATGTGAAAGACCTCGAATCCGGTATGGACGGCACCAACTACACCTACGAGAATGAGTTGAACCTCATCTGCGCCGTCTCTGTAGAGGGTGATGTAACGGGCATCGAGGCAGGCGACAGCGTTGTGAAGATTCAGAACGAATATGGTCTTGAAACACAGGCAACGGTCCATGTCACGCCTAAAACAAGCCATATCACATTCGGGTTCTCCGGGAACTAAGGCGGTGAAGCACAATGCGCAAATACATTGCAGTACCTTTGACTTGCGCCCTCGCTATGATGGCTCTGACAGGCTGTACAGACCCTTCAACGCTGTACGAGAACAACGACCTTGTTGCACAGGGAACGACCTCCTACAAAGCCGCAGAATGGTCACAGAGCAGTCTGACGGACGAAGGTACGATTGATTACGCCGCTGGTGCTGTGTCCTTGACGGGCGCAAAAGAAGCCTTCTCATTCACGATGCACGCAGATTCTGCTAACCTTGATGTATACGATACTATCACCTGCGATACGGGAGCCTGCAAAATCCTGATTGTCGATACCGATACGAAATCTGTTGCAGCAGAGTACACGGAAACGGCTTACGACACCATCAAACTTAACGGCGGCAACTATACGGTGTATCTAGTCGGCAAGGATGATGCCTCCTTCACCGCTACGCTGAGCCTGTACAGCCTTGGCGGAGACATCACATGGTCCGTTAATGAGGATACCGCGGCAAACACCGGCAAATGACACATTTCACTTTCAAGAAAATCACAGAACCAGCGCATTTTTTCGAAAATCCTGTTGCGGAAATGTGCGAATTGCAGATAATACAAGTATGAGGACAAAAAGAGCGCCGCTGCGGTACAATTTCCGCAGGGCTGCTCTTTTTGTAAAGATTCATGCTTGTATTTCGTACACTTCATTATCACAAAGGAGAGTCTTATGTACGACAAATCCACGAAAAGCGTAAGCCGCAATGTAAGTCTTACCATCGCGGGAGAGTGGGAGACCCCCGATGAACTCTTCCGGGAACTTGACCGCAAATATCATTTCACCCTCGATGCCTGTGCCCGCCCTGAGAACGCCAAATGCCAGAAATTCTTTACTGCACAGGATGATGGTCTTGTACAGGACTGGAAAGGGCATACGGTGTTCTGCTGCCCGCCGAGCGGTGCTGCAAATCTTCGCCGCTGGGTAAAGAAGGGGAGCTTCGAGGCAAAGAAGAAGGGGACTACGGTAGTTATGCTGCTGCCTGTTTCTACGGATTCTCAGTGGTTTCAGGAGCACATCTACCTGAAACCCGGTGTCCGTGTAAAGTTTTTGCCGGAGCGCGTTAAGTTCGTGAACCGTCTGCTCCCGTCTTACGCCGAATACGGCCAGCATGGAGCCGCAAGTGTTGGCGGGACCCGTCCTTCGATGGTCGTGGTCTTTGACGGTTCTAAGCGCAAGTTCTGCTGTGAGTGAGTAAAGGAGAATACCGCTATGAAGAAGAAAATCACGATTATCGATAAGTCCTTTACCCCCATCGTCGTGCTGGCAGATACGAGCAGTGCTCTGTACGAGGACCGCTGCGGGCGGCTTGGGGAACGCAACCTCTTGTCCGATACAGAAATCGTCTGTAAGGCAATGGACGGCACGAAAGAGATTGCGTCCGTGAAGGCACATGTCCTGCAGGTTCCCACGAAGAAGCTTCCCCTCGAAGCCCTGCACGCCACGGAACAAAACCCTATTCCGGCAAAGCAGCTGGCTATCAATTATCTGTGCCAGAAAAACGCAGAGGTCGAGACGCTCTGTGAGCGTGAGAAGACGGACAGCGTTGCGATGGTTCTTCCCATCACCACGCATCTGTACATTGAAAGCCTTGTGGTGGATGCGCCGCATCGTAAACTTGGTATCGCCACTGCAATGCTCGATTTCCTTATTAGCATGGCGGCTCCCGAAACCGTCAGCATGTTCGCAGGTCACGAGCAGGCTGAGGTAATGGCTATGCTTAAAAAGCTGAAATTCATCGAGGCACCCATTGCTGCCACGGATGTTCCTTGGAAGAAAAAGAACTTCTTCTATAAGCGCTTGAAGCGCCTTGCCCGATAAGTGATAGGAGGCATTTTATTTTGATGGACCAGTTCAAAGAACTTCGCGCACACCCGAAAATGACCAAGGCATTGCTTGAGCAGATTGAGAGTCTGCAAAAGCAGAACCACACGACCGACGAGATTTCCGCTATGCTCGGCATCACCCCGGAATCCGTACAACGCGGATACGAGAAACTGAACGATAAACACCGCGCCGAGATTCGTGCAAAGCGCGGCGGTGCCTTTGCAGTGAATGTGAAGGAGGGAAAAGCCCGCATCGTCTGTACCGAATCCAGCTGCCCCTGGCGCGGCAGCAATCGAGAATACTGTGTCTGGCCGTCTTGCTTCAAGCATTCGATTTCAACGGTTCGCACCGATGTGAACGCAGATGGAGACGAGGCAGACACGACTTTGAATGAGGAGGAATCCGTAAATGTCTAACACTCTGAATGACATCTTTGCGCATCTTGACAGCGCAAAGGCAAGCCGCGCATACGAGGCAAACCAGGAACGGCGGCGTAAGGTGGAAGAAGCCGAGCACGAGCGCAAGGTAAAGCAGGCAGCGGAATCTGCCGTAGAAAAGTACCATGTGTACGATGACGACTACGATGTAGAGGACGTCGAGGAGCCGCTCGTCATGATTCCAAAACAGAATCCCGGCACCCCTGAGGCAAAAGCCGCCACAATGCCTGCATCCAAGAAGGATATGGATGACATCGCAGATAACAACCCTTTCGTCCAGAACCTGTTCAAGCACTCTCACAAGCAGGTTAAGCAGGAGCGTCCTGCCCGCGAGAAACTCGCAGCGCCCGCTTCCGAGCCTACAGCGCCGCAGAGCGAGACATTTAATGTCCCTGTCACCCCTGTCCCTGTACAGCCTGTAGCACCCTCTGCGCCCGCATCAACGGTTGCTCCCGCTGTGACCGAAACCGTTGATACCGTTGATTTCGTTGACGATATCCCCCTCGACATCGAGTTTGACGATACCGAGGCAGACATCCAGAACAAGCAGCCAGACCAGAGCGTTCAGAACGAAGCCGTTCCCGCGCAGCCTGTGGCCTCTCAGAATGCAGAAGCAGTTCCTGTTTCAAGCGAACCTACCGCTCAGCTCGAGAATGTACCTGCTCAGGAACCCACTGCTTTTGCTGCGCATCTGGATGCGAGTCCCAATACCAAAGAGAAAGAGCCTGAGAAGAATCCCGGATATCATGAGCCTGTTGGCGAGATGGTCTGTCCCGATAAGAAGCCGGAACAGTTGGAAACTCCCGCATGGCCTGACGGCATGAATGGTCCCAAGTTCACCGAAAGCGTTGTTGCTTACGGTTCTTTGCCCCGTAAAGTGGGAGCGGAGGAAGCAAATGTTTTCCTGTTTGCTCGGTACAATACAGATAAGGGCATGGGTTCTTATGGGTTGTGCATCGATATGGGCAAGGATTTCGTACAGTCTTCCAAGTGCGGTAAGGCCAATAACCCGGAGGAATACGCTCTGATGGGTGCGATTGAGATGCTGCTCGCTCTGGATGAACACACGGTTCGGGATGTCGTCATCTATACAGAACCCGTGGTTGCCAAAATCATGAACGAGAACGCCAACCGTCTTCTCGATGGCAAGTCCCCTGTGCGCCGCAAATACATCGAGTTGGCATGGAAGGCTATGACGAAGGTCAGTGTCCGGCTCGTGACCACGAAAGTGAACAGCGAGTACGGGAAACTGGCACTGGCTACCGCAAAATACCTGGCGTTCTGTGAGCGCTGATAAAAACATAGAGGAGTAATCAATATGGCTAATCTTCTGGTCGTTGCAGTGGATACCGGAAACAAGAACATCAAGACCCCGCATACCGAGCCGTTCAATTCCGGGCTTATCTGCCACGGCAACATCCCGCCCGCCATCAAGGCGGATACCCTCTGCTATGAGGGCAACTACTATACGCTGACCCAGTCCCGCGTTCCGTACATGTACGACAAGACCTCCGACTGGTCTTACTATGTTCTGACTCTCTTTGCCATCGCCAAGGAGTTTCAGGCAAGCGGCATGATTCGTCCCGGTCAGAAGAATGTCCGTCAGGATATTTGCCTTGCAATGGGCTTGCCTCCGACACATATCCATGACCTTGCCCCAAAATACCAGACCTATTTCGGCCGCGATGGACGCCGAGTCGAGTTCACCTACAACGACATCTCCTTTGAGATTCGCGTTGCCCGCGTCTTCGTGTTCCCGCAGGGCGTTGCTGCCATCGCTCCGTACATGGGACAAATCATGGCGCGTCCCGAGGCATATACCTACATCATCGATATCGGCGGGTATACGACCGATGTTGTGAAGTTCTCTCGCGGCGGTCAAGTCGATATGACTTTCTGCGAATCCTTCAACAACGGCGTCATCAAGATGTACGATGAGGTACAGCGTGCGGTTCGCAACCGCTTCCAGCTGGATATGGACGACTACAGCATCGACAATGTCCTGCGCAGAGGCTACAACCCCGGTCGGGAAATCAACGAACTGGTCCACAGCACCGCTCGTTCCTATGCCCGGACCCTTATCCGGACCCTGAAAGAGAAGGGCGTTGATTTGACCCTCTCGTATCCCGTGTTCATTGGCGGCGGTTCCTGCCTGATGCGTCCGGTCATCGAGAGCGAGTTGGGTCGGGACGATTACCTGTTTGTGGAAGACCCCCGCGCTAACGCAGTAGGTTTCAAAATGATGGCGGAGAGTAAGCTGGCTGCTGAAAACCGTTGAAGCGAGGTGAACTGCCTTGCCTAAAGCTAACCCGAATCAGATTCGGTTGCCGGTGATGTTTGACCTCACTGACCCGAGACAGAAAGCGGCGTACGAGATTCTGAAAAACGCAGGATACGGAAAACGCACCCCTATCATCGTGGATGCGCTGCTCGATTCCCTCAAAACGAATGTCTTACTGAGCCAGGCTAAAGAATCCAGCGCATCGAATGTGTCGGAAACTGATATCCGCCGCGCCGTGGAAGATTCGATGGAATCGGTCCTGAACCGGTATTTCTTGAAATCCGAAGCATCCGCACCGGACCCCCAGCCTGAACCCGTACAAACGCCTACACCCGCTCCTATTATTCAAGAGCCTGCCCCTGTACAGCCTGCTCCCACACCGCAGCCAAGCTTTGTTCCGTATGTTCCTGCCGCTCCTGTACCCGCACAAGCATCCGTACCGGACGAGGGACACATGAATCAGCTGCTCTCTATTGCTGACGCTTTCTTCTGAGCACAAACACAGACCGCCACACCCAATACCGGGTGCAGCGGTCTTTGTTTTTAAACCAGTTCTTTTAATTTGATATCGTAGGATATCGCTTCTTGTGAATCTCTCTTTTTTCTTTCGGCAATCGCCTCATCAGCAGCTTCGTTTACGGATGCAGCTGCCGCCTCGATGATTTCGGGATTTCTGATTACCTCTTCATCGTATTCCTTCTTCTTCGCAAACGCAGTGAGCGCCTCCCCGCATCGTCTTCTTGCATACTGGCTGGTATCAGTGCAGACTGTTTGCGTGGCTGCGGCCAGCTGGTAAATGGCTCCTTTCCCGAGACATTCAACCGCAGCACCAATTTGCTGATAGTTCTCGAAGTAATCGTGTGTGTCAATCAGCTTCGATACTTCCTGAAATCGTTTCAGGTCGTACCCGTAAGTGAAGCAGAAAGAAAGTAGCAGGTTCTCCGGGACAAGTATCTGCTTTTCAATGATTTTCCGGTATGTGCGGGAATTCATCGGGCATCCGAGAAACACGCCATAGAACTCTTGTTTGGACATGCCCATCAGGTAGCGCTGCCGCTCCATGATTACAACGGCACTGTCTGAAATGCTCTTAATCCAGTCTTCTCTTTTTCTCGATGTTTCTTCCACAAACTTACGGTAATTTTCCTCTTTGATTTTGAGAGTTAGCATTTTCCAATCACCTCAGTTCTTGATTCAAACCCATTTCTGCCATCTAACTATGACTTTTTTTATTGGGCGTGACTTTATTATATCAAATAGGTGTACTAAATACAACTATGCATGTGGTCAAAAAGTGTCAAAATCCCAGTCATCGAGATACATTCAATGCAATAGTTTCACTTAAGGATAGTGCCGCTTTTGTCTGGGTTCAGCACCGCTATAGGTGTTCTCGGATTCGTATATATGGCAAATAATATTTTTAAACACAATATATAGTGGTCAGATAGCGTTTTTCTCTTGCAAAACACTATATCTTGTGGTATAATGTCTGACATAAATACAAGATATAGTTTCGGCGCTCAAAAAAGGTCTTGTGCGTTTGTGCGAATTGCATACCATTGAAGATGGCATCAGGAAAAAGGTTCGAGTTCCTTCATACGGCATAACATGCTTGTACTAAGTACAAGGGAAAAGGCGGGTTTGAAATGGCAAAAGGAAACGCAATCGTTATGTATCTGGAACAGGCACGCATCCACGGTGAGCCTATTGGTGTAACTCACAGCGAGGTGCTCTTTACGAAGCCGAATGGATATACCGTTCAGCCGCACAACAGGGTAGTATCAAAAGCCGACAACAAGACGATGGGAGAGTCGTTTTTGAACGAACTCATCTATGTGCTCGGTGCTGAGGATGGTGAGGAGCGGAAACTTCCTTATGACCGCGAGGTGCTTGTGTATACCTCCGATGAAATCAATTCCGACAACTACCGTACTTATATCAATGCGGTGAACACCGGAATCAGCTGCCCTGTGCATAACTTCAAGCTTTGCCAGAAACTGCGCCGACTCTGTGATGAGCGCGGATACCATCTATTCTTTAGTAATAACAGCCTGCTTGGTTCAACGATTCGCAACGATGCAATGGCTGAACTGTACAGCCAGCTGAAAATCCTGAACGAAAGGGGAACGCAGGATGCAAGCGGAAAATAACAACGATATTGCAATTACCGAAGCCAAACTCAAAGATTTTCTGAGTTCGGTTCTGTCATCGGAGGGAATCGTAGTGGACATCAGACGCACATTCATCGAATACAACGGCGTGAACCGTTCGCGGGTCTTTGCCCGTCATGCAAACCGCATGGCTTGCAAGGGGTCGAATGAAAAGTTCGTCGTGATTGCACTGCTGTGTTACCCGGCTCTTCAGTGGCTTTTGAAGGCGCAGGACATTGATGCGCTTATTGAGAAGCTGAAAGAGGAAAATGAGGATGAATCGGTTTGGCGGATGAGCAACATCCAGCGTATCCTCGAATCGTCTATGGGCGGGTGCAAGCCTCAGCTTCGCCTTGAAATGAGAAAGCTGTTCTTCGCCCGCTGCCAGCAGCTGGTGGATGAGATTGATGAGGCAATGAACAAGGCTGTGTTCATGAATCCAGCCAGCAAGCCGAGCCGTATTAGCCTTGCGATGGCGATGCTCAGGGGTTCGATTCTTGACAGCGACCCTGTTACGGCAGTCACTATCCGCAACAACTTCGATTCTATCGTTGAGGATGTTACGGCGATTGCCGGAGACGCCATCAAACCTTTAGTCATGCAACTAGCACCGAATGAGGGCGAAGCAAAAACAGCAGAAGCTGCTTACCTCTACCATAACACCGAGGTGCTGCTGCGGGAATATTCCCGAATCGTCAATCCGTCCGTTGCTGACGAGAACCGGTCTTTGCGGATTCTCGCACAGGGCGGCAACACACTGGAAAGCGATGCGCGATGCCATCAGGCACAGGTGCTTGTCCAGTACGCCCAGCTCATCCGGGGTGCTATTGAGCTTGTCAAGGATTTCCCCGGAGATTCTAAATTGTACGATGTACTTATGCTTGTCGTGAACGAGAAGTATGGTGCAAACGGCACAGATGAAGCCAAACTGGCTGAGCAGGTCGGTATCAACAGCAGTTACTTCTCGGAGAAGAAGCATCGAGCGTTTACCGCCTTGTCAGCGCTATTATGGGGCTGCGATATTGAATCTTTACTGTCTCTGTTACAGTAAGGCTTCTTTCCTGCACTTTTTTGCGCTGATTCATGCTTGTATTTAATGCACTTTATCCATGTTTCCGGCTGGATTTATCCCGCTTGTGAATAGTCCGTAGAACCTCATGTGTGGGAATGACGCATGGGGCTCCTGAATCACACTTTAATTCATGGTTGTATTTTGTACACAATGCAACCACTGCTCTTAAAAAGGAGGAGCAATTCTATGGCAAGCGAAATTGGTAAAATCGTACACTGCAAAATCTGTGGAGCACCTATCGAAGCACGCGGGAATCGCCTTTATTGCCCTGTATGCTATAACCAGAACCGCCGCAATGCAGCCCAGCGCAGTAACGCACGGACCAAAATGGAGCGGGAACAGACGAAACGTGAGGAAGCAAAAATGAAAGAGAACAATCGTATCGCTACCAGCGCAGCAGAACTCAACATGCGTGCCAAGCTTTCTAATCTCGGAGGCATCTCTTATGGTGACCTCTCTATCTGGGAGCAGACGCACGGCATGGAATTCTCTGCCTGGGTGCATGAGTGGGAGAAACTGAACAGCGGCACACAGGCTGATGGGTTGAAGTTCCCGGACCACCTTCCGGAAGGATTCCCGACCCGCCGCAAGCCGCCGGAGCATCCCTGGACGAAATCCACTTCTTGTAAGTGATGGCCATGTCCAAAAAACCGAAATATGAGCGGTCGGACGACTACCGCTATCAATACATACGAGCCCATCCCGGATTCATGGGCAAGTATTACCTCTGTCCTTATTGCGGGCGCATCATGCTGAAAAAGACGATGCAGGTGGACCATATCGTTTCTATCAGCCTTGCGAACAAGCACCGGGCTTATCGCGTCTTGGTTCCGGACGGCAACATCAATAATCTTCATAACCTCACGGCATCGTGTCCCAAGTGCAATAACCGGAAATCGGATTCCGGCGGATTCTGGATTTTCCTTGCTAGATTCGGCATTGTCTTTTATGCCGTTATCTGGCTCTTGCTCTTGGGCTTCGCTGCATGGTTTGCCATTGGTGCTGCCACGGGACACATTCAGCGTGGATTCCTTTTGCCGTATTTCTCTGCTGCGGGGAATGTCCTGATGCAGGGTACGGCAAATGCAATCGCTTCGATATTCAGATTCCATTAGCTTTTCATAAAAAGGAGATATTCAAGATGGACAATACACAGAATCTCGGTCAGCCCGTTGGTAAGGTCACTACGACCTACAACGGCGAAAAAATTCAGGTCAATGTCTATGCAGACCGTTCTGTCATCCTTCCGGATGGCACGGTGCGCAAGGTCAAGCAGGAAGTGGTCGATGCCCTCATCGCTAAGAATCAGGCCATGAACCCTGCATCCACCATCGTTCGGATGGCTCCCGCAAAGCCCCGCATGACCCAGCCCGAGCCGAGTCAGGAACAGGTCCAGCAGCCCGCCGCGCAGGTTCAGGAGCCTGCGCAGCCTTCCTACCAGCCGCAGATGCAGATGCCCGCACAGCCTCAGCAGCCTGTCATGCCTCAGAACGCAGCCGTTCCTGAAATGCAGTATCAGAACGAGCCGGTCCAGCAGGGCTATGATACGCAGATGAATGCTCCTGCTGATATGCCTGCACAGGATATTCCTGCACCTGTGGCACAGGACCCCGCTGCCGAGCAGAACGCTTCGGACAAGAAGCAGATGTTCCATAAGGGGAAAGGTAAGGACAAGAAGAATGCCCATGCCGACAAGAAGCGTGGTAAGGCTAAATCCGCTCCTGCTGAGGTGCAGGGTGAGGGCTTTGACGGGAATATGCCTGTTGAGAAGCCCAAGAAGAAGTCCAAGGCTGGCGTCATTGTTGCCGTGGTCCTTGCAGCCGTTATTGGCGGCGGTGCGCTGGGATATGCCTATGTTCCTGCCGTCTATGACGGTGTGAACAATGTCCTGACTGCTGTGACCGGCAAACAGGTTGGCGTTCCGGCACCTATCCCGTCCAACACGGGTGATGGCAATACCCCGACAGTCAGCCAGCCTCAGCTGCAGCAGAGCAGCGGCACCAGTGAGAATGCCCTCAATGGCATCGACCTGAGCGGTGATGTCACCATCGAGTTCTACGCTACGGTGCGAACCGCTGATGGCCGCGAATACAAGGTCCCGCTGTCCAGCGCTAACCTGACAGACGGAAACCTGAAAAGCCTGCTGGACGGCAGCGGATTCACCCTGACCTCCGGTCAGTAACCGCACTCTGAAATTCAGATTTCTAGGAAAGGGGTCAAACGGGCGGGCAGCTTCACTACAAATCAAGATGCTCTAAAGCCTGTCTGATACTGTATCGGACAGGCTCTCGTTTTATAAAAAAATGAATGATATGCTCAATGCGCAAAAGGCAAAGCTTATAATCGCCGCATGCTTGTCCTTTTTCGTCGGAACTTTTCTGGCTCTGTACACAAAAAACCTTCCGACATTCGGTGCCGGAGTCTTGGTTGCGGCATACTTCCTTGTGGAATTTTTAACAATGCTCAAAAACAGCAAAGCCGACAAGTATATCAAGGTAACGGCTTTGGCGGTCAATGCGGATGAATCAAGAGCGGGATTTGAACCGATGGAAACATGGCGGTTCATCCCCGTGAATGAAGATGGCGAGTATCTGGATAAGAACGGCAAATATGATATCTTCCTGCAAGTAAAGCCCCGTGACCGCGAATATCATATCGGAGCGCTTTACGATATGCTGTTTTGCGCCGGAGACGGCGAACGTCTGACGCAGGATAACCTTGTCGCAATCGAACAGAATTCCGTCAAGGCGAATGTTCAGAAAGAGGGGCTGTTACACCGTGCAAAGAACCGTCCGATACAAGAATCTGAAATTGAGAAGCAGGAATCGGCGTCATCGGAGACTGAGAGCAAAACGGATGTGGAGGATGATGAGCCTTGAACTTTGCAACAACACTCCTTCTATGCCTGGTATGCTCTGTTTTTGCATTCAAGGTGACGAAGGACAGGCGTTCGCTTACCGATGTGGTTTCTATGGGAAGGAAGTACCGCCGTCATAGCAAAGAAGTAGAAGCCTACGCACTTGAACTCGTTGTGACCGAATCCGGCAACACTGCCTTAAAACTCGATGCCAAGGGGAGCAAGGATTATGTGGCGGTGCATCTTTCCCGCAAAGAAGCACGAAAATTCAAAGCGGCATTTGCGGCAAGCAAAGGCGAGCCGTTAAGTCTATCCCTGCATCAGTATAAAATCGGCGGCAAGAAATACTATGCCCTGTTTGAAAACCACCACGATAAGTATGCGCCGGTTGACTTGGAAGGTGTACAGGAAGAAAAGGTAAAAACCATCTGCCGCACGGCTCGAAGTGTGGCGGCGGCACTGTATTTCTTTTCTCTGCTGCTGTATTCCGTCAGCTTTACCGTGTCGGTCGTTTTGATTCTTGCTGCTACTGGTCTTATCTATATCAATATCCCGTTTCTGCCGGATTCTGCTTGGGACGATGCCTGTGAGTTCATCAAACGCCCAAAAGAACCGTCCAAAAGCGGTAATGAGGAAACGGATGTAGTCCCTTCAGCAGCATCCATCATCCTGCAAAACATCATGGACAAGTATGGCACAGCTGAACCGGAGCCGGAACTTGTATCGGTTAAGCCGGAAACGCCCAAGAAACCGAAACAGAAAGCCGAAAGCAAGACGCCAGAACCTACGGATGTCGAGTCCATCCCGGACACGCCCCACCAGACAAAGCCTGAGGCGTCAAATCCTGCGTTTAAGCCGAAAGAGGTGTCGTTGCCCACTGAGCCAGCAAAAGCCTCAAGTGAGCCCGATTTGCCCGTTCTGGACGATGTTTCTCTGGACACGGATGAGGCAGCAGACGATACTCTCGCTCTGGATGTTGAAATCATAGACGAAGATGCGGAGGAAGTGAGCCTTACTGCTGGCCCTGAACAGGATGCCGATGCAGCGCTTGTCTCTATTGAACAGGAAGCGGCTTTAGCTTCTGATGATGAAGACGATGCTGCGGCATTGGAGCGGGAACTCGCGGCACTGGAAGCAACATTGCCGACACCCACTACCTTCGACCCGTCCGGCATCGAGGAGGACGAAGACGATTCTGATTCCTTTGACATGGATAGCTGGCTGGCGGAAGATGTTCCCGAGAATGAGCCTGACATCGAGACCGAAAGCGAACTAGAGGCAGATGAGCCTGACCTCGCAGTTGAACCGGAACTCGAACCTGCAAAGCCTGCCCCTGAACCGCCTGCCAAAAAAGAAGCCGCGCCGAAACCGGCAAGGATGGAGTCAGACCAGAACGGAAACAAAGATAAGACTCCTTCTGATACAGAGAATCCCGTTAAGGTGAACGCCTTTACGAAACAGGAGAATTCTGTGCCTGTGGAAGAAAAGCCTGCGCCTAAACAAAAACCTGCAAAAGCCTCAAAGGCGAAAACGCCGAAAACCCCAGAATCTGGTACTTCCAAACCGGCTACGGCACCTGCCCCTGCTCCTGCGAAGAAACCGGAAGCGGATAACCGCAATGATGCTTCTTTGTTCGGTAGAGGGTTTCAGAACAGAACCACGAAAGGTTCAGGCGGCGGTAAGAAGAAAGCAAATCAATTCAAGAAACCAGAACCGTATTCGGAAGGTGAGCAGATGCGCTTCGATGGTATTTGATACATTTTTACGGCAAATTCCTGAATTGAAACCAGCACTTGCACATTCTTGCGAACGGATAATAATGGAAATTGGTTGAGCAGCGTTTCTGGACCGTTTTAACTCTCAACCATAATCGGAAAACGGCTAACCTAGAACCGAGGAATATCATGGGTACTTTGAAAAGTTTTGCGGCACTGCTTCTGAGTGTCGCAGCCTTGCTGACTTCGGTGCTGGCTCTGAATGCGGCCCAGAAAAAAGCAGAGATGCAAAAGGCAGCTGCGCAGACGGTGACGAAAGCCGTTGTTGCTGCGCAGGAGGAAACGGCTCTTGCATCCGCTCTTGATTCTGATACCTGTGAAGCAAAGCTTCTGGGTACACAGGTCCTGAACACGGAAGTCGGGACACTGGACGCAACTGTCAGCACTGCGGGTCCGTTGGGGGCAATCGAGGCAAAGCTTAAACCTGAAAAGGAAGAGAGCGAAGAGAAGAAGCCGGACGGCACTGCTCAGGAATCCGCGCAGGAAAATCCCGCCAACAGGTCTGCGGACGACTACAACTATCCGGATTTTTGCGGACGGCTGTATATCCCTGCTGCGGGTATTGATGTCGCGCTGTACAACAACACATCTCAGGATACCTGCAACCGGACCGACAGTGCTGCGATTTTCCCGCATCGTCCTGAGGATGGCGGCAGCAATATCGC
>ULZO01036550.1_pt1 | contig 14154 bp, 15 predicted proteins | sample 1963181 | NCBI WGS metagenome assembly ULZO01 (sample SAMEA4835891, study PRJEB28245) | human gut metagenome | biome: gut microbiome; material: fecal sample | place: Denmark | collected 2008 | reverse complement strand
ATGACTTGGATAAGTTCAAGCAGCGTAGCCATGCTATCATCGCAAACCGCTATGATAAGTGTCTGGATGATGTGAAGGATAAGGTTTATACGCGCGATATTTTCCGCCGTGACTAATTAGCAGGAGTACGAAGATGAAAGTATGTTTAGTGGGATCGTCAGGCGGACACTTAACGCACTTATATATGTTGAAACCGTTTTGGAAGGATAAAGAGCGGTTTTGGGTTACGTTTGATAAAGAAGATGCGCGTAGTCTGCTTGAGGGAGAAAAAGTTTATCCGTGCTATTACCCGACAAATCGTAGTTTGAAAGCATTGGTAAAAAACACCAAAATTGCATGGGATGTTCTGCATAAGGAAAAGCCGGATTTGATTGTTTCCTGTGGTGCAGCAGTAGCCGTTCCGTTTTTCTATATCGGAAAAATGATGGGAGCAAAAGTGGTATACATCGAGGTGTTTGATCGTATTGATAAACCAACTATGACTGGAAAGATGGTTTACCCTATTGCTGATAAATTTGTCGTTCAATGGGATGAGCAGAAGAAGGTTTACCCCAAAGCAGTAAATCTCGGAAGTATATTCTAAGATAGTAGGGGGAGAAAGCCAACATGATTTTTGTGACAGTGGGAACACATGAGCAACCATTTAATCGGTTGATTCAAAAGGTGGATGAATTAAAAAAAGATGGCGTTATAACCGAAGATGTCATTATTCAGACGGGTTTCAGTACATACGAACCAAAATATTGCCAGTGGAGCAAGTTGATTCCGTACCAGCAAATGATTAAGAATGTAGCAGATGCGCGCATTGTAATCACCCACGGTGGCCCAGCAAGTTTTATTATGCCGCTTCAGATTGGAAAAACACCTATTGTTGTGCCACGGCAGCATCAGTTCAATGAACACGTTAATGACCATCAGGTGGAATTTTCACGAAATGTCGCAAAACGGATGGGAACGATTATTGAAGTGGAAGATATTGAAACCCTTGGAGATGTTATAACCAATTACGATCGGATTGTAGCAGGCATGGGTCATGGGATTAGCAGCAACAATGCAAAATTCAATGAGGGCTTGGAGTCAATCGTAGATGAGTTGTTTAACAAGTAAAGAAAGGCAACGAACATAATGAGCAAAATCAAAGTTACCTTTGTAGAAACAAATTGTAAAAAGAATGGCCCAATCAAACAGACACTGAATATTATTCGCAATATGGACAAAGAGGTCTTTGAGCCTAGTCTGGTAACTGTGTGGCCGGAAGATGCAGACAATTCAATGATTGATGAGTATAAAAAGCTGGGTATCCCCGTACTGTCTGCAAACATGAGCAAGAAAAAGTCTGTTCTCTTTGGAAAGAAAGAGGTTGGACAACTTTTAGAGCAGTTGCAGCCTGATATTGTGCAGGGTGTCGGTATGCCGCCGTACAGAATGACGCTCGGCTATAAGAGAGCAATTCACTTTGTCACGCTCAGAAATTATTGCTATGAGGATTATCCTGACTACTATGGGAAAATTCCCGGAACAGTTATGGCCTTTCTCGATTTGAATTTGATTAAGAAACGTATGGCAGCAGGCGAACCTTTCGTGACGTGTTCTGAAAGTTTGACAAAAATGTATAGAAGCCGTCAGAATATGGAGATTCCGTATATCCGCAACGGCGTGGATGTGAGCCAATATACAAAAAGAAACTGTGACGAAATAGATGACGTGCGGAGAAAACTTGATTTGCCGTTAGGAAAAGTCATCTATGTGTATAGCGGTGGATTTATCGACAGAAAAAATCAAAGAGAAGCCATTACCGCATTTTTGGCAATGAAGAAAAATGCAGATGCAGTTTTACTTCTGCTTGGTGATGGAACGAATTTTGAAGCACTGAAAGACGAGTTTTCTAAGAATACAAATATTTTGTTCCGGGGTAAGGTGTCCAACGTAAATGAATATCTCCATGCTTCTGATGTTTACTTGGCAACAAGCAAGTCCGAAGGACTGCCTAATGGCGTTTTGGAAGCGATGGCTTGCGGCTTGCCGGTGCTTCTGTCAGACATTCCGCAGCACATGGAGGTTTTGGAAGCAGACCCCCAGTGTGGTCATTCCTATAAACTTGGGAATGCTAAGCAGCTTTCAGCCTTGATGGATCAGATGATGGATGAGAACCTGTTTGAAATGGGCGAAAGAAGTTATACCGCTGTTATGGAAAATTTCACGGCAGAGGGTATGAGCAAGAGGTATCAGAATTTGTATTTGAAACTGATGAATAAGGGTGGAAGATAAAATGAAACTTTCTGAGTGGAAATTATATAGTATTTATGCTTTGGGACATATTCTGCAAGGTAGTCCCGAAGCTGATGAAAAATATCTCAAAATTTTATTTAAGTATCTGATGGGGAAAGAGTGTAACTTTGATAACCCTCAAACATATAGTGAAAAGTTGCAATGGTTGAAGATTTATGACAGAAATCCTCTTTATACCCAACTTGTCGATAAATATGAAGTACGGAAGTTTATTGAAGAACGAATTGGAAGTGAACACCTGATTCCATGCCTTGGCGTATGGGATCACTTTGACGAAATTGACTTTAACAAACTTCCCAATCAATTTGTTTTGAAGTGTACACATGATTCGGGCGGTTTGATTATCTGCAAAGACAAATCGACATTAGACTTAAAACAAGCACGAAAGAAAATTGAACATTGCCTTAAAAGAAATTACTTCCTCAATCATAGAGAATGGCCGTATAAAGATGTCAAGCCTAGAATTATTGCAGAGGAATATACGGTGGACGAATCTGGCTACGAGCTAAAAGACTATAAGATTTTCTGCTTTAATGGTGAACCGAAAGCAATGTTTATTGCAACAGATCGTGGAACGGATACTAAATTTGATTTCTTTGATACAGAGTTTCACCATCTGCCCTTTACCAATGGCCATCCTAATGCGGACAAGGAGATAAAGAAGCCAGAAAATTTCGATGAGATGCTTCGCATTGCGGGCATACTTTCAAAGGGAATGCCAGAGGTGCGGGTAGATTTGTACAATGTCAATGGAAAAATTCTTTTTGGTGAGATGACATTTTTCCATTGGAGCGGATTGATGCCTTTTGAGCCGGAGGAATGGGATTACAAATTTGGCAGTTGGATTGAATTGCCGGAGGTTAGATAATGGGTGTATTAAATAGTAGCCGTAAAGCGATGAAAGGCTTCATAGAGAAAAGTTACAGTATGGGTCAACTTCATGGAGAAATGAAGAAAATCAATGATCCTAGGCGACAGAACTTAATCGAAACAGTACACTTGACGAAAGCAGAAGAGAATAAAATTGATACATTGTTTGTTTCTACTTATGGCAAAAAGATTAAATATGATTGGCATAGGCTGTATCAATCTTTTACAGGGAAATTTGATGAAAACTATTTTCCGGAATATCTTTTTTCAAGTGTGTTAGAGCCAAAGATGAATCCGATGGATTATCGCTATGTTCTTGATGATAAACTATTGCTTCCATTGTTTTGTGTGGGCGTAGATCACGTCAGAACACCGCGTACATACTATTCAGTATGCGATGGCATTTGCTTTGATGAAGAAAAAAATATTGTGGATTTGAAAAATGATAATTTTAATGGGGGGGGGGGTACAGAGGCAATAATAAAACCTGTTCAAGATACATCATCAGGTGTTGGTGTTGAGAAAATAAAAGGAATAGAAGCGATAAAGAACAATCTGCAAGAGAAAGCAGCAAAAAAGGGTACATATATAGTACAGGAATGTATCACTCAAAATGAACAACTTGCCATGTTGTATTCAGAGGCAGTCAATACATTTAGGGTTATTACATATCTTTGGGACGGAGAAGTTTTCCATGTGCCGCTTGCATTAAGAATAGGACAAGGCGGTAGCTATTTGGATAATGCTCATGCTGGTGGAATGTTTATCGGTGTAAATGACTTGGGTGAACTGAATGATGAGGCGTTTACAGAATTTGGAAAAAGATATAAAGAACATCCTGATACACACACCGTATTCAAGGGGTATAAACTTAACTTTGTACCTGAACTTATCAAAACAGCGAAGAAGCTACATCTGAATGCCCCGCAGCTCGGAATTATTTCGTGGGATTTAACAGTTGATCAAAATGGAGTGTTTGTTCTGATAGAAGCAAATACGAGAGGACAGAGTATATGGTTCCCTCAAATGGCAAATGGTATGGGTGCATTTGGAAAAAATACTGCGGAAATCCTAAAATTTATAGCTCAAAAATAGAGGAGGATTAAAACAAGGTGATAAAAAGCGTGATTTTTGTTACTGGCTCATTGGCTGACGGTGGGGCAGAAAAGGTAATGTCAATTTTAGCATCGGGCTGTGCAGAGCTTGGAGCAGACGTTACGCTTGTGGTACTAAGACCAAAGAAAATCGTATATCCTGTGTCTGATAAAGTCAAAATAGTTCAATTTACAGATGACGGAAAACTAGCAACTATAAAACGCATAAGAAAGCTGCATAGGGTGCTGAAAGAATCAGCTGCAGAAGTAGTGATTCCGTTCCTTCCCATTATTTCGTTATATACAATGATTGCAAATATTGGGTTGAGAAAAAAAGTAATCATGTCTGAAAGAGCTGATCCGCGAGCTCAGTTCAACAATTTGCCATGGAAAGATAAAATTGGAAATTTCTTTATGAGAAAATGTGGCCTTTTTTCTTTGGCAGATTGGATGGTTTTTCAAACCCCAGATGCACAGTCATACTATTCTGAAAAAATTCAGAAAAAGAGTTCGATCATTCCGAATCCGTTGGATATTGATAAACTCCCAGAAAGATACGATGGAGAACGCGAAAAACGAATTGTTGCTGCCGGTCGTTTTTCCGAGGAGAAAAATTTTGCACTTCTAATAGATGGATTTGCGACTTTTCATGAAAGCTTCCCAGACTATACACTTACAATATATGGGGAAGGTGCACTGAGGAAAGATTATGAAATGCAAATACAGGAACTTGGGCTAGGTGGGAGTGTGAAACTTCCCGGATTTGCGTCAAATCTACCTGAAGAAATCAATAAAGCAGCCATGTATATTTCAACATCGAATCATGAGGGGATTTCTAATTCGATGCTGGAAGCATTAGGAATGGGAATTCCGACTATCGTAACCGATTGTCCAGTAGGAGGATCAAAGATGTTTGTACATACGGGAGATAATGGTGTTCTTATTCAAATGGAAAATAAAAATGATTTGGTCAGTGCAATGACATTGATTGCAACGAATAGCAGGTATGTAAAGCATATTTCAAATAATGCAATAAAAATTCGTGAGCAGTTAGCTGCACCTAATATTTGTCAGAAATGGCTGCAATTACTTTGATAAGGAGATAAGATGTGGGATATTAAAAGCGTAATATTATATCTTGTGATGGCGTCAATAGGCTACTTTTGTATATCAGAGGAAAGAAGAAGCATTCAAAATGGAGTAAGAAGGCGCTTAAAAGTTTCCTATGCAATTCTGTTTTTTGTGTGGCTTTTCCTAGCTGTATACCGATATGTTGGATATGAGAGCGGCATAATTATTGGAGGTAATGATGCCCCTACATATATAGATTATTTCCAGACGTGTCTAGCTGGTAAAGGAAATAATATCTATTTTGTGCGGACAGAACCATTGTTTCAGATAATGACTAAGGCGGTAAGAACTATTACGTCTAACTACCATGTGTACTTCGCACTCATTTACGGACTGATAATATTTAGTTATTTGCGCTTTATAGATGAGTTTGACCTCCTACAAAGCAATAAAACTCCGCTGTTTATGCTTGTGTTCCCGTTTATTCAAAGCTTTTGCGCGATACGCACACATATAACTATTGCATTGATTTTATTGGCGATAGTTGCTTTGAAAAATAGAAGAAATATTTTAATGTGGGGACTACTTATTGCGAGTGTTTTTATTCAGAGAGCAAGTTTAATATATGCAATCTTTCCGATTTTCTATTTTTATTATAAAAAGAATAAGATGACGATGAAAAAAGCAACAGCTTTTATTATTATCGGATGTGCTGTTGGATATATCGGGAAGAAAGTTATTATTGGTGGCAGTATTGGGTATTTAACAGGAGGGGTGTATGCAAATTATGCAAGTGCATCATCATCTGCGGGATATTTATTCGACTACATAAAGCTAATTGTTGAGCAAGTAATCATTGATGGGTATATGATTCTGTCCTATAAAAAAGTAAATGGACAACTGCAAGAAATGGAAGAGTTGGAAAAAGAAAAACTTCGGATGCTTCAAATGATGTGCTACTTCGATTTGATGCTAATTCCAATATGCTACATTTTAGGGATTTGGCGTGGAGCGAGCTATTTCTTTTTGCCTCGTCTTTTGATTTTAGGATATATAATAACCGACTTTTCGAGAAAAATATCGAAAAATTCTCGAAAAGCATACTATATGATAGTTAAAGTGGCAATGCCCATTTGGTTGGTGCTTCGACTATTTACAGTATATGATGTATCTGGGCTGATGCCATATTATCTTGACTTTAGGCTGTAATGTAAATGTTTATGAGGAAACCTAAGTATTACCACTCATAATAACTGGATTTACAGAGGAGAACTGGAAAAATGAAAATTAGAAAAAAGGATATTCAGTTTTTTTTGGTGGGCTGTGGATTGCTATTTGTACCGAGCTTACTAAGAGTGGGAATGTTGAAATCTCAATGGGCATTAGTAAATATATTATCATGGATAGGAATTATTCTGCTGACACAGAGATATTATGGGGGGGGGCAGAGTAGTATTATCTAAAGATGGAAGCAATGGAGTTACAAATCCATTATTGATAATAACGCTAATAATCCTTTTTCTGATTGAAGGAATGATGCTCCCGTATTTTTCGGCTGAATCAAAGATTAAGTACATCTATGCAACGATTCTTCCATGCTATATATTATATGTTTCCTTGCCAAGACAGGAAATCATTCGATATTTTAAAATGTTTGCAAAGTTATTAACCATTGCAAGCACGGTTGTTGTTTTGTGTGGTATTTTTGATACCTTTATTGGTACGAGCATTGGAAAGACAATAGCAGAATTTTCGGCGGCAGATTCATTGATCGAATCTATTCGTCAAGGACGGATGGTTTCATATTTTGGGCATCCGTTGTTGACAAGTGAAGTTATGATTTTGTGCTTTTCATTTAATACATTGGTAAATTACTGCATAGAGAAAAAAACAGTAACAGAGACAGTATACTATTCAATAGTAAGTGTAATCGGAATAGGATTCTGCGGAAGCAAAACGGGACTGATATTGATTGCAATAGAGTTTGCACTGCTGTATGTCAATAAGAAAGGAATAAAATATTTTATTCTAGTCGCCGCGGCTGTTTATTGGGCCTATGGTTATGGACTATTGGATACAGTGATCGGACGATTCTTGGATGGCTTCAAATCAGGAGATTTAACAACAGGAAGAAACACTGCATTAGCCCTACTTATGAGGAATGGATACTTGCATTTTAATTTTTTAATGGGTCATGCAGGAGCAGATTTATCGGAAAGAATGATTGCTGCGCTGGAGTATCCACCATTAAGATGGGCATATCTATTTGGAGTGTGGTTTTCAGTGGTAATGTGCATCATTTTATTTTTGACCCCAGCAATGATGATACTTAAGAACAAAAATATTAAAATTTTTATTGTTCTGATTATACTAATTCTCGATGTGAACAGTTATAACGGGATTACGACGCAATCTGATCAGATGTTGCTTTATTGTGTTTCGGTATTTTTGTTACTGAATTTAAGCTATGCGGTAAGAGGAAATGGAAATGAAGATATGTGTTCTAGTACAAAATCTATATACACTAGGAGGTATCCAACGAGTTGTAACTACAATTTTAAATGAACTTGTGAATGACGAAAATTACGACATAACAGTTGTGATGCCTTTTAAGATGAGCGGGGAGAAACTTTTCAAAATTGATGAACGTATTAAGCTGAAAAATCAAGAAGAACTATCTGTGAATCGAGAACATAAGCCCGTAAGATATATTTTTGCATTAAACAAAAGAATTGGATTTTTAGATAATGGTATAGCACTTCCATTTGTCCTAAACAATCGAATCGCACCACAGGAAAAAGAAAAGTACATAAAATATTTCAATGAAGAAAATTTTGATGTTGTCATTGGTGCGGGCATTGAATATAGTCTGCTTTTGGGCGAAATCAAGAAAGATATATCAGCAAAAACTATAGGATGGCAACACAGTACATACGGTTCATACTTTGAAAAAAGAGGAGCAACTGGATATGGATTGATGAAATATGTAAAAAAATGTTATTCAGCGTTGGATGGCATTTGGGTTTTGACAAATTCTGACAAAACAGAATTTGATAACAACTTGGGTATAGAAAGCAAAGTACTCTATAATCCACTTCCGAAAAATGACAGCGTTAGTACAACGTATGAAGAAGGATATGTCTTGTTTGCTGGGAGACTGGAACGAGAGCATAAAGGGTTGGACTACTTAATTGATGTAATAAAAAAGATTTCAGAAGAAGTCCCGAAGTTGAGAGTGACTATTATTGGAGACGGACCATCACATAATTGGCTAAAAGCTGAGATAGAAAGAACTGGATTAGGGGAGAAAGTTAACCTATTGGGAACAACAGATAATGTTTATCAATTCTATGGCAGGGCGTCAGTAATGGTCCAGACTTCTCGATGGGAGGGCTTTGGAATGACAATACTAGAAGCTATGTCTTGCGGTATTCCAGTAGTGGCATTTCATAATTACGGCCCAGACGAAATAATTAGAGACTCGGTTGATGGATACCTTGTAGATCACTTCGATACAGAAGCATTTGCAAAAAAAGTTGTGGAAATATTAAAGCAGCCTGAACAGCGAAAACAAATGGGAAAATGTGCAATTGAAAGATCACAGGATTTTAGCTTGGAAAAGGTGCTTCCACTGTTTAAACAATATTTAGAGGAAGCAGCGAAGGGATTATAACATGAGCAAGCCATTGAGCAAAAAGAAAGCATCTATGCTAAATATGGCACTTATGGGAGCATATCAGATCGTGACGGCATTATTCGGATTCGTTTTGCCAAGCATGATTTTGAACACCTATGGTGCAAGTTTACATGGTTATACAACAACTGTTTCTAATATTATGAGTTATGTAGCACTTGTTAATGCGGGATTGGCTCCTGCAGCAGTGCAAGCCTTATATACGCCTCTTGCTAAAAAGGACACATATAGATTAAACCAAGTTTTGAATGCTATTGACCATTTCTATACAGTTTCGGGATGCCTTTATACGATAGCGATAGCAATAATTGCGAGCGTATTACCGTTTGTTTTGTCAAATCAGTTGCCTCCGATACTTATTGTGCTTTTGATGATTGTGATAGGCGCAAGTAGCACATTAGAATGTTTCATTTATAGTAAGTACAAAGTTCTCTTACAAGCGGATCAGAGGCTATTTGTGGTTTCTGTTGCCGATACCATAATGTATTTTGTTCGTGTTGGGCTTCAGGTGATTTTGATTTGGGCTAAGGCAAGCATTGTGATCGTAATGGCAATTCCTGCGGTTATGGTTATCTTTAGAATGATGATTTTGTCCATATACTGTCGAAATAATTATCCGGGACTGGATAAAAAGGTCGTGAGGGATAACTCAGCACTGTCAAAAAGATGGTCTGCGATGGCCCATCAATTAGCAGGTTTGGTTGTTTATAATACCGATGTTACGTTATTGACGCTATTTGGAAGTCTTGTGCAAGTTAGTATATACTCTGTCTACAATTTGGTCTTTCAAAAACTGTATGAACTGTTGACGAACATTTTTTCGTCTGGAACTTTAGCGAGTTTTGGACAGTTGATGAGTGAAAATAAGAGAGAGTCCCTACTGCGAAATTATGATTTGTATGAATATGGTTATTATATTATAATAACATTTGTCTATGGTGTTTCAGCATCAATGATTTTGCCATTTGTGAGTGTTTACACGAAGAAATATACAGATATTCCTTATGTGGATGTAAAGCTTGCTGTCCTGTTTATGTTGATAGGCTTTGCGAATAATATACGAATTCCTTGTTTGACAATGATTAACGCAGCAGGGCATTTCAAAGAAACGCAATGGAGAGCAATTTTAGAAGCTGTAATAAATATTACGGTTTCCCTTTTGCTGATTAAACCATTAGGTATGTATGGTCTGCTGATTGGAACTATTTGTTCTTTTGCTTATAGAACAACGGATATTATCTATTACTCACATAAGCATATTCTAAATATATCCTGCAAAAAATCCGTTTTAAGGGTGTTGAGAGTTGCGCTAGTAATTGCTATTAATGTGATACTGTATAAGTTGTTGGTTGGAAAATATATTATGAATGGTTGGGGTGAGTGGATTATGTATGCTGTAATTGCAAGCATAATAGTACTTGTGACGACTGGACTTATATATTTTATTACAGAAAAAAAACAGTTCTTGGCTTGTATGAATTTGATAATTAAAAGAAAAGTTAAGCGTTGATGGTTAAAAGGAGAGAAAATGAACATTAAAGCTGTTGTGTCCAAAGCAGAAAACCATATTTATTGGAAAAAGATTGAATGGGGATTCTATGACAAAATGGATGATGAGTCATTTTTGAAAATGGCTTACAAAAGAAAATTCGGAAAAGAATTGGATTTGAAAAATCCTGTGACCTTTAATGAAAAGCTTCAATGGCTGAAACTTCATGATCGAAAGCCGGAGTATACAACGATGGTTGATAAATATGAAGCAAAAGCTTATATTGCTCAAAAAATTGGTGAAGAGTATGTGGTTCCAACATTAGGTGTTTGGGAAAAATTTGATGATATTGACTTTACAAAGCTTCCGAATGCGTTTGTTTTGAAATGTACACATGATTCTGGTGGTCTGGTTATTTGCAAAGATAAAAGTAAACTTGACAGGGAAAAAGCAAGAAAAAAGATCAATAAATCGTTGCATTCTAATTATTTCGGGGGGGGGCGCGAATGGCCATATAAAAATGTAAAGCCTCGAATTATTGCAGAGCCTCTTCTTAAAGATGATGCAACGAAAGTGGGCGAGCAGGAGTGCTTGACAGATTATAAGTTTTTCTGTTTTGGTGGAATACCTAAAATTGTTTACATATCGAAAGACAAGGCAGAAAATCCGACGACGGACTTTTTTGATATGGATTATACTCACTTGCCGATTAGAATGCGAGATCCTAATTCGGATGTGTTACCTGAAAAACCGATTCGTTTTGATGAAATGAAAAAAATTGCAGCAGTATTGTCCAAAGGATTGCCCCATTTAAGAGTTGACTTTTACTGTGCGAATGGAAGGCTATATGTTGGAGAGTTGACCTTTTACCATTGCAGTGGTTTTGCGCCGATTCAACCAGAAGAATGGGCGATTAAAATGGGGGATTGGATTAAACTTCCTACAAGTAAATAAGGATTTAATGCTTTGCCTTTCTGATTTTGTATGGTTTTTAATCAGGAGGAGCAAAATGAAATTGTTTATAGATAAATTGAAAAACCACATTTATTGGCTTAAAATATCTTCGGGACTTTATGATGGAATGGATGATGAGACGTTCTTGAAAATGGCCTATAAAAGAAAATTTGGTAAAGAGCTTGACCTCAATAATCCTGTGACATTTAATGAAAAACTTCAATGGTTGAAATTGAATGATCGAAAGCCAGAATATACAGAAATGGTAGATAAATTCATGGCGAAAAAATATGTGGCAAGTATAATAGGGCAAGAACATATTATTCCGACTTTAGGCGTTTGGAGTCGTTTTGATGATATTGATTTTGATAAATTACCAACGCAGTTTGTTCTAAAATGTACACACGATTCTGGTGGATTGGTTGTTTGCAAGGACAAAAGCAATCTAAATAAAAAGGCGGCAAAAAAGAAAATAGAGAAATCTATGAAAACGAACTACTACAAAGGAGGACGTGAGTGGCCGTATAAAAATGTAAAGCCGCAGATTATTGCTGAGGAATACATGGAAGATATATCAGGTAATGGATTGACAGACTACAAATTTTATTGTTTTAATGGTGTTCCTAAATATCTCTATGTTTCAAATGGAATGGATAACCATGAAACTGCTCGGCTGAGTTTTTTGACAATGAATTGGGAAAAAGCTCCGTTTGGACGATCTGACTATCTTGAATTTGAAGTTCTTCCTCCGAAGCCCACAAAGTTCGATGAAATGGTGAAAATAGCAAAATCTTTATCCGGTGGGCATCCATTTCTACGGGTTGATTTATACGAGATAAACAATAAAGTGTACTTCTCAGAGCTGACGTTTTCCCCATGTGGTGGTTTTATGCCGTTTGTTCCTGAAGAATGGGATGCAAAGCTTGGAGAAATGGTGAATATAAGAAAAGTGAAGTGATTATTAAAGATAATGCTAGAAAAGAAAAACTATTACGGAATAGATTTATTAAAGTTTATAATGGCAGTGTGTGTGGTCGCTATTCACACTCAGCCGCTTTATAGCATACAGTCTATAGTTGTGCAACGATTATTTGACACGATTACTAGTTTGGCTGTGCCATATTTTTTCTCAGTATCGGGTTTTCTTCTGTTTTCAAAAATTGATGCGAATATATTAAGCAGGAAAAGTATGGAGGTGTGTAAGAAGTATCTATCAAGAGTACTCTCATTATATGTCATTTGGAATATTATTTATCTGCCAATAACTATTTTTGGATTCAAGGAAAATAATATGTCATTTGCGAGATACGTACTCGATTGTATAAGAGGATTTCTCTTTATAGGCCAACAATTTTACTCATGGCAACTTTGGTATTTACTGTCTGTGTTTTTTGTGATTGCTTCAATTTGTATTATGGCTGAACATAAAATCAAAGATAAAAATATATTTAAGATTATGATGGCCATATTTTTAATGGGGGGGGGTATAGGAGTACTAACGACAGTTGATTTCTCAGAATATAGAAAAATAGAGATGGTAATTAAGTGCATCAAATTTATATTTGGAAATGGGAGAATTCTATCTGGATTTGGTTATATAGCAGTTGGATGGATTGTTGCTAAAAAGAAAATATTAAGTGGGCGGATTAGCATAATTCTTGGCCTAATATTATTGGGAGCATTATATTTAGCAGGGGATACATGGGGGTTTTTGTTAAAGTTTTTGATTGCTGAAATTTTGTTGAGTGCTTCCTGTAAAGTAACATTGCCGCAGCATCCAATATGGGAACATATGAGATATGTTAGTGAAATAATCTATTTTACGCATATGTGGGTGGCGTTTAGTTATACACTGATATTTCGTGAATTTAGATACTATGGAGCAGATATTTTCTTCGCATCTACATTGATTCCGATAATTTTATACTATATTCTATATCGCTCACATATGCTGAGCAAAGTAAAAACAATCTTGTAATAATATGGAAAATCCGTAGGGATCATTCTTGCCCCTACGGATTTTTTATGTTACAAAGATAAATTTTTTAGTCAGTGGCAACATCAAACTGAAAATGTGCCGGAAGGTTGAACTGTTTAATAAACGCATGGTGCTGGGCGTGATAGTGCCGTAGATCGTATCCCAGATGATGCAGTTCCAGCAACTTCACCAGCACCAGATTGAGGTGAATCCGCTTGGCCGCAGAAATCTGCGCCGCGTCCAACCCGCGCTTCGTCATTTGATAGACTTCATCACTGTCCAGCATCAGGTGGGATGTAAAAGCGTTATGCTCGTATAGAAGGATGTGTTTGTCCTTAATGGTCAGAAACTTGTTCAGAGTATGCAAGTCCATAAGAAGCTGATGCTCCAGATAATGCCCCAGCGCATAGCCGCACACCATCTGCTTTGTCTGTTTGTCCAGCTGGCGATTGATAAGAATCAGTGGCTTATCAAAATAGAGCGAAAGTAAACCCAACATATCTTTAATGCGAGATGTTTCACTGATGTCCAGGCTGCAACTGCGCGCGATCTGTTTGATGTTGCGAGTTCCGGCATTTTGGACAAGTTCGTTGGCGGCTTGGTGAATAAATGCAGAATCCATAATGTGATCTCCTTCCGGGGATGGCATAGTGAATAGAACAGTGGTTCACAGGTTCATGATTCGTTCCTTTTCTCGTTTTTGTTCTCGGTACTT
>ULZO01034060.1_pt1 | contig 14263 bp, 4 predicted proteins | sample 1963181 | NCBI WGS metagenome assembly ULZO01 (sample SAMEA4835891, study PRJEB28245) | human gut metagenome | biome: gut microbiome; material: fecal sample | place: Denmark | collected 2008 | reverse complement strand
AATAATCCCATAGTCATACTGCCAGCCATTATCATAATATATATTTTGTTATTATACATATAAATTCTCCTTACATAACAATATATGAATACTTTTGTAAAATTATTCACATAATTGTAATAATTTATACATGCTATTTTGTATATTGCATGTATATTTTATTTAAGAAAGTGGCTTTGCATATCATAAAACTTATAAAGATGCAGTTGTATCTATAGGTTTTGCAAATACTGTTGGTCATCCGTCCAGCTATCCTATATCGTTTCAAATTTATGCTAATGCGGCAGCCCTGTTATGCTATTGAAAATAATATCAATATTTGTCGTTTTTAATTTATATTGTATTTTAAATTCTTAAATGTTAAAATCAACATAGTTAGTTATTTTCCAAAGACAAATAATAAACAGGAGAAATAAATTTATGAAAAATTTACCGGGAGTATTTAAAGCACAAAAGAAAAACGGAGATATTTATTACAGAAGTTCTATAACATTCCGCTCAAAACATATAAGTCTTGGAAGTTTTGATAATGATGAGGACGCCAATGCGGCATATAATGATGCAACAGCTATAATTCAAAGTGAAAACACATATATTCCGGAGGATTTTTCTAAAACAATATGTCAAAAGCTTGATTTTAAGAAATGGGTATCTCTGATAAATTTTAAAAATAATGGAATATATATCAAAACACCGATATATATGCGTAATAAATTTTTCAACTACTATCTTTCAAAAAATGATGTACTTACTTTTGATATAGATGACCTTTTCTACTATTCTAACCATTCTATAATGAGACGAGGAACGCATTTGTTTGTTGCTGAGTACGGTATGCAGACAAATATCGCATCGAGGTACGGCATAAGAAATTTTGCAAGAAAAGATATTGATTTCAAATTTGTAAACGGAGATATAAACGATTTTAGATATGCTAATATTGAGATAATAAATCCATATCAGGGAGTTACCGTTGAAACCGCCAACGGTATAACTTCTTACATATCCAAAATTCATATAAATGGTTACAATCTCATAGGAAAGTATGACAAGATAGAGCACGCGGCCATCGCCTATAATAAAGCGGTTGATATGCTTGCGGATAATGACTGCACGACCAATTATGAAAAAAATTATATAAATGATTACTCAAATGAAGAATACATGGAAATATATAAAAAAATACATATTCCGTCGAAAATTTTTGAAAAGTAATTATAAAAACAGCCATGAAAGATAAATTCTATCATGGCTGTTTTTTTGCTTATTTTGTGGTAAACCATTTTAATCCTGCTTTTTTTAATTTCTTAACAGAATCTTTTTTCAGGCTTTTTGAAGAAATAATACTTAAATGGCATTTCTTTTTGTTTCCTAATCTAAATGATTTATTGCAAAAGTTAATTTTTTTGCCAAAACTGTTATTTAATGTAATCGTTCTAATATTTTTGCATCCCTCAAAAGCATTTTTTCCTACCGTAAATGTCTTAATTTTTTTGACGGCTGTAATATTTATTTTTTTCAGATAAGTGTTATTTTTAAAAGCTTTATCTCCTATTTTATTGATACTGTAGACAAGACCGTTATAAGTTACCCCTTTGTTTATGGTTAAATTCGTAACCTTTTTACCTTTAGCTGTCGCTCCTGTCAGCATACATTCTCCTCCACCTGTTATCTGGTATTTGAATTTACCGACTGTAATATTTCTTTTATATGGTGTTGTTGCAAGTGTTATATATTTTTCGATATACAAATCACTTTTTCTTAAATTTGATTTATCATAGCCCTTTACACCAAATGTTTTAGCATCTTCAAGATAACAGTAAACATTCTGTTGTTTGCTGCCGCTGTCCATCCATGTAAGGTCAACACCGTAATATTTTTTACCCACTTTTACATAGTTCCATTCATGACCGCCACCTGCATCTCCGCCTACATTTACGCAGTCAATTCCAAAGTAATTGCACATCATTTTGAATGTATAAGCATATCCGACACAGACGCATTCATGTTTTTCTGACTGGTTGATTACATATGCCGCATCACGGTATTTTGATGAATAGTTACCTTTTTTGTCTTTATCTTCTGTATATGTCAGATTAGCACATATTACTCTTGCAATGTTGTCGAGCGTATCTGCTGTTGTCTTACCTTTTTTTACTTTTTTGAGTAAGTTCGGGTATCTGTCTGAGTTTTCAACAGTATTAAAGTTTCTGATTACCTCACTTGCATTATAATCATATGAAGGGTGCATATAACAATATGTTCTGCCATTTGACCCGGCAGCCATATTTACACTGCAGCCTCTCATCCATGAAAGTTCCGGATGGTCTTCCGTAAAACAGGTATATACATTAAACAAACCTAAGCCGTCACCTGTATTGATGGAGAATTTAATGCCTTTATTGACATTTTTTCCATCATGGTAATAGTTCCACATTGCTTTATAAAGACCTCTGCCGGCAGCATCATCTATAGCCAGATAGTTCTCTCCTACCGCTTTTGTTTTAAACCATGCGATTTTTGCTTCAGGTTCTTCCAGTGCTACATTTTCATCAAGAAGCGTATATGAGTCTAAATCATTTGGGTCAACATCACAATCCTCATTTACGGTTACATCTTTCTGATATGAAGTAGTCTTTTCATTCTTTTTATACTGAGCATAAAGCACTGTATCTGTTGCGAGTTTCACTTCATCTGTTTCTACGACAAACTCTTTATCTTTTGTAGCCCATCCTAAGAATGTGTACCCATCTTTTTCTACTACCGGAAGTGTGCCATAATACTGTAAGTCTGTATCTATACTGTATTTTACACTCTTATAGTATCTGTCATTTTCTGTTGCAAGGTCTTCATAACCACTCTTGAACGAACCGCCGTCAGCGTCAAAGAATACTTTGTGAGTTCCACCAGTCCATATCGGCTCAAGTGTTATATCGTCAGGATAATCAACTTTGCTGCCCTCTTTTACTATAACATCCTCATATCCTGCTGATGTAATCTTCCACTCTGAACTTGCGTTGCAGCCTGATTTGTAAACTTTAGGAAGTTTTATCGTTTCTCCGAATGTTTCTTTGATTGTGTTGTTTGTCTCATCAAAGAACTCATCATTGATATTGCTGTCTTTTGCAAGTGTACCGCCATCAAGTTTAAATGTATAACTGTAAACTGCACCGTTCCATTTTGCATAGAATTTCATGTCCTTACTTTCAGATTTTTTTGTCTGTGTATAAACATCACCTAAAAGCTCTGCATTGTCATACCATCCTTTGAAAACATATCCCGGCTTTGTTACATTGTATGGAAGTCCCTCTGAGTCACCTAAAAGGTGTCTGTAATTGACATTATCATCATTTATCGTACCGCCGTTTGTCTCATATGAGATTGTTGAACTGTCCGTATTCCATGCAGCAGTAAGTTTTATATCCTTGTAAGTGCCTTTGCTTATTTTTGTGATAACTTCGTTGTCCTCAGTAACCCAGCCTTTAAAGGTATGTCCTTCCCATGTCGGAACATTGAGTTCTACATCTTCATTAACATTAAATGTCTGACTTTCCTTATCGAATGTGCCACCGTTATTTTTAGCACTGCCTAAGTTGTAATAAATAGTGTATGTATTAAGTGTCCATCTCGCATAGAAAGTAACATCTTCTGATACCGTGGCATCAACTGTTTTGTATGTTGCTGTTGTAAAGTTTTCGTCCATGTACCAACCTTTGAAATCATAACCACTTCGCTTAGGTGTAGGTAATGACTCTGAAACACCGTAATAATGAGTTGTTGCGTAATCTTCGTCCGGAAGTGTTCCGTTATTTAATTTGTAAGTAATCTTGAACACATCTTCATTCCAGATTGCCTTTACAGTAATATCACCTAAAAGACCTGCTGTTGTTGTTATATTCGTTCCATTTAAATCCCAACTTTTAAATGTGTGTCCAGTCCATACCGGAATAGGTAATACAACTGGACTGTCTACGGTATAAGTATCTGAATAGGCAGGCATTGTAGCATAAGTAGAACCAAGACCTAAATCATAAGTAATCTTATACTGAGCCGGAGACCATTTGGCATATAATGTCACATCAGATGCAAGATTTTTAAGTCTGTCAGATGTATAAGCAGAACCGGTTAAATCTGCATTGTCATACCAGCCTTTGAAAATATATCCCTGTCTTGTAGGGTTTGCCAAAACTACATCATCAGCAAAAATCCTTTCTTTCGTAAGTGCTTCATTTCCCTCTGTTGCTGCATAGTTAATCTTATATGAATTTGCTACCCAGAGAGCCTTAAGCTTCTTATCTCCGACAGTACCTTTAACGATTGATTTAATCTCATTATTTGTATCAAGGTCAATCCATTTGCTGAAAGAATATCCCTCTTTTGTCGGTGCAGGAAGTGTAATCGTGTCTGTATCAATGTTGTAAACTGATGTAAGAGCAGCATCTACATTTCCACCGTCTAAATCATAAGAAATCTTGTAATCATCTTTACTCCACTTAGCAACAAATGTAGCATCATGGTCTAAATCAGCCGGAATTTTCTCCATATAGCTGTCTTTGTCAATATCTGTTATAATCCATCCTAAGAATGAATATCCGGTTTTTTCAGGTACTAAAGGAAGTGTTTCAGATGCACCATAAGCATGAACCATATCAATAGTTCCGTCTGTATTCATCGGATAGTTGTCAATATAGCCACCGTCAAGGTCGCATATGACATTATATTTATTAGCTTCCCATCTTGCATAGAAAGTAACATCTTCTAAAGTACCATAATTGGTATTTTTACTTACACCATACTGTACTGTCTTGTATTCTGTTCCCTTAACATCAAACCAACCAAGGAATTTATTACCTTTCTTTGTTGGAATGAAATCATTTGAAGTTAAGTCAATCTTATTTCCTGTAATATCAAAATCTGTCGGTGCAATATTTTCTTTTGTGCCTGTTTCAAATGTGACTACATATTTGTGAGGAGTCCACTGAGCAGTATATGTTGCATCTTCTGTCTGATACCTTGTGTAACTGTTCTGAATAGTATTTGTTGAAGCTAAAAGCCAGCCTGCAAAATCATAACCGTTCTTTACAGGAGTGTTGAATTTTATCTGAGCTGTTCCATATTTGTGAATTGTCGGATAAGTTTCATTATCTTTTGCCTTATGTCCACCGTTGAAATTAAATGAGATTTTGTAAGTTTTAGCAGACCATTTTGCCGCAAAAGTTCTATCTCCTGAAGAACCTTTCTCAATCTTTGTTACAACTTCATTTGTCTTGTCATTTTCATACTCATACCAGCCTTTAAAGTTATAACCGTATCTGTTAAAAGATGATGCACTCTCAACAGGGAGTGAAAATTCTTTGCCATATTCATAAGAAGTAGCAATGTACTCGTTGCTGTCATCATCGGAATAAGCATGAGTATCTTTGCTGAGTCCTGCTATTGTCATTTCATTTTTGCCATTGCTGTTGACATTTACACAGTTGTAAAACTTAACTGAATAAATCTTACCCTGAAATCTTGAATAGATAGTTGTAGTCTCATTCTTAACTGAAAAATCAGCAACATTCTTTGTGCTTAACTCACCTTTTTCGTTAAAAAGCTGCTTTGAACCGATATAAAATCCTTTAAAAGTATATTTGCTGTTGTTGTCAGAAGATGTAGTGTATGCTTTATTAACTGTTGTCTTAATACCACTGTTACCTGCAAGCATTTCATTAGTGAGATATACATAAGAAGAATATACACCGTCACCGGCAAGATTAGGAGTATTTGTAACCTTGCTGTCTGAATACAAATTACTGCCATCTGTAGAGAAAACAGCTTTAAAAGAAGTATCAGAAGCAGGGAAATCGCATCCGGAAGGGAAACTTCCCATTTCAGATTTGTACTGAGTAAAAGTTTTAAACTTATCTCCTGCGAAGTCCTTTGCAACAGAATTTTTATAAGAAACAATCTGTTTACCTGAAAAGCCACTTACTGTTCCATCAAAAACTGTATTGGGATTTGACACAAAAAGATTAATATTAATTGAATTTCCACCAAAAGCATAATTTCCTACTAATAAGCACGACTTTGGAAGAATGATTCTTTTAAGTGCGTAGCAATTATTAAAAGCATAGTTTCCGATGTTTTCAACTTTACTTAATGTGATATTGTTAAGTGAACTGCAATTATTAAAAGCATAGTTTCCAATGTTTTCAACTTTACTTAATGTGATATTGTTAAGTGAACTGCAATTATTAAAAGCATAGTTTCCAATGTTTTCAACTTTACTTAATGTGATATTGTTAAGTGAACTGCAATTATTAAAAGCATAGTTTCCAATGTTTTCAACTTTACTTAATGTGATATTGTTAAGTGAACCACAACCACTAAAAGCATAATCTCCTACTTTCACAACACTATTCATAGTCACTTTAGTAAGCGTAGTTATATTTGTACTTGTATTTATGTCACTTATACCATTACTGAAAGCATTTTCTTTAACTTCAGTAACACTATCCGGTAAAGTAACAGCAAGCGTTTCTGCATTGTTATACACATTTTTCAGATTACCGCCATTAAAAGTATCATCACAGATAAAAGGCTTACCTTTTCCACCGCCGATGCTGGTAATCTTGCAGGAGTTACTTCCTATTATAATACTGTTCGGAACTTTAATCTCCGTAGGACAAACAATCTTAGAGGTATTATCTTTCTGTTCAATCTTAGTTATACGAAAGTTTGTTGCTTCTTTTTCGATATTGATGCAATCAAAGGTAACCGTATATGTATTTCCATTATTAGAAAATTCAAATGTGCCACCACTGGCTTTTCCAAAGTTCACGACCATAATAACACTAAGGATAAGAAGTGCTGTAAGTATAATCATTGATGCAATCTGTTTTTCATTCTTAAAATTTGTTTTCATAATGAAATCCCCTCGTCATAAAATATACTTTTTTAATCCTCTTTTCATTTTTGTATTGCATATTGATTATACTTACCCTGCATCATCACTATCTGCCAAAATTTTTTTCATTACTTCTGTCATTTTTTCACCTACATCTCCATAAAATCCATCAGCGAAATCTGGTTGCTGTGTGGCAGATCACCCATAAGCCCTAAATCTGCCATTGTTTCCACAACTTTCTCGCTGACTTTACATCTGTTCTTAAAATCCTCCCTTGACAAAAACTTACCCTTGCTCGCTTCGTCCTCTATCATCTCGGCGGCTTTATCTCCAAGTCCGTCGATTGTTGAGAATGCCGGCATAAGTTTTCCGTCTACTATCTGAAATCTGTTCGCTTTTGCACGATATATATCAATCTTTACAAATTCAAAACCTCTGGCGTACATTTCCTGAACTATCTTCATGTCCTCAAATGTATCCTTTTCTTTGTCTGACAGTTCATTTTTCCTCTTTTTATAATCGTCCATATAGTATCCGAGTCTTTCTTTTCCAAGACACATTAGCTCATAGTTAAATGAGGTAGCTCTTATACTGAAAAATGCTGCATAATATGACAATGGATAATGTACTTTAAAGTATGCTACTCTCAGTGCCATCATTACATATGCGGCTGCATGGGCTTTCGGGAACATATATTTTATCTTTTTGCACGACTCAATATACCAGTCAGGTACATTGCACGCTCTCATGTCCTCCTCCATATCAGGGGTCAGACCTTTTCCTTTTCTTACGCTCTCCATTATCTTAAAAGAACGCTCATTCTCAACTCCCATATGAATAAGATATATCATTATATCATCTCGTGTACATATGGCTGTTGAAAGTGTACAGTCACCTGTTGAAATATAGTATTGTGCGTTTCCAAGCCACACATCAGTACCATGCGAAAGTCCTGATATTCGCACAAGGTCTGAAAAATTCTTAGGTTTTGCTTCTTTTAACATTCCATGTACAAACGGTGTTCCAAACTCAGGAAGACCAAGACAGCCAAATGGGCATCCGTCTATATCCTCAGGTTTTATTCCGAGTGCTTCGGTACTTTCAAACAGTGAAAGCACTTCTTTATCATCCATTCTTATCTGTGATGCATCAACTCCCGTAAGGTCTTCAAGCATTCTTATCATGGTAGGGTCCTGATGGCCTAATATATCAAGTTTTAAGAGGTTTGCATCAATCTTATGATAATCGAAATGTGTTGTTATTATTTTAGAGGTCATATCGTTTGCCGGATGCTGCACTGGAGTAAATGTATAGATTTCTTCTCCCATCGGCAGAACTACAATTCCGCCGGGATGCTGTCCGGTGCTTCGTCTGACACCTACGCAGCCCTGCGATATTCGCTCTATCTCAGCACCTCGTTTTGACTGTTCCCTTTCCTCGTAATATTTTTTTACATATCCGTAAGCAGTTTTTTCTGCAAGCGTTCCTACTGTTCCGGCTCTAAAAGTATGTCCTGCACCAAAGATTACCTCTGTATAATCGTGTGCATTGCTCTGATATTCACTTGAGAAATTAAGGTCAATATCGGGCTCTTTGTCTCCCTTAAATCCAAGGAATGTCTCAAACGGGATGTCATGTCCCTCTTTGCACAGCATTTCACCGCATCTTGGACATTTTTTGTCCGGCATATCACAAGCCGAGCTGCCGACATATTTTTTTACATCCTCTGAATCAAAGTCATAATAGTGGCATTTTGGACAGTAATAATGTGCCGACAGCGGATTTACCTCTGTTATTCCCGCCATCGTCGCTACAAATGACGAACCTACCGAACCTCTTGAGCCTACAAGATAACCGTCCTCATTTGACTTCCACACAAGTTTCTGTGCGATGATATACATAACGGCATATCCGTTGCTTATAATAGAGTTTAACTCTCTCTCAAGTCGCTCTACTACGACCGGAGGCAGGTCAGGACCATATATTGAATGTGCTTTATTGTAGCATATATCTCTTAAATCCTGGTCTGAATTTTCAATCTGTGGCGGACATTTTCGCGGGCTGCACGGTTTTATATTGTCTACCATGTCGGCGATGAGATTTGTATTTGTAATAACTATCTCCTCAGCCTTTTTTGCTCCGAGATACTGAAATTCAGCGAGCATCTCAGCAGTTGTCCTGTAATAAAGAGGTGCCTGAAAATCTGCATCTTTAAAGCCTTTTCCAGCCATTATTATGCGTCTGTAGACCTCGTCCTCCGGATTTAGAAAATGCACATCACAGGTGGCGACTACGAGTTTATTATATTCTTCACCGAGAGAAACAATCTTTCTGTTTATCTCCATAAGGTCATTTTCATCCTGTATCTGAGGATATTTGTCACTGTCCCTTACCATAAATGCGTTGTTTCCAAGTGGCTGTATCTCAAGATAATCATAGAACTTGACAAGTCTGTCTATTTCTTCCTCAGGCTTTTCTTCAAGTATTGCACGATAAAGCTCGCCCGCTTCACAGGCTGAACCTATCATAAGTCCCTCACAGTATTCAAGATAAAGACTTTTTGGCAGTTTTGGTCTTCTGCTGAAATATTTTAAATGTGACTCAGAGATAAGCCTGTAAAGATTTACACGGCCTGTCTCATTTTTGGCAAGTATGACCGCATGGTATGACGGCATTTTTCTTATTGCTTCCATAGACGGCTTACCTATCTCATTTAATTTTGCAAGAGTATCTATACCTTTTTCATCAAGTTTCTTTATAAGTTTTATAAATATCTCTGCCGTACAGCCTGCATCATCAACCGCCCTGTGATGATTTTCAAGTGATACTCCGAGTGCTTTTGCGACCGTGTCAAGTTTATATTTTGAGAGTTCAGGCAATAATGCTCTTGACATTGAAACAGTGTCGATAACCGTAAAATCAATGTCATAACCTCTCTCCCTTGCTTTCTGTGTTATAAATCCCATATCAAACGATGCATTATGTGCGACCATAACACTATCACCGCAAAATTCAAGAAATTTAGGCAGTATCACATCTATATTTGGCGAGCCTGCGACCATATTATCATCTATACTCGTCAATTTTGTTATATTAAACGGAATAGGTCTTTCAGGGTTTACAAATGTGCTGAAAGTATCAACTATCTGTCTGTTTTCTACTTTTACTGCACCGATTTCTATTATCTGGTTGCTCTTTGCACCAAATCCGGTTGTCTCAAGGTCAAAAACGACAAACGAGCCGTCAAAGTTCTGACCCTTGTCATTTTTGACTGTTCCGATAAGGTCATCTACAAGGTATGCCTCAACTCCGTAAAGCATCTTTAAATTGTCATCAGGTTTTAAACAATGGTCGGCATCAGGGAATGCCTGAACCACACCGTGGTCTGTTATTGCCACTGCCGTATGTCCCCATCTCTTTGCAGTGTTCAGATAATCAGAGACAGACATAACAGAATCCATCTCGCTCATCTGTGTATGTGCATGAAGTTCAACTCTCTTCATTCCCTCGTAATTATCTTCTCGATATACACGGTTGTCCTTGCCCGGCTTTATGCCCTTTATTGAACTTATTCCCACTTCTCTTGAATATGTATCGTAAAGTGCGATACCTTTCATCTTTATGAATTTACCCTTTTTAATATTGTCTCTTATAGGGTCTGCTTCATCCTTTTTTATAAATATCTTTGCAGAAATAGTGTCCGTAAAATCAGTTACATTGAACATAAATATGATTTTTTCATTTCTTATCTCTCTCTCCTCAGTTGAGGAAACCATACCTTCTATTACAACTTCACCAATCTCATCCTGAATGTCAGCAATCTTTGTGATTTCTCCGTCACAATTTCTGCCATAGAAACATTCCTCATCAAATGGAATCTTGCTCTTTGTAAATTTACCTTTACCGTATTTTCTGTCGTTTCCATATCTTGTTGAACCACCTGCGGCTGTCTTTTTTGATGAACCATTATCTGTTGATTTTTTATCTGCTATATTATTCTGTGCATTGCTGTTTTTTGATGTGCCGGCAGAGCCGTTACCTGAAGCCTGTATTTCAAATCCCATCATGGCAGTATCAGATGCCACAGCTTTAGGCTGCATATTGTTTTCCGGTTCCATATCGGCAGCTGGCTCCACCGGAATATCAAAGCCCATATTCGTTGCAGCATATGCCATATCATCAACATAATAATCCGCCGCATCAAAAGGAATATCTGACCCCATTCCGTCTGTTCCGTTTTTTGACATTGACATACCATTTTGCAATTCGGCAGTGTTCTGTAAATGGATATTGTCCTGTCTCTGCATTGTTTTTTGTTTTGACGGGAACTTAAATATTTCTGTTTTCTTTTCCTTTTCTTTTACAGGCTCGGTATATTCAACATCTACAGTTATATCAAATCCTGCTTTCTCATTAAATATCTTTACAAGACTGTCTTTTAAATTTTTTTCCCTGCCACGGTACATACTGTCATCTTCACATGAAATATAAATTTCTGACTCCTTCATCTCAAAATTTCCCTGATAGAGCATATCAAACTCTAATATATTTTCAGCTTTGAATATCTGAAGAAGGCTGTCTTTATACTCATCAAAAAATACCTTTGCATTGTATTGTTGTGAAAGTTCAAATCTGTCATGTACTTTTATGTCAATGTCAGCATTGCCGAAAAAAACACCTAATGCGTACTCTAAAAGACATATCTCCCTGTATGCTACAACATGGCTGCTTACAAGATATATTTCTATCAATTTATTTTCTTTTGAAACAACGACATTTTCAACATTTACATCATCAAATATCTTTCGCTGTCTATCTGTAAGATTAAGACCTTCAAAAGTTTCAAGTAACAATCTCTGCATATTTATTCGGCTCCATTTCTGCATCATTTTCGATATTTAACACATATAGCTGACATTCGCAATTCACTTTCGCTGCCTGCTCATGAACGCAGTTGTCTTATAACATAAGCATCCTACTGTGCTCTATACACGGGAAGTGTAAGAATAGCGTTCAAGTTCCTCTTTTAACACGGCAAGTATCTCATTTTCAGGCACTTTTCTTATAATCTCACCTTTCTTTATAAGAAGTCCCTCACCATTTCCGCCTGCTATTCCTATATCAGCTTCTCTTGCTTCTCCCGGTCCGTTTACGGCACATCCCATAACGGCAACTTTTATATCCATATCCATATCTTTTACCATATCTTCAACCTTTGCCGCAAGGCTTATAAGGTCTATCTGCGTTCTGCCGCAGGTCGGACATGAGACAACAGTCACACCGCCTTTTCTAAGTCCCAGAGTTTTTAATATAAGTTTAGCTGAGCGTATCTCCTCGACAGGGTCACCGGTGAGTGAAACCCTTATCGTATCACCTATTCCCTGATAAAGTATATTTCCAAGTCCTATCGCTGATTTGATATTGCCTGACAATACCGTACCTGACTCCGTTATTCCAACATGAAGCGGATAAGGTGTCTTTCCTGCTATGAGTTCGTGAGCTTTTATGCACATCATAACATCTGACGATTTTATGCTTATAACAAGATTATCATAATCCATATCTTCAATTATCTTAACTTTATCAAGTGCACTCTCAACAATGCCCTCCGCCGTTACACCGCCGTATTTTTCTATAAGGTCTTTCTCAAGAGAACCGCTGTTTACACCGACTCTTATCGGAATGTTCCTCTCTTTTGCCACATCGACCACTGCTTTTATTTTCTCAGCAGAACCGATATTTCCGGGATTTATCCTTATCTTGTCTGCCCCGTTCTCCATTGCCGCAATAGCAAGACGATAATCAAAATGAATATCGGCAACCAGCGGTATATGAATCTGTTCTTTTATCTCCGCAATCGCTTTTGCCGCTTCCATCGTCGGAACAGTGCTTCTGACGATGTCACAGCCTGCCTTTTCAAGTGCAAGTATCTGCTCTACCGTTGCTTTAACATCCTCTGTTTTTGTATTTGTCATAGACTGTATTGCAATCTTATTTCCTCCTCCGATAGCAACATTTCCTATTTTTACAACTTTCGTATTATCTCTATACATTTTTCTACCTCTTTTCAAAAAAATCAACACTTTTATCTTTTTATGGCTGAACTGTTACCAATTATATATCACAAAAACCATGATGTCCTAAAGACACCATGGTTTAAAATACTCTACTGTCAACACTTGCAATACTGACAATAACGATTGCAACATCTAAGAAATATATCCCAATACACCGGGGCAAAATTCCAAAAAATTAATTCTTACCAGATAGCATTGACCGACGGCTTAATGATTATAAATCCATTGCCTAATGCAATATCTTTATTATATCATTATACATTACAAATACCATGAACAGCATCAGCACAACAAATCCTGCAAAATGTACGAAGCCCTCTTTTTCCTTATCTACGGGCTTTCCTCTTATGGCTTCTATCAGGATAAATACGATTCGCCCTCCGTCAAGTGCAGGGAGCGGCAAAAGGTTCATTACACCTAGGTTCGCACTAAGTAATACTGACATATAAAGTATCTGCAGCATAACGACTTTAAATCCGTAAGATTTACTCTGGTTTATCGCATCCCCTACTGTATCAACGATTCCGACCGGTCCTGATACATTTTTGATAGATACATTTCCCGTTATGAGTGCTCCAAGACTTCCAACTGTTGTCTCTATCCAGTATTTTACCTCAACAAAACTGTACTTGACAACATCAAATGTACTCTTGCTCTTTTCATCCATTGATGCTATAAATCCAAGTGTTTTTGTTGAATATGGTTCAGGCGTTACTTTGAATGTTTTTTCCTCACCTTTTCTGTCGACTAAAAATGTAACTTCTTTTCCGTCACTGTTTACCTCATTCATAGCCGTACTGAGTTCGCCTGCATTGACAATTTTTTTACCATTTACTTCTTTAATTATATCCCCAGCCTTAAAGCCTGCCTTTTCAAAAGGTTTTCCCTCTGTGACAGAAGAAACCTCGGCTGCCGCTTTTTCATTTGTTCCATATGAAAATCCGAAAAGATATGTCTTATAATTAGGGTCTATCTTAAAAGATTTTTCTTTGCCGTTTCTTGTTACAACTATATCCACATCTTCTCCCGTAAGCGGATGAAGCATGGTATATGTGTCTATCTGACGGCCTATCGTTATCTTCTTACCATTTATGCTCTTTACGACATCCCCAACTTCAAGTCCTGAACTTGCTGCCGGCTGGTTGTCATATATATGTTCGATTATAGGATAATCAATTCCGGCATTTGCAAGTATTATCACCGAAAATACAAAAGCGAGTATAAAGTTAAAGAACGGACCTGCAAACACTATTGAAAATCTTGCCCATTTGCCTTTCATATTGAAAGAATTTTCATC
>ULZO01041449.1_pt1 | contig 14598 bp, 10 predicted proteins | sample 1963181 | NCBI WGS metagenome assembly ULZO01 (sample SAMEA4835891, study PRJEB28245) | human gut metagenome | biome: gut microbiome; material: fecal sample | place: Denmark | collected 2008 | reverse complement strand
TCGATCGTATGCTCTAATCTGTTCTGAACAGCACCGAGAGCAGAACGCTGGGAAGAAACTTTCTGGATTGCTGCTGAAATTGTGTCAATTGATACTGTAGCATCATCTTCGGTATCAACTTTCAGTCCTTCCACACCTAATCCTTTTGAACTCATTTCTTCAATGGTAACCGAAATCTTGTTATTTATTTCTGAATCTGCACCTACATGAAGATTAAATACTAAGTCATCATTTACAGAGTCCTTTGTAACATATTTGTTGGTTACTAAATCTGTTCCATCATCAGAAATTTTAATCTGCGCATTTTTATCGCCATACACTGCTGCACCACCCGTTGCAGCCTTTTCTGCTGAAACTTCTTTTCCATTAGCATCATAAAATTTTGTTACATACGCATAGTCAACACCTTTTTTGGCTAATTGGGTTGCATTTTGATCCTTATACACTTTTCCGCCCTTTGCCAAGGTATCTTTTAACGTATTTTCATCTAACTGTGTTTTGTTAGCATCATATAATGTGACATTATCTTTAATTCCATATCTTGATGTTCCAAAATAAACGTCTTTCGTTCCTTTGGTATCTCCTTTTAACAAATAAGTTTCATTAAACTTTGTTGTTTCAGATACACGATTAATTTCGGTTGTTAACTGCGTAATCTCTGCCTGAATTGCATCCCTATCAGACTGTGCATTTGTTCCATTCGCAGACTGAACTGCTAACTCGTTCATTCTCTGTAACATAGAGTGAACTTCTGTAAGTGCACCCTCTGCTGTCTGTACTGCAGATACACCGTCCTGAGCGTTTGTGGAAGCCTGATCAAGACCACGGATCTGTTTTCTCATTTTCTCAGAAATTGTTAATCCTGCTGCATCATCTGCTGCACGGTTGATTCTGTAACCAGAAGATAACTTCTCTGTGGATTTTGCCTGCTGTCCTGTTGTTACGTTTAACATTCTGTTGGCGTTCATTGCCTGCATGTTGTGTTGTACTACCATAATTTTTACCTCCGTGTGTTGCGGTCTTTCTGCCGCTAAAATAATTTTTTATTTTCGGGATTCCATTCCCTTTTCCCTGAAAAAAATCAGGATTTTGGCACAAAGTGCCTGTATAATAAACCACGCCCCTAGGTTAGCATGGCATTATTACCGCCTGTGGCTGACTGTGTAAATGGCTTTTTTTGCAGCCGGTCTGTCCGTTATCTCAGAAGCTGCGTGCTTCTCACGCATTAAGATTCCTGCGATCTCACGCTTTGCTTCCTCCGAAATTGTCTGCTCACGATAGTATTCTTTTTTGTCCTTCTGCTTCATGGAATTACTGCGCACAATATTGTATTCGCGTGGTGCGTCTACAAGAAGATGAATGTTATTTGCAGAACCACCGGAAAAAACGACACGGATATTTTCTCCTATATCAATGTATTCTCCCGGTTTTAAAGATAATTTAAGCATTGTAACCTCCATGTGGCTTTGTATTTTTCCATAAATACTGCGTATATTAAAAACGGTACTCCATCCGTTTCAGATACCGGTAACACATTGTATATTGTGTTACCTCTGTTTTGCGTTCCGGAATCATGAAGCTACATTGATCACAATGCATATTGTTCAGATATTTTATTGGAAAGAAAATCCTGTCCTTTATAAACAGATTTTGCGGAAAACCTCGTCCCTGTCATCCTGCTCGATCCCAAGATAACGTTTGGTGATGTCAAAAGAGGAATGATGGTAAATCTCCATGAGAAGTACCGGTGGGACTCCCTGCTTCCACGCATAATATCCAAATGTTTTCCGTAAGGAATGTGGGCTGATCACGCCGCTTAGACCGCTGTTTTCTGCCGCCTTGCGGATAATCCGGTAAGCCTGTACCCTTGAGATTGGATCTGCGTCTTTTCCACAGAAAAGATACGCATCCCCACTGATTTTGAAACTGCGTCCAGACGCTAAAAACTGATAATACTTTTGCAACTGGACAGTTATTTTTTCATTCAGATAAATATTCGATGCTTTTCCGGTCTTTGCCTCCACAAGAAGCAGATGTTCTCTTACGCTCCGGTTTTCTAAGTCATATACCTGCTTCCACTGTAAAGAAAGAAGATCCGAAATTCTTAATGCGGTATTCAGCCCCATCGTAAGCAGCAGTTGATTTCTCGGATGATACTGTACCTGTTCGTAAAAGTTCATAAAATCTTTCAGTTCCTGTTCTGAGCGGATTGGCTGAGCTGTGTTCATATTTTTTCTCCTCACATACTTGAATAAATTTTTTTAAAAAAAGGGGTTAAGTAATGGAAACTCTGTCCGATATATAAAGCAAGAAACAGAGGTAACACAATATACAATGTGTTACCTCTGTTTCTGTTATCATAGCATTTTACATTTGTAAATTATTCCAATATCAGTTCCTCGACCGTCACAAACGAATATCCCTCTCCCTGCAATTCATCAATAATCAGAAGTGCTGCATTTACCGATGATTCTGAGGCATCATGCAGCAGAATGATATCATTTTCCTGCACTTTATCCATGACACGCTTTGCAATGACGTTGGAATTATCTGTCTTCCAGTCGAGCGGATCGACGTCCCACAGCACCTCGATCATTTTTGTCTCATAATCGAGATTGCATTTCCAGCAACCGTAAGGCGGTCTGATATACTGCGCATGTTCTCCGGTCAGTCCAAAAATAATCTGGTCTGTTTTGTCCACCTGTTCCATCGCCGCCTGATCTGTGAGATTGGAAAGATTCACATGTTCATAGGAATGAACGCCGATGAGATGTCCGTCTGCATGGATTTTCTTCACGATCTCTGGATATTTTTCACACTCCGCACCCAGAAGAAAAAAAGTTGCCTTCACATTCCGCTCTTTCAAACCTTCCAAAAGTGTCTCCGTATGATCCGGATTTGGTCCATCGTCAAATGTCAAAGCCACTTTCTTAACTTCCTCTTCTTTGATTTTTCCTGATGCTGCTTTCGTGTTCTCTTCTGCCATTCTCTCTGTCTCCATCCCACTGTCTGCTCTTATCCTATTGTCCTTTTTTTCCACGCAAATACCAATGATCCCTGTAAACGCAAAAATAAGCAGCAGAAAACCTGCTGCTCTTTTTATAATGAATTGTTGTTTTCCATTGCTTTTCTGTCTCAAACGGATTCCTCGGCTGTCATTTCTTTATTAATAATATATGCCGTTCTTCCCATGAAAATTATAAGAATCATCATTCGGCAGATAACCATAGAAGCTGTCATCCGGTGTATGACCATAGAATTCTTCATCCGGTGTGTAGCCATAGTAGCCATCATAATAGCCATCTTTGTATCCCTGCTGATAGCCCTCATATAAGCCATCATAATAATCACCGGAAGCATCATCATTTTCAGATCCTTCATAATAATAAGTGCTGTTATCTGTGCTTTCTGTTCTGGCATCTGACACAAACATGCAAGCCCAGAAAATCACTAACAGAAATAATGAGATTGTACTCATGACAATCCCGGAGATTGCCATCCCTTTTGGTGCCTTTCTCGTCAACTGGATGATACCAAAAATAACAGAGAGAATTGCAAGTGGAATATTCACAAAGGAAAAGAATAATACCAATGCAATAATGCCAAGTACCATGGACGCAATTCCGAATCCACGCTCACCGGAAGGAACTTCCCTCACACTCCAGTAGTCTGCGCTGTCTCCGGCAAACTGATAGGCGATTCTTGGCGCACCATTTGCAAGATGAATGATTCCACATCGCACGAAACCATTCTTTTCCAACAAATGCTGCATGATTTTATTATCCTCATGGGTGTCTGCTCTCAGATTTCCAATCTGGCTCTTACACCAGCTAATACATCCACTGGCAATTCCATGATAAGAAGTATTTCCCGCAAGTCTGTGAATGGTTCCATATGGCTCATGATTCAGCCATGCCCCATTTTCGATCCCATAATAAGTCGGATCTTCGCCTTTTATAAAGGCAAATGTTGCTGCCAGATTCTTCTCATCATCTTCTACAATGTAGCTATTTCCAAAGGCAATATCCTTTTCCAGCAGTTCTCTCGACGGATAACTGTCATCCCACTGGTTTGGATTTCCATGTTCACGCATAAAAACCCTTGCCTGTGCATATAAATCCATCATTGCCGGTATATCTTCCATATTAGACCGTCTTACGTACATACCTGATCACCATATCCTTAGTTAAATCCAACAATTTTCTGTGAAAGCTTGTAGGCTGCAACTGAGATTTTTCTTCCGCCTCTTCCCGGAAGGTTCATCGCATTTCCCATAATACCGTTTCTCAAATGGTGGAACAGACGGATATCATGGTCTTTAATATATTTCCATAACTCACGTTTTTTCTCAAGATTCTCCTCTGTGCCGGAACGGATCAGCATGATCGTTGAGATCACTGTGATGATCTCGAGATAATTGAACATATAGTGGCGCAGTTTTGGATTCGGGATCTTCCAGAGATCAAACTCATCGATCATGATCTTATTTACCTTGATCTGCTGGTCAATACGGCCGATCATGACTTTTTCATTGACGGACTGGTCATCACGTCCAATGAAGTAACGGTAAAAATCAACATCCATGTAGTACATATGCTTGACGCTTGGCAATGGCTTGTACACATAAATGTTATCCACATAAAAAGTATGTTTTGGCAGTTCAAGCCCACATTCCCGCAGAAGCTGTGTACGGTAAATGACGGAATGCATCAGAATGTACTGTCCCTTGTGGAATCTTCCTGCCTCATTCCATGTAAAAATCTTATCCTGCGGCAGGGAAGAATAGCGCATGATTTTTTTGTGCCGTACACCCTCTTTTTCATAAACATAATTTGCAATGAACATATCCAGCACGGTATCTCCGCCAGCAAGTTCACGCAATTTTTTTAAGATCTTCATGTAGGCTTCGTAATCCACCCAGTCGTCACTGTCCACAACCTTGAAGAAAAGTCCTGTGGCATTGCGGATCCCGGCATTCACTGCCTCTCCGTGCCCTCCGTTTTCCTGATGGATGGCACGCACGATTCCCGGATATTTTCTCTCGTACTCGTCTGCGATCTCTGCGGTGCGGTCCTTTGATCCGTCATCCACGATCAAAATCTCAACATCATCCCCACCCGGAAGCAGAGACAGGATGCAGTGTTCCATATAATCCTGCGAATTATAAGATGGAATTGCAAATGTAAGTAACTTCATAATGATAACCTTTCCTACTGATTCATAATGGCATCTGCCAGTTCCATGGCTTTTTTCGTCATGGCATCAATATTGTAATATTTGTATTCTGCAAGTCTGCCTAATAAATGGAACTTCGGAAGTCCTGCTGTGAGTGCCCTGTATTTCCCGTAAAGCGCCTGATTTTCCTCATTTAAAATCGCATAGTAGGGAATCTCGCCCGCTGCGCCCGTATATGCAAATGGATATTCTTTTACAATTGTAGTTCCATCTGTATTTTTCTGTCCCGTCAGAAATTTAAACTCCGTAATGCGGGTGTAATCTTCGCTTACCGTGTAGTTTACCACGCTGTGTCCCTGATAAGACTCCTCATCATAATGCTCAAAATGGAAATCCAGCGAACGATACGGCAGTCTGCCGAATTTACAATCAAAAAGCTCATCCAGCGCTCCTGTGTAAATGACATCTCCCTCAAATGGTTTTCCCTCAAAAAGGATCTCATTCCCTGTAAACTTTAAGACATCCCTGCAGTCTGTATCCAGAACAACTTCTATGTTCTCATGATCTAACATATGCTCAAACATCGGTGTGAAGCCATCCTTTGGCACACCCTGATATTTGTCCTGAAAATAGCGGTTATCATAAGAGATCAGCACCGGCACTCTTCCTGTCACTTCCGGACTGATCTCTTCCGGCTTCTGTCCCCACTGTTTCATGGTATATTTCAAAAATACATTCTCATAGACATACTGTGCGATCTCACGGATATCCGGATCATCATTCTCACGAAGTTTCATGATCGGCACACGGCTTCCCTCACCGTAAGCTTCGATCAGTTTTTTCTCCAGAAGATCTGCTTTTTCCTTATCATAGACCATGTGCAGCGTATTTAAGTTAAATGGAACCGGGATCAGCTTGTCCCCCACTTTTGCTACCACTTCATGTCCGAAAGGATACCATTCCGTAAATCTCGACAAATATTCATAAACTTCTTCCAGACCTGTATGGAAAATATGTGGACCATACTCATGGATTAAAATGCCATATTCATCCAAAACATCATAACAGTTTCCTCCAATATGGCTTCGTCTCTCAATCACAAGAACTTTCTTTCCGGCTTCCTCTGCCAGTTTTCTGGCACAGGCTGCTCCGGCAATTCCGGCTCCTATCACGATGCAATCGTACATCTTTTATTACCTCTGACTTTCCTTATTATAATTTCAACATTTTCCAACATTATTTACTGATCGTCTGCAATCCTGTATCCGGACTGCGAAACGGTTGTAGTACTTTCCTATTATACATATTTTATTATGACAAGCCAATTTATTTTTTCTTAATTATTTATTACAGCCTGAATTTTGAACATTTTGTTCATATTTTATTTACAAATTTCTCACAAAGCCATCATACGATAGACACAATTCAACTTTATACTCTAAGCATAAGTTAAGCCAACAAGAAAATTTTTCATAGAACTTTTTTTCATACCTGAGTAAATCAGGTTGCCTTGCTTAACCAGTAAGCAAGGTTCCTCCCAGAAAATAGTGAAGCATTTCACTTTCCATACACAATCTTTTTCATATGAATAGCCGGTGCATTGCACCGGCTCCCTCTTTTTTATCCCGGAAATTGTAATACTTCCATGCTTTCTAATCCGTCACCAGAAATTTTTCATTTCCAAGTCTGATCCCCATATATTTTGCGTAAGCGGCAAACGCAGATGGAATTGCATATTTTTCCTGAGATTTTTCTGCATCCACAAAAATGAGATGATTTTCTGCCATTTTCTCTGCCTCAGTGTCAAATCCTGCTTCTTCCACCAAAACCGCATATCCTTCCATCTGCCATTCGATATGGGAAAATATATGTTTTGCATTCTCCAGCTTCTGCACCCGGATCGGAGAAAGCTGCATCTCTTTTACCAGATGAACAATCTCATCCTGCGAGTATCGCCCCTCAACATTCGGCAGTTCATAGAGTCCTGCCAGAAGTCCTTTTTCCGGTCGTTTCCGGATTGCCACTTTATCATTGTCCCGGATGACAAGCACCGTCCTCTTTTCGATACGTCTCGCTTTCGCTTTCGTCCTGACCGGAAGTTCTGCGATCCTGCCCTCTTTCCTTGCCAGACAGAGTCTGTTCCACGGACACTGTTCACATAACGGCGCACCGTTCGGCACACACACGGTCGCACCAAGTTCCATCAGTGCCTGGTTAAAAGCCCCCGGCATCTCCATTCCCTGCATGACTTCCCGCAGCTCTTTTTCCAGAAGGGAGCGAAAAGACGGCTTCATAATATCGGTATCGTCCGCCGACACTCTCGTCAGGATGCGGAATACATTTCCATCCACAGCCGGCACCGGAATCTGATATGCAATGGAGGCGATCGCCCCGGCAGTGTAACTTCCGATCCCCTTCAGTTTCAACAATTTCTCATAATCTGCCGGAAGTTTTCCACCATATTCTTCCATCACCTGAACGGCTGCCTTCTGCATATTCCGCACGCGGTTGTAATAGCCTAATCCCTCCCAGAGTTTTAGCAGCTCATCCTCCGGGCATTCCGCCAAAGCCTCCACATCCGGCAGACGCTTCGTAAACCGCTCAAAATAAGGTTTTACTGCTTCCACTCGCGTCTGCTGCAACATAATCTCCGACACCCACACCCGGTACGGTGTCGGTTCTTCCCTCCACGGAAGCACACGGGCATGCCCCGCAAACCAATTTAATAACGGCTCTATTAAAATCTGTAAATTAAAATCTGTGATCATGTTTTATTCCTCTTTACCTTCAAATATCAATTATTATCAACATCATATGTAATGTAAATTCAATTGCAAAACTCACAAAATGTAAATTGAATTGTGAAAAAGTAACAAAAGCTTGAGAAAACACTGGGGAGCGGTCGGCACTTAGAAGGCAGGCGTAACGTCAGTTGCGTCTGGCTTCTTAGTACCGCTACCAGCGACACGTAGCGAAAGCGGGTTTTCGAAAATTTTGTTACTTTTGAACAATTTTAAAAAAATTATATATGTTTTGCAATTGTCAAAGTCTTCATAACATAAAGTATGTTTCGCTCATATTCCCATTATAATAAGGATTCCCCCGGATGTAAACGGAGCGAATTTCCATTTTTTACAGATTTTAGAAAAAGTTTATCGACGTTCATATTGACAAATCCTCTCAAAAGAAGTACTCTAGATATAACATGTATTGTTAATTTTTTATCAATCTATTTAGGAGGGTATTATCGTGAGCGAATTCAACAATTTAAAATTAGATGTGGAGAACGAGATCGCCGTTCTTACCATCTCAAGACCAGCAGCATTAAATGCATTAAACAGTGAGACATTAGACGAGTTAAACACAGCTTTAACAGAGATCGAGGGAAGAGACGATATCAAAGTTGTGATCTTAACCGGTGGTCCTGATAAGAAAGACAACGCATTCAAATCTTTCGTTGCAGGTGCTGATATCGCCGAGATGGTGAACTTTACAGCTCCGGAAGCAAGAGCATTCGGTATCAGAGCTTCTGTTCCATTCTTCAAATTAATGAACATGCGTCAGGTAACGATCGCAGCTGTTAACGGCTTCGCACTTGGCGGTGGATGTGAGATTGCCATGGCATGTGACATCCGTATTGCATCTGACAATGCAATCTTCGGTCAGCCGGAATGTGGACTTGGAATCATTCCAGGATTCGGCGGCACACAGAGACTTGCCCGTTTAGTTGGTATGGGACGTGCCAAAGAAATGATCTTCACATGCGATAACATTGATGCAGCTGAAGCTTACCGTATCGGTTTAGTGAACAAAGTTGTTGCAAAAGAAGAATTAATGGAAACTGCAAAAGCTATGGCAGCAAAGATCATCTCCAAAGGAAGCTACGCTGTATCTGTTGCAAAAGCAGCGATCAACAATGGTTACGATATGGATATCAAAAATGCTGTTGAGATGGAAGCAAACCTCTTCGGTGTTGTAAATGATACTCATGATAAAAAAGAAGGAATGGGTGCCTTCTTAGAGAAGAGAAAAGCTGATCTTACAGATTTCTAATCTGCATTTTTTCATAGTTCCGGTTTTATTACATAGGAGTTTCTTCCTATTATATAAACATTAACAAACATTTTATTTCATGTAGTGCGTAGTACTTGTACGAACGCGATTTATTAGGGAAAGGAAAAAGAACGTAACTTTGATGGTGTACCGGCCATCTTCGTTACGTTCTTTTTCATGTACCTGTCTACTATACGATCTTTTTATCCCTCTCATTTTCCTGCAAGCGTTTTCGCTGCTTCCATCCTTTTCATCTGTCTTTCATGACTTGCAAACATTCCAAATGCCACAATGTTTAAAATAAACTGCGTCACAACCGCTGTGATCCAGATGCCATCCAGTCCAAAAATCCGTGGGAGGATCACGATCGTAAGCGGCGTCATAATAAGTGGATCAAAGTAAATCATAAACAGCGAATATTTATCTTTTCCAACTGAATAGAAAAAGGAATTGGTCACGCGGACAAGTCCTGTAAAAATAAGCTGTGCCGCCGTCACCATAACCGCATGATACCCAAGTTCTGCGGCTTCCCCCTCATATCCGTAAATTGCCGGATAAAACCGGGCTGTTGCGATGGTAAATATAAATAGGAAGAAACTCACCCCAATCGCTGTGATGACCGCCTTGTTTCTTATCTTCCGAATCGCATGAAAATCATGTGCACCATAGGCATAACTTGCTAGTGGCTGAATCCCCTCTGCGACACCGATCAGAAGCACACGGTACGAGCCAACGGTGGAACTGATGAGTGCATAGGCATTTACCGCAAGGTCACCGCCAAATTTCAGGCACGCTACGTTATGATATAAGATCAACAGGGAAGGTGTCAGCGATATTCCAAACGGTGAAACCGCTGTCTTAAAAATTTTTTTCCAGTATTCCTTCCTTATCATAAACTGTGAAAACCGGATCGGATCGGTTTTCTTTGTACCAAGAATGATCAGGCAGCACAAGGTCGTAAACAACTGTGCACACAGTGAAGCGCCTGCTGCACCGCCAATTCCCATATGAAAAACATACATAAAAACAAAATCAAGACCAAGGTTAGCAAATAAACCACCCACCATGATCATCATGGCACTGACCGCCCGGTTGTCATTTCGAAGAAGAGGTGTCAGTCCACAGGATAAGATCTGAAGCACGCCGCCTGTGAGCATTACCCTTCCATAAATCTGCGATAACCTTAAAAGTTCGCCTTCCGCGCCCATCAGTTTCAGTAAGGGTGTCAGTAAAACAAGAAAAAGAATCGTAACCACAATACTTGATGCCAATAATGCAAGAATGACATTTGCCCGTACAATGTTCGACTCTTCGTTCTTTCCCTCTCCCTGTTTGGTTGACATCATTACGGCTCCGCTGCATCCAACGCCGGTGCCGATCGCAGTTACCACTGCAATGACCGGCCACGCAACATTGACTGCGGATAATGCCGTGTCACCTATCAGATTGCTGACAAATAAACCGTCAATCATGGAGTAGGCGCTTTGGAGAAACATGGTGATCATGGAAGCCATGACATATTTTCCGAATTTTTTTTCGACTGCTGTCTGTTCCATATTAGTTGCTTACCGGCTGGGATGCTACTGCCTGATCCATCATAGCATCTCTGTCCTCCTGTGAGAATCCGGCGAGCACTTCATTGATCTTATCTACTAATTCTGTGTTTCCTTTCTGGCAAGGGATACCAAGGTCTGTCTCTTCATTGCTGACCTCAAATCCGGTACCGCCCTCAAAATCGATGATCTTTAAATCCGGATTGCTTACTAAAATAGATTTTGCAGAAGGCATATCACAGGTAAATCCATCAATTTTTCCTGCATGGACTGCTGCAACCATAGATGCAAATGTATCAAGCGCTGCATCCTTTGTCGCATAATCCGTGATCTGGTCTAATACATCGTACCATACTGTGTTCAGTGTAGAGGTAAGTGTTGCACCCTCAAAATCTGTGACATTTACTGCATCTGCATAAGGTCCGTCAGCCGCAACAACCGCAACAATATTTGCATTGTAATACGGATCCGAGAAATCTACCGACTGGGATCTCTCGCTTGTGATGGACATTCCGGCGATCGCACAGTCAACTTTTCCGGACTGGATGGAAAGGATCAGACCGTCCCAGTCAATCTGTGTGATCTCAAGATCCATATCCAGTTTTTCTGCTATGTATTTTGCGGCAAGAACATCATAACCATTCATATAGGAACCATTCGATGTCATCACTGCTCCATTGGAGTCATCCTCCTGCAGCCAGTCAAACGGAGCATAATCTGCTGACATTGCAACCCGGAGAACTTCTTTTCCGGAAGCGGTTGTTGTTCCGCCCGCCTCTGTCACACTTGCTGTCTCTCCTGTGGACGCCCCTGCCGAAGCTGTGTCACCTGACCCGCCACAGGCTGTTAATGAAATTGCCATTGCTGCTGTCAAAAGTGCTGCTGTTAATTTTCTTCTCATAATATTGTCCTCCTCTTTCTATGCTTAAAAAACAAATACAATTTGTCTTTTACAAACCTTAACCCTGCATAAACCTGCTTAAAAACTCTCTGGTTCTCGCTTCCTTCGGGTTATTAAATAACTCCTGTGGCGGTGCATCCTCCACAATATATCCTTTATCCATGAAAATGGTTCTTGTGGATACATCTCTTGCAAACGCCATCTCATGCGTTACGATCACCATAGTAAGTCCTTCATTTGCAAGCTGTTTCATAACCGATAAAACTTCTCCGACCATTTCCGGATCCAATGCGGAAGTCGGTTCATCAAAAAGCAATACTTCCGGTTCCATTGCAAGTGCCCTGGCGATCGCCACTCTCTGTTTCATACCACCGGATAACTGGTGTGGTTTTGCTTTTACATAAGGAGCCATTCCTACTTTTTCCAGATATTTCATACAGATCTCGGTGGAATATTCCTTGCTTCTTTTTTTCACCTTGTGGACACCAGCCATGCAGTTGTCAAAAACCGTCATATTGTTAAACAGGTTGAACTGCTGGAACACCATTCCCACCTGGGAACGGAAACGGTTGATTGTCTGTGCATCCTTCGTCAATGGATAGCCATGATATAATATCTGACCGCTCGTCGGTGTCTCCAAATGATTGATGCATCTTAATAAGGTAGATTTTCCTGATCCGGAAGATCCGATGATACAGACCACATCGCCCTCAAACAGATCAAAACTGATGTCTTTTAAAACTTCATGTTCCCCGAATTTCTTTTCCAGATTCCTGACACTGATGACCGGGCCACGAAATTCATACGTTGCATCCTTTGCCTCAGTCGTCACTCTCTCATTAAACTTAAATATTGATTGTCTTGCCATAACACGTTCCTCTTTTCTTTCCATCTGATCCCCTGATTTATTTTGCGGCTGCCGGATTTAAAACCTCGTAGCTTTCTTTTCCTGCCATATACTTTTCGATCAGCTTCAGCAAACCGTTAAATAATAAGGTAAGTGTCAGGTAAATCAATGCTGTGATCGTATATGCCTCAAACATTCTGAAATACGTTCCGGCTGCAACCTTTGTGATATAGAAAAGTTCTGTGACTGCGATTACATTTAATACGGAAGTATCTTTGATATTTGCAACAAAAGTATTTCCGATCTGCGGTGCGATAATTTTAAAAGTCTGTGGAAGGATAATATAGATCATCATCGGAACATACCCCATTCCAAGCGCCTTTGCTCCTTCGATCTGTCCGACATCAATGGAATTGATACCGCCGCGGACTGTCTCTGACATATAAGCTCCTGTATTTAACAGGATGATAAAAATCGCTGCATTGAATGGTTTCAGGTCAATTCCGAATACTGTAGATGATCCATAATAAATTACCATTGCCTGAACGATCATTGGTGTTCCACGGAAAATCGTGACATAAATTTTTGCGATCACCCATGGAATACCAAGTAAAATCTTTTTGATCATGTTATCCTGCGCCCGGATGTCCGTTGCCTGGATGATTCCAACCAGAAATCCTAAAAAGCATCCACAGATCGTACCTGCGAGGGATGTTTCCAATGTGGTAAGCAGCCCTTGTAAATAGTATCCGTGATACTGCTGTATCAGAAAAATGATCCAGCCAAAAAATGTGGTAGGTGTATTCGTCATAACTAATCCTCCTTATTGTTCCGAAGAAACATCCATGAACTAATGAAATAGATTGTTCTTCTGTTTTCTGTAAACAACAGCATCTGTACCCTGCATATATTCTATGTACAGAAAAGGCGCTAAGGATGATTCCCTAGCGCCTTTGCTATATTCAGGTCTGCTGCCTGATTGCCTGCTGTTTTAAATTAAACCTGTTTTATCACACTTTTTGTTTTCCTGTCAACAAAATCCAGCCAATTTTTATAGATTTGTATACTTTTTTCAAAATGTGCATGATTTCTATCCTTTTATTGTGAAAAACGTAAAAAATGTGATTTTTACGTCTGATAGCGCATATTGCACGCTTATATATTAACTATAGAAGAAAGTGTCTCACAATTGTATTTTATTGTTTAATTTGCAAGAAATTTATACTTGACAAATCAACATTTTTGAACTTATATTAGCAATCATAAACAAATGGAGGTGACAGACAAATGAAAATTGTTGTGATCCAGGAGGAAATTATTCAGACAGATATCACTCCAAAGGAGCTTACAGAACGCTGGAAAGGGCTGGAGCAGCTCCCCGGTATTGACGAGGTTGTCATTGAAGTTCCTGCACATTATCCCAATATAGAACAACTTCATACTTGTATCGGAGATGCGGACGCAGTATTCGGACTGTGGATCGGTCCGGACAATATGAATGAAGCATTTTTAAGCCAGCATCCGAATTTAAAATATGTTGCCACCTTAGGACATGGATGGGAAAAATTCGATACGGAAATGACCAGAAAACACGGTATTTCCATTTCCAATACCATCTACGGTTCACAGACGATCGCAGAATACGCTTTCGCTTTATTAATGGATGTCTGCCATCATATCGGCACGCATGACACCCGTATCAAAACGATCGACTGGTCTGTACCGGAAAACCACAACGAATTCTGTAAATCGGTCACCAGACAGATCGAATTATATGACAAAACGATCGGTGTGATCGGTCTTGGTGCAATCGGTTTTGCTTTTGCAAAAATGGCACAGGGATTTGGTATGCATGTGCTCGCATACAGCCGCCACAAAAAAACAGGTGCTGAGTATGATTTCATTGAACAGGTATCGTTAGACGAGCTGCTTGCCCGAAGCGATTTTATTTCCCTGCACACGCCGCATACCCCGGCAACCGAGCACATGATCGATCAGGACACCATCGCCAGAATGAAAGACGGTGTGATCCTGATCAATACCGCCCGCGGTGCCCTCATCGATGAACA
>ULZO01049131.1_pt1 | contig 15269 bp, 10 predicted proteins | sample 1963181 | NCBI WGS metagenome assembly ULZO01 (sample SAMEA4835891, study PRJEB28245) | human gut metagenome | biome: gut microbiome; material: fecal sample | place: Denmark | collected 2008 | reverse complement strand
AAAAATAACTGACGGTGTTGATATTGCACTGCTTGCTGTCGGAAGTATGGTAGAAACTGCTGTAAAAGTTAGAAAAATACTTTTGCAGCATGGCATTGATGTGACTATAGTAAATGCAAGATTTGTAAAACCACTTGATGAAGAAATGCTTTCTGATATAGGCAGAAACCACCGCTATATAATAACGATGGAGGAGGGAATCCTCACAGGCGGCTTTGGAGAGAGTGTTTCTCATTGGTATCAGGAAAATGCACCGCAGATGCCATTTATAAGAAACATAGCACTGCCGGATAAATTTATCGAGCACGGAAGTGTTGAAATGTTAAAGAAGAAATATAAGATAGATGCAGAGGGTATAGCAGAAAAAATAATGGATTTTACAGGTGCATTGTATCAATGATGCAACACACTATTTATACAGCAGGTTTGAATGGTAAATGATTAATTGGAGGCAGCATGAAAGAGCATAAGAAAAAAGAAAGACTTGATGTACTTCTCGTAAAGAGAGGTTTTGCGGAATCGAGAGAAAAGGCGAAAGCGATAATAATGACAGGAAATGTGTTTGTAAAAGAACAGAGGGAAGATAAGGCAGGAAGTACATTTGATGAGGATGTGGAGATTGAAGTAAAAGGAACTCCGATGAAGTATGTCAGCAGGGGCGGATACAAATTGGAAAAAGCAATGGAACTTTGGCAGGTGCCGCTTGAAGACCGGGTATGCATGGATGTAGGTTCATCGACAGGTGGTTTTACAGACTGTATGCTTCAGAACGGAGCCGCAAAAGTGTATGCGATAGATGTTGGAACAAACCAGCTTGCGTGGAAATTGAGGCAGGACGAGAGAGTAGTGTCAATGGAAAAGACTAACATCAGATATGTAACACATGAGGATGTGCCTGATAATATAGGATTTTCTTCAATAGATGTAGCTTTTATCTCGCTGACAAAAGTTCTTGTTCCGGTGAGAAATCTGTTGGCGGATAACGGCAGAGTAGTATGTCTTATCAAACCTCAGTTTGAAGCCGGAAAGGATAAGGTTGGAAAAAAAGGTGTGGTGAGAGAGAAAAAAGTACATCTTGAAGTAGTACAAAATGTCATGATATACGCTATGGCAATAGGCTTTAAGGTGCTTGAACTTAACTTTTCACCTATAAAAGGACCTGAGGGAAATATAGAATATCTTCTCTACATAGAAAAGGATACGAACAGAACTGACACTGTATGTGATATTACCGAGGAAGAAAAAAGCAAGGCAGAGGAAATATTTAGTGAAAAATATGAGAAGCTTGCACAGGAAACGGTCGAGCAGGCACATCTGAAATTAGATATATAAATTTATAAAAAGTATGACGACTGCAAAGGAGAGTCTCTAATGAGCAAAAAAATGACATTTTTTTGTATTATAACTAACAGTGATAAAAAGGATAATTATGAGAAGGCATCTGAGATAAAAAAATATCTTGAAAATAAAGCCTGCGTATGCACGATACTTGAAAACAAGCTGACACAGTCGGCAGGAATAAGACATTTTACTGATATAAGACATATAGACGACAAGACGGAATGTGCTATTGTACTTGGCGGTGACGGAACGATGATACAGGCGGCGATAGACCTTGTGCATACGGAGCTTCCTATAATAGGAGTAAACACCGGAAATCTCGGTTTCCTCACAGAGGTTGAGTATAAAGATGTATTTGATGCACTTGACAAGCTTATTGAGGGTGATTATACGATAGAGTCACGGATGATGCTAAAGGAAATATCATACTTTAAACAGCCGGACAGCCGTTCGTCATGTTATGCGTTAAATGATATAGTGGTAAGCAAAAGGGGCAGCGGCAGGCTTATAACGGTAAAAGTTTATCTTGAAAATGAGCTTGCAGATGTGTACCGTGCAGATGGTCTTATAATATCGACACCGACAGGTTCGACAGGCTACAATCTTTCGGCAGGAGGACCTGTTATGGTACCGAATTTAAAGGCGATGGTCGTAACTCCGATATGTGCACATTCCCTAAATAAAAGAAGTCTTGTTGTCGATGCTGCGGAAAATATAACATTAGAGATAGGTCAGACAAAGGATGTAGGTGTCGACCTTGCAATGGTAACTGCTGACGGGAGAACGATAGGAGAACTTTCAACAGGTGACAGGCTTGTACTCGAAGTTCCTCATGCGACAACGAAGCTGATAAAATTATCAGATATAGGCTTCTACGAGAGGATGAGAGAAAAGTTAAACGGTGAATTGTAATAATCAGTTTGGTTTTTTACAGGGTTAATCCTAAAAAATATCAGGGGGGAGAATATGAAGCTTGAAAGAAGATCAAAGATAATAGAATTGATAGGCAAATATCAGATAGAAACGCAGGAGGAACTGGGAGAAAGGCTTGAACAGGAGGGCTTTACAGTGACGCAGGCGACGATTTCAAGAGACATAAGGGAGTTAAAACTTACAAAGGTGTCTGTTGACGGTGTTCACCAGAAATACACACTTCTTCAGGAGAAAGAGACAAATCTTTACAATAAGTATGTAAGGGTATTGCAAGACGGTTTTTTGTGGATGGATCAGGCTGAAAACATACTTGTTATAAAAACAATTTCAGGCATGGCAATGGCGATAGCGGCGGCAATAGACAATTTGGAAGTGCCCGGTGTTGTTGGAACAATAGCAGGAGACGATACGGTCATGTGTGCCGTTCATTCCGTGGGTGAAGTGCCTGTAGTTATGACAAAGATAGACAGGCTTTTAAAAGAAGAAAAGTAGCCAAAGGTTGCAAGAGTGCAGGAAAAATGCTAAAATAAATTAGTTATGGTGGAAAATTATCATATTATGTTATTAAAGAAAGGAAAATAGAGAAATGTCAGGACATTCAAAATTTGCAAACATTAAACATAAAAAGGAGAAAAACGACGCTAAAAAAGGTAAGATATTTACTATTATCGGTCGAGAGATTGCAGTAGCAGTTAAAGATGGCGGTCCGGATCCTGAAAATAACAGCAAGCTTCGTGATGTTATCGCAAAAGCTAAAGCAAACAATATGCCAAATGATACTATTGACAGAGGTATCAAAAAGGCAGCAGGTGACGGTGACGGAGTAAATTACGAGGAAGTTACATATGAAGGATATGGTCCGAGTGGTATCGCTATCATAGTTAAGGCTCTTACAGACAATAAGAACAGAACTGCAAGTAATGTTCGTAATGCTTTTACAAAGGGAAGCGGAAGTGTAGGAACGCAGGGCTGTGTATCGTATATGTTTGATGAGAAGGGACAGATAATCATTTCTAAGGAGGAACTTGAGGACAATGATATAGAAGTTGATGCAGATGAGCTTATGATGCTTGCACTTGATGCGGGTGCTGAGGACTTCTCAGACGAGGAAGAAGCATATGAGATAATCACGGCACCAGAGGATTTTTCAGCAGTAAGAGAGGTTCTTGAAAAAGAAAATTATCCTATGGCAAGTGCTGAAGTTACGATGATTCCACAAAATTATGTCACATTGACGGATGAAAATGATATAAGACAGCTTAATCGTACACTTGATCTTCTTGATGAAGATGACGATGTACAGGATGTTTTTCATAACTGGGATGAGTAAACATAGTGCATAATCATAAAGTTTATGCAGGATGTTTCACTTTCCGAATGTAATAATTTGTGCTTTTTATGCCGATAGAAATAAAAAGACGGATTGAGTCAGGGGAGGAACTATGAATCGATTAAAGGATAAGATTAAGAAAAAATGGAAGACCATGGCGGGGCTTACAGTCGTGCTTATGCTCGTTTTTGTAGTGGGATTTGCGGCAAAAGCACATTTTACTTCAAAAGCGGCAGATGATACCCGTGAATATGTTATTCGTGACAGTACCGGTAGGGAAATGACAAACGGTCAGGAATATACAATGCGTAGAAAGTTAGACCAGATAAGTGCATCGGGAGCGCAGGATTCTAACACTACATATATATGGCACAGTCTGGATACAACGGTATTAAAGCTTTCAGATTCCAGAGGAGGAACCTATGATGCTAATGTGACTACTACAGGAATAAACAGCAGTGTTTATACTGAGGCAGAAAACTACGGTCAGGCTGGTCTGACGCTTACCATCACTGAGACGATAAACGGTGAGCAGGTGTCTAAGTCATTTACGTTTACGATAAATGTCCAGTTCTCCATCAACGAGTACCTTTCATCATCAACAGGTGTTGAGATGACAAAGATATTTGATTCGGATGACCGTAAATCAATTATCATGGATTATCATAGGGATACAGAGACAACGCTTGAATTTGGTACTGATGCGACAGACAGTAAACAAAACCAGATGCTTAATCTTATGTTTGGTAATGCCAAGAACGGTTCATGGACTTCAAGTAACAAGGATGTATTCAAAGTTAAAGACGGTGTCGGGATAGTTGCCACAGGTCCCGGTAAAGCAAAGCTTACAGTAACCTATAAAGGTGAAGATATGACAAAGTCTGATACTGACGAGATATGGGTATATGTAAGACCTGAGGTCATATATGAGTCAAACCAGAATATATGGTCAAGCTCTCAGAGCGGTAAGATAGTAAACTCGGATGTATATTCACAGTCACTTGTTGTCAAGACAGGTGATTATCTTGACTGTCAGGCAAAGTTTGACAGCAACCCGAATGAGTCAATAAGTAACAAACTTATATGGGTAATCTCAAAAGAAGTAGGTGGAAATACCGGTAAAAAAGTATTGATACGAGATTCGCTTGGAAATACGACTTCCGAATATAAAGACGATGCAGAGCTTGTATGGTATCCTTCCCTTAAAAAATACCAGCTTAAGGCAAAAGCAGAGACATATGTAGTACAGTTCTTTGTAGCCGATACTTATCCGGGATTTGAAAACCTTGAAGTTTCAACAGGAAAAAAATATCACTGTGATCCTGTAAATATAGCAGGTGGAGTACAGGTCAAGACAAATTATGAAGAAAAAAATGTTACCATAAATATCGGTGGTCATTATGACTTGACAGATGCATTTAATATTTCACTCAAAGGATTGAAGGAAAACTTTAACGGTAAAATAGATACAGATGTTTCAGCAGGAATAGATGGCAGTAAGATAATTGATTTTGACAATGCGTCATGGAATATCACTACAAAGTCAACAGGAAAGGCGACTTTGACAGTTACAAAGAACGGTCAGCAGTCAGCCAATACAAATATTCCGGAATATGATACATTAGAAACAGTAAAAGTAAACATAACTGTAATGCAGACATTCTCAATGAATGTGTCGAGCATTGATATGGCGATAGGCTCAAGTGAGCAGCTCTATGGTACATTCGGTGAAGATGTCACAACAGAAACAAGTCAGTTTAAATGGAAACCTTCGGATGATTCAAATGAATATATAACGGTTAAACCTAACGGGCAGTATGCAACGATAGTAGCCAAAAAAGAAACTCCGGCAAATACGCCGGTGCTGGTAACCCTTTCGTGGACGAGTCCTGACGGTGTTACGCTTACCACAAAGTGTAATGTAACAGTAAGAAAGAGTGTTGAAGAATTCCATATGGTTCCTGACACTCTGACTATAGAGCAGGGACAGCAGAGCATTATAGCAACAGATTTGACAGAGAAAAGAAATCTTATATGGCTTTCTTCTGATCCGTCAGTAGGTACTATTGAACAGATATCAGGTACGACTAATCCATCAGCAATGTTTACTGCACTTAAAGCGGGAAAAACAGTGATTACAGCACTTAATCCTGATAATAATGTTTATGCGACTTGTGAGATAACCGTAACGCAGCCTGTTACTGAGCTTGCGATAGGTGTTGTCGATCAGGAAACAAAAGAAGTTGTCCAGTATGACACATATACGACTACACTTGCAGAAAAATATGTATTTATGAAAGCTATTTTTGGTCCATCAGACACAACAGAGAAAGAGACAGACTTTAAGTGGAGTGTAGAGGGAACATCACTTTCAGATGTGAATCCTACAGATATTGCTGAGATAGATTCATCGGGAAAGGTTTCTATGAAACGAGAAGGGGATGTGTATATCAGGGTGCAGAGTGCTAATATGTATGCAACCTGTCATCTTATCATCCAGTCACGACCAATGACAGAGATAACGACCGATGTATCAAGTCTTAATATGATAAAAGGTGATACATATGCGGTAACTGCATCATATCAACCTGAAGACGCATCTGATACAAGAATGACATGGACCTCAGATGACACTAAAGTAGCTACAGTGAATGATAAAGGAGTGATTACGGCAGTAGGTCCGGGAACTACTTCGATTAAAGCAACAGCAGTTCTCCCACAGTCAGATGACAATCACACGACAGCATCGGCAACGATAGTAGTAAATGTAAGAAACAGGCTTACTTCTATTGCGTTTGGATCAAAGGCTGAGTATATTTCAGTTGGCTCGTCGAAAACTGTAGATGTTCAGTTTACACCAAGTGAGAATATAAACAGTAATGTTACATTTTCATCATCAGACACGACAATATTTACCGTGTCAAAAGAAGGTGTTATAACAGGTGTCAAAGAAGGTGTTGCAATGCTTAGCTGTGTTGCCGAGGATTTAGGTCAGGAGGGTGCCATAACCTGTATGGTCTATGTAACTTCTTCGCAGGTATCGGCAACGGATTTTGCGATAGTGCCAAATGAGGATACTGTTTATATTGGAAAGACATTACAGCTTACACCTGTGTTTACACCTGAAAATGTTACAGACAGAGATGTTACATGGACAACTTCAGATGAGACAAAAGCAACAGTAGATGCCAATGGTGTTGTGACTGGTGTCGAGGAAGGAACAGCCGTAATAACTGCTACATATAAAGATACGACAAATGATAACCGTGTATGGACGGGAACCTGTATCGTAACGGTTGAGAAAGCACCTGTTTCAGCAACGGGATTTGAAGTTACACCGGTTACACAAAATATCGTATGTGGAAAGAAATTTACGATAAAACCTCAGTTTACTCCGGAAGATACAACAAACCAGAATGTAATTTACCAGTCTCTTGATGAGACGGTTGTTACTGTTGATTCAAAGGGAGTTGTAACAGGTGTCGGACCTGGAGATGCCATTGTTCAGTGTACTGCAGAAGATGGAGGTTTTAATGCTACTGTAGCAGTTCATGTAGAAAAGGCAGTTGATTTTAAATTGTCACCTTCTACAAGAGAGCTTGCATTGGGGCACAGTTTTACTCCAAAAAAGGTTATAAAACCAACATCAGCAAACAAAACTGCAACATGGAAATCATCAAATACAAGTATTGCGACAGTAAGTTCTTCCGGAAAGGTTAAGGCTAAAAAGATAGGAACATGTACTATTACATGCACACTTACAAAATATAGACAGTCAGCAAAATGTAAGGTTAAGGTAAGAAAACTTCATACAACGGTAAAACTCAACAAGAGTAATATCCGTATAGGATTGAAACAGTCATACAAACTTAAAGCTACTGTTAAATCTAATGCGGGCAAGCTTCCGGGCGTAACATGGAAAAGTTCAAATTCGCGTGTATTAAAAGTATCAAGCAGCGGTAAGATAACAGCAAAGCGTGTCGGAGTTGCAAGAGTGACTGTAATGACTAAAGATGCAATTCATGCAAAAGCTTCTTGTAAAGTAAGAGTAATAAGGCGTGTATCAAGTATCCGACTTAATACAAATTATACAGTATGTTATGTGGGAAGAAGCAAAAAGCTCCATGCTATATTGAAACCTGCATCTGCATCTGTTAAGGGTGTTAAGTGGACAAGTTCAGATAACAAGATTGTTCAGGTAAACAGTTCAGGAAAAATCTGGGGTATTGCAGAGGGAGATGCGTACATAACTGCAACTACTACGGATGGAAGCAATAAGAAAGCAAGATGTTTTGTTAAGGTAGTTGAGCCTGTACCGGTTACAAGTATTGTTATTGCACAGCAGGATGTAACGATGAAGCGTGGAGATAAGATGAAGCTGTCATACTCAGTGCTTCCATCTGATACTTCAGATAGTATTAAGTTCTCAAGTGATAATAAGAGAGTTGCAACAGTGGACAGAAAGGGTAATATAACAGCGGTAGGAACAGGTAATGCGACTATCACAATACTTGCGACAAGTGGTGTAACATCTACGGTAAATGTAAATGTAGTTGCGATGAACAAGTCAGTTCTCAATCTCAGACAGTATGATACAGAGACATTGATAGTTCATGGTACATCAGATACAGTTACATGGTATTCATCAAATACACGAGTTGCGGTAGTAACAAATGGTAAGGTTGTTGCGAAAGGAACGGGAACGGCATATATATATGCATATGTAAACGGATGCAAGGTAGGATGCCAGATAAATGTTTCTTCAGTAAACAACAATAAACGATAAGATATGATGTAAGAATAAAGTATTACGCATTAATATCTAATATATGATTTAAGGGAAAGTATCATATAAAACTTATAGTTTTGTGTGGTACTTTTCTTTTTGTGTGCAGCAGTTCAGCGGAAAAAAATTGACAATAGTTGAGTTTATTCACTGTATTGTAAATTTTTTTTGGGGGGTGAATTGTTATGAATTAAAACGAAAATATGTTCTTGACAAACGGGTGTTCAGTATGATATTATCCATATAACAAGAGCGAAAATATGTTCAGTACAATATAAAGGGGGAGTATCCATGTTACTTAATCTTCATGTGAAAAATCTTGCGATTATTGATGAGATCGAAGTTGAATTTTCCGAGGGACTTAATGTTCTTACAGGAGAGACCGGTGCCGGTAAGTCCATCATTATCGGTTCTATAAATATTGCACTTGGTGGAAAAGTTTCAAAGGATATTATCAGGACAGGTACGGAGTTTGCACTAGTGGAACTTACATTTTTAGCTGAGGACAGTGAACAGATAAATAGTCTTGAAAAGCTGGGGATTACATTAGAGGAGGATGTCGTAGTAATATCTAGAAAGATAACTAAGTGCCGCACTATAAACAGGGTCAATGGTGAGACGGTAAGTGTTTCTATGCTTAAAAGTATTGCCGATATACTTATAGATATTCATGGCCAGAATGAGCAGCAGTCATTACTGTATAAGAATAAACATATGGAGATTGTTGACAGATATGCGGCAGAAAAAATGTGTGGGAGAGACATGGAGTTTTCAGAAATGTATAGACAGTATAAGGATATGCTTGTCAAGTATTCAGAAAAAGAAATGTCAGAGGAAGAAAGACTTAGAGAAGTATCATTTATACGGTATGAGCTGGAGCAGATAGAACAGGCACATTTAGTAAAGGGTGAGGAGGAAAAGCTTCAGGAGAGATACCGTTATCTTTCAAATGCAAATGAGATAAAGAGTGGTATAAATGAGGTGTATTCACTTGTAGAAGATTCTTACGGTGACAGTCAGAGCGTGTCACAGATGCTTGGAAGAAGTTCCCATATATTAGCAAAGATAAGCGGTTATGATGAAAGACTTAAGGAGCTGGCGAGACAGATAGCAGATATTGACGAGCTTATCATGGATTTTAACAGAGATTTGCAGGAATATGCGTCTGATATGGATGAAAATGGTGAGGAGTTTGCAGAAGTTGAAACGAGGCTTGATCTTGTCAGGACAATTAAATCAAAATATGGTGCGACAACTGAACTGGTTGAAAATTATGCAAAAGACCTTGAAAATAAACTTGAAAAATATGAAGCATACGAAGAATATAGGGCAAATCTCGAAAAGAAGATAGAGATATATAAAATTAAGCTGGAGAAACTCGGAGAGAGTATTTCAAAAATTAGAAAAAAGTGTTCTGCCGAACTTGAAAAGAGGATAACCGACGCACTTATAGACTTAAATTTCCTGCAGGTAAAATTTGAAATAGCAGTCAGGGAACTTGATGAGTTTAATTCAAAAGGAAAAGATGAAGTTGAATTTATGATTTCCACAAATCCCGGTGAAGATTTAAAACCAATCGGTCAGGCTGCATCAGGTGGCGAACTTTCAAGAATCATGCTTGCAATAAAAGCCGTTCTAGCCGAACATGATTCGATAGGTACATTAATATTTGATGAGATAGATGTTGGTATCAGTGGACGCACAGCACAGAAAGTAGCTGAAAAGATGGCATTTATAGGTCATTCACATCAGGTTATATGTATATCACACCTTGCACAGATAGCTGCAATGGCAGATCATAACTATCTTATTGAAAAAAATAATTCATTAAATAAGACGAGTACAGTCATAAGGCAGTTAGAGGGTGATGAGATAGTAGAGGAGATAGCAAGAATACTCGGAGGAGCAAAGATTACCGATGCCGTACTTGAGAGTGCAAGAGAGATGAAACAGCTTGCAGATATTGAAAAAATAAATTATAAAAAAGTAAGTCGCCCGGCATAAAGAGTTTTAGAAAGAAAATATATTTTAATAACAGCATTTTAAGACGGGAAAATATTTTTGACAGTTTTATGTTAATGAACAGTTTTAATATTTTTGAATACTTTTTTGTATTTTGCGGATTATATCAAATATAAATATTGTATATTTTCAAAAACAAAAATTGGAAATATACTTTTTGTTGGAGGATATAAAGATGCAGAAAAAGAAGTATTATCAGTTGTTTCTTATCGGGGCACTGGTATTGGATATAGTTGTATCGGTATTATACTATATTTGGTATCTTGACCGTAAAATACCTACAGATATAAACATAGTTGCAAATTCTGAGCAATCATTTGATTTTAATCTTCCGGTTAAATGTGAAAATACTTCAAATACCTGCATAAAAGTTATGAGCAATCCGGGAACGGATGGTATGATGAGAGTGACAGCGGGAAAAAGTTATGGAAGCTGCAAAGCAGAACTTAAGCTGTTTGGCATTATACATTATAAGAATATTAAGTTTAATGTCGTCAAAGAACAAAAACTAATGCCGTCGGGACGGGCGGTAGGCATTTATGTAAATGCGAGGGGAGTAATGGTTCTTGGGACGGCAAATGTGCGTGGAAAGGATGGTGTTGAGTACAGTCCGGCAAAAAATATACTTCAGACGGGTGATTATATATACCAGGTCGATGGAAAGAAAGTTTCATCAATAGATGACATAGAAAGTATATTGCAAAATAAAGATAAAGCTTCAATACGGATGAAAATCCGCAGAGGAAATGAAAATATATTCGTAAAGATGAAGTGTATTGAAGCGGATGACGGAAAATTTAAGATAGGGACATGGCTTAGAGAAGATACAGAGGGGATAGGAACGATAACATATGTTACTAAGGATAATATGTATGCCGCTTTAGGTCATGGCATAGCAGATGCAGATACGGGACTTTTAGTAGATATATCGGCAGGAGGGTTATATAAGGCAGATGTAAGCACGGTTATACCGAGCAAAAAAGGAAGTCCCGGACAAATATCAGGAAGCGTGGAATTGTCTGACAGATGCCGTCTGGGAAGCATCATAAGCAATACAAATTCAGGTATAAAGGGAAAAATAACAGCCGGTGAGACAGCTTATATATATCAGAAAAAAACTGCACTTCCCATTGCATTAAAGCAGGAGATAAAAAAAGGAAAGGCATATATATTATGTCAGTTAGACAAAGTAACAGATAAATATGAAGTCGAGGTGTGTAGTGTATATCAAAATTCAAAAGAAAATAAGGATATGGTAATAAAAGTTACTGATGAGAGACTTTTAAATAAAACGGGCGGTATCGTGCAGGGGATGAGTGGTTCACCAATCATACAGAATGGAAAGATTATAGGTGCTGTTACTCATGTTTTTGTAAATGACCCGGTAAAGGGATATGGGATTTTCATTGAAAGGATGCTTTCGTGAAATATTGATTTGATGTAAATAGTAGAATGGTGTTGTCAGATTATGTAATAACATGAAGATATATAGTAAAGTGTAAGAAAAACAGCATTTAAAGGTCGAAATGTAGAGCGTGTTTATCGTTGAATTATGATGTGATAGGGCATAATATCTAGAAGAAGAAAAACAAAAAGTCGAATTTGGAGGTAAATATGGACAACATCAAAGTATTAGTAGTTGACGATAACAGTAGAATTGTAAATTTACTTAAGGATGCTATTACAAAAGAAACAGATATGGATGTGATTGCGACAGCAGCAGATGGTGAGGAGGCACTTAAAAAAATCGAAATCCATAATCCGGATGTCGTCTTACTTGATCTTATAATGCCAAGACTTGACGGACTCGGTGTTATGGAGAGACTTAAAGAGAAGAAAAAAATAACTTCGGTTCCAAAGATAATTGTTATTTCGGCTGTCAGCCAGGAAAGCGTAACGGAAAATGCGTTTGCACTTGGTGCAGCATATTATATTTTAAAGCCGTTTGATACTCAGATGGTACTTTCGAGAATTAGAACGGCAGTAAACGAGGAGAGTGCACAAAATCATGTGATAAATACAGTATATGAAAATGGAAAAAATATGTTAAAGAAATCATATAATCTTGAAGCAGATGTAACAGATATAATCCATGAGATAGGAGTACCGGCACATATAAAGGGGTATCAGTATCTAAGAGATGCAATAATAATGTCAGTTAATGATGATGAGATGCTTGGTGCGATTACTAAGAGATTATATCCAACGATAGCAAAAAATCATAAGACTACATCAAGCCGTGTAGAGAGAGCGATAAGACATGCTATAGAGGTGGCATGGAGCAGGGGAAAAGTTGATACAATCGAAGAATTATTTGGATACACAGTAAGTTCGGGCAAAGGTAAACCTACCAACTCAGAGTTTGTCGCATTGATTTCTGATAAAATACGCCTTGAATATAAAATGAACAGGAAAATGATAGTTTAACAGATAAAATACTTTTCAGAGCCGCTGATTTGGTTTATAATATATATAAACATTGGCAAAGGAGGTTGGTTGTATTGAAGAATATTTTATTTGTAGCATCGGAGAGTACTCCGTTTATCAAGACGGGAGGATTGGCAGATGTAGTCGGTTCACTGCCTAAATGTTTTGATAAGAAAAAGTATGATGTAAGGGTTATGATTCCCAAATATGCATGTATTCCGGATGAGTGGAAAAACAAGATGGTTTACAAAACACATTTTTACATAGACTTGGCATGGCGTAAACAGTATGTTGGAATCATGGAACTGCAGTATAATGGCATTACATTTTATTTTATAGATAATGAATTTTATTTTGCAGGACCAAAACCATACGGTTATATACACGAAGATATTGAGAAGTTTGCATTTTTTTGCAAGGCTGCATTGTCATCACTTCCAAGTCTTGATTTTCATCCGGATGTTATTCATTGTCATGACTGGCAGACAGGACTCATTCCTGTATATCTTCATGATATGTTTCAGGAAAATCCGTTCTATACGAATATTAAGACAATAATGACTATACATAATCTTAAATTTCAGGGTGTATGGGATTTGCAAAAGGTTAAGGATATAACAGGGATAAAACCTTCGTTTTTTACATCGGACAAACTTGAAGCATATGGTGATGCAAATTATCTTAAAGGTGGAATTGTTTATGCTGATCTGGTAACAACAGTCAGTGATTCATATGCAGAGGAGATAAAGATGCCGTTTTACGGTGAAAAACTTGACGGACTTATGCGTGCGAGAGAAAATTCGCTTGTAGGTATTGTAAATGGTCTTGATTATGATGAGTATAATCCGGAAACAGATCCTTTGATTTACAAAAATTATTCTGTAAAAACATTTAGACGCGAAAAGATAAAGAATAAGAGGGCTTTACAGAGAGAGCTTGGACTTGAGGAAAATGATAAGAAGTTTATGATAGGAATAGTTTCAAGACTTACAGACCAGAAAGGTCTTGATCTTGTAGATTATGTCATAGAAGAAATCTGTGCGGAGGATACACAGCTTGTCGTGCTTGGAACAGGTGAAGAAAAATATGAGCATTTATTCCGTCATTTTGAGTGGAAGTATCATGACAGAGTGTCAGCGAATATTTATTATTCAAATGAGCGTTCACATAAGATATATGCGGCTTGTGATGCATTTCTGATGCCGTCACTTTTTGAACCATGTGGACTTAGTCAGTTGATGAGTCTTAGATATGGAACAGTTCCTATCGTGCGTGAGACTGGTGGTCTTAAAGACACTGTAGAACCTTACAATGAATATGAGGGAACTGGAACAGGTTTTTCATTCTGCAATTATAATGCTCATGAGATGTTAAATACTATCCGTTATGCCAAGGATGTATATTTTAACCGTAAACGCGAGTGGAATAAGATTATTGACAGAGGAATGGCTAAAGACTTTTCATGGGGACAGTCAGCACAGAAGTATGCCGAACTTTATGACAGACTATAAAAATGGCATATCATTGATTGGTTATTTATTGCAAGCTTGACTTCGGTAGTCAAAACTATGCGGCAATGAGTGAATTTGAAGTGAACCGGGCTGGACATGAGTGTTCAGCCCGATTTAGGAGACTGATATGATAAGATTAGACAAGTTCCTTTCTGAAATGTCCGGCTGGACAAGAAGTGAAGTAAAAAAGATAGTGAGAACAGGAAGTGTAACTGTAGATGGAAATGAGGTAAAAAAGCCTGAAACTAAAATTGATGAGAAATTATCAATAGTCAGTGTAGATGGCAGGCAGATTAAATATAATAAGTATGAATATTATATGTTGAATAAGCCCAAAGGATTTGTATCGGCAACAACAGATAGGGAGCATAAGACGGTTGTGGATATAATAAGTTCATCGGAAAAAAAGGACCTGTTTCCTGTAGGGAGATTAGACATAGATACAGAGGGACTTTTACTTATAACAAATGACGGAGAGCTGGCTCACAGATTATTAGCTCCCAAAAATCATGTGGAAAAAACATACTATGTTGAAGTTTCAGGAATACTTGATGATGTTGATGTGGATGCAGTGGAAAAAGGTCTTGATATAGGTGAAGAGAAAAATACAATTCCTGCAAAAATGGAAATATTAAAAACAGATATTCAGAATAATATATCATCATGTTATCTGACAATACATGAAGGAAAATTTCACCAGGTTAAGAGAATGATGAAAAAACTCGGCAAGACAGTTACATATCTGAAAAGGGTGAGCATGGGAAGTCTTATTCTTGACAGCAAACTTAAAAAGGGCAATTACCGGAAACTTACCGAGCAGGAAATCATAGAATTGAAAAATAATTAAAAATATGTTATAAAATATTTAAAAGATACTTGACCTAAACAGAAAAATAAGGTAAACTATTAAGGCAGTGCT
>ULZO01024266.1_pt1 | contig 16311 bp, 27 predicted proteins | sample 1963181 | NCBI WGS metagenome assembly ULZO01 (sample SAMEA4835891, study PRJEB28245) | human gut metagenome | biome: gut microbiome; material: fecal sample | place: Denmark | collected 2008 | reverse complement strand
ACTAATAAACAATATCTACCCACCAATAACACCATACCCACCATCACTCACAACCGCCTTGCCTTGACGGGAAACTCCTACCACTTGCAAACTTTTACATTTGATCGGAAGATACCCCTTGATTGAAAGGCGTTTCCTTGCCTGAAATGTATTTCTCTTGTTTATTGAAAGGCGCTTCCCTTGCTCGAAAGGTGTTTCCCTTGTTTGTTGGTGTTTTTTCTTGTTTGTTGGTGTCCCATCACGCAACCCCCAAACCTCCCTCGAAATTCCCACGAAAGCCTAAACCTTCCGCTACTTTGTTCCACGTGGAACGCTGATTCAGTCTAGGATATCGAGGTCTTTGTTCTTGATTGCCTTATATACTTGCCTAATACAATGTATTGATAATAAAACCAATAAAGAAACTATGATTATAGGCAGGGCGTCGCCCGTAGCTATAACATACCGCCCCAACTCAAACGCCATGTACCCACAAAACAAAGTAAGTACGAAATATATAACTAATCCCATAAAATATACAATAAGTAACCACGATTTTAAAATTACACTCAAATAATATAATTAATTGAGTATCAATAACATAATATAAATCAATCCCTAGAGCTCCCTCTAAAGAAAGACAAGCCCAAACATAGATAAAAAATATACAATAAGTACCGCCTATTATATACCTTTTAGGATTGATTCACGCATGAAACCATACATAAGGGCACAATATACCCGCCTGCATGGATATAGATATATACAAAATGATATGCAATGAATGATTTTACTTACACATTTTCGATCAAGGCTTAAAATTTGCCGCCTCAACACTTTTATGTGTAAGCAAAACGTATACATATACTATCATTTTGTAAAATATAGGCACAAAAAAGCCCTTCCGCCCTATATCACTACAGTACGGAAAGGCACAAACTTTAAAATCAAATAAAAACAAACGATCTATTGCCGTAATTTGTTTGCCATGTAGCTAACACGTTTCCGCCTGCACTTATCCGACTCCCTACTGCAATCTAATTTATTAGACTTGTGTAGTTCTTTGGTAAGCTCAACGTAAAATTCCATTTGAGACTTTCTTACAATCTCTAAAGCCTTTTCTTTTTGAATAGATAGTTTCCTATTCAGATTATCGAATTTCTTTTTGTACATAATATATTCATTTAATTACACCAATAAAAAACGAGCATAGCTATGAAGGCACAAAGCCGCCGTTATCGACACGGCTAGCCGGACACAACACACCCGCCATATCCCCTTTGGTTTGTCCCTTTGCCTCGAACGAACGAGACCTAATACGCACATACGTCACCCGTGATACGTACCGACAAGGCGTATTTCGTCCGTCAATTTAACCGCACTAAATACCCTTGTAAAGGTTGTTATTTTGCTACTACATATAGCGCATAAGTATTTAAGCTACCTTAAACTCTATTGCTTTGATATATTGACACGGTTATAACACCGTTATGCACTCCATGCGTGCTACTCTTACAACGCATGGACATACGCCCTATACATGCGTATATACACCAATATACCCCGTGTTTTACACGGCCTATCCGGAAACCGGACGTATTACCCGTCTTGACACAAGCCCAAAGAATAACTATTCGTATTGCGACTGAATACGAACTTAAACCACATTGCTAAGAGGCGGCCTATTTACACAAGCTATCGAACGCCAACGGCTATACCCCTACCCACTTGTGTATGCTTGTATCAATATGTTAAATATCTTACCTATTTAGTCTAAATCAGTAGCGCGACGAGAACGCATAGGTATGCTACCATAACACCCCTATACATAAATGATATAGGGGCTAATTATTTGTTATCTTTCGTTTTTCGGATGCGTTAAATAGTATGTAACACATTTAGCTATCAGTGCATGCGTGTAACGTTTGATAGGTATTGCTACCTTTACAATACGTTTATCAGTGCCATTAAATGGCTCATAATATATACCGCCGTCATATTCTATTGGCTCGTTATACCCAAAGCGTTTATGTGCTTTGCCTGTTATCGATATTTCTGCCACCTTATCCTCTGATAACTTTGTATTTTTATCCTGATCCTGTTTATCGAAATATACTCTTTCGATCTCCTTGTAGGCGCAAAAGGTTTCGTCCACACGTGGAAGTATCTCCTTACAAAGTTGTATCACAACCTCCTTATCCTTTGCCAAAGCAACCAAAGCGGGCACAATAGCCTTATCTACTTTAATATCGTTATCCTTCAATATTTCGTTGATTTCTTTGCCAGATTTAAATAGCTGGCACCAAGCTTTTACGGCACCTGTTAGCGTTTTCTCACTTGCTTTCTTTACTTCATTCTGGACTTTGTTAATGTCTTTACCTGTCATTAGATTTGCCCGTACCCTCGGGACTTGTATCGGCTTCTGGTGCGCCGGTTTGTTAATGTTATTTTTATATAGGCAAATATACTACATGTTTTATTTTCAAACAAATATTTTGCAATAAAAATTCGACGATTATATGTAATAAATCTAATCAAATGTAAACGTATATTAAAATATTGATTTATATGATTGACAATCAACAAGTTAAATACAAAATAAGCATTCTTTTTTCGGTTCGCAGATCGTTTGCCGTTCCTGTTTCCCGTTCTTCGTGGATTGGGGGGGGCTGTTCCAAAAACGACAGCCCGGCCGGGCCGATTTCGGGGAGGTGGTCCGTCCCGCATATCCCCCTCCCATCATACCCCACCTCATCCTTCCAATAACGTCCCGCATATCATCCTCCCCGAATATCCCTCATACTTCCTCACAACCATATCACCTTCCATCTCATTTAATTTGTTATATTTGCGATATAATTAAAACATAATATATTATGAATAAAGAAGTTAAATACATGATGGGGGGGGGTATTTATATCCTTCGTAAAAATTTATTCTTATGATAAGGAGGAGATTTTATTCAAGTTATAAATCCCCTGTTGATAATGGCGTTTATGCCGTTAAACAGGATGGTAGATTAATACCTTTGTCAAAGGCGGATTATCAATGTATATCCGTAGCTATTGTACATGATGATCATAAGATCATGATTGAGAAGAATGAAGATTCTAATCAAAGCTACAAAACAGCCACGTCCGGTTTGCCCGATTCTTCTAACAAGACTTACTCTTTTTATTGGGGTGAATATGGTACGGATCAGACCGGCATTACAAATTATGACAAAGTAGACGGGAGCAATGATTTTGGTTTCCTGAAACCTGAGCAAGATTCATACAAAGGTACTCCATATCTTCCGGATGATGTTAGCTCCTGGACGAATGGGGCTTTATCTGATTGGGATGGGAAAGCGAATTCCAATGTATTAAAAGGGGTGACTACCGGTGGCGGTTCTTATACTTCCTATGCGACAGCCGGTCATGTACTTAATACGTTCTTAGCTAGTGCTGACGCTAAGGGATATGATGATTGGTATATCCCATCATGTGGTCAGCTTTCATTGATATATATGTACTTGATTAGCGTCAATAACGCGTTATTGGCTATTGGTGGACAGCCGTTAGATACCAGATATTATTGGTCTAGTTCAGAGCATAGCTCCAACTCCGGATGGATCGTACTATTCAACAATGGGCGCACATTCACCCGATACAAGCGCCTAACCTCTTCTGTTCGATTTGTACGTGACATCGAGTGATCATACACCCTACTGACCCAATAGAACGGGGCTGGCTCCCATCCCTTATAGCCTTCCCGGCGGGTATGACGCCAGCCCCCTTCCTTGGTATCTTCCCTCCCCCATCTAATATAATTTATTATATTTGTACGTAACTTAAATTATTTAATCATGTATCAATATATTACAGATAACTTCGTGGGGGGGGGTATTTTAACCCTCAGATAAGGAGGGGGTATGTTTAGGCGCAGGACTTCTTCTTCCGGTAAGATCCACTACCGTATTAATATAGACAAGAGCATGTGTCCTAATCCTGTAGATATATATATTGATGGAGATACATATCAATCTGATTTTAACGGATCTTATCTTGATATATATCGCAATAAGAAGATAGAAGTTATAAGAATAGGTGGACAGATAGTTTCAAAGGATCAACAATATGAGTACAACATTTTATTAGGCACGACTGGAGGTGTTTCAAAAGGGACTCTCACGTATCTATATAATTCTGGTGTGCATTGTGATTTAGCTGATACGGAGTTATACGGGAATAGGATAACTAAATTTACTCCTATAACGGAGATAACCGATCCTGAGGAGATTATCAATTTCACTTACATGTCTGAATTTTATAATCAGATTACAAGTAACAATCGTATAACTTGGCAAGGTCATCTTATAACAAGTAATCATTGTATAACAGCCAATGCCTGTGAGGGATGCCAATCTGTTGCCGTTGGAACTGGCATTTACAATAACACCTATAATGTAAATATAGTAATTGTAGTACCATCATAATATATTGTGAGGAGGATGTAGTACCAAAGGGAGGTAGGCCTCCCTTCATCCCTCCGGGCCTACCCATCGGGGCTTCCGCCGGCTACTTCCCTTGGTATATATCTTTATTATGGAATAATAGATAGGTAGTGGCACGACCACCACCTTAATATCGTATGATCAAGTATCCGGCACGAATTTATCCAAGTCAAAGTTCTTAGCATAATTCCAGATCCTTACATACCTAAACATTCCCGGGAGCCCCATGTTATATGCTGATGGATATCCTCCTATATTAAAATAATATGTTTGATAGTTTCGTGTATACATCACATTAGTCGCATCCTCATAATTCAGTACTCCTCCAATATATTCCCTTAAATACCCATTTCTCCACGACGCCATTACATGTACCCATTGATATGCTGGTATATCTACAGATCGTCCTTTGGTATAAAAAAGTTTAGTCCCAAATGATGAGACATTAACACCTATACATAAATAGTCTTGTGTAGTAGATTGGGTTCCATATGGAGCGAATAGATAATATCTTCCTTCCTGTTGTGTATTTAAATAGAGCAACGCTTCTATGGATATTTCGTTATCTGGTTGAGGGCATGGTAATATATTCGAGTCATTATCAAATTTGATATAGGAATTGTAGGCTCCTACTCTTCCCATGGAAAATACATATTTACCATTATATTTATCAATATCCATATACATAGATTCATCCACATTCATATTATATTTTGACAGATCTTTTATCCATGGAGCTTCCACGTAAAAATAAGCGTCATTCACGTTACTAGATGGCGGGAATGGCATTTGACTTAACATTCTTCTTCTTAACATAATCTATTGTTTTTATGGAGGACGGAAAATACCCCCCCATTGAGTTAATTTTATTAATTCCATATCATTATGTATTTTGTACATACAAATATATGATTTATTCTCAGATCATGTCGCTGAATCCAAGAGAACGGGCTGGCTTCCATCCTCCCGGGCATCCCCAGCCCTCACACCGCCTCCCCGTTCTTTTTGGCTTCCTTCTGGTTTTATCCTCAAAATTTCATATCTTTGGGACAAAACTATAATCATGTTAGACATACTTCATAAGCTTAAGATCTTCTTCTGCGACGATGACGTTGAGAAGATATATGTAAGGGACAGTACGGTTATCCGCAACAACGAGATCCATAGGATGTATAACGAGATACTGGACGAGCTAGGTGATTTGGCTACTGTCGTGTCAAGGAACTACGTATATGGCAAGATAAAGGACAGGACGGGGTTAAGTATCCGTCATATCAGTAGGATAATAAACCATACTAAAGTCGAGGAGATATGATCAAGGAAGTAATGGAGAGGGATATGATAAATGAGATATCAGCGTTATTCGTGATGATATTCATGTCCGGGTTGATGTTTGTCATGCCGATGTTAGATATAGAGTGCGATGATATTGCTATCATAATAGGATCAGGAATAATACTATCTTTTATATTAACCATAATACCTATCTTACTTTCTTATGATATAAGGGATGAGATCATTGAGTTGATTGGTGATATGGATAGCCAGATCGTGGTAGATACTTCGGTATATAAAAACGAACCTACCCTAGGTAATTACTAGGGTAGGTGATGTGCTATTTTCTTTTAACATACTTATCAATCAGATCTATTGATAGTTTAGCTCCCAGCTCCTCCTCCAACAGGTTAAGGTAGTTCCGATGCAGGCATCCGCCACGCTCCACCTCCCTGAATCCGGCTCCATCCCGGATCCTGACCAACCCTTTCCTTGGATCCATGTCGATAAGATCCCGAAGCTCGTTCATGTTCTTGAACCGGTTCTCTATTACCTTAAATACATCGATCTTAGGTTTCTTATCCTTATCTTTGGACTTTATCTTAACTCTTCCACTCATATCAATTATCTAGTAGCTTTACATGTAATATGATTCATGTTATTATTGCCGCAATAAGCGCACATAGACGTGAAAGGTGAATATACCCTTCCACATACCGGACATTTCCATCCATACATAACAGGATTTGATTGTTTACCTGCTTCTCTCAAACTTTCATTAGTCGTAGTTGACGTATTCCTATCTTCCATATCATCAATTATTTACCCGTACTACCAAATCCATTACTTCCTCTATCAGCCGTTCCAAGATCTTCTAATGATTCCACCTCATCCCATACGATCCGTTCCCGTCTACGGATAAGCAATTGAGCTACTCTATCTCCTTTAGAATAAGAAGGATCTCCATAACGATCTATACGTCTACATACTACCATAATCTCCCCTCTGTATCCCTCATCCACAGTACCCGGAGAGTTTTGGATAATTGCCTTGGTTTTTGTGATACTACTACGTGGACGGATTTCCATCTCATAATCCTCAGGTAAAGCTACATGCACACCAGTATGGTATATAATCCTACCCCCGTCAAGTTCTATGTTTTTAACGAACAGATCCATGCAAGCGTCCTCCTTATGTGCGTACTTAGGCAATATCGCTCCTTCTTCCAGCCATATTTTGACCTTACATGTATCTATATCATTAAGTAACTCAATTGCCTCGTTATAGCTCATAGGCTGTTCTGAGGCCAACGAAATGGCTTTTGCCAATACATTTTTGATCTTGCTCATCTTATCTTGTTTTTAAATTCCTTTCCTTTCGGACATTGTAATTTACATTCCTCGCCACAAGCGGAACAGTTGGGTCTCATTCCGGGCACCCCTCTTCCCCCGTACGGCCAGTAGGCATAATCGCAGACGCTCCAGAACGCCTCCATCGCCTTGATCTTGGCATCGACTGTTATCTTCTCCTTAACCTTTTTCATGCTTTTCCTGAACTCGTCTTTCATATCCTTCCCTTCTATCTGTCTGGCCTTACGTCTCTCATTCCACCAATTATAGTAGAATTTATCTGCCATCTTATAAGCTTCTGGGTCAAATTTATCACGGTGCAGGATAGGGGCATCCTTGACCTTCTTAATATTCCTGCCAGATACATAAACCAGTCCTGCGTACGGAGGTATGGCCTTAGGGTCAACCAACCCATCTGGCACGCAGTAGTAGAAGTAGTTGGGGCGGCCGTACCTGACCCAGTCCCCGGTCTCGTATAGGACTTGCTTCCGTGCCTCGAACCAGCCTTGCATTACTTGGTGCTTACCCTCTTTCTCGAAATCCTTGTTATAGTCAGCCAACGAGATCTTCACCTCAACCTCATAAGCGTACATGGATCTGGTTATAGCCAGATAATCAGACTCCCAGTTATAGACATACAAGTTGTTTATAATCCATCTAGGAGATACCAAGAACTGTCTGTTAAGGATATCCAATATCCCTCTTTCAGTGTATTCAGCACCTTTATTTGATTGCCGTGTTCCCATCTCCTGTCATAGGATTATTCCTTAACCCAACCGCCATTATAGCGTTCGATACCAATCTCCGTAATCCATCCATATCCTTATCATGGAACGAGAAAGTAGTTAAGTTATGTGATTCAGTAATCTTATCATAAGACTTTATCATCAACACAGCCACATACTCACCCATCATCTTTTCATTCATGATATCAAGATCGATTATACCGTGATCTATTAGATCAACCACATCCCATCCTGCTGGTAGATACTTTTTTATTTGATTTATATCCATATGATTAAATTATTAAATTTTGTATAAATATATTTTATACATTTATTATCGCTCATTCATATATGAGCGATTTATTAAATACAATATTCATTGTGATAAAAATAAATTCGTTTTAACAGATACCAAGCCATGGCTGACATATTTTAATTTCTTGCAAGATACATCTTTCTTATTCTCTCCATTAATATCCCGAATATTAAATTGCCCAGAAAGCCTTCTTGCGTAAATAAAATGCTCTTCTCCTTGAAACATCACTTTATCAAATAACCTAAATCCAAAAACTTTAAAAGGAGCCTGGTTTCGCTTTCTAATTCCTCCTTTCAATATTTTCATCTTATGAATCTGACGGTTATGGCGACGAACTAATTTACGTTTGTAATAATATCCAAGCCTACATGAATTAAAATTCCTTGAAATCACAAAAGCGTCGGATACATGGGATTTTTCAATTCCATGGTTTATACGATTATATTTTGTTATGTATCCGAACGTCATCGAAACGTTATCGTATCTGGATTTTAACTCCTCGTACAACTTCCATTTCATGATTCCCATGACGGCTGCGTCACGAAGTGACTTGCCTCTGCTTACTTTCAATTTGATATTTCCTTTATGAAATTCCTTATGACAAGTCTCACAAAGAGTAATTAAATTGGATGGTGAATCTCCTCCTATCTTCCTTGACTCAATATGATGGATATTAAGGATAGGATCTTTTGACTTACCCTTACAATGCTGGCATTTATGCCCGTCTCTTGCTAAGACATACTCCCTAACATTCCAAAATCCTAATTGCTCACCTTCCTGATACTCTTTACCTGATATCTCTGGATTCTTGATCTTTTGAGTATCAAATTGGGCTACCTCAACAATCAATTTTGAGACAGGTAGTATAGAATATACAAAACTGATAATTCTAACATGAGAATCAATCTTATGGCGGACAGATGGAGCAATCCATCCATCCTTCTTGGATTTTACCCTATTATTGAATCTTTGCTTTCTATACCTAAGCCTGCTTCTTCTAGTCCTCCTTAATCCCCTTCTTGTTGATAGAAGATCAACAACATCACTTCTTAGAATAACCTCACTTGCGTAAAGCTCCTTGCTTTTCGTCGTAGCTGACAAACCAACATGCTTGGTTCCCGAGTCGACGCCTAACACAATCTCTTGTTTGTAATCGGATGTCTTGTACGTTAATTTGATGGTAAAAGGACATGTGTTCACAACGACCGCTTTGTTGTCTTTTAGCAATCGCCTAACCTTTCCATGCCTTGTCGTAGGCATCATCGGTTTTCCATCTATGTCCTGTACATACACCATTTTACAAACTAATTCAATGTTTATTCAACATAAGTCAGGGCAAAACCCTGTTAGTACCCATCGCCAATGTTATTGAAGGTTTTGTATAGGCAACACTGGAACCCAAATACAATCCCTGTTTAATCACCTACCTTAGAGCTACGGACTTGGATAAACATCCGTAGGTAACTATATATTCTTCAATAACGTAGCCTTTATTTCAAGACTTAAGCTAATAACCTGATCCTATATAGATATATATAAAATATTAAATGAATTTCAACACATTATATATTATTTGAGGTTATTAATTACCGACCTACAGGAATATGTTTAAGAAAACACCATGTGGGGAGTGGGGGAATCGAACCCTTATCCACGCTACGATTAGGAATCGTAAATTCTATCCGTTAAATTAACTCCCCTAATTATCAATCCTTTAATTTTCTGTAGTAAGAGGCATGTCTTGGAATGCCAAAGATATCACATATTTTCCTTACCATATTGTCAGATACGCCTAATTTTTTACCGACACTTAGGAAAGACTCATTTTTAAGCATCTCAAAAAGCTTATCCTTAGTTATATCACCATATTTGGATAACATATCCTCTCTTCTTTTCTTGTTATTACAATCAAAACACAAACTTCCCTCAGTATCATGACATAAATCCTTACCGCAGCACGAGCAATACTTAACTTCCACGGGTTTACAATACGCTATCCCTTCCTTATCAAAGTAAACCTCAGCTCCATGATGAAACCTTGTATGATCGGCATTAGATCTAAATATCATAAGATTATCAGGTCTATTATCATGCCTTATTTTATTGATATGGTGAACGACTTCTTCCGGCTTCAAAAGTCTTCCTATTTTTCTTTCAGCCACGATTATATGTTCATATACAGCTCCGCTACTTCTAGCTCTATGATGAGTCGTATCTATTATCTCTACATATCCATTATCCATATTAAAACAATATTTTAGCGAATCCGGCTGGAATCGAACCAGCATCTCCAATATTATGGCGATCATCCAATAATCCTCGGATCCATATACCCTGATCCTCACGGACAAGGGTATCAAACAAAATCTAAACTCTAAATCTAATGACAAAACTCTATGCTAGTTTTTCCCCAAAAAAATAGCGTGGACCCGGCCGGACTTGAACCGACAACCTTCTGGTTATGAGCCAGTTGCTCTTACCAATTGAGCTACGGGTCCTAAATACACCACATCGGCTTTCACAAGAGGATGTGGATCGGAATTTCTCGAAAATTATATAGTAATATCATGAAACTATTGTCCAACATTCTAGCATATAGCACCAATCCTCGAACGGGAACGTCTCCACGCCAGACCTACCCCATCCCGTCCCCCAACTGTTCTGTAGGACGAAGCCGGCCTTGTTCCATCCGGTGAGGATAACGGCATGACCTCCCAAGTTCTGCCCTTGGCCTTGCCAGAATCGATTACCATAATTATAGCAATACAGACCTATAACCAGAGGCCCATTCAGCATCAAAGCTACCTTAGCCGATACCGGATCTATGATTCTAGCGTAACTGTTTATTTTCTCCCCATCTACGCCTATGTTCTTGATAGACTTGATAGCGTCACGAAGAACCATCCCGTCTTGATCCTTATCCTCTCTCAGATCATATATATCGTAGGGAGAGATCTTAGCCGGTCTTTTAATAGCCCTTATACTCTTTCTCCAATTAAGTATCTCAGCCAAGCTTATTGCCGCGCAAATAGGGGAAGAACCTTGATCCACTACGCTATCGACATTATTGATCTTATACTCATCAGGAACAGCCTCGTGCTGCATGTTCATGATAGCGTCCCTATCATCCGCTGGTGATGGTATGTAACCTAGTCCGTATTCCATTACTTATCCTTTTTATGATAATCTATTATCTTGATATTAAACGTATCGGATCTTTGCCTTACCTGTATAGACCCCCTAGCCTTTCCCTTGGCGTCGTACAGGGCGGTAAAGCCAAAGTTATCGACCCGGCCGTCGTCCAGCGTAAACCGCCACTCCTTCCATTGGCCCATCACGGTCCCGGAAGACACTATGGAATCCACAACATAAGATATATCAGTAGTATCATATTCCGTATAGTAGGTTCTTGACGTACTGCATCCGACAGCCGCTAAGGTAAATAACATTAACAAGAAAAACAAGATCTTATTCATTCTTCTTAGTCTTTTTACGTTTCTTAGATTTCTTCTTATCCTCTGCCTTATTCTCGACATTTACATCATTACCGGCATCGGCATCAGTAACCTCAGGAGCGTTATTTTCAGGTATATCAATATGACCGGAATTAGGATCCATCTTATCCTCCTCGACAATAACCTCATCAGACACATCACCATCTAAAGCCTCAGGATCAATATGATTCTCCAGATACTGGATACGATCGGACATAGCCTTATTTTGTTCCTCTATTTCCTTGTACCTTCTTCTAGCCTCATCGAGTAATTTAGATGATAGTTTATGTTTCTTCTCGATATCCATATAAGCCCTTTTAAGAGTCTCTTTCTCTTTCACCGACTCATTATATAGATCTCTTGATTTACTAAGCTCATTCCCCATCTTAACGATATGAGAATCCTTTGATTCTATATCTTTATTAATAGAATCAATGAGCGTATTAAGATAACTTACTTTCTCATTCAATTCAAATACCTTCGCAAGAGCATTTTTGTAATCTTCTCTTAATTTATTTGAATAGTTAATAGCCTCATCAAGATCCTGTTTTAGAGTATCTATATAACTACTCTTTACTATCTTCAATCCGAACATCCTCAACACTTTTATAAGTTCTACGAATATCGGCCTTTATCTTGCCGACTATAATTAACTCAGCTATATGCTTATCTTTCTCTACTATAGCTATATCCTTGCGGACATTAGTGACTCTGATCGTAATATTCTCGTTGTTGGAGAAAACGAACGGTGATCCTACCAAAGTGAGGCCTGTATCGTTGGTGAACGATGGCAGCATCATAACCATCCCGACAGTATCATCCGGGAATGAGGCCGATATGCCTGTGTCTATATCAAGAACATCACCTTGACCCAACGGGAAGGCATTACCTTGCTTGATAGGAATATCCTTCCCCAATGAGTTCCATGCCTTAGAGAATTTTAAAGAGTTGAGAAAAATTTTACCATCTTTCTCAACTATCCCTACCATTGGATCGCAATTCATGTGAACCTCATCAAGCTTATCATCCGGTTTTTCCTCAAATTCTTCAAGATCTCTGGCTGATGTAAATGACTTACTCTCCAGAAGTTTTTTGATATCTTCAATCGTAGCCATACTATAATTTTATTATTAAATAAACGATCTTCAATCCTAACTTCAAATCAGATGTCTTTTCGAACATCTCCCTAAGAGGTAAGATAGTAGCGTCAAGATCTGACGCTACCCATTCTCCATCCTTATAATACATATTCTTTTCCTCAGAATACGCTACACAAGGTCGATGCCCTAAGTTCTTCATAACCGTATCTACCTTATTTTGGGTAGGCATCGAGACACGGTTCACTTTAGTAGATATATTAAAATTACTTTCCATTAAATTATTCATTTTCAATTAGTTAATCAGAAAGGAAGATCATTGTCATCTCCAAAAGGAGGATATTGAGGAGGTTGTTGCTGACCTCCAAAAGAAGGTGCTTGGGCTGTCTGAGGCGGAGTCTGCTGGTATGATGGAGGAGGCGTCTGCGGCTGGGCTTGCGGCTGATATGACGGTGGGGGCGTTTGCGTTGTAGCCTCACCAGCGTTGTTTTGGCTTGCCGACTGAGCGGGTTTCACACCATCTGTCTTAATGCTTTGAATGTATTTATTAAGTACTTGATAGGCGAAAGCATCTTGAGCCGTATAATCAAACTTCTTATTCCCCATTATATCAGTACTCTCAACTCTGTCAGGCCATCCATTCTGACCATTCTTATAATATTGCTGTATAAGCTCATCATTTCCGTCTGGAGTCTCCCTAGCGTATGAGATAAAGAAATTACCAGGAGCGTATTGCTCTCCTTTTTTAGTATGCGCAGGATTGATAACAATTTTCCGTTTCAGATCGATATTAGGTAAGTACCTTACAAGAGACTTGACATAGCTGTTAATCCCGCCTCTTGAGGTCATCAAAGGAACTTTTATAACATAATTACCTTCCTCATCGCTTATCTTTATAAATAAGAAATTTGTCTTAGCGCCATTCATCTCCTGCTCTAATACAAAAATATCGGAAAGATATCCTTCTATACCGTTCCAGAAAACCCTCCAGTAGGATACGGCTCCTGTCTTCTCATTTATATGTTCCTCGAAACCTTCCTTAGGATCTCTTGACGATTGATATAATACACCACCTCCACTTATATTAAAGTATTGTGTATTAGATGATAATTGATTTTCACGAACTCCCATATTATATATATTTAAACGTTAAACAATAATTGATGATGACAAGAAATACTCGTTCTTATTATCCTCCCCATAAATCTTGTTGAAATGAGATTTATGATCATGTTCGATAACGACCCTATTACATGATATGCTTTTAACTATACCAAGATACCTACCACATAGCACATCGCATATAATATCATTACCGTTATGCGATAAAGCCGTAAGCCTTTCCTTACAAGATCTTCCAGACATAGGGTTCTCCGACATAATACCGCATCCTTTTTCCGTAAATATCAATTTACAATGATCAAATTCATTTATCTTGATATTATTCTGGAAGGCTTGGACGAGTAGATCCTTATCAAAGACATAGGTACTTGTTTTGACAAAATGCTCGTCCACGAACCTCCAGTTAGGATAATTACCGTCAAAGTGAATCTCATACATATCCATATCAGGGGTAGAGAAGTAAGTCCTAGTATCATCTACTTTGATAGACAACGTATCTAATGACTTATCTATATGTTTATCAAGTAATATAGAGGAGGCGTTTGATACCGGGATGAATACCTTCTCTACCTTATCCTGATTAGAAACAAAATACCTGTAAATAGTATTCCTGTCAGTACTTACTATATTAATATTAATCTCATCAATATCAATAACCACATTCTCGATGCAAGGATAAAGCTCGTTGATCTCCGTATAGTTACTGGCCTTGTTAAGTATCGATACATAATCATTCATCTTAACATTAATACCTCCTTCAGGAATATTATATACCATAGGGAAGGTATTTACGTCAAACGCCGGACAACTATACTCACCAGAGGCGTAGTATATGGTAATACTGTCCTTCTTATCGGAAAGCGCGATCTTAATCTCACCATTCTTCTGCTTTTTTATAAATCTGATAAAAGAGCTTGCCTCTACCAAGAAAGAGAAGTTAGAGTCAGCCTCGACCTCCAATCGCTCTATAACACATACCTTGGCATTTACGGAAGTGATATAAGCCAGATTATTGACAATATCTATCTTAATATTCTTATAAAGTGAATTAGATCCTACATTTTTAACAACCAGCTCCAATTTACTCAACTTCTCATTTAATGATTTCGACAAGCATCTTATAAGCATAATGAACTACTTTTTATTACATCGCAAATGTAATCATAATTATATTAACTCAAATACAATAAACGCTTAATAGTATTAAAATAGCTTAAACTTACGTCTAATATATTCGGCTATAAGCGTAGCGTCACACATCCCATCTTGTATCTTGGTAGGTTGAACTCCTTTACCTGACCATGGTTTTACGAAAGACACCAAAGGGAAAAGGCGTATGGCGCATCGGATGGAGGTAGCTTTCGTATCCAGCTTAGCCGCCGTATACACCCGATCGGATGTCGTATGAAGCTCCTTCTGCCATGTCTTTGGCTGTACCTCCTCGAACATGAACCTGACGTCCGGATGCGAGTGGTATCGTTCCATCATCTCCACCATCATCGCGAAGAGAGCGTTGGGTTCCCTACGGCGTCCACCGAAGGTGAAGTTACTGGCAGCCGAGCTGTTGTGGATGCTGTGGACGTCCTCGACGGCGATCGCCAGCGTACCCCCACCTCCTTCTTGGATTTTATCTGCGGCATCTAGGAAGAAACTTGATATAGCCCTAAGATCTATATCCCCCTTAGCCGATATCCTTGGAGTCATGATGACCTTAATCTCCCCGTTCTCCGGGATCATCGCCAATCCTCCGGTATCTATACCTGGATCTATACCTATTGATATGTTCATAACTTCAACGTATATAATGAATGAAAATCCTCCGGTCTAAACACCTGTATCGAGTTATCCGGGTACATACCTATATAATAACCGTAAAAAGCCCGTAGAATGCCATTTTCTAGCCTTATATCCAAAGCCTTTACCTTATTACCGTCAACCATAATATCGACCTCATCAGTCTTGTTAGATATCTTATCGAACCATTCAGGTACAGGATCAATACCGTACCTGAATGCATTTACTGTCGATTTTATAGAAATATATGTTCCCATCTTAGATAAGATTACAATCGTCTCGTTTAACTACCTTAAAAGCTCCTCCTCTGAATAATAGAACCACATCAGTTCTATTATACTTATGTTTCTCGATATCCACCAAATGGTAAGAAGCCGGTCCAGTAGCGGGCCTAACCGGTCTCAATACGGCTATGGCTATATCACCGCCAAGCTCCACCCCTCCGGTAACACCCTGTAGGCACATGAAAATATACCCTTCAAACTCATGTTTCTTACCAATAAACTCACTCATAGGGATACCTACGAACAAATAGTTCTTTACATCCTCTTTCTTAACATCAGCGGCGTTCTCGACACTTGATGGTATTACGTCTATAAATTTAGCTCCTATTGCCATAATCAGATATTTAATTTAGTTCTTAATTCTTGACACAATTCATAATT
>ULZO01002917.1_pt1 | contig 17174 bp, 8 predicted proteins | sample 1963181 | NCBI WGS metagenome assembly ULZO01 (sample SAMEA4835891, study PRJEB28245) | human gut metagenome | biome: gut microbiome; material: fecal sample | place: Denmark | collected 2008 | reverse complement strand
TGCAAAGGATCCATCTTCTTCTTTCCAATCTTTCATGGTAATCCAAATTGGCATTCAGTTTATTCCAAATATCCGGAACTTTTTGGAAATCATTACAAGATACAAGAAGCTGATCCATCTCATAATAAGCAGATACCTTGGAATAAAATAACATATTCTTGCCGTTTGCATACAAATACGCAATGCTCTCTTCGTTGGCATTTTGCAACTTCTCTACTGGAAGCTGTTCAAACGCAACTCTGTGAATTTCAGCCAGTACTTCCTCTTTTCTCGGATAATCTGTTAAGAAGGATTCTGCTATTTTTACCTGATGCACAATCTCATCCACAGAACAACGATTCAAAGGTGTTGCAAGCACTGCCTTCCATAATTCACAGTATGCCACAGGGAATACTTGCGAAAGTCTTTGTTCCTTCTCTATTTCATCTGCTGCAATTTTTTGAAGATTAGAAAGAACTGGCACACCACGACTATTTTGGAAAACCAATGAATCTACATCATTTTTCCATCTTGAATTGCCCAGATTTTCAGATTGCAACAAATAATCACCATATAGCATTTGTGTTTTTGCAATGCCATTCATAAAAGAAGGAGACTTTTTGGAAATAACGGTGACCAAATTATAGATTTTCTGCATTCTTTCATAAAGTGATTCTTCTGACAATGCATCAAAAATTTGCTCCATGATATCCCAGTTGGAATCATACCTATCACATTGAATTCGTACTGCTTCCATATTGTACAATACGTTTCCTTTTTCGTTTTTGGAACAGTACTTGTCGACGATAGCTTCTTGATTGGGAATATTTGCATTTTCGAAAATATATTTATAGTAAATACGCCAATGCTTTTCAGAATATTTTTGAAAATGCGGTTTCAGAAAAGCAAGGACTTGAAGAAATACCCTAAACACTTCCGGGTGATTTTGGATAAGTGACAGACTTGATGAACTTTTCGCATCAAAAAAACATTGACAGAAAAGTTGAATCTGTTCTTCATGATTGCCTACACGCTTCATTTCTTGAGACATCATCTCAAACATACGTTTTTCTAAAGCATGTTCCTGTAATATACAGTACAAATCTCGAAATTTATAATACGTATCGAAAATTTGAACATCTGTAAAATTTGAAATACATGGAAAATAAACAAGCTGCATGATATCCACGCAAATCTTCCAATATCCATTTTTTACAAAATCCGGATATCTTGTATTAAGAACAAATCTTGCTTCCTGTTGAATTTTTGGATTAATTCTTTCCAGTCCTGGCAAGCTCAAGAAGAAATCAGCCTTTTTCTCTGAAATTTCCTGTATTTTTGCATCTTCCAAGAACTTTAACATTTGATTTTGAATTGTAGGATCCTGCTGCTGTAACTTCTTCAAAATCATTTCTTTCGTAGAACCGCTGAATGTTTCATTTGCTACATATTGAAGCAAAATATACATCAAGGGATCATAGCAAGCACTTACATGAATTCCAGCTGTCTGCACAAATTCCGAGGCAACCTTTTCTATCTGTAAATTGTAACTTGGATTTTGTTTGATTACACTCAGCATTTCCCCACAATACTGATCTATTTTCGGGAAATTCAAAATATTCTTTTTAAATATCCCCAAAATTCTTGCAGTCAAAGCAGTCAAAGCAGTCAAATCAGAATTGTTCCATCGCTGATACTTATACAGATAAATTCCTGCAACCGTATCCATAACCAGAGAAGTTTTCTTAATTTGATCGATTTTTTCACCGAATAAATCAGAAATAAATGCATGTACGCTTTTCAGGCTCTCTTCATTTTGCATAGCATTCCACAGAAGCTTCCCAAAAAGCAAGGAATTTCCCACATTTCTTATAACCCGATGCTTTAAATCAATCAAAGAAATGCTGTCTTTATACAAAGCATCTGCGATTTCCGAAGAAGCAACTACAAATTTTAAAGATTCTATATAGCGAACATCACTGTTCCAATAGGAAACACCACTCAGAAATCTTGTCAGACAATTTGGAAGCACTTTATAAAGGGCAACCAATATTTGTTCACCCAAAAAGCTGCCGCCTGTTGTTTTCCATTCTGTTGCATCAATTTGAGGCAATACCAATGCAACATTTCCGTTTCCAGATACACGATCACAAATCGCCGAGATTAACTTCGAAAAGGAATCCTCATCAAAACCACATTTGGAAAAAACATCATAAGGGGATAATGCCTGAATATCAGAAAAAATATCCAGTTTTTCATTTACCACTACAGGATTCCCACTCGACAATGTCCCACTTCTTTGATCCAAATCTTCATAGACATCATAGTTTTTTCGATTTAAAACACATTCTGGCACTTCCAGAAACTTTTTCTGATCATTTTCTGTCAAAACATAAGTTTGATGAAAAGGCACATCGCCACTATTGGTACAAAGATCTTTTACTGGAAAGCTTCGGGAAACAAATGTCATTCCGTTGAATCGATAGATTCTTAAAACCCCTCGATTTTGAAGACCCGGCAACATTGTACCAATGGTCTGCTTGTCCGACCAAGTTAATACTTTCCGAATTTCTTGATCCAGCGTTTTTATATTAGGCTGATTTCTAAGGTTTTCAGAAATTCCTGCCGATTTAAAGCCAGCAGCACCTGCCGTTTCAAAACAACCACGTTTACAACGCAAAATCAAATGTTGTCCAATCATTTCTTTCTCCTTCTGAACGCACTGTCATTTCATACTGTATTTCTATCTTCAAGTAACTTGTTTTCTATGTGTAATATCAACTATCTTACTTTTTCTTCTTTTTTCTTTTAAAGAATGAAAAGAATGAAGAAAACCAAGATTGTTTATCCTCCACTTTAAAAAGACGTTGCTCTGGTAAAATCGGATCTTGACAGTACTCATCATACCATGTTTCATATTCTTCTTCATAATTGTCCACAAAACTTGCTCTCTGCATCGGTGGAAGCACACCCAGTTCCATCAGAAGATACAAAATTGGTGCTTCTGTATGCCGTGGTTCTGCATTTTTGACGATCTTATCATCATTATTATTATCATCTTTTACTTTTACTACCTCAGCATGATCTCCATAAACAGTGACTGACATGTACTTTGCAGCAGGGAAATGTTTTCTCAACATTTGATGCCAATTTCCTCCACCATTTTTTTGCAGTTTCTCCAACAAATCAATGGTTCCTTCATCCATCTTGTCAAGAAATCTCGTTTTCCAAGCTGGATTTTCACCATTAAAGCTCATTCCAGCATTTAACACTGGTGTTGTTTCATCCACACCTGGAAGATTTAAATCAAGTTGATGCTTCAAAATTTCATCTGTTTTTGTCAATAGAACAACACTCGGCTTTGTAGCTCTTCCTTCATATTCGGTGAATGTTCCATCCATAGCAGTTTGCAATATCTTTGGAGAAGCAATATCTTTAGAAACCCCTGGTGTTTCTCCCATCAAAATACTGGAATCCATTGCTATCAAATAAGCATCTGCAAGTCCTGCTTTTTCAATCATTTTTCTTCTGTCGTCATCATGTTTTACCGCAAATTTTTCACCCATGACATCCTGAAAAATTACAAGGCATTCGGATTGATAAGTCGAAATTTGATGACCATTGATATCATTTCCATTTCTTCTATAACTAAATTTTACACAGTGCGGGATCGGTGTTTCTATGGTAGTGCCTGGAAGATCTCCATTTTCTAAATACATCTGATATGCATCTTCAATAAAATCATTTTCATGTTCATCTTCAAAATGACAAATCCCATCTTCTGTATTACCCTGAATTTCTGGATAAACAACCCCACCAATAAGGTTAAAGCCTCCATTCCCAAACATGATTCTCTGCCCCAACAAAAATGTCGTTTTTCCGGCAGTAGAATGCCCTGCCATCATAATTAGAAACGTTGGCATTTTACCAGATAATCTTGGCAATGGTTTGTTACAAAAACGGCAACGCCGTTTTTTCAATTCTACATGCGAATAAAATGTATTATTAACCGTAATATTTTCCACTTCATATCCCAAACATAAATCGCCTGGATATGTAAATGATTTTTCAGTGCCTTCCATTTCTTCATGTTTTCTGGAAACTTTTATCTTTTCATAGATCGGAACAGCATGATATTTTTCTTCCAATGTTTCTCCGGAAACATAGCCGCCATCCTCACCAGAAACACCCATTGCGGTATCCATTTCATCCATTCCATTCATCACATCAAAACTGTCATCTGTATCTGTTGTGGAATTGGATTTAGACCCCTGCTGTGCATGATACAATTCTTCTGTTGCTAACTTATATACAACATCAGAATTTGTCAAAGTTCTTGCACAGTATGCACATTTCATTTTATAATACGACATTTTTTCCTCCTATTTCTTTCCATATAGATCCATATTTCAATTTATAGAATATAAATCCACTTTAAAACTTACCGTTTTTTGAAAATACTTGCAAGTTTTTGGAAAAAGCCTTTTTTTACTTCCAACCTTCTTATGCGAATGCTTTGTGTTCTTATCGCTTCTAAACTTACACTCTCCGCTCCATTTGGAATCCAAATGTAATACGATTTTTTCTCTCTTCCAAGGCTGTCATTGATGGGAAATTCAAACTTTACTCCACAATAGCGATAAGAATAATGGAGAAATTTTCCAGGAATTTCACATTCTGTTGCTGTTTGGTAGCAAATATCCAACTTATATTCATGCGTTTTTGAATCATATTCTTCAAAACTATATTCTATATTGGCTTTTCCGACCAAAACAGATTGAATCATCTCACTTTTGTTTTGAATCCCCTTATATTTTTCTTTAAATTCACCATATGTTAGAGATTCATTCTGGTTTAACAACTTCAAACCACAGACAAAAACAACCTGTTCTTGAACAGTTCCGTTTGACGGATTTCTAACTCCGAGTGAAAATTTCGTTCCATCATTTTTTCTTATAAAATAGCTGCCTTCATCTCCAATGGGAAATCGTTGTGCATCTAAGTAAGCAATCAAAATCTTATCCACATCATCATTCGATTGATAGGAAATTGTAATTTGCCCTTGTCCATCACTTGCACGCTGACAGTAATCAATAGAAACATCTTTTAAAAGTTCAAATGTCATACCTGCCCCCACTCTCCATTCAAGCCCATTAAGCTTTCCAATTTATACGCTGCTGAAAAACGAACACCTTCAATTCGATCTTCATTCTGAATAGATTTTTCAATCCATCCTGTTTGTTTTCCGTCTTCTTTTATTTTTTCAATCAAAGGTGCATATTTTTCATTTCGATAAAAGACATACTGATCTTTGTTCAAAGCAGAATTATCCTCTCCAATTCCTACATAGACCATTTTAACCAAAAATTCAAAACAATCATAGATAGAATTCCGAAATCCTACCCAGTCATAAGAGGATACTTTCAGTTGATCCATGATATTGCCCAAAAAGTCCCTGTTATCCTGGAAATAAGTGAGACTATCCGAAATCATATTTTTCAATTCGTTTTGTATCTGTGCTTCATTCATATTACTAGAACTAAAAATTTTTGTCATGATCGCAGAATTCCACGTCTTAAAAATCGCATCTTTTTGTCCAACTGCCTCATCCGACGCTTCCTCGTTCCATTCCTCACAATTCAATTCATTGATCAGCTGTTCAACTGTGATAATCAGATCATTTATGAAATGTTCTACAATTTCTTCTATCTGCAAGAAATCATTGAAACATAACCCTTTATCTCGAGAAATCAAATTTTCATAAAGTTCTCTATAGCGTTTTTCCAATTTTTCATTCAAAATTTTCTGATTATCATTTTTTCCCTGTTCAATTACCTGAGAAACTTTCATTTGCGGAATCAAATCAAAAAAACGACTCTGCTCAATTCTGTTACAAGTAAAATATTTTTTCAACCATGAAAAAGTACCATCTTCACTGAATATCCATTGAAAGAATTTTTCTTGAAAACCGACCTGCTTTTCTCTCAAAAATTCTTCGTCAATTGGAACATTTGAAAAATAATACTTCTTTTCAAATTGCTCAATTTGTTCAAAACTTGCATTTGAAGTAAAACTTAAAATTGGAGACGTTTCTATGACATTATCACGACCCAGTGGAAGTTTTTCAAAGCTTCCTTTCCAAAAAAATTCTCTTGCGTTATCCGCAAGTTTTCTTCCGAATTTCTGTTCAAAATCTGGCGAATACTTCTGCATCAAAAACTCTTTGCTCAATAAAAGAATTTTTGTTAAAAAGTTCATTTTTTTAGGTTCTGCAAGCGTAAATGCCTTTGCAGTAAACATTAAAACTTTATTCGGATTATCAATATGTACGAGTTTATTATCGCTGCAGCAGAGTTTATCAGTATATTCCGAAATACTAATTGCCGTAAAAAATATGGTCTGCATTTGCAAATCAACTGAAATATGATGAACATTATCTGAAATCACGCAAATATGATAAATATTACTGTCTCCACAATAATTTTCACGTAATTCTTTTACCCATATGCGTACAAGATCCAAACAATTCTTTTGTTTCACATTTTGACGATCTGCTGCAAGTGCATTTTCCAAAACAACAATTGGCTGCCAATCAATCGTTAGCATATGACTGATCGTTTCCATCATTTTTTTGCTTTGCAGAAAAAATGCATTTAATTCTTCATTGGAAACGGAATTTTGAAAAATTACTGGTACAAATAAACAAGTTGCTGTAGTCTTCAATCCACCAGCCTGTGCAACTTTCTCATTTACATTTCTAAAATACTCAAAAATATCATCACCATTTTTATAATCATCCGCATAAGCATATCCTTCTTTTAAAAACAAGCTAATATGCTTTTTCAATTGTTTGATAGATTGGTTGTCGTCCCCAATCAACAGAAAATAAATCAGATTCTGGGTCGTTTCCTGTGCGGGTGTTTCTGCTTCATTGCAGATACTTTCCAAAACTTCTGTTACATATTCCTTTATTTCGTTTGACATAGACTTCCCCTTCAACCTCTATACTAAAAATAAAAGGGTTGCCTTTTGGCAAATAGATTTTCTATCCCTAAGACACACCCTTTTACTTTTTATCTAAAATTGCTCTTATTTATAGTCATTATAAATTCTAAGCATTTCCGTATAGGCATGCTCATAGAAATCTGCGATGTTCATGAGCTCCTTGTATTTTTTCATGTTCACTTGCAGCGAAGCATCTCTCTTAAAATCTTCAGAATACTGATAGTACCGACTACCATAGCTTGTACAAGCATTCAACAATTCTACACGCTTCGATTCCACCTGACCTACTGTTTTAACAACAATCTCCCAATTTTTTTTCACAATTTTTTTCCAAGTAACACCCGGTCTTGCTTCTGATTCCAAAATAGCAGCAACTTTCAAGTAAAGTTTATACCAAAAATCACTTGCATTCATATCGTAATTGTCTGTCGCATAAGAAAGAAGGAGCAGCGGCATCGGATCAGATTCCTCACGCTTAAGGAAAATATCTTTTGTAATCTCATCAAGTTTAAACAAATTGCAAAGAAGAATCTGGGAAAAATACTTTGGAAACGACAATTTTTCCTCAAACTCACGAATTGTTTCCAACATTTTACACTGTTCAGCCAGTGCATCTCTTACCTTTGGATTTCGAACCACATTTGCACGAATATTACCAATAATTCCATTCTGCAGTGCTTGTTGATTCTCTGCATTCATTAAATAAACACCATAAGTCTTCATTACGATCTTTTGGCAATTAGGATCCATTGGATTCCAAATTCTCTGTTTCAACTCCTGCAACTGTGCAACTTTTTCCTGCAAAGAACCACCAAGCTGTATACCATTCTTTATTACATCTGAATTCCCACAGAGAAGAACTGCTTCTTTTTTGTTAAAATCATACGAAATTAACTCTTGCTCAGAACAACGATCAAAATTCTTCAAAATCTCATCATTCTCTTTTTCTGTACTCAAACAATGATAACCAGACATCCATGACGTCTGTACATTTGGAGAAGGGAGATATTCTTTCCATCCATAATACAAATGAAGCAATGCGTGATCAAGTGTCGTTTCATATGCCTGTTCCCACTCATTGATATTTGCATTTTGATACAACGCAAATCCTACTGCAATTTTAACAACTCCAATACGATTCTTTTCATCACTCACTCTAATTTGTGCATTGCCCCCAAGCCCAGATGCTGTTACAAAACTTTGTACAGCAGCTTGAATCGTTGGGCAACCAGCAGGAATGGAAATGATTACAGTATCTGCTGTTTTATCTACGGTAACAGCATTAAACATTGGATAAGATGTATCATACAGATTATGTACCAAATCCTGTACATATAAATCTAATGACAGTGTGGGATCTTTTTTACTGTTCAAAATTGTTTCCATATTAATTGTAGAATAAAGCGGTGTAAAACACGTAGAAATGAAATCAGACAAGCGTCCTTCAATGTCAAGATTTCCGGAAATTGTTTGATCTACTTCATCAATTTCCCGTCCAATCCAGTACTTCAAGTTATCAGAAAGATTATCCAAAAATCCATTATATGCTCTTTCTACGCACTTCTCAAAGTCTGTACGATACGTATGTTCAAAAGCAAGCGGATAAATCAAAACACTCGGATCCGGCTTTTTTAATGCCTTTTCTTCTCTCTTCGTCAACACCTGAAGATTTTCGATAAATACATCCCGAACACGAAGAAGGGTATCCTTCAAATCTTTCAGAACACATTTGTAATACTTTTCAAACACTTCCGAAAGATCCAACGCAAGCTTACTCATAAATTTATAAGCATAGACTGCTTCCTCTAATCTAACCCAATTCTTCAGAGCATCTATATAGTCTTTTATCGCACCTTTTTTACCCAATTTCAAAAATCCAGGATGCTTTCCATCCAAAAATTTCTTATCCACAAACTCTTCTGCAGACTTCAAATCTCCCGACGCTCCATTAGAAACACGCTGATAATAATCTGAGCAAACTCTCAACATTTTTACAACACAAGGATTTTCATGGCTGTATGCCATATTTGCCAGATAAACCGGTCCTTTGTCCTGGCGGCGAATTGCAGACTTGAGATAATTTCTCAAATTTCCTTCATATTCTTCTAAAACATTAGCGTAATCCGTGTTCATTGCATCTTGATACTTCACAATATAATTATATGCTGCATCATATGCAGTATTTGTTCCACTCCAAATATCATCATACTTTTTATCATCCAAATTTGGTCTTTTCACATTTCTTTCAAGTGCTTGGCGAAGCGTATCCTGAAGCATTCTCTCGCCCTTGTTTGGATCACCTTCCCATGCCAATCCCATCGCAGTCATATCGTCCTGCAAAGACGTCTTTGTGACCGAATTGGAAAACACTGTATTTTCCATTTTACCAAACATTCTTGCAGCAAGCAAAGTCGTAATTTCCATATACGGGATTCGTACAGAAGCAGAACCAACAGAAAGATACTGATGTGCAGCCGGATATAAAGCCTTGCTTTGGCAATTGAGAAGTAAAGTATTAACATTGTTGTAATATGATGATAAAGAAAACTCGTTTTCCGAATTTGCAATATAGCAGAACACACTCTCTACCACAGATTTCATGACATCATCATATTTATATAGATGCCCACCGATGTCTTTTGCACTGATCAAATGGCAATAATCCATCGGGACACTTCCAGTTCCTGTCAAAGTAGCTGTATACGGCTGTTCAAAGAAATGTGTACTTTCTTTACCGTGTTCCATAAAGTAATCCAGCTCTTTTAAAGCAGAGAATCCATTGTAATTCAAATAATCTGTTTCGAAATTTTTTGCATTTACATCTGGAAGAAATACGTATCCAAAAACTTGTACAGCTTTAAATGCTTTGGATCCGAGTTCCTTTAACATATAAGAAATATCCAGATAATTACCGCTACCTGTACCACCTGCAATACCAGTAAACAGAAAGATGCCCAGACTTTGAGCAGTTGGATTGGCTGCATTTAATCTATCTAACGCCTGTTTAACTCTATTGTAAATATCAGAATAACGATTGAAGAAAGCAGCACGCCCAATAGGTCTTTTACCACTTGCACCATCTTTTCCACCAACAACATTAATATTACTCTTTGGAGGATACCACATTGCATACGACATTCCATTTTCTCTGTCCATTTCCAGCTTATTTAAAACAGGTACCCAATCACTAACACCAATGTTAAATACTTCTGATCCGTTTTTAGCCATCTGTGCATTACCATAAGCCAGTGTTTCTGTTTTTCCATCAGTGTCTAATGCGAGGAATGATACATTTGCTGGATGATCTGCAGTTGGAATACCAGTTTTGGGATCTACTGGTAGTTTCATTCTATTGTAAATCTGGTGCTTCATTCGAATCAGTGCATCTGCACCTGTACCACCAAGACCAACAAACAAAACCATTTGCTTCTCATCTGCAGGAACACGTTCCCCGGCAAAATAAATACCACCGCTCTTGCTTAGACTTAATGTTTCCTGAATAATGTCCCTTTTTTCAACATCTGACATAGTCTTCAAACTCCTTTTAATATAATTATAGCATTGATATAAATGCTATTGCAACACTATATGTATTAAATATGCTCTTCTCTGATCGGATATTAAGCGTTAACACTTTTCAAATGCTCATCAATCATATCCAGCATTTTACATTGTTCAGCCAGTGCATCTCTCACTTTTGGATCTCGAACAATATTTGCACGAATATTACCGATGATTCCATTCTGCAGTGCTTGTTGATTCTCTGCATTCATTAAATAAACACCATAAGTCTTCATTACAATCTTTTGGCATTTAGGATCCATTGAATTCCAAATTCTCTATTTCAAATCCTGCAAAGAACCATCAGGCTGTATACCATCCTTTATTACATCTGAATTCCCACAGAGAAGAACTGCTTCTTTTTTGTTAAAGTCATATGAGATTAACTCTTGCTCAAAACAACGATCAAAATTTTTCAGAATCTTCTCATTCTCTTCTTTTGTCCGCAAACAACAATAACCTTTTTTCCAAGCTGCTTGTATGTTTGGAGAAGGGAGATATTCTTTCCATCCATAATACAAATGAAGCAATGCGTCATCACTTTCCTGCTCATATGCCTGTTCCCACTCATTAATATTTGCGTTTTGATATAATGCAAATCCTATTGTCGTCTTAATAACATCAATTCGATTCTTTTCATTGCTGATTTTAATCAGTGCATTATTTCCAAATCCAGACGCTGCAACAAACTTTTGCACAGCATCTCGAATCGTTGGACAACCAACAGGAATAGAAATAATTATAGTATCTATTGTTCCATCTGCATCAAAATGCCCAACGTTAAACATCGGATAAGAGGTAGCACACAATATATGAACTAGATTCTGCACATAATCTTCCAATGGCTGTGCAGGATCTTTTTTACTGTTCAAAATTGTTTCCATATTAATTGTAGAATAAAGCGGTGTAAAACACGTAGAAATGAAATCAGACAACCGTCCTTCAATGTCAAGATTTCCGGAAATTGTTTGATCCACATCATCAATTTCCCGTCCAATCCAATACTTCAAGTTATCAGAAAGATTATCTAAAAATCCATCATATGCAGCATCTACACATTTTTCAAAATCTGTACGATATTCTTGTTCAAAAGCAAGCGGATAAATTAAAATGCTCGGATCTGGCTCTGATTTTGCATCCTCTTCTCGCTTTGTCAATACCTGAAGATTTTCGATAAATACATTCCGAACACGAAGAAGCGTATCTTTCAAATCTTTCAGAACACATTTATAATACTTATCAAATACTTCCGAAAGATCCAACGCAAGCTTACTCATAAATTTATAAGCATAGACCGCTTCCTCTAATTTAATCCAATTCTTCAGAGCATCTATATAGCCTTTTGTTTTATCTTTTTTGCCCGTTTCAAAAATTCCAAGATGCTTTCCATCTGAAAATTTCTTATCCATAAACTCTTCTGCAGACTTCAAATCTCCTAACGCTTCATTAGAAACGCACCAATAATACTCTGAGCAAACTCTTAACATCTTTACAATGCAAGGATTTTCATGGCTGTATGCCATATTTGCCAGATAAACTGGTCCTTTGTCCTGGCGACGAATCGCAGACTTGAGATAACTCCTCAAATTTCCTTCGTACTCTCCCAAAACAAGAGCATAGTCTGTATGCATTGCATCTTGATACTTCACGATATAATCATATGCTGCACTGTATGCAGTATTTGATCCACTCCAAATATCCTCATACTTTTTATCATCCAAATTTGGTCTTTTCACATTTCTTTCAAGTACATGACGAAGCGTATCCTGAAGCATTCTATCACCCTTATTCGGATCGCCTTCCCACGCTAACCCCATCGCAGTCATATCATCCTGCAAAGATTCCTCTGTGACTGAATTAGAAAACACTGTATTTTCCATCTTGCCAAACATTCTTGCAGCAAGCAAAGTCATGATTTCCATATACGGGATTCGTACAGAAGCAGAACCAACAGAAAGATATTGATGTGCTGCTGGATATAGAGCCTTTTCTCTGCAAATTGGAAATAAACTATTAATCGCATTGTAATATGATGTAAGAAAAAATGAATTTTCAGAATTTGAAATATGGCAGAACACACTCTCTACCACAGATTTCATAATATCATTGTTACTATACTTATGTCCATGAATATCTGTTGCACTAATCAAGTGACAGTAATCCATCGGAACACTTCCGGTTCCTGTCAAAGTAGCTGTGTACGGCTGTTCAAAGAAATGTGTACTTTCTTTGCCGTGTTCCATGAAATAATCCAACTCTTTTAAAGCAGAGAATCCATTGCTTGACAAATAACTTAGATGTGCATCATTTGAAATTACATCCGGAAGGAATATGTATCCAAATACTTGTGCAGGTGCACATATCAAGTTTCCAAGTTCCCTTAACATATAAGCAACATCTAAATAAATACCACTACCTGTACCACCAGCAATACCAGTAAATAGAAAGATTTCTAAACTTTGAGCTCTTGGACTGTCTGTTTTTAATTTGTATAATATCTGTTCAACTCTACTACGAATATCAGAATAACGATAAAAAAACGCAGCACGTCCAACTGGTCTTTTTCCGCCTGTACCAACTTTTCCACCAACAACATTAATATTACTCTTTGGAGGATACCACATTGCATACGATATTCCATTTTCTCTGTCCATTTCCAGCTTATTTAAAACAGGTACCCAATCACTAACACCAATGTTAAATACTTCTGATCCATTTTCAGCAAATTCTGTATTACCATAAGTAAGTGTTTCTGGATAAAGGTCTGTATCCAATGCAAGAAATGCCATATTTGCTGGATGATCTGCAGTTGGAATACCAGTTTGAGGATCTACTGGAAGTTTCATTCTATTGTAAATCTGGTGCTTCATTCGAATCAGTGCATTTGCACCTGTACCACCAAGACCAACAAACAAAACCATTTGATTTTCATCTGCAGGAACACGTTCCCCAGCAAAATAAATACCACCGCTTTTGCTTAGACTTAACGATTCCTTAATCACATCTTTTTTGAACACTACAATTCCTCCTTTTCAATACTGTGACACCAGCAAATATGATATTTATCAAACAGCACGCATTTTCCCTTATATATCAAGCGTGCTGTTTGAATGTTCTCTTAATCTCTTCCTTTTTTGAACTTCCATCTAATGGTCTGACCATTATCCTCTGAAAGGAATGTAAACTCTTCGCCCATGCTGCTTATGCTCTTATCACATTTCTTTGTAATTGTATTTCCACTACTGTCTGAAAGGGTAATACCACGTTGTGTCGGAATGGTAATGGTTATTCCACTTTTTGTTGATGTAAGAACTACCTTGCCCCAGTAATTCTCTAATCCAAATTTTCTGTTGCATTCTTTAAAGTCGTTAATCGGATCATACGAACCAATTCGACGCGTTTCTTCAAACACTTCTTCCATTGTGCAACGATGCTTCTTTTTCGGCATTGTCAGGATTTGCTGCGGCGGAATATTCATTCCATCCGGCAAAAGGCACATCTCAATCGTTTCACCCTTAAACTTTGAACGAAGAAGCGAACGAAGCAAGAGAATAATCAAAACTACAACAATCAAAATTCCAGCAATAATCAAAATCGGAATCCAACCATTTTTTATTGTTGCATGAATCACAAAAGTTGCTTTTCCTCCTGCATTGTCGGTTAATTCAACGGAAATATCTTCTGTACCAGGCTTCAATGGATTAATTGTCAACAAAATATCTCCATCATCGCCCTGACTGATCTTCACTTCTGACAATGAAAGCTGTTCGTTATCAAAAGTTGCTGCAATTTTCAGATCATCTGCCCATACAGCATAATCCCGTACAGAAACAACAGCATCTTTTTTCAACGGGCTGCTTCTTAATACTACCTGCGGTTCACTTGTCACTTCTACAAGCTGCTTTTGTACGCTCAAAACTTCTTCATCTGAAATCTTTTTAAAGCTCTCATCTTTTGCACCAATCATCGTTGCAAAATGATAGACACCAAGATCAGGGATTGTATAAGATCCAGTAAAATTCCCACTTTCATCAACAGACAGAGGAATATTTTCTAATACTGCCCCCTTATCGTCTGTTACTTCACAAGTGGCTTGAATTGAAGACAAGAAATCAGAATCACTCATTACTGCATTATCTTCACCATTGCACAATTTTGCAGAAATTTCTACTGTTTCTCCTACATCTGCATCATTGTTACTCAATTCTTGCTTTACATAGAAGTAATAAGAATTATAGAGGGTGATTTCTGGTTTTGCATCCGAATTGCCCTCCATGCAAAGCTTCCATGTTCCAACTTCTGGATCTAACATTTTCAAAAGGGTGTAGTTGTCAGATTCAACTAATTTTGTCTTTTTATCATCAAAAGCAACCAGCGTTCCACCTGGTGTATAAAGCCGTGCATTGCTTAAATTTCCATTTTCTGTTACAACAACATTTGCCATATAGATGCTTTGATTATCAATTGGAATTTCAGCTTCCCATTCTCCATTGCTATTTAATTCTGGAGAAATGGAACGTGGAACTGTATTTGTAAAATCAGAAAAGATATCTTGAATAATATTTTTCAAATCATCGGATGCTTTTGCTTCATAATCCTTCGCATTTGTCTTTTCAGAAATTGTTTTCATTTCAGAATTATTGAATTCATTCTTATTATCCAAGAATATAGTATAAACTGGAATGCCATGAATGGAGAGTGAATCTAAGGTCTGATCCAACTCTGCTGCAGATTCTGCATTACTTCTGGAAACGTCATCATAACCATCCAATTCCGTCTTACCATCACTCAAAAGCACAATCAATGGATTTCGGTCACTATCCTGACTGGAAAGCAGAATATTTGCAGCTTCTGTCAATCCCAAGGAAATATCGGTATGTGCATTATCTTTCAATTCGACATTAGAAATGCCTTCTTCAAACTTTGCTAAACCTTTCTGATCAGATTTGGAAACAAGTCCTTGTTCAGCCACAATTTCATGAGAATAAAATACATATCCAACACGGATTGTATCATCTCCCATTTGTTCAAACAGGGCTGCTGCTTCCTCTGCCAACTTATCAGGATCGGAACTTTTCATGGAAGTACTTGCATCAATTACAAACACAATATCCAAGTCCATATTTGCACTTGCAAAATTTTCCTGTTCTGCATATGCAGGAACATTAAAGAAAGAAAATGCTGAAAGAAATGCCACTGCCATTGAAAGTAACTTCTTTTTATATTTTTTCATTTTTATAATCTGCCTTTCTGCGAAAGACACGAACTAAAATGATGAGAAGTGCTTTCGCTTAGTATTTAAAATACCATATAGTGTATTTCAGAATCAGTCAACCATAAGATTATCCAGTAAAACTAGATTCTGAAATACGCTTAACCAATTGATAACCAAATAGAATTCATTTTTACTGCTATTAAAAGCAACTCAATCAACAAAACTTCTGCAACTTATTGCTTTACTGCCCAAATTATTGTTCCCAAGCCAGCCATCATAACAATAAGAACTCCAAGTGCATAACTTGTTTCAGGATTAACACACAACTGATGAGCAAATATCAACATACCTGCTGCCAAAAATAGCCGAAAAGCACCTTTCAACAAGGGCAATAAAACTAATTTGACAAACACAGCACCCACAACGGAACTGGCTGCTTTACAGCTAAGTAAGATCCATCGATATGCTCCAAAAATACCAGCAACCGAAACTAAGGAATAAATTACTGATTGCAAAATTCTAACCAGATCTGGATATGCATTATTCTGGAAAAACGGCAGCCTTCCAAAAGCTTCCAGTGCCGATCCGGCAAGAAGTGCAGCCAAAGCAAATCCAACATTATAAAAAAATTCTGCTTTTATTTTTGTGGAAATTCTATAAGTTTTTGAAACCATTTCATCATCATATATTGGATCAAATAGAACAAATTCAACAAATTTTCTAACAACAAAATGATATATGTATCCGGTAAGCACAAATTTTAAAAGCGATTTTGAAAATTCTAATGTGGTAAACGATAAACTGCCAATATGATTCTCATAAGTACCTGTCTGAACTTGATAAAAATCCCAAATATACTTTCCAAAAGGAAGCACACCTACCGCTTTTTTCGTTAACTCTGCCATAGAATCGATACCAAAATAGCAGCAGGTACAAAGCGTAAGAATTAATAACATACAAAAGCTTGTAATTGCATTTGAAAAATACTTTGACATTACTTCTTTTCCCTACTTCATCTCAAATACACCATCATCAAATATCATGCATTTTTAAGATTGTTGAAGAATTCGGTATCCTATATCGAATCTACACCTTATATCACTTATCAAAACCTGGTGCAGATTGTGCAGATGTTCCGAAACCTGGAGCTGATTGTACAGATGTACCGAAACCCGGTGCTGGTGTTCCAAAGCCTGGAGCTGACGGTGCAGACGTTCCAAAACCTGGTGCAGGTGATGACGTAGACGTACCAAAACCAGGGGCTGACGGTGCTGATGGTGTACCGAAACCCGGAGCCGATGGTGCAGATGCACCAAATCCAGGAGCAGGTGATGGTGTAGACGTACCAAAACCAGGGGCTGACGGTGCTGATGGCGTACCGAAACCCGGAGCCGATGGTGCAGATGCACCAAAT
>ULZO01050089.1_pt1 | contig 20111 bp, 13 predicted proteins | sample 1963181 | NCBI WGS metagenome assembly ULZO01 (sample SAMEA4835891, study PRJEB28245) | human gut metagenome | biome: gut microbiome; material: fecal sample | place: Denmark | collected 2008 | reverse complement strand
ATCTGCACAATTTAATCAAGTTTTATGATAGTTTCGCAAACGCCTAAGATATGTGATAGAAATGAGGAGTAAAATGAGATTTTTTCATATTTCGGATTTACATTTTGGTAAACTTCTGTATGGTTATGACCTTACGGAGGAACACAGAAATTTTATAGAGCAGCTTGGAGATTACTGCGATAAATACAATCCCGATGCGGTTCTTATTGCAGGTGATGTTTATGATAGGTCAGTGCCATCAGCAGATGCAATGACGCTGCTTGATGAACTTTTAAATAAACTTTCCGGAAGAAGGGTTTTTATTATTTCAGGAAATCATGATAATGCAAAAAGGCTGAGTTTTGGAAAAGATTTTCTTAAAAAGCATGATATATATATATCAACGGTTCCTCAGACCGGGGAAAATGAAAAGATAGAAAAAGTTACATTTGCGGATGAATATGGAAATGTAAATATCTATATGCTGCCGTTTTTGAAGCCTGCACTGTTTAAAAATTCAATGCCTGAGGAGGCGGCAGCAGGGGAAGACGCAATAATAAAAAAGCTTGTTGAAAATACAGACATAGATAAAAATGAGAGGAATATTATTCTTGCACATCAGTTTTTTGTGTCAGGTCACAAAGAGCCTGAACTTTGTGAGTCGGAGCAGACTCCGGCTATAGTGGGCGGACTTGATGCTGTCGATGTATCGGCATTTGATGATTTTGAGTATGCAGCACTCGGACATATTCACGGCGGACAGTTTGTGGGCTGTGAGAAAAACAGATACAGTGGAACACCGATTAAATTTTCAGTGAGTGAGAGAAATCATAATAAGAACATTGTAATGGTGGATATGGAAGAAAAAAATAAAGAGATTGAGATAACAAAACTTCCACTGATACAGATAAGAGATGTAAAGAAACTTACGGGATATTTTGATGATATAATAGCTTCGGCTGATGAAGAACTTAAAAATGATTATGTGAGCATTACTTTGAGGGATGAAGAAATAATTCCTGATGTAAAGGAAAAACTGGGTGCGTATTTTGACTACATATTAGAAGTGGTCGTTGATAATTCCGAGACAAGAAAGATAATGCTTGAGGATGTAGGTGAATTAAAAGAAATGTCACCATATGATGCGTTTGATACTTTTTTTGAACAGCTTACGGACAGAAAAATGAATGATGCAGAGAGTGAACTATTCAGGGAAATACTTAGTGAAGTGGGGGAAGAGTAAATGAAACCATTAAAACTTGTTATGTCAGCATTTGGCTCTTACGGAGGAGAGGAGATTATTGACTTTTCAAAAATAAAAGGAGGTCTTTTTCTTGTATCGGGTGATACGGGTTCAGGTAAGACTACTATTTTTGATGGAATAATGTATGCTCTCTACAATAAGATGGGCGGTGGTGACAGAGAAACAAAAATGATGAGAAGTGAGTATGCTAAGGACAAGCAGAAAACATTTGTGGAGTTTACATTTGAATATACACATGGGGAAAATAAAGGTGTCTATGTCGTAAAAAGAACGACCAATTTTAGAAAAAGCGGTGTTACATCTGATGTCGTTCTTACTCTGCCTGATGGAGAAGTCTTTAATGGAAAGAATAAGGAGACAGATGAAAAAATCCAGAGCATAGTTGGACTTGACTATAAGCAGTTTGGAAAGATAGTGATGATTGCACAGGGACAGTTTCGTGAGCTTATCATGGAAAACACAAAGAATAGAAAAGAGATATTTAAAAGTATTTTTTCTATGGATATATATGAGAAGATTGAGAGAGTAATAAACGACAGATTTAAAAAGATATATGCACAGATAAAAGATAACAATCTTTTGCTGGAGGAAAATTTTAATACAGCTTATGTAAGTGAGGAAAACGGGAATACTGATGCGTGGAGAGAAGCCTTTGAAAAGAGAGATACAGAACCAGGGCTTCTGCTTGATGTGCTTGAACAAGAGATAAAAGAACTTGAGATAAAGAAAAATGAAGAAAAAAAAATAATTGATAAAAAAAATGCTGACATTGTAAAGCTTGTAAAGAGAATATCGGATGCAGATAAGATAAACAGTAAGTTTGGACAGAGAAAAGAAGCAGTTTTGCGGTATGAGTCTCTGATGGAGCAAAAAGAAACATATGATAATAAAGCTGTGATATTAAAAAAGGCAAAGGCGGCAGGCGAAGTAAGGCAGGTGCAGTCAGTTTATATTAAAACAAAAAATACAATAGAATTAAGAGAGAAACAGTTAGAGCAGAATAAGTCAAAGTTTGTTTTGTTAGAGCAGAGCCATAAAAAACTTTTATCAGAAAAGGAAAGTTTTGAAAAGAGTTATTTAACTGACAATGAAAAGCTGTTAAAAGAAAAAAACAGGCTTGAAAATGAGATGGAAAAATACAAAGTATATGATGAAAAAAATAAGTTATATATTTTAGAAGAAAAAAAGTTAAAAGAATTAAAAGAAAAATCAGATTTATTAAATGATGAAAAAAAGGCAGCTCTCATAAAAAGTGAAGAAAATAAAAAAATACTTTTGCAGCTTAAAGATATTGAACTGGAATTGCAAAAATATATATCGGCAGATGAGAATGAAAAGAGAAATCTTAAAGAATTTGAAGCATTAAAAAAAGCAATATCTTCATATAAAAAAGAAAACAGCAGACTGGGTAGTGCAGAAAAAGAATATGCGGATAAATATCTGGCATGGAAAGAAGCCAGAAAAACATATGAGAACACAAGTGACAGATATGTGGCGGCTCAGGCGGCAATACTTGCGGCGGGACTAAAAGACGGTATGCCTTGTCCGGTCTGTGGTTCGACTAATCATACACACCCTGCGGCAATGACAAAAGATACGGTCACGAAAGAAGAACTTGACGGAGCAAAGTCAAGAGAAAATGAATGTGAAAAAGAAAAAAATAATTCACAGAAAATATTTGAAGATAATAAGCGAAAAAAAGATGTGGCTTTTGCCGAGGTAAAGAGGTATTATGAGAGCTGTTATTATTTAGGAGATAAAGCTGATGCTTATTTAAAAGATAGTGAGAGTTACAATGCAGGAGATAACGATGATACATCTTTAAAAGATAACGAAAGTTACAATGTCAGTAAAATAGAAATAGACAGTGATAATATTGATATAAAAGATAACGGATATACAGGTTTTGATGAAAATAACACTGACAAATTGGAGGAGAATGTAAAAGCCAAAATAAAAGAAATTAAAAAGTCTTTGACAGAAAACGAGCAGACGATAGAAGATTTATATAGCAAAAAAGAAGAAAAGCTAAAGCGTGAGAAAGCTGAAAAAGAAACAGAAGCAAAGCTTAAGGAAATAGAAGAAAATATAGCTGATAACGCAGAAATGTTGAATAAACAGTCTGTGAGCGTTGGAAGTTTAAGTGCAGAAATGGAGATGTTAAAAAAAGAACTCTCCTATGAAAGTTCGGATACCGCCTTAAAAGAACTTGAAAATGTCAGAAATAAAATAGAAGTTTTGGAGAAAAGAAAAAGGGAGCTTGATGAAAATATTTTAAAATCAGACAGAACAAAAAGTAATCTTAATGGTACGATAAAAGAGAACAAAAATCAGCTCGAAACAGACAGGAAAAATCTTGAAACTGAGTATGACGATTTTATTAAAGTGCTTAAAGAAAAAGAATTTGAAAACGAAGAAGCATACAATGAAAGTCTTGTTCATATAGAAAGTATTGAGATATTCGACAGACAGATACAGGAATACAAAGAAGAAGTGAGCAAAGTCAGTTCGCTTATCAGTGTCCTTGATGATATGCTTGACGGCGAAAAAGAGATTGACACAGATGTTATGTTACAGCAAAAAGCAGAAATGGAAATCGAAGCAGAAAGGCTTGCAAATGAAAATGAGATTACGGTCTCAAAGCTTGGTACGAATAATTCAGTGAGGGATAAAGTTTCAAAACTTATGGAACAGAGAGGAAAACTAAATGAAAAATATAAAATAATATCTTCTCTTAATAATGTGGCGAACAGTAAAAAAATTCATTTCCAGACTTTTGTGCTCAGACAATATTTTAATATGGTAATTTCTTATGCAAACAAAAGACTTGCGGTTATGACATCAAACGGATTTTTATTAAAGTGCAGAGATATTTCGCTTACTACGGCAGGTGAGACAGGACTTGAACTTGATGTTTACAGTCCGGTTACCGGAAAGGTAAGAGATGCCCACTCTTTGTCGGGAGGTGAGACATTTATGGCTTCGCTTGCAATGGCACTCGGAATGTCAGATATTGTGCAGAATAATTCAGGCAAAACGCAGATTGATACAATGTTTATTGATGAGGGATTTGGCTCGCTGAGTGATGATGTGAGGGACAAAGCAGTAAAGATACTTTTAGACCTTGCAGGCAGCAGCAGGCTGGTCGGAGTAATCTCGCATGTATCAGAACTTAAAGAGCAGATACCATCAAAGATAATTGTAAGAAAGGATAACGATGGAAGTCACATTACATGGGTTCAGGATAGATAGAAAAAAGAAGATGGACTGTAAACAGGTGCAGTCCGGTATTATTGATTTTATAAATGATAACATGGACATAAAAGAAATGGAACAGTTTATAAGTCATATTGAGAGCTGTGAGGAGTGCCGTGAAGAATATGATGTATATTATACATTGATAATGGGAATGAAACTTCTTGACAGCGATAATCTCAGGGGCAAAACGCAGATAGATTCACAGGATAGGATAGATGATGCAAAATCTTATATTTTAAGATACCGGTTTGTATTGTTTGAAAAGGTTCTTCTTTTTATATTTGTATGTATAAGTGTTATTCTTATTTACTGATAATGACACTTTGGTATATATTATAAATATGAATTTTTACAGCAAAGATAGGCAGTCATATATGTGTGGACAGTTACCAAAAATCGAAAGGGAAATTTAACAGATGAGTGAAAAAATAGTTTTAATAGATGGGCATAGTATATTAAACAGGGCATTTTATGGAGTGCCTGATCTGACAAATTCAGAAGGGATGCATACAAATGCGGTTTATGGATTTTTAAATATCATGTTTAAGATACTTGATACGGAAAAACCGGAATATCTGACGGTTGCTTTTGATGTGAAAAAGCCTACATTCAGACATGAGATGTTTAAGGAGTACAAAGGCACGAGGAAACCTATGCCTGAGGAGTTAAGACAGCAGGTGCCTGTTATACAGGATGTGCTTGAAGCGATGGGTATCACGATTGTAAAAAGACAGGGATTTGAAGCGGATGATATTCTCGGAACTATCGCAAAGATGGCAGAAGCGGAAGGAAAAGAAGTTACTCTTGTATCAGGAGACAGAGATCTTTTGCAGCTTGCTACAAAAAATATCAAGATAAGTATTCCAAAGACAAAAAAAGGCGGTTCTGAGGTTGAAGAATATCATACAGAGGATGTAATAGAAAAATACGGTGTCACGCCGGTTCAGATAATAGATATGAAAGGTCTTATGGGAGATACGGCTGACAATATACCGGGAGTTGCAGGTGTCGGTGAAAAAACGGCAGTAAAGATACTTAAGGCATTTCCGAGTGTCGAGGAGGCTTATGAGCATATCGAGGAAGTAGAGCCAAAGAGGGCGAGGGAACTTTTGAGAGCAGGAAAGGATATGGCTTTCTTAAGCAAAAAACTTGCGACGATAAAGACAGACTGCGAACTTGATTACAGTATCAAAGATGCAAAACTTGAAAATATATTTACATCTGAGGCATTTGAGTGGATAAAGAAACTAGAACTAAAATCACTTGTAAAAAAATTCGATTCCGAGGCAATGAATAAAGCGGTTGAAAGACCAAAGAATTTTAAATATTTGAAGAAAAAAATAGAGGTAAAGAGATTTGCTGACGAGCTTATAAAGGATGCACCTGAGGTTGTTGGAGTATCATTTTTTGGCGATGAGTGGTCAAATTCAGGTGTTACGAAAAAGAAAAATAAGAAAAAAAGCGGCGGACAGATGGCATTTGTATTTGATGATATATCAGCAGTTTCTCTTGAAGATGAGAGTGACAGCACAAATGAATATTTGTTTTTGGGACTTAGTTTAAGCTACGAAAAAAATGGTGAGTATGAAACCGTAAGCATATTAAAAAATGATGAGACAGACGGAGATTTTCTGATAGAAACTTATAAAAAAATTCAAAAGAAAATACCTCATATCGCATTGATAGACTGGAAGAACGAACTGCATCTTACGGCAGTTGCAGAAAATCTTTCAGAGGATAGGGAAGCACCTTTACAGATGGCGTTTGATGATTCGGATTTAGACAGGCTGTTTAATAAAATATCAGATGTAAGTATAGCTGCATATCTTATAAATCCGCTTAAAGACAGTTACGGTGCTGACGATATAGCAAGGGATTATCTTGATATGACGATACCGTCATATAGTGAGAGATTTGGAAAAAGCAGACTTTCAGAAATCGTATCGGAGATAGATGACGATTATCTTAGGGAGAGTGCGGACGAGGAAAAGGATGTTGTAATAAACAATCTTTTGGAATATACGGGAGAACTTTCGTATGTGGCTGTGGCTGGATATAAAAATCTTGAAAGCACACTCGAAAAAACAGGCATGATAAAACTTTACCGTGAAGTGGAGATGCCGACGGCATATTTCTTATATCAGATGGAGAGAGTCGGAGTCAAGGCAGACATAGCCGTTCTTGAACAGCTTGCAAAAAAACTTGACAGAAAGATAATTGAACTTGAAAGTGATATATATGACCTTGCAGGTGAGGAGTTTAACATAAATTCACCTAAACAGCTTGGTGTGATATTGTTTGAAAAAATGAAACTGCCATTTGCAAAAAAGACAAAGACAGGCTACTCAACATCAGCGGATATTCTTGAAAAACTAAAGAAAGAAGACCCTATTATATCAAAGATACTTGATTACAGGCAGTTTACAAAATTAAAGTCAACATATGCAGAGGGACTTGCTGTATTTATCGAGAATGATAAGAGAATTCACGGCAAATTTAACCAGATGATAACAGCAACGGGAAGAATAAGTTCGACAGAGCCAAATCTCCAGAATATTCCTATCAGAATGGAGATGGGGCGTGAATTCAGGAAAGTATTTAAGGCAAAAGACGGATTTGTATTCCTTGATGCAGATTACTCACAGATAGAATTGAGAGTTTTAGCTGATATGTCGGAGGATGAACATCTTATACAGGCATATAAGAACGGTGATGATATACACAGAAGTACCGCATCAAAAGTATTCCACACACCGTTTGACGAGGTCACCGATCTTCAGCGAAGAAATGCAAAGGCAGTAAACTTCGGAATAGTTTACGGGATAAGTGCATTCGGTCTCTCACAGGATCTTGGCACAACGAGAAAAGAAGCGGACGAGATAATAAAGAAATACTTTGCCACATATCCGGCGATAAAGGCATTTCTTGACGAGAAAGTAGAAGAAGCAAAAGAAACAGGATATTCTTACACAAAATTTGGCAGGCGAAGACCAGTGCCTGAAATAAAATCATCAAACTTTATGCAGCGTTCATTTGGTGAGAGAATTGCAATGAACTCGCCTATACAGGGAACAGCGGCAGACATAATAAAGATAGCGATGATAAAAGTTGCAAGAAAATTAAAAGAAGAAAAACTTAAATCAAGGATAGTTCTTCAGGTGCACGATGAACTGCTGGTAGAGACAAGTGTTGATGAGATTGAAAAGGTGAAAGAGATACTTATTTCAAATATGCAGTCGGCGGCTGAACTTAAAGTTCCTCTTATTGCGGAAGTGGAGCAAGGGGATGATTGGTTTGAGGCACACTAACATTTGCAAAACTGCTGCAGGCTGTGTTGATTGTGCAACTATAACAAATAATACCGCTGGCACGCTTTCGCTATGATGTCACTCGTAGCAGCACATAAAGAGTGAAAAGACCACTCTTAAGTGCTGACGGTGACAAAATGTCAGCTAACATTATTTTGTTATAGTTGCACAATCTAATTACAGTTTATGTAAGTTTTGCAAAGGCTTAGTGTGGTTATTATGATATTGAGAGGATTGAGATGAAAGTTATTGGTTTGACAGGTGGTGTCGGTAGTGGTAAGTCACTTGTGGCACAGTTTTTAAAGGAAGAAACGGGTGCTGAGCTTATATTGACGGACGATATTGGTCATATTGTCACGGATAAGGGTGGCAGTGCCTTTGAAGCCGTAGTGGAGAGATTTGGTAAGGAAATTCTTTCTGACGCGGGGGAGATTGACAGAAAGAAACTTGCGGATATAGTGTTTAATGACAAAAGTGCGATACAGGATTTGAACGGTATCGTGCATCCAAAGGTAAAGGAGTATATTGAGAATTATATTGAACAGAGAAAGGAAAAAGGCGGTAATATAATTCTTGAGAGTGCCATATTGTTCGAGACGGAGTGCGATAAATACTGTGATGAGGTATGGTATGTGTATGTTCCGAGAGAAATAAGGATAGCAAGGCTTAAGGAAAGCAGGGGCTATTCTGACGGAAAGTGCGATGCGGTGATGAGAAGCCAGAAATCTGATGAGTTTTATATAAGCAGGAGTGACAGGGTTATAAAAAATGACGGTTCTGTCGAGGAGCTTAAAAAGCAGTTGAAACGGATTTATTTTATTTGAATTTTTAAAGATTAGAAGTCTGTTGCCTGCATTGACAGTATGTATAATCAGTTTGCAAGATGCATCAAAAGCAGTGGATTTATGCAGCCCTCGGCGAGACTTCCGATAAGTATAAGTAAAATACTGAGCAGAAATAAGGGAAATTGTTTTAATAACAGTTTCCCTTTTTGTTTTGTTTCATCTAAGCAGTTTATTCTGTGAAGCTTCATTATTATAAACAAAAATGCAGGGACAAAGACAAGATATTGTGGCATAATGCAGCAGGTATAGTTTGCTATTCCGGCAAAATCGTAAAGTGAAATATTAAAATAAAGCAGGAGTCCGTTTGAAAAGCCTGTATAAACTGAAAAAACAAGGCAGTAATAACGCCAGAGGTCTGTCATTGAGAAAATAAAAAGCAGCATTACAAATTTAATGTTTCTGCTAAAGGATGAGAGGACTATCTGGTCTGACGGTATGTCCATTGATGGCAGGGCACTTATGGTTTCGCTGTAAATTGTTTTTAACACAGGCAGGATGATTGGATTAAAAAGCTTTCCGACAAGAGTAGCGATAAGCATACCTATAAAAAAGAATATGATAACCGTTTTACATATGCGTGGCATTGTCCTTTTTCGTATATTGGTTGTGGAAGTTTTATTCATTTAGCGATAACCTGCCTTTCAGATTTATTATGTTAATGTTTTGCTGCACTTTTACCGTGTTAAAGGCGAGCGGACCCTCTTAAAAGAGGGGAAATTTTCCTCTTACATCATCTTATGACAGATATTTAAAAATATTCCGTTTCACATTTTGCACACAACTTTTCCACTTGATTTTCACAAATTTACTGTAATATTTTGATTATAAAATATAAAGCGTATTGTGAATATCTTTGGCAAGAATATGCTGGAACAATAAAGAAAAATCAGCGTAAGCAGACAGGAGGAAAAATGATGCACCGAAAAAGAAAGATTGCATTGACGATGGCAGTAGTGCTTTTTATAGCAGGTGTGGGAGTATATGGTGGAAACCGGATTTTAAAAAATAATTCATCTGAACAATCGGAACAGACAAATAATTCAGATAAAAAAAACATTGCTTCGGCAAAGACGCAGAATAGCAATATATTGCAGGCAGAGGGAACGACATCGGGAGGAACGGACTATCAGTTATACAATCTGAATCTTAAGGGTACAAGTAAAACAGGAGCATTGGAAGTGGAAAGTGTTTTGAAAAGCTCAAGTGATGAGGTAAAAAAAGGAGATGCACTTATAAAACTTACAAAAGACAGTGTTTCAGATACAAGAAAAATTCTATATAAAGCGGTAAAAACTTATAAAAAGAAATATGCATCGGCAAAACTTGATTATGAAGAAGCGGTTTATGATGCAAAAAGTGATTATCAGGAGAGTTTGTCAGCGTATTCATCAGCACTTATCGATTATAAAGACAGTTTATTGGAATATACGGGAATGGTAAAAGAAGCGAAAAAGCAGCTTGATAAAAGCAAAAAGATAATAAGTACATATCCTGGGAAGATTAAAAATTCAAAAAAGACTCTTGCCGCAAAACAGAAACAGTTGAGCAGTGTAAATAAAAAAATCAAAAAGGCAAAAAAACAGGCAGAGAGTAAAGCTAAAGTTCTTGCCACAAAGCAAAAATTATATGAACAGGCAAAACAAAAATATGATGAAATGAGTATAGTATCAAGATATATTGGAGATTTCAGTCGTGAAAATAAAAGTGATATTTCACAGTTGACAACAAATGTTGAGCAAAATCTTGCATCGGCAAAAAAGGACATGGAGTCAAAGAACACAGCATATAGCAAGGCTTTGAAAGCGTCAACATCAGCGGAAAAGACATACGAGCAATACAATACGAAAAAAACTCAGTTGTCAAATAGTATAAGTACACTTAAAAATAATATTTCGTTATATGGAACTGATTACAAAAATGCAAAACTTAACCTGAACAATTACAGTTCAACATACAATCAGGCTTTATCAGAGGAGACAACAGGAAAAGTAAGTGCCAAAAAGACATATGACGAGAGTGTGAAAGCCTATAAAAATGCAGACACAGTCTATAATGCGGCTATAAAATCGGCAAAAGATACATTACAGAAAGCAAAAGACAATTATACAAATGCGAAAGCAAGAGTAGCAGCATTTAACAAACTTATATCAGGAAATAATGTTGTGGCACAGATGTCGGGAACTTTATCTGAAATGTCATATGAAAGCGGAGATATGTTAAACAGTATGACAGCAATAGCAGGTTACAGTAATGAAAATACACTCAGTATTGATGTGACTGTTGACCAGACGGATATAGGAAAAATTTCAGTAGGCGATGAGGCTTCGGTAAGTGTTCAGAATATGCCGCAGACAGTAACGGGAAAAGTTGCAGCTATTGAAACATCTTCATCATCGGAGAGTGTATCAAAAGTAACATATACGGTAACTGTTTCCATTGATAATTCGCAGAAAATGTTATCAAGCGGTGCTGCAACGCAGGTTATCTTTAATCAGAATAATGAAGAAAATGAACAGAAAGGAAAATAAAAATGGCAGATAAAGAAAAAAAACAGGCAGCGGTAAAATCTAAGTTGCATAAGAAAAAGATAAAGAAAGCTATAATTTCCATAATCCTTATTGGGTGCATAACTGTTATTGTGGTTTTTAATGTGAATAATAAAAAAGACGATACAAAGACAGAGACAGTAACTAAAGAGAACACAGCGAAAAAAGGAAACCTCACAGTGGGGATAACTGAGAGTGGAACAATGGAGATTGGTTCTATCACACAGTCATATGAGCTTGACACATCTTCGGTGGGAACAAGCAGCTCATCATCTTCATCAGGAACAAGCAGTTCAGATTCTTCATCTTCGGACAGTTCAAATAAAAGTGATGCACAGGGGATGCAGAACATGGGTGGTGCAATGGGAATGGCAGGCGGACAGTCGGGGTCAGACAGCAGTTCTTCCACAACAAAGACAACATCTTCATTATCAGGAAATGAGAGCGTATCGGACTCAGACCTTGTTATAAAAAAAGTGTGTATCACATCGGGTCAGAATGTAAAAAAAGGTGACACAATTTTAAAACTCACGACAAAGAGTGTTTTAAATGTGAGAAAACTTTATAAGGCGGCGGTAAGTTCGGCAAAACTTTCATTAAAAGAAGCAAAAGTAGACAGAGACTCTGATAAACTTACGGCGGAGTATGAATATAAAGAAAGGATTGCGGCAGGCAAGAGTGCAAAGACAACATATAAAGCTACATTGCAAAGCCTTGACAGTGCGGTTGTGACAGCACAAAATAACTATAATACGGCAGTTTCAGGTATTAAGACACTTCCTTCAAAGATTAAAAATCTAAAGAAAAAGATTAAAAAAGCAGGCGGGAGTACAACCGTATATAAAAGTACATCGACAAATCAGAATACAGGCAGTAATGCCGGAAATAATACAGGAAACATGAACGGTACAGGTATGGGAGATGATAAAAACGGAGGAACTTCAGGAACAGGTACAACTGCAGGCTCAACGGGCAGTCAGAGCAGTTCAAACACTGTAACGATAATGCAGCAGCAGTTAGCTTCATATCAGCAGCAGTTATCGGAATATAAATCAAACCTCAAAAACCTGAAATCACAGCTTAAATCTGCTAAAAAAGCCAGGAAAACAGGAAAAGTAAGTGCAAAAAAGACATATGATGCGGCAATGCTTCAATATTCAAATGCAAAGACTCTTTATAATGTTGCGATGGATGGAATTGACGATGATGTAAAAGACGCACAGGAGACATTAAAGGATGCACAGAAAGCATTAAAAACTTTTGAAAAGTATGCAGGAACAGGGGTGATAAAAGCTGAATGTTTAGGCACGGTAACATCTGTCGGATATGAGGACGGAGAGACATTAAGCACTGATACCGACATAGCTACATATATGAATTCGGATGCGGTCACAACTTCAGTGTCTGTCGCACAGGACGATATTTCGGAGATAGAAGTCGGAGATACAGTAAATATAAGTCTTTCTGCATATGAAGGTAAGACATTCCATGGAAAAGTCACATCAATATCAACCACTTCATCGGGAACAAGTACGGTGAGTTATCCGGTCGTAGTCACAATGACAGGTGATGTTTCAAGTATTTATGCAGGAATGAGTGCTGATGTTACATTTGTTACAAAAGAGGTAAAGGATGTTCTTTATATTTCAAATAAGGCTGTTGAGACAGAGGGAACAAAGTCATATGTAACAAAGAAAAACAGTGATGCAAGTACGACAAAGACACAGGTAAAAACAGGATTTTCAGACGGACATAATGTTCAGATCGAAAGCGGATTAAGCGAAGGTGATACAGTTCTTATAGAAAGCCGGGTGAGCGAATGAAACTAAGCGAGATATTAAGACTTGTCTGGACAAATCTTATTCAGAATAAATTTAAGGTGGTGCTTACTTCTATAGGTATAGTAGTGGGCACGGCAACGATAGTCATGGTTATAGCAATAGGCAGGGGCGGTCAGATGGATGTGGCGGACCAGTTCAAAAATTTGAACGCGGGTGCTATAGATATTTCATATGAGCAGTCGTCAGACAGTTCATCGTCAAATTCTAAGAGTTCATCAAAATCAGGCTCGTCAGGGAAATCATCAAATGGAAACTCTGAGTCCGGAAATAGGGGACAGGGTGGTTTTGGCGGCGGTCAGGGAATGCCGCAGATGCCCGGCGGCTTTGGTGGATTTATGCTGGGCGGTAAAAACAGTGAAAGCTCAAAGATAAATCAGGAAAAGATTACTTTGTCTGAAGACGATATGGACGATTTAAAAACATTTCTTCCGGGAATTTCAGACATAACGATATCTTATACTACAAAATCCGATGTAGATGGAGGAGAGCTCGATGACGCTGAAAGCTATACGATAGCAGGAGTGAAAAATAATTATGCAGGCATGAGTAATCTGACGATGGCAGCAGGGAGTTTTATCGAGTCATCAGACGAGACAAACAAAGAGAAAGTGTGCGTACTCGGTTATTCTGTTGCAAAAGAGATATTTGGAAGTGTAAAAGACGCATATGACAGCACTATTTACATAGACGACAGAGCATATGTAGTAAACGGTGTAATATCGGAGGTAGGAACTGTTTCTTCAGGAATAAGCCCTGATGATTCCATATTTATACCATACAGTACCGGAGTAAAATATATCGTTGGAACAGATGCAGACCCGACGATAACAGTAATCGCATCGGATGTTGATAAAGTGGATACGGTAATGGAAAATATACAGTCAGTTCTCGCAGAAAATTATCCAAATGCAGAATTTACGATAACCGATGCCGGAAGTAAGATGGAAGCTGCATCAGAGTCAAACAATACACTGACAACACTCCTCATTGCAATGGCGGCGATAGTATTTATCGTAGGCGGTATAGGTATCATGAATGTATTGTTCGTATCGGTAAAAGAAAGAACAAAAGAAATCGGTATATTAAAAGCCATCGGTTGTACAAAAAAAGACATACTTATAGAATTTTTGCTTGAAGCGTGCTTTATAAGCATACTTGGAGGAATACTCGGTGTTTTACTAAGTTTTGGCATAACGCCTGTTGTAGAGCATTTTGATGTAAGAGTAGAACTCTCTGTATTCGGAGCAGCACTTGCCGTATTATTTGCGGTATTTACGGGAACTGTATTTGGATTTTATCCCGCATTGAAGGCTTCAAAACTTGTACCTGTTGAGGCATTAAATGAGGAGTAAGAGTTTAAGGAGGGTGAAAAATGTATCTTAATGTAAAAAGGTGTAGAAAAGTTCTTGCGGTGTTTCTTGGTATGTGCCTTGTGTTGTCGGGATGTTCTAAGAAAACGGAGGAGACAACCAATGATATAAGCTCAGTTAAACTGAAATCAAATCAGGAGATTGTTGCCTGCAAAATAACGGCGATATACGGCAATGAGATAGAATACACCGTTGTGAAAGAGCAGAGTGCATCTGACTCAAATTCAAAGAAAGGCAGGATGCCGTCCGCAAGCGGAGCACCAGATATGAACGGAGGTAGTTCACAGGGCGGAGGAGCACCCGATATGAATGGTGGAGAGATGCCGCAGGGCGGAGGAGCACCCGATACGAATGGAGGAAATTCGCAGAGTGGAGAAGCAGCCGATATGAACGGAGAAAGTTCGCAGTTCGAAGATCGCCGGAATAGTTCATCAGATAAAAACAGCAGTCAGAGTTCTTCTGACAGTTCAGATAAAAAATCTGACAGCAGTAAATCTTCGGATAAAAGCAGCAAGAAGATTTATACGCTCACGGATGAAACAGGCAGTACGACGATACCTGTCGGAACAGATGTGATAACATCACTTGGAAAAACAACAACATTTTCAAGACTTTCAAATGGGGACATTATTAAAATGATAATGGAGAAAGATTCAAGTGGGGAAAAGGTTGTTGTAGGTGTGTGGATTGTTTCGTGATAATTAGGAAGGAAGATTTTTATGATAAAGTTCAGGAAGAAAAAGGCGGATAAAAATATTGATAAAAAGAGCGATGTTAAGCAGCATAATGAGCATAAGATAGAGATTGTTAATGTTAATAAAATTTATGATATGGGGAGAGAGTCTCTCCATGTTCTGAAAGATATTAATTTTACCGTGGATGAGGGTGAGTTTGTTGCAATTCTTGGTCCGTCGGGTTCCGGCAAGTCTACACTGATGAATGTTATTGGCTGCATGGACCTTTTTGACGAGGGTGAGTATTATCTTGACGGACTTGCGATACATTCTATGAAAGAGAAGAAACTTACAAGTATCAGAAATGAAAAGATAGGTTTTATTTTTCAGAACTATCATCTGATACCTACATATACGGTTATTCAGAATGTCATAATGCCGCTCCTTATGAGAGGATATGAGCATGAAGAGGCACAGGAGATGTGCATGGATACGATAGAAATGCTCGGTCTTAAGGAAAGGATAAATCATAAACCAAATGAACTTTCGGGTGGTCAGAAGCAAAGAGTGGCAATCGCAAGAGCATTAGTCGGAGAGCCTGCGATTCTTCTTGCAGATGAGCCGACGGGTGCGTTAGACAGTAAAAGCGGTAAGGAAGTTCTTAAATTATTTAGAAAACTTAATGATATGGGAAACACGATAGTTATGATAACACATGACCTTGAGGTCGCAAAGGCGGCAAAGAGGGTAGTTAAGATAGTAGATGGTGAGATATTTGCTGTCGAAAATTGAATGATTCCTGTCCGCACTGTAGTGTGTGGACAGGAATGTAAGTTAAAAACACATCAGATGTATTGATTAGCACACGAGGATACGGTGTTATTGAAAAAAATAAGCATTATACTAATGTTATATAATAAAAAACAGAAAAAGCAATAAAGTCATGATATTCTATGGTAGTGAGTTAAAATTGCGATTGACATTGTCTTATAACAAAAATATACTAAAGGTATGCAAAGGTTATATGAAATGAGGTGAGTGTTAGATGGGCATATATTTTAATCCGGGCAATGAGAGTTTTGCCTGCGATAAAAACAGTAGGATATATATAGATAAAACGGGGCTTCTGGAATATTTAAACGGTATGTTGGGGACAAACAGTAAATGTCTTGCGGTAAGCCATGCAAGACGTTTTGGTAAGTCCCATGCGGCAGGGATGATTGATGCCTACTATAGTCTTGGCTGTGACTCGACAGAGATTTTTGAGGGGACAAAGATTTCTGAAAGTGCTGATTATAAGAAATATATGAACAAATATAATGTGATACATTTAGATATTTCTTCGTTTTTTGATTTTTATAAAGAAAATATTGTGGAAAAAGTAACAGAGTATATTTATAAAGATTTTAAAGAGTCTTTTAATGATGAACTGAATTATCATGATAGTTTGAACTATAATTTAATGGTAATATATCAGAAGACAAATACTCCCTTTGTGATAATTATTGATGAGTGGGATTGTGTTATCAGAAACAGTGACAACAAAGAGCTGGTACATAAGTATCTGCAATTTCTCCACTCACTGTTTAAATCGGAGGAGTCAAAAGTGTTTCTTGCATTGGCATATATTACGGGAATTTTACCGATTAAGAAAATCAAGGATGAGTCTGCTTTAAACAATTTTCGTGAATATACCATGTTAAAATCGAAACCTATTGGTAAATATTACGGCTTTACTGAGGAAGAAGTGAAGGGATTATGCAAAGAGTATGATATGGATTTTGATGCAGTAAAGGCGTGGTATAATGGATATTTGATAGATGGTGTTCATATGTATAATCCAAATTCTGTTGTGCAGTCTATGATGGATAAGGATTATGATTCATACTGGAGAAATACATCTTCCTTTGCATCGATTAATACATTTATAACGATGAATTATGCAGGGCTTAAGGATGATATTATGAAGATGCTCGCAGGAGGAAAAGTCAGGGTAAATCCAAATACATTTCAAAATGATTTTTCAACTATTGCATCAAAGGATGATGCTTTAACGGCATTGATACATTTGGGTTATCTCGGATATGATGCTGATAGAAAGAGTGCATATGTGCCAAACTATGAGGTGGCAACGGCATTTGAACTTGCATTGCAAACAGGTGGGTGGAACGAGATTGCAACGGCGATTTCAACTTGTGATGAATTATTATTTGAAACAATAGATGGTAATGCAGAAAGAGTTGCCGAACTTATAGAACTTGCTCATGACACTTACACATCTGTTTTAAAGTACAATGATGAAAATTCACTTAGCTGTGTTCTTACAATGGCATACTTTACTGCACCGGGATATTACAATATAATCCGTGAGATGCCTGCCGGAAAGGGATTTGCTGATTTTGTGTTTATTCCGAGGTCTAATGCAGGATTTAGACCGGCAATGGTAGTTGAATTAAAATATAATAAGTCTGCGGACACGGCAATTAAGCAGATAAAAGAAAACAGGTATCATGGTGCATTGTCAGGTTATGGTGACAAGATACTTCTTGTCGGGATAAGCTATGATGCGGGGGGAAAAGATAAAAAACATCACACCTGTGTTATAGAGGAGATAAGCTCTGTCGAAAATTGAATGATGGTTTAAATTGACTTTACGCGGATGTAGATTTACTCTGATTATATTGATATTTATTATTAACGAAAGGAATAATATCTACACTATGAAAAAAAATATAATTGTCGTTGTTTTTTACATTTGTCTTGTCATAATAATAATTACATCATTCCGCAAAAATAAAAATGAAAATGATAGTGAAAAGATTACATATTCTCAGATAGAACAGGCTGATGTAAAGGTCAAAAACAATTCTGAGAGAACCAGAAAGGTACTTCACATAAAAGGTGATGTGTCAAAAAATCTGTCACCTTTTATTTATTCTACAAAGGCTGACAGATATATTCTTGATAAGTGTTATATAAATATATATAACGAATTAAAGAAGATAAAAGCAAAGTCAGGTTCGGATTTTTTTGAGAGTATTGAAAGTGACAGCCGTTATAATAAAAAAGATAAAAAGAAGAAAGGAAAAAAGCTGACAACATATACGGTAAGACTGAAAGAGGGGCTAAAAGCATCGGCTGGTACAATGATAACTGCTGATGACCTGATGTTTAATTATTATCTTAGAACTGACAGCTCATATGAGTCTTCTGATAATGTTTACAAATGCAATATTGCGGGGCTTTTAAGTTATCAGACAGGATATAGTGGCGGTGATAAGGCAAAGAAGATACTTAATTCAAAATTAAAGAAGCCGTCAGCTAAAATAAAAAAAGAAATAAAAAACAAAATAATATATCCCGAAATAAAAGATGCGTTTGAATGGACAAGTTCTCTTTATCGGGATGAAACATATTCTTACATAACAGACAAATATCCGAGGACACGGGATTTGTTTGTTTATTTTTTTTCACTGGAACCGAAATATAAGGCTAAAAAGAAAGATGCAAAAAAAGTTATAAATCAGGTTGCGGGTCAATACGGCTGGGATTATAAAAAACTGAGTAAGGTGACCGGAAAAAATTATAATGCCAAGGTGAAAAAAATCGTACTTAATGAAGCCGGTAAAAAATCAATAGCAGAAAAACAGCGTATAAATGGAATTACAAAAATCGACAGCTATACGGTACAGATACAGGTTTATGAGAAAACTTCACAGAAAGATTTATTTGACTTTTATATAGTACCACTTGCAAAATGGGGGGATGTGCAGTATTTTGATTCAAACTACAAGTGGGGGATAAAAAAGACAAAGGCAGATGAGATAATAAAAAAGAAAGGGGTGACAGGCGACGAGACAGGTGGATATGTGATTGAGAAAAAAGAGCCTTATGAACTTGTGGAGAGATAAGTTAAAGAGTGACCGTTTCTGTTCGTCTGTACACTTGCAATAATAAGTTGATTGCGACAGGGGTGAAAGTTAGCGTAAAATTTTATTCGGATAAACAAAAAAAGAGAAGGACACGATTTTGTGTTAAAAATGCGATTGACATTGTTTCGGATTAAAAATATACTAGGGGTAAGTAAAGTCGGAAGTATTAAGTGTTGTTATCTGTAAGATAATGAAAAATACACAGCAATGTGTCAATCTGTAGGTGAGTTTGGGACAGGATTTTGCGGATACCAATGTTATATAGATGAAATGAGGTGAATTAAGATGGGTGTATATTTTAATCCGAGTAATGCGAGTTTCCGGCAGGCAAAAAACAGCAGGATTTATGTAGATAAAACAAAATTGATAGAGTATCTTAATGATAGACTGTCAACGGAGGATAAATGTCTTGCGGTAAGCCATGCAAGACGATTTGGAAAGTCCCATGCGGCTGGGATGATAGACGCATATTATAGTCTTGGGTGTGATTCGACTGAGCTTTTTGACGGGACAAAGATTTCTGAAAGTGCAGATTATAAAAAATATATGAACAAGTATAATGTTATTCATCTGGATATAGCATCAGTCTGGGATTTTCACAAAGAAGATTTAGTAGAATCAATTAAGGAGAGGGTATGTAAAGATTTTAAGAAAAAATATAATGATACATTAGATTACAGCCAAGATTTATATTTGCTGATACAGGAGATTTATGAGATAACAGAAATTCAGTTTGTGATAATAATTGATGAGTGGGATTGCGTTATCAGAAACAGCGATGACAAAGAGTTGGTACACGAGTATTTACAGTTTTTACACTCGCTGTTTAAATCGGAGGAGTCAAAATCTTTTCTTGCACTGGCATATATTACGGGGATTTTGCCGATAAAGAAGATTAAAGATGAGTCGGCTTTAAATAATTTCAGTGAATATACGATGTTAAAATCAAGTCCGATTACAAAATACTATGGGTTTACGGAAGACGAGGTTAAAGAATTATGCAAGCGGTTTGATATGGATTTTGAGAGTACAAAAGCATGGTACAACGGATATTTGATCGACGGTATTCATATGTATAATCCAAACTCTGTTTC
>ULZO01032829.1_pt1 | contig 20375 bp, 15 predicted proteins | sample 1963181 | NCBI WGS metagenome assembly ULZO01 (sample SAMEA4835891, study PRJEB28245) | human gut metagenome | biome: gut microbiome; material: fecal sample | place: Denmark | collected 2008 | reverse complement strand
CCGCCATTATTATGGCTCGCTTTACTTTATTAGTCATTTTCATCCTCACTTTTTATTTTGTTTTATAATTTTTAAGTTCATCCTGAACAATTTTATAGTATTCCTTTGCATAACGATACTGTCTTAGTGAATATTCTCCAAATTCAACCCCTAAAGTTCTCTTATATTCACACCAATTACTCCACAGCAGACCACCTATTGCAACATAGCAGTATATTTTTAACCTTGTATTTTTATCACAATTGCCATCAAAATATATATCTATAAGATTATCTATCTGCTCTCTGTCATAAAATGAATATATACTAAACATTGCCAGGTCTACATGAGGATCCTGCATAGCTGCATACTCCCAGTCAATCAGTCTTACTTCATCGCCCTCGGCCGTGAAAAGAAAATTATCAGGAACTGCATCTATATGTGTTAATACTTTTTCACCTGCATTTTGCTCTATAAAACCTTTGAGTTTAAATACATTTTCTTTTGTCTTTTCATAGTCCCTGAACATAGATTTTTCACCATTCCAAAGTGACTCATAAAATTCAATCTGTCCAAATAAATCAAATTCGTGTGAAACTTTTAATTTCATATCATGAAATTCTTTTAACTTTTTCATGCATACAATCAAATCCTTTCTATTTAACGGATCACAAACTCTTGCACAATATATAAATCTTGTAATTTTATATCCATTTTTCGGGTTTATATAAATAATATCATCACATATATTTTTTCCTGAAATCTTTTTGTACACCTCCGATTCCTGTTCCCTGTCTATAAGCCTGTCTGTTCCTTCACCCGGAATCCTCATTATATATTTTTTCCCCGATACATTAAACAAGAAAGATCTGTTTGTCATCCCCTTTTTTAAAACCGTTATTTCAGTTATATCATCTGTTTTAACTTTCATTACAGATGATATAGTAATAATTGCATCACTTTTAAGCTGGTCTGAATGGCTGTCCAACTCTCTTAACTGTTCATATGTATTTATTTCCACAATATCTGATGAATGAACAACCTTAGCCTTTACTATCATACTTTTATCCTTATACAATGCTTTTTCCCAAAACTCACCATCATTGTGTTTATCCATACATAGCTTTTTAATCTTCTCTCGAACAATATCAGCATCATCTCTTACAAGATAGCATATCCCAAGCATTGCATTTCCACCCATCCCAGTTGATACAGCAACCAACTCCATTTTTCTATTAACACGCACATCACTATCATCATCAACCATATCACTCACCATATACCATGAATACAATTCATTATTACTATATGGATTTATATCACACCAAATATCACATGGAATTATATATGTATTAGAAATTTTATCTAAGACAAGTTTTAAAGAATGAATATTATTCTTTGAAGCATATTCACTATTTACTACCAGTTCTACGCCATATTCATCAATAAGATATTCATATTGTTCTTTCATAAAACCTACAACAACATAAATTTCTCTGATACCTGCCTCATGAAGCTGTTTTATCGTCCTCTCTATAAGTGGTTCCCCGTTTACTTCAAGAAGTCCTTTAGGTACTTCCATATTTATAGGAACCATACGCATTCCAAAACCAGCTGCCAAAATAACAGCATTTTTAGGTTTTGCCTCCCAAAAAGCTGCTTTTGCCTTATCTGTCAATTTAAACTCACTATCAATATATCCATTATTTATGAGGTCTTTTAAAGAACGATTTACTACACCCAGTGAATGTCCTGAATTTTCCGCCAAATCTCTTTGATTTTTATATTTTTCTGAATGTAATACGTTCAAAATATCCATATCCTGTTTGTTCATGTACTCACCTCTTATTCATTTTCGTGAACAAGTATAGCACAAAAATAAAACTTCCGCAAGCTATTTTGCAGAAGTTTTATTTTTTCATATTACAAATTCCCGAATTGTTTAATTTCAACATTCTCTTTATTATCAATTTTATTCTTATGTTTTTGAAATAAATACACCATTACAAAAGAAATTGTCTCCCAAAAACGATTTATACTAGTATTTTTAAGTTCACAATCATTCTTTAATTCATTATAATCAATATCTATAGGTACTCCAACCCAGCTTTTTCCTGATTTATAAATTCTGGCTCTTTCCAATAATAAACACTTTGCAGCCTTTTCATAAAAAAATCTCTTAAATTTAGTTTCTTTCTTTGCAAAATATAGCCACATATAATAATTTTCCACTAATTCCGGATACCAGTGTTTGGTATTTAAACTGTCATTATGTGCCCATGAATTCAAATATAAATCATCCTCAATTAGGTAGGTATTATAATAGTAAGCAAATCTTAACATCAAAGGATAGTCATCTAATCCGATACCATCTCCCTGACTTCTAAAGCCACCTATTTCAATTAATTTTTCCCTTTTATAAAATGAGCCCTTTACAGAAGTTTTCATCTCATATAAATACTCCGTATATTTGACCTTTCTCAGTTCTTTAATACCTCCCTCTCCATGTTTTTCTTTTTCTATATCTACATCCCCATTTAAAAAATCTAATTTCTTATAATTACAAGCCAGTTGATCAATCTCAGGATGATTCTTAATAATATTATACATATTCTGCAAATAATTATCTTTCAGAAAATCATCACTATGTAAAAATGAAACCCATTGAGATCTTGCCAGTGAAATTGCTCTGTTCCAATTTCCAAACACACCCATATTTTGCATATTTTTATAATAAATTATGCGTGAATCATTTAATTTTCTTACGTATTTTTCGGTTGTTGTCTGTCCCATTTCCTTAGCATAATCATCTATGACTATAATTTGGTATTTATAGTCACACTTCTGCATCAAAGCACTATCTAAAGCTCTTCTTATAAATTCCTCCGGATGATCATACACAGGTAATATTATGGTCAAGAAAACATCTTCATCATAATGACTGCCAAATATCAACTTTGTCTCAATATTTTCCAAATCATCATAATGATTATAATTTTTCAAAAAATCACGCTCTCTTACTTCTTTTAAGTCTCTATCCAATATCATTTTCTCTCGCCTTTCTTAAACTCTACTTTAAACCTTTAAGCATTGCTATCAAATCTTTATATCTTATTTTCAATAATATTAAAGTGACAATCACAAAAATCAAATACCTAACAACAATTAAATCTTTAAGTAATACACATACAACAGCATATAATATAATAACTGCCGTCCATAAAAACAATCTTTTTATATCATATATCCTATTTATTCCCATTTTTATTGTAAAGAAATAATTTGACATAAGAAGTACAAAATAACTTGCTAATGTTGTAAACCCGGCTGCCAGATAACCATACTTCGGAATAAAAATATAATTAGTTATCAGATTTACAATCGCTGCGGCAATCGATGAAATAGCAATTGATTTTGCCTTTTTATTAAAAAACTGAAAATCATAAACAAAAATATAAATAAATTGAAAAAACATTGCAATAACTAATATAGGCACTATATAGATGCAAGGTAAATATACATCTGTCAGAAAAAGTTTTATCAATTCACTTGAAATAGTCAACAATCCCATTGAAATATATGTACCGACCAAAACTATCAACTTAGAATTTTCAAAAATTGATAAATAATCTCTTTCCTCCATTCTCCTGTAAACCCAGGGAGACCATGAGGCCATTATCTGTGACATAACTGTAAGTGCAAGAAAACCTACGGTATGTCCCATACTATAAATTCCTGATTCCTTACTTCCACAAAAAAATGAAATCATTACTAAATCACACTGCGTAAGCACCATTTGTGACAATAAATGAGGTATAATCGGAATTGTAAACGATAATGTAGATTTAATATAATTTAGCTTAAATCTCGGTTTCTTGCCAACCCACATCCATACCATCAAACACAAAGCTACCAATAAATATACAAAATCTAAGCCAATAACACGACCAATATACTTATTTTTACTAAAAACATATGATAACCCCACAGACAAAAATTGAGAAGCGGGTCCAACACTCAACACTATTAATGCAACAATATAATATTTATTTTGAAAAATGCAATAATAATCAGCTATACTATATAATGCAAATCCAAGACAACTTATAAATAACCAATAAAATAAAAAATCATCTAACGATAACAATTTCATCAATTGTGTTTTAAATATTAAACATATTGCAAAACTCAATGCCACTGCAAAAAAGCAAAAAATTATCATACTAAAAATGTAATTTTTTTTCTCTTTCTTATATTCTATCATTGCTTTATGAACATATGCATATACTGCACATGTAATTATTATTACAACTGTATTTCTCGTCGACATAAATGTATTAGCAATCCCCATCTGTTCAACTGATAAAATACGCGTAATTATCGGTATCATAATCATACCGACTACGAGCGAAACACAGTTTGCAATTGTATTTAATATTGCTGTCTTTGCTGTTTGCACATTGTCATTCTGATTGCTCATCTCTACCCCCATTACCATCAAAAGCTCTGTTTCATATCCGCATCGTTTTTATATGGAAAATCATATATATATTCTTTCAATTCTTCTTCTATTACTTCTGCTTCACTTTTATAAGCTTCTTTATTAAATAATTGAGTATTATTAATACTCTTATCAGGATTAAAATTGTGTTTTTTTTCTATGTGTTTTGCTTTGTCTACACCCAGAATGTCCATAATTCTTTCGACTGTTTCATCATATTTATAAATTAAATCCTCAAACTGAACTACATGAATATGTGTATTATTACATTTTTTCTCAACCGAGTGCAGCCTTTTATAATATCCACAAAATTCTCCTACATCTGTTGGAAATGGCACCGGATCTCCATCTCTAGTCCATATATATTTATTAAGTATAAATACATCCCTTGGATCTCTATTTACTACAAAACATTCCATTCTTTCATCAAAATAATTCTCTGCTCTATAAATATTATGTGGTAATAACAACTGATCTAGTATTATATTTTTTTCGTTCAATCCTAAATGTTCCAAAATTTTGTCCAAATAAGCCTTTGCTCTTGAATAAAACTCTTCACTGTTTATAAATGATAATCTCATTGTTTTATATTCTAATGGCTTTCTTAAGTTTATTTTTCCACCTGTAAACATTCTCAATGCAGCTCTTAATCCAAGTTTCACAAACATAGAAAAATCTACCTTTTCCTGCATATACCAATATGAGTCTGATTTGTATTGAACCAATGAATCTATAAATTCTTTGGTAAATTTCCAAAATTCTTCACCAACTCTTTTTTTATAATCTGCCACCCACCAATATTTATTACTATACAATTCATACATTCTCTTTTCAAAACTTCTGATTGCCTCATCACTTCTCATTGAATTATTTCCAATCAAAAGTTTGTCCTCTAAATCAAACACCCCATCAGGACAATGTAAAAAAACATACTCAAAAGTTCCATTGTCTGCATCAAAGCCATCAAATTCGCAAATCAAATCTGTAATTGCAGATGAACCAGATCCCATATAACCAGTTGGTATTATTAATTTATTCAAACTATTATCTATACTCACTTATTACTCCTTTCTCCCCTTAGCCCATAATGTTATCGGTTTTTCCACTAAATTAAAAGTAATCACTCCACATATGATTGCAATAGGTACAGCAATAATAAAAACAATTAGTGGTAATGTTTCTTTTCCTAAAAAGAACACAACACATTGCTGAACCGGCCAGCCAAATAAATAAATCCCATACGATATTTCCATTTTTTCACCAAAATGTTCTAATTTTCTCGTAGTACCATATCCTATACAGAACAATATATATGGCAGGAAAACAATAATGGCAAATTGCATAATATCAGCCACCGAACCAACAATTAAAAATATTAAACTTATAATTAAATATTTGTACTCAAATTTCACTTTATTACGATATACATAATAAATCATTCCAACATAAAATAACATTATTGGTCTTAAAGCTTCTCTTATTATTGGCATATCACTTAACGAAACATACATAATATAATAAAATATAATAGCAGGTATGACAGTATATTTAGCAATCTTTTCATCTAATAACTTTAATTTGTAAAAAAAATAACACATTATATAACATGAGAACTCAACAGGTAATGTCCATAATGGCCCATTAACGGATGTATTTATATTATCTATAAATACCCCCGGTAAATCATGAATTAATATCATCAGTGAATTAAGCAAATATCTATATGTAGCATAATCAGAAAAATACCTGGATAATGGCAATACAGTAACCAATGGTCCCATTATAAATGTTGCAACAAATGTTACAAAGATTAATGGAGGAAAAATACGTATGATTCTTGCCTTAAAATATTTTTTTGTTTCTTTTAGTCTTTCCATACTCTTAGCAATTAAAAAACCTCCATAAACAAAGAATATACTAACCGCTAATCCTCCAAAATCTAATTGATTTTTAGTAAGCCTGCAAATTGGATCACCCATTTTATAAGACAATGTTGCTGCATAAGAATGACCAAAAATCACCATTACTGCCGCTATAAATCTAATAAAATTTAAATTATTCTTCCTGCCTTCACTTAATACACCTAAAGTTTCCTCTTTATTTAATATTTTTATCATAATATAATCAATCCTTATATTTTATCTGCCTCCAAATAGTACATTTATAATATAAAACTAATTTTTTTTATAAGCTTTCTTAATAAATAATCTAATTTATACAATCCTTTTTTTATAAATATATATCTCAAACCACAAACAATTTTTTGTTTGCCATTTAATTTTTTTATTATTTCATTCTTTTCTATACTTTGACAAGCTTTTTTAATTACATATTTCAACTTCTTCTCATCTTTACTATTAAATAAATAAAAGTTATCTATAGATACAATTATAGCACCCATAAAATCACATTTAAGTATATTTTTTTCTTTATCAGATACATTATAAAAATTGGAAAGTTCTGTCAACTTTCCAAAAAGATTTTCCTGTATATCCAGAAAATCTCTTCTGTATTTATTATCCAAGCTTTCTTTTCCCCGTTTAATATAATGATACAATGAATAATTGACACTTTCAATTTTTTTTATGCCAGTCTTTAAATACTCTAGATTAAACAATAAATCTTCACCTAAACTCAATTTTTCATCAAATTTGATATTATTTTCTCTTAATCTGCTAACATCATATATCTTATTCCATATTACCGATAAGAATCCCTGATGAAAAACATATACCAAATTATTACTTATTTCATTCCCATTTTCTTTTCTGTAAATTTTAGGAATTGAAGAAATATTTCCGTTCTCTTTATATGTATCTACAAAATACCCACAAAAAGTAACTGCATTTTCATGAATATTGCCAACTAGCATCTCTACATAATTGTTTTCTATATAGTCATCACTATCAATAAAGCACAAATACTTCCCTCTTGCAAGTTCTATTCCAATATTTCTTGTAGATGATACTCCAGTATTTTCTTTATCTATAACTCTTATCCTTTTATCTCTATTAGAAAAAACATTACATATTTGCAAACTATTATCTTCTGAACCATCATTTATCAAAATCAGTTCTATATTCTTATATGTCTGTGCAAGAATACTTTCTATACATCTTTCAATGTATCTCTCTACATTATATACTGGAACAATAATTGATACCAAATATTTTTCTTTTTCCACTTAATAATCCTCACTAAATCAATGCAAGTAAATAATATGCCAACTTGTCTACTCCTATTTTATTTAAAAACATCAATATACTTACAGATATCTTAATTTTTAAAGATTGTTTTTTCATCTTACCAAAATGAAGATATGGATTTTTTTTATAATCCACAAACTTTTTATTCAAATCATCCATAAAATATCTGTATTTCTCCCTCATACTTTTAATGCCACATCCATGACCATGTACAATCAACGCATTTACCATATTTGTAATATAATTATAACATATTTTCCAGTACACATCTTTTTCCATCTTTTCCAACGGATATTTTTCTATAAATCGATTAAATATCTCAGCAATAAAACTTTCAAGTTTCTTATCTGCATTCATCGAACCTGTAATTGATTTTCTATTAAAATAATAAAAATATCCAGCATAATCTTCCATTACATAATACTTTGGATGGTGCATAAACAACTCCATACTAAAAAAAATATCTTCTCCACATCGTATATCTATAAAACCTATATTATTGTCTATCAGAAAACTTTTTTTGTACATTTTAGCACAAGCTATAGTATAACTTAAAACTGACCAGTCACTATATTTTACAAAATGTTCTTTTTTATTTCCGTCAACATCTCTGGTATATCCACCTATTACCATATCATAATCTACCGATTGCATTACAGCCATATATTTTTCAACATAATAAGTATCAATATAATCATCACTATCTATAAACATGATGTATTTTCCGGTAGACTCTTTTAATGCTCTTTCACGGCTTTTTCCTAATCCCATATTTTGTTCATTAATAATCACCCTAATTTGTTGTTGTTTTTCATAATCATTTAAAATTTCCTGACTATTATCAGGACTACAATCATTTACACAGATTATTTCTATATTTTTGTAAGACTGATTCAAAATACTGTCTATGCATCTTTTCAAATATTTTTCAACATTATAAACAGGTACTATCAATGTAACTTTATCCATTATCTTCTCCTTCTTATACATCCCTATTTGAATTATATCTTTCATACATATCTTTTCTGATAATAGCAATCTCCTGTGCCATTTTTTTAACTTTGTCAGTCAGATTACTCAATGCTATAGACAATGTAAATATAACTACTATAGACAGACAAAATCCAAAAAAGAATAACATATTTACCGGTGATGCTATCCCAAATGCTTTTGCAACCACATTCAACAATTTAGGAAATATCGCTAGTACCAATACACATATACATACAAAAAGCCATAATAATGCGTATTTAAAATCTATACTTTTCTTTCTAACATGATTAACAATATATAACATTGCCAAAATAATGACAACTATTATCAAAATCTGTAACTTTACTGACATTTTTATCTCCCTCTATTTTTTCATCCTTGCTATCAATATAGCAAAACTAACTTTAATCATATAATATACACTGTTTTTTAATGAAATTGAAGATACACCTTCTTCTCTTTCATTCATAACTACAGGAATTTCCGTTACCTTATATTTTTCAGATAAAATCGTTACTACGCTTTCCGGTTCAGGATAATCTTTTGGATATTCATCCGTAAATTTTTCCAAGAGCTTTTTATTAACCATCCTCATTCCTGAAGTCGGATCTGTTATTTTCTTTCCAGTCAGCAATTTAATAAGTCCGGTAAAATATTTAATTCCTATTCTTCTTAAACCAGAGGACTGAAAACCTTCTTTTTCAATAAATCTTGAACCGATTACCATATCTGACTCTGTATCGATAAGTGTCGTTACCATATCCTCTAAGTGTGCCGCACTGTGCTGTCCGTCCCCATCAAACTGGACTGCTATATCATAACCATGATAATATGCATATCTGTATCCTGTCTGGACAGCACCACCTATTCCAAGGTTTACCGGAAGATTAAGATAACTAAATCCGTGTCTCCTACACATTTCAAGTGTTTTATCGGTTGAACAGTCATTGATTATCACATAATCAAAGTCCGGTGCATTGTCTTTTATATCTTTTACTGTTTTTTCTAAATTTCCTTCTTCATTAAAAGCCGGAATTATTACAAGTTTTTTCATTATATTTTAACTCCCTAATCTTGTACAACTCTAATTCATCTTTATCTATTCACTATATCTCATTTGATTTTTCAGATTTTGTATAAAAATGATTTATCAGTTTCGCTATCGGTTTCGGCCAGAATTTACAATACATGGTATAATTTTCCTGAACTCTTGCATTATCATGTATTATAGCCGTTGTTGCCGATTCCTCATGTATTCTGTGACACATAAGGGGTTCATTTATATAAATAAATTTTCCTTTTAATCTGGACAATTTTTCCCATGCTTCCCAGTCCTCGCAGCTTCTGAAACCATCAGCAAAAATCGGTCTTTTAACATTTTCAAGATCAAATGTAACAGCAGGACAGCATATTGGATCGCCCATAGACAAAACTCTTCTTCTTATAAACTTGCTTTTCCAAAATGCCTTTATTCTCAATGGCAATAACATTATCCTCTTAATTTTAAGCATTGTCGTATCATGGATTTTTTCACAATTTCTTAATTCACTGTAATCAGAAAATGCAATGATTACATCATCTGATTTTTCCATTGCTCCTAATATTTTTTCTGCATATTCGGGTTCATATATATCATCCTGATGAGCCACAGTGGCATATCTGGTTTTCACTTTACTTAATCCAAAATTCCAATCCTGTGTTATACCACCCTCACCTGTATTAACTACAACTTCAAGACCATGTTTTTCTGCAAGACCATCTATATAACTATTTGGTGTTGATGTTGCAATAAAAATATTTGATCTTACTGTCTGCTTTTTCAAAGACAAGATACATTCTTCTAAAAAAGCACTTTCTTTGTATGCACAAATAACAAATGTATGTTTCATTTTTACTCCTATTTTTAGTTACAATAACTTCAAGCCAAATCACTTATAAATTACTTTGTATATATAACTTCCTGCTTCAGAATATATTTGTTCAAAATCTACATAAGTATTTTCGGATATAAGAGGTTGTTCAGCTACAATATATTTAACTTCTGTTTTTTCAATATCCTTATATGATAAATTTATTTTCATGCAATCTGCTTGCACCAATTCCATACTGGTATCATTATCAGTAAATTCCACATCTATATGTGCGTATCTATTATATACCTCATTATACTGCCCTGATGAATCCAACTTTTTCCAAAGATTCATATTAGGATATGTATTTACAGAATTAATAGTAGGTGCTCCACATGCAACCGAAAAACCCGATAATACAATGCCACCTCCATAAGCTAACCATTTTGATTTTTTATCTTTTTTTACAATACTCTGTATTTTCTTAGCTAATGGTTTGGAATCAATTGCATATGTTCCTTTTGTGATTGGACGCACACAAATTCCAGTTATTAAAGATAATGCTATTAACATTACAAACGAAGATTGTTTTATCTTTTTAGGTATATTTGCAACAATTGAAAATGAAATATATGCTAAACCAACAAAAGCTAATAACATAAAAAGTTTTTCCATATAATCAGGAAGATACTTATTTGACAAATACACCGCACTTCCAGCATACAATACTGATATTATTGCTGCTAACCATTTGTTTAGAGCACCACATTCCTTAATTCTATATATACACCAAATTAACAGAACCACTTGAGTATATCCCAAAATGTCAACTGCTCTATCCCGCGTAGAAAATGTCATAAGGCTATATGTGGCAATCTTTGTCGACAATCCAACCGTAGTATATATCATCAAAAACAATGAATATAAAGATAACACAATCGTAAAAATACTTTTTTTCTTTTCTTTAATTAATGAAATTATTACTAAAATTATCGGCAGTGGGAATAATGATATTAGTGATGACATTTCACTTGGATTTCCAACATCTTTATATGCAAACATCACAGCCGGAATATAATTTAATAGTTTATTTATTGAAAACCCTCCATAATCAATTCTACTTCCTGGGTATTCAGTTGCTGTAATTGATTTCAAATATTCCATTTGATTAAATAAAGCTGTTCCTATCATTATTAGACATATCACTAATGCTCCTAAAATAATGCCCCATTCATTTTTTTTCATTTTTTTAATTTTGCACCATGAATTCTTTATCATCCATATCAATACAATTAAACACAGATAACCCATAGGAACAAGCCATGCCGGATATAACATATTTACATACATAGCTGTAAAATATGCCGTTCCATACCCCATAATCAATTTACCTTTTAAGCTATCTCTGTTAAAAAACAGATAAAAACATACTAATGCCCCCGGACCATACAACAACATAGCCGGGTATTGCCACCATAAAAAAAACGACGACAAAGCCACCATAGATGCACCACAAGCAGATAATAATTTCATTCCATCAGTCAAAATCAAAAAAAACTCAATATTTATCAATACAGTAAGTAATGGTATAATCCACCATGAAAATGCATAAGCATAGCCATAACCAAATATCTGCCTTATAAAAATGCTACATAATGACAATGGATTTAAAGCCGTTTGCAAAGTAAATCTATTTCCATTTACAGTATTTGTCCCCCTTGGAATATAATTATATTTTCCATAAGGGTTTTCAAGAAATCTTGTGGATAAATTAATAGAATCATTTACCAGCCACTCATCACTTCTAATGGCTCTAGCTTTTCCTACAACCGGTTCAATATAATCATTTCCTTCTCCAGTCTGCACATAACTGTCATACATCGTTATAGAATCTCCCGTATATTGATTTACCGTAAGGAATAATAACAAAACAGCTGATATTATCCATCTTTTATCAAAGATAAATGAATACAGCTTTTTTATGTCTATCAAAAAATTTAAAGAAATGAATATACATACCAAAAAATATATCTGTAACCTGTCCCAAAATATGTTTGTATGCACACATTTTCCATATGCTTTTATTATAGTTGCCAACATCCCATGATTAATGTCTTCATTGATTTTTATGCAATTTAAATCAAATGTAGTATCGCTACTCGTTCCTAAATCTAATCGTATATTATTAACATTTTTTCCCAGATAAAAACTAGCTTTCTTTTCTCCTGCATTTATTTTATATGTAAGCATCTGTTCAGGCACTATTCCTCTTTCATCCACAGCATAAAATAGCTCAACATTGATTTCTTTTTCAGTTGCTGTATTGAAATAAACCGACACTTTATCTACATAGTCATTAATACCACTTAAAAGTATTTGAGGATCATTATTTTCTGCTACAAATGTGCTCTTATCTTTAATCTCATAATTTGTTGTCTGTAAATCAGAAACCTGAAACTCCTTTTCCATTTCTTCTGTTTCAGAACCATAATATGCGTTTTTTATTTTTTGTCTCGCTTCACTATTTCCAAGCACAGCAAGAAAAGATGCAACAATTATAGACACTATAATTGCAACAACGATTTTTTTGGTGACCTTTTTTGATAACAAATCTTTAATTTTTAATTTCAAACTATTCATATATTTTTCTCCTGCATTTTACCCAATCTTCTCTATTATCCTACCGGTATCACACATTTTTCCACTTTTCTTTAAATATATCTTATACTCACCATCAGGAATAGCAAATGAATTGATATATACCTTAAAATTACTAAGGTTTATCTTTCCATTCATCCCTGTAAGTTCATCCATATGTTCCCTGTAAACTTTTTCTGTATTATAGCAATAAGCCTTGTCAGAACCAACCAGATATAATGTAGTTTTATCAATATTGTTTCTTATTGAATTTTCTACAATACACCAGCCACCTATAATAATATGCTTGTTGGTGACTATCAAGTCGTTAATTGCTGATTTAACTGTTCTATTTCCTAAATCTGCAAAATATGATAAATCATCTATATCTCCATTGCTGTTATGAGATAAATATAAATTATCAAGCCCGCCTTCTACAGTACAATCTCCTCTCCTCATCGTAAGATTCGGATTATAAAACGGATCTTTTCCCTCCAGTGATGGATGTATATCATATAATCTGCGGCGTTCTTTTAAAAGTCTCTCATATTTTGCCTTGTCAAGCACATCACTTCCACGACTTAATGATTCATGGTGATATAATACTGCATCTGTCCGTACTACATTATAATAGCCTTTCTTTAATAAGTCAAAACAGAATTTTACATCGTTATATGCTACGGCAAAACTCTCATCAAGCCCACCTGCTTCTAAATACTTCTTTCGGGTAACCATAAGACACGCAGCAGTCACTGCACTATAATTGTATTCAATCTTATTTCTGCAAAAATTAAACAAGATACTATCATCATATCGGCATAATGCATGGCTTGGTCCACAATCAAAACTAAATACACCTGTATGTTGTATAAGCGTACTATTTGGATATAATAGTTTTGCACCGACTGCACCTGTATATGGCAGCATCGCATGACCTGCCATACGCTCCATCCATTCTCCGTCTATTATCTCCATATCATCATTTAACAATAATACAAGTTCTCCATCTGAATTTTCTACTCCTATATTACACATTTTTGAGAAGTTGAAATCCATTGGTTTGTAAATATATTTCTGACCCTTATCTTTATTATACTGTTCGTATTTTTTTCTGTTTTCTTCAGAACTTCCATTATCGACAGTTACTATCTCATAATTTTTATATTTTGTTTTTTCAGTCAGTGTTTCTATACACCTTTTATATACATCAAAATTGTCTTTGGACGGTATTATCACACTTATCTTTGGATTTCCAACAGGCTTGTAATTTACTCTGAACTGATATATATTATCAACCCATTCAAGTTCTGCCTCATATCCTCTTCTTCGCAACGCCTCTGTTTTTGCCTTTTTTGTAGCATCCACTATATAATCTTTTGCCTCCGGATTTATTGCAGTGGATTCTTTTCTTTCTCTCCAGTGATAAAGTATCTTTGTAACATGACCTATATTCTTTGTCTTTTCCGTAAATCTTAATGTAAGGTCATAATCCTGTGCTCCCTCGAAGCCTGTTCTAAGCCATTCAAGTTCATCACCTATCCTTTTTCTATATACCCCAAGATGGCATGTGTACATGAGTGACATCATAGTATCAGGTGACCAGTCAGGCTTAAAATGCGGCTGATGTCTATGTTTTCCATCTTCTGACAGCTTATCTTCATCACTATATATAAAGTCAAGGCTTTTATCCTGATTGAGCAGCTTTACAACTTCATATAACGCATTTGGAGCAAGAACATCATCACAGTCCATAAATGCGATATATTCACCTGTTGCCATCTTTATCGCTGTATTCGTACAGCGTGATATATGGCCGTTTTTTTCCCTGTATTTAATTTTTATCTTGGTATTGTCCTCAAATGATTTCAGGCACTTTCTTACTTCGGGCATCGTAGATGCATCGTCAGCAAGGCAAAGTTCCCAATTTGCATATGTCTGATCTAGCACAGACATTATACACTCTTTTAACATCTTAGTTGATACATTATAAACAGGCACTACAACCGAAATCAACGGCTTATATGGAATTTTACTTTCATCAAACTTATATAAATCTGTTTCATTTTTCTTTATCCAGTTCTTATAGTTTTTTTCATCATCTGATGCAATGCCAGCATTTTCCCCTGCTGAACCTATTCCAAATTTTGCTTTAAATTTGTAAAACATTACATACATGCCTTCTTCTTTAACTATCCTGCATGCCGTATTTATCTTCTTTAATATACCCATCTTTTGTTATTCTCCTATTTGCCATTCATGTTTAAGGTAAAACATTCCCTCCGAAAAGTATTCATTTGCAACTGAAAATCCTTCACAGTTATTTTTATAATCAAGATTTACTATTCCACCGCTGTTAAAAATTCCTACATCAACCGTATAATCTCCACTCATAAGCATCAGCTCCGGTACTACATATGTTACTATATGCCTGCCCTGTTCCTGAGGCACAGACACTTTATCCAAATTTGTATTTGGTCCAAATACATATATCTTTCTGTCAAGGCTGTAAAAAGCTACCCCAACCTGCAGATCTTCCATATTTTTATCATAAACATCGTATGTAACTTCAACTTCAAGTTTTTCAAATGTTTTGAACATATTTTTATTTATTGAAACTTTTTGTATTACAGCAAGGTAATCTGAATTCTCAGGTAGTCTAAATTCATCTTCATTATTAACTTTTTCAATTTTTTTCTCCCCATACTTCATAAAATTATCATAAAGATCAACTACCTGACTTGCTTCTCCATCTTCTATAAGTTCACCATTTTTTATCCAGATAGCTCTTGTACAAAATCTTTTTATCTGTTCTATTGCGTGTGTTACAAAAAGGATTGTTGTACCACTTTCCTGAAGCTCCCTCATTTTATCAATACATTTCACCTGAAATCTGGTGTCGCCTACTGATAATGCTTCATCTACTATCAATATGTCAGGTTCAACATTTATCGAAACAGCGAATGCAAGTCTCGCAAACATACCACTTGAATATGATTTTACAGGCTGATTTATAAATTCTCCTATATCCGCAAATTCTATTATATCCGGAACACGTTTCTTCATTTCTTCTTCTGTATATCCCATCATAGTCCCGTTAAGATATATATTTTCTATACCTGTATATTCAGGATTAAATCCTGCACCAAGCTCAAGTAAAGCTGCAATTTTACCATCTGTTTTTATAGTTCCAGTAGTAGGTGTCACAACTCCAGTAACTAATTTTAATAATGTAGATTTACCTGAACCGTTTGTCCCTACTATACCAATCGACTCACCCTTATTTATTTTTAAGTTAATATTTTTTAAAGCATAATGTTCTTTTGAATACTTTTTCTTTCTTATACTAAATGTTTCGCGTATTCTGTCACTCGGTTTATTATATAAGTGGTAGACTTTAGATAAATCTCTGACCTCTATTGTTCCCTTATCCATTTACTGAATTCCTTTCCTAACATCAATTGGATGCAAAATACATTTTATCTGCAACATCTTTCAATATATTTCTACAATACATCTGCAAAATGAGGTCTTAATTTTTGGAATACATGAGTTCCTGCTATATATATGAACAGAACTAACACCCAAAAATAAATCGTCCATATCGGTCTTTCCCAAAACCATTTTTCTGCAAACATAGCATCTCTATATCCCTGAACTATATAAAAGACGGGATTTAACTTAAGCAGATTTACAAGCCACGGAAATCTTCCCTGTACCATCTGTATATTCCACATAATTGGTGTCATCCACATAAGCACCTGCAATACTATTCCTAGTAGATGTCCGAGATCTCTTATAAAAACTATTATTGATGATGTAAAGTATGACATTGCACCACATAATGCAATTATACATATAAGACAATATATAAGCTGCAATGTATGCATAGTAGGCATATACCCATTTACCATAAACAAAACTACCATAAACAGTGAAAAGAATATATTTACAAAAAAAGCAGAAAATATTTTGATAACTGGCAATATTCCTATGTCAAACACTACTTTTTTTACAAGAAAGCTATATTCCAGCATACTGTTTGTTGCACCATTCCACGCATCACTGAAAAAGAACCACGGAACAAGACCTGCCGTAAGCCATAGCACAAACGGATAATCACCATATGGCTGACTTCTAAATCCCACCTGAAATACAAACCAATATAATAATATTGTCATTATCGGCTGTACAAATGCCCAGATAATTCCTAAATAAGAGCCTGCATATTTTGTTTTAAAATCATTTTTTGCAAGTTTAAATATCATTTTCCTGCTTTTATAATTTTCTTTCAATATACCTATTGCCGCTGGTAATCTTTTTGTCTTTTCCATAATATTCCTCATCTATCTCAGTTCAAAATTTTCATATCTTAATGTCAAATGTGGGTTATAATACGAATCCCCTTCTTCCAGTTCTTTTCCCCATTTATTTTTAAACCTTTCAGTTTCACTGCGAAATCTTTTTTCTTTCGCTTCTGTTGTTTCGTATCCTCTGCTTATAGATTCGTAATGATACAGCCTTGAATATGGTGTAAATATGATTCCCAGTCCTTTTTCTCTTAATTTCATACAATAATCTATATCATTAAAGGCAACTTCAAACTTTTCATCAAGTCCGCAAACTTCATTATATATATCCTTTCTTGTCATCATGCATGCTGCCGTAACTGCACTAAGTTCCTGAACATAGTTCATTCTCTCATTATACCCACTTGCTGATGAACTGAAATGTTTGTGGGAATGACCTGCTACCCCACCGATACCAAGTATAACTCCTGCGTGCTGAACCGTATCATCAGGATAATATAACATACATCCTACTGCCCCTATCTCTGACATTTGTGCATACATAAGCATTTCCTCTATCCAATGGGGAGATATTATTTCCACATCATTGTTCAAAAGAACAAGATAATCTCCTTTTGCTTTTCCTGCTCCAAAATTATTGATTGCTGAATAATTAAAACCATTTTTCCACTCACAAATTGTTATATTATCTTTCTCTGACAATTCTTTATAATACTCTTTTATATTTTCTGAAGTGCTTCCGTTTTCCACTATTATAATTTCATAATCCGTATAACTTGTCTTTGTTTCAATTGAATCTATACATCTCTTTAAATCATCCCTATGCTCCTTATTTGGAATGATTATCGATACTTTTTTGTCTTTGTTTATCGGATAAATGATATGTCTCTCGTGTAATCTATCATCATACATAATCTTTGCAGATATATCACACCTGTTAAAGTGCTCCTCTAACACCTTTATTTCTATTAGATCATTTTCTATTTTCTTTTCTTCTGATTTATCGTTGTCCTGTTTATAATACATAGGTTCCTTAATATGTACAAAACCATCATCCAACATTTTTTTAATTTCCCTGTCATTTGATTTTGTTTCTTTTGCACAATGGGCTATATACTCCACAGTTTTCAATAAATAGTTATAATAGCTTGCCCGTGTTTCTCCATCAAACCCTCTCAACTTTACAAAAACATCTGCTCTTGTCATAAAAAAATCATCTATATAGTTTTTGGAATAAAGTGAAATCCTTGAAAAATCACTTTTATAATTATGCTTCCTGGCTTTTCTGACATCATCTTCAAAATACCACTCGTCAAAATAATAGAGAAATTTTCTATTATTTTGACTAATTTCTTTAAGCAAAAAGTATGTCATATATGGATGAAGCAGGTCTCCTGCCTGAATTTCACCATAATAGTCGAATTTATTCTTTTCTACAAAAGCTACAACATCCTTTCCAGCTTCCATAAAATACAGACACATCTCTGACTCTTTGCTAAAAACACTTTTTAACCTCTCTCTGTCTTTAATATCCGTCCCTATGCATACTACTGACAACACCTTGTCAACACTTTGCCTGGATAATGATATAAGACTTGAAAGTATGTTGGCATTTGTTTTTTCCTCACATGAAATACCAATAAGAATATTTGCATTTGAATTTGCAAACTCTTTTTTTTGCCTAATTACTTCTTTTTTATTAACTACCCATGGCTTTCTATAATATTTGTTATATCTTTCTTCCCTAATGACATTGCCCAAATGCGATATTCCATCTTTTTTTACTCCAAAATATATCTTGAGCAGTGAATTGGCAAAATCATTTGAACAAATCATATACTTAATTTTTGATTTTATATCACCCAAAACATTTCCTCCAATAGTCTAATACCTGTCTACACTATATACAAACTATTATTTTACCTAATTTTCTTTTCTTTTTCAATATAATATTAAATTTTTATATTGGTAATTTTCAACAAAAAGTATGTTTCCCCCTTTTACCACATAAAATACTCTCGCCCAAATTTCTCCATTCCTTCATTATAATACCTGTCCTTTTCAGCCATTTCAAACTCAGATACAAACTCTGCATTATCCAATTCTTTTTTCTTCACCTTACTTATAACTGCCGGAAAGTATGGTGTCAGCACACAGCAACCTCCTGTTTTATTTACTTCCATGCACATTTCAAACCAGCTGCTGCGGCAAAAGAAATCTATATCTTTTCGTTCTTTATCCTGTTTTTTTATGCCCCGTGTCTTTTTTTCAAGCCATTTTTTTACAATTTTTGTTTTTATTGCAAGCACGCTGCCATCTAATAGTGACACACTTTGCCGGAAATGAAGTCTGTTCATATATCCCGGTTCTTTTACGGGTACTCCTTTGTAAAGTGGTCTGCATTTTTCTTTCCATTTCTTATTATAACACCAGCCTGCATTAAGGTATCTGCCACGACTGTCTAAAACCGTGTTTGAGGATGCCATATTCTCTTTTGGCACTAGACAGTTCAACAGTTCTTCTATCATTTTTAATTCTTTGGACACTATATAACCTTGCCGTACAAATATCAATACATCATATTTATCACCATTTTCTTCTATATCTGACAATATCTGCCCTAAAGATATATCACCCTGTCTGTATGCTTTTACCCGGTCTTTTTCTATTTTATTTTCATATGTAACCCTGTAAAAAGGTCCATGTTCTTTTGATGCTTCTACTTTTCCAGGCTGTCCTGTTCTTCTTAGATGTTCTTCTACGGCTTTTCTGCCTGCCTCGACTATATACGGTTTTGCTGCAATGCCTGCTGCTGACGATGCACTATGTATCCTCCAATAGTAAAGCACTTTTTGTATGTGATATACCTTTTTTGTCTGTTCTAATATTCTAAGAAACAAGT
>ULZO01010389.1_pt1 | contig 21222 bp, 20 predicted proteins | sample 1963181 | NCBI WGS metagenome assembly ULZO01 (sample SAMEA4835891, study PRJEB28245) | human gut metagenome | biome: gut microbiome; material: fecal sample | place: Denmark | collected 2008 | reverse complement strand
TTATAACCGAAAACTGCTATATCCTTGCCTTGTAAGCGAAAATGTAACAGAATGAATATTGTGTTACATTTTTTTACTTTCATAGGAACATTATTTGAAAATATTCTTGGAATTTATACTTTGAAAAATTAATTTAGAACCAAACTCTACTGATAATTTAAAATTTTTATTATAATATAATCAAACTTCTGATTTCTAAACAAATAGAAGATAAAATATATTTAGATAAATGAATTTTTATATAACAAACAGACACAAAATCACTGCTATTTGTGCCCGTATGAAAATTTTTATTTTTTTACTGACAATTTTATAATAAGTATGCATTGCAGCATCTTTTGAATATATCATGATATTTTGAACATAAACGATAAACCAACTGCCACATTGATACTAATTTTAAGCCTGTTTATTGCACTATAGATTTACAAGGCAAAAGACTTCGTCCCTGTCATCCTGATCTATCCCAAGATACCTTGTTGTTATTTTATATGACGAATGATTATAAATACTTGTAAGCAAAGCCGGCGATACTCCTTTTTTCCATGCATGATACCCAAATGTCTTTCTAAGCGAATGACAGCTTACCTTTTGACTGAGCAGACATTTTTTTGCTGCGGATGATATTATACGAAATGCCTGAATCCTGCTAATAGGCTTATTTTCTGATTTCTGACCCAGAAAAATAAATTGTTCCATCACCTCACATAATTTTACTTTTTTTGCAAAAATCTCTTTTAGAAATAATGCCAACGCTTCTTTTAAATTGTTATTGATAAAAATAGTTGTTTTCTTTCCTGTTTTCTGCTCTTTTACATCAATATGAGATTTAAATGATAACAGACTTTCATTATATACATCTTTCCAACGGAGTTTTAAAATGTCAGATATACGCAAAGCAGTATTAAGTCCGCATACAATAAGAAGATAATTCCTTTTGTTTGGCTTAATCTCACAGTAGTATTTCTTTATCTTATCTAATTCAACGATATCACGAATAGGCTGCGTAATTTTCATTTTTGTAATCCATCCTTTCAATTTTTGCAACAGTTCAGACAAAAAAGCTGAACTGTTACCAATTTTCACATAATTTTTAAAAAAAGCTAAAGTATCCAATCTTACTGCCGATAAATAATATGTAAACAAAAAATGTAACACAATATTCACAGTGTTACATTTTTTATTTTCAATAATTATATAATATTCTCTACCTTTTTCATAATAATTATGAGGATGAAATTTAAACTCCTGCCACAAAAAAAGATCCTGCCATATGGCAAGACCTTTTTTCATTCATAAAAATACTGGTTTATTTGCACAATTCACCTTTGTCAAACTTACTTTTTCCCAATAATCTTTCCTATTATAACCGCTATCACAATAGTAACTGCCATATCAGGCAAAGTATTTCCTACAGGTATATCAACAGTCATAAGATAACGGTAAAGTACAAATCCTATCACCCATATAACTGCATTTATCATATCAACTTTCTTACTGCTCTTATCTGCTTTTAAGATAAAGTAATCTGCTATCTGTATAGCTACCATTGGTGCGAACACCGAACCGATAAGGTACATGAAGTCTGTTATATCATCCATAGGGAATAATATTGCTGCCACTGTTCCTATTACGGTTACTGCTATTGTCACATATTTTCCGTTTAATTTTGATAAAATAGTTTCACTTGATATTCCGGCTGAATATGCATCAAGGAATGTTGTTGTTACTGTTGAAAATACCACTATCAAAAGTCCGATAATTCCAAGCCCTGCTTTTACCATTATCTGTGCAACATCACTTTCTCCCGTAAATATAGCTGCACCCATTCCTATAATATACATCCAGCAGCTTACGATTCCATAAACTATCGTGCTTACAAGTGTTGCCTTTACAGGCTCTTTTGCTTCTCTTGTATAATCACTTATAAGTGGAAGCCATGACAACGGCATAGCTACCGCAAGCTCTACTGCTGCTCCAAAGCTCATGCTGTCGCCTGATACTTTTACTCCTGATATATCGCTAAAGAATATAACCTTACACATTATTATAGTAAGAATAAATAATGCAGCCATTGCAACAGTATTTATTTTTCCAAGATTTGTTATTCCAATCACAACCCAGAGAATAATAAGAGCACCGATTACAAGACACCACACCCAGTTTCCTGTATTAAATATTCCATTTGCTGCAAGTGCTCCATCATAGATCATAATAGAAGTCCATCCCACAAGCTGAAGCACATTTAAAAATGCAAAAAATTTGCTTCCATCCGCACCAAAACTCATAGTAACAGTATCCATTGCACTTTTTCTTTCTTTTCCACCTATGATTCCTGCACAAAAAAGCATAAGGCAACCTATAATATGACCGATTATGATAGCAAGTATTCCTTTGCCAAAACCGAGCGATGCAAACGATGTTCCCGTAAGTATCTCGGCTATCGAAAGTCCGGCTCCAAACCATATAAGTCCGTTTTCAAATAATGATGTTCTTCCCTTGTTTTCCATTTAATTCCTCTTTCTTACTTCTTATTATTTCTTTTCTTCTTATCTTATATAAATATTTGTGAAACTCCCAATAAACTATATTTTGTTTTTGCAACTTTACATATCATAAACAAGGAGCTTATGACATTTAATATAGTATAAACTCTTTCAAATATAACGGATTGCTCCATTGCTACGCAATTTTGCCCCTTATTTCATAAATTCATTGTCACACGCAAATGCGTGGTTCATAGGTCCGCTTCCCTTTCCAAGATCAAGCATTGCCGCAAGTGCTCCTGATATATAATCCTTTGCCCTGAGTACCGCCTTATCAAGGTCATATCCTTTTGCAAGATTTGATGCTATGGCACTTGACAAAGTACATCCGGTTCCATGAGTATTAGGATTGTCTATCCTCTTTCCCGTAAACCACTTGTAATCACCATTTCTATATAAAAGGTCATTTGCATCATTTATCTGATGACCGCCTTTCATAAGCACTGCACAGTCAAATTTTTCACTTATAAACTTTGCCGCTTCTACCATGTCATTTTCATTCTCAATCTTCATTCCTGATAAAACTTCACCCTCAGGTATGTTTGGTGTGAGAACTGTTGCTATAGGAAGCAGTTTTTTCTTTAATGTACTTATCGCATCATCAGTTATGAGTTTTGCACCGCTTGTCGCAACCATAACGGGGTCAACAACTATATTTTTTGCCTTATACTCTATGAGTTTATCTGCGATTTTTTCTATAAGACCACTTGCTGACACCATACCTATCTTTACCGCATCAGGATATATATCCGTAAATATCTCGTCAAGCTGCTCACCTAGAAATTCAGGCGTTACATCCATAATGGCTGTCACACCCGTAGTATTCTGTGCCGTAAGTGCAGTTATCGCACTCATCGCATATACTCCGTTGCTTATCATTGTTTTTATATCAGCCTGAATTCCTGCTCCACCGCTTGAATCACTTCCTGCTATTGTTAATGCTGTTTTCAAATTTATGTCCTCCTTTTTTTTATTTATGTACTCTCGGTATCTGCGAAACTATCACCAATCTGCCTGAGTCAAACGGATATTGACAATCCGTTCCACTGCCTGCTCGTAACACTATTAACTGCTATCGCAGAATATCAGTTTCGCAATTTCCTATAATCGTGCTACATCATATAAAAAGCCACAAAAAAAGAATATACATAACTACCATGCATATTCTCAACATAAATCATTGCAAATCTATACCGACAACTTCCTACGCTGGCATTATCCATCAGGTTATAAGGGTTAAGATACGCAATCTACTCTCAGCCTGTTTCACGCACAAGCTCCCCCGCATCGGCTATTATACATTAAGTTTATAATTAGTGCAAGTTGTTTACAGCACCTTTATTTCTCTATCGTAACAGTTCTACCATAAAAAGGTACTTAACAATACAATGAACAAGTTCATTGTATTGCCAATTATCTTTTTATGGCTGAACTGTTACTATTAGCGATTATATTTTTATGGCTGAACTGTTAATCTTCATCAAACTATGGTATAATTATTTTAGAAAGAAATTTTTCAAAGTTATAATCTGAAAACAGACCATATAGGTCAAAATGAAAAGGAGGGATTTCTATGGATATTGCAGCACTCTCTATGGGCATATCACAGGCAGATGTAATAAATAATGTTGAAACCGCAGTTCTTGCAAAAAGTCTAGATACAATGAAAGAAAGCGGAGCCGGTCTTATTGACATGATGAATCGTTCTGCTATGGAAAGGTCTGTCAATCCGGAACTCGGTGCAAATATTGATATTACGATATAAAACTGTTTTCTAAAAATTAACCCCCATCTGTATTATGAATATTTTCATTATACAGATGGGGTAGTTTTTTATTCTTTTTTACTCTATTATTAAATGAGCTGTTGACCTTATAATATCAGTAAAATGCTCAACTTCTTTAGAATATCCATTATTTTCTATCTCATAAGAAGGTAGCTGTCAACACCTAATTTTACATCTATATACAATAATCACTCCATCCACCCTCATCAGTCCCTACACAACTGTTTCGTACCATAAGTTTTCCCTCAAGCTCTGTCCTGACAACACTTTTATGTCCTCCACGCATACGGTCAACTAGAAGATATAATGCAAACTTCCCCATCTCCTCTTTAGGAAGTCTTACTGTTGTGAGCATAGGTCTTGTATATTGTGCTTCTTCTATATCATCACTTGCTATTATAGATGGAATATAATACCTGTTTTTATTTGTTTCAAGGAATTTTAATATCCCGATAGCCGTTATATCGTTTGCACAATATATTCCTGTCGGTCTGTCCTCCGACTGCATAAATTTCTGCATTGCCGCAAACCCCTCCGCTTCTGTCTGCCCGGTCTGTACTATATAATCTGCCTCCGGGTCGATGTCATGTCTGTGCAATGCCTCAAGATACCCACGATACCTCGCTTCATTGTAGCAGTCACCAACATAACCTATACTTGTATGCCCTAGTGATATAAGATATTCTACTGCCATCATGGCAACTTTCTTTCCGTCACACAAAACCTCATCAACCTCATAATTTGTTGAATTACGGTTTACCGAAACGACATTTTTAAATTTGTTATTGAGTTTTTTCAATGCGTCTTTATTACATTTACCAATGATTATAAGACCGTCACATTTCTGCTCAAGCTCATCATACATTTTATCTACCAGCAGATTAAGATCCTCATGACGGCATTTTTTATCATTTGAAAAAACAGGCATATACCAGACCTTTGTCAATATTGCAACCTGTTTATGTATCTCACTTTCTATCACCCGAAGCAATTCATTAAAAAACGGATCTGCCGTTGCCTTTTCCATTCGTGTCATAAGAACACTTACATAATAGACTTTTTCTTCCTTCTCCTTAACTCCCATCTTTAGATTTCTTGCAGCAGTATTTGGGGTGTAATTAAGCTCTATCGCAATCTTCCAGATTTTGTCACGAAGCTTGGGAGATGAACATTTATAATTTGGATTGTTGAGCACGCGTGAAACAGTCGAAGCCGATACACCTGCTCTCTCTGCTATTTTCTTGATTGACATGATTTTTTCCTTTCTTACTTAAGGATGTACTCTATGAACAACTTTTGTCTTTTCCCACTTACATTATATTCATACTCTTTCCCTAGGACAACAATAATATTTGAAATCGTTTTCACACACTGCAATCCCCTAATATTCAGGTATTTCATGATTATATACATATAATATTTCAGCCAAAAAATCCCCTGACATAGCTAATCAGATATCTGCCCCCTCTCTGCTGCCTGCCTGATAATGTTAAAATTGCCGGGTTTTCCGTATTTTCATCCTGTTTCCACAAACTCTCCCCAATTAACTTTATTTGTTCACATTTATTAACATATATTTCACATTTAAAACATTACAAGTTCACACTTCCACGATAATATAAACCCATCAAATGAAACAAAATCATTTGATAAGTGCTTAAATTTTTTTCATACCTTCTCCAAACAGTTAAGCGAAAGCTTGACTGTTAGAACCGCTTTCTCCAGCGGTTCTTTTTTTTCGGCAAAACAAAAAACGCAGCTTTATGAAACTCAATTCACAAAACTGCGTTTTTTATCTGACACGCTGCCAACAGATAGCAATTTTTATATAAACATACATTGCTATCTGCTTTTGCCCCTTGCATCATGCTATTTAACAATGACACCTTTTTCCCTGTTTCTACAGGAATATATACTTACATACAAACAATACCGCAAGTATATACATTAAAGGTTTAACTTTCTTTGCTTTTCCACAAAATACATTGATAACTACATATGATATAACACCGAGTGCGATTCCCTCTGAAATGCTATACATAAGCGGCATTGCAAGAAGTGCAAGATATGCCGGTACTGACTCTGTAAGGTCTGTAAAATCTACACTTATGATTGATGAAATCATAAGGAAACCTACAAAGATAAGTGCAGGTGCAGTAGCAAATGAAGGAATTGCAGTAAATATAGGTGCGAAGATTATCGCAAGCAGGAACATAATACCCGTTACTGCTGCCGAAAGTCCGGTGCGTCCTCCTGCAAGTACACCGGCTGATGACTCAACATATGTTGTAGTTGTTGATGTTCCAAGAACAGCTCCGACTGATGTTGCGATAGCATCGGCAAGAAGTGCAGGCTTGATTCTTGGAAGTTTTTCGTTTTCATCGAGCATACCCGCTTTTGTTGATACGCCGATAAGTGTTCCAAGTGTATCAAAAATATCTACAAAGAGGAATGCAAAAAGTACAACGATAAAATCAAGGATTCTGATGCTTGAAAAATCTGCTTTAAAGCACTGTCCAAATGTATCTCCGATAGCTGTAATATCTATCATCTTAAGTGTAGGATATAATGAATAAAATCCGGTGTCAGGATTCGGAACATAAATTCCGACAAGCTGGCACAACATTCCAAGTATCCATGTACTCAATATTCCGATAAGAATAGAACCTTTAACATTTTTTGCATATAAAATAACTGTTATAAACAATCCGACAAGTGCAAGTAATGCTCCAATTCCTACAGTATGGAAATTTTTTGTAAATCTGACATAAGTAAGAAGTGTAGAATCATCAGCTACTACTATCTTTGCACCCTGAAGTCCGATAAATGCAATGAATAAACCGATACCTGCACTTACACCTTTTTTAAGTGAAGACGGAATTGCATTAAATATAGCTTCTCGCACATTTGTAAGCGAGAGTACGATAAATATAAGACCTTCTACAAATACCGCAAGAAGTGCTACTTTCCATGAATATCCCATATTTGCACAAACTGTTCCTGCCATATATGCATTAAGTCCCATACCCGGTGCAAGTGCAAATGGATAATTTGCAAGAAGTGCCATAGCCATACAGCCGATAAACGATGCAATAGCTGTCGCAAGAAGTACCGCATCACGGTTCATTCCCGTGCCGCTCAAAATGTTTGGGTTTACGGCAAGTATATATGCCATAGCCATAAATGTAGTAAGACCGGCTATAACTTCGGTCTTTACATTTGTATTATTTTCCTTTAACTTAAATAACCTATTTAACATAAATAATTATGTCTCCTTTTTTGTATTCTACTTTCCCTCATATGTAATCAATGATGTCACATCATACTTAGCAAGTTTTTCTCTTCCTTTAAGACCGGCAAGTTCGAGCAGGAATAAAATCTTAACTACTTCACCGCCGAGTTCCTCGACAAGCCCTGCACAGGCTTCAATAGTTCCGCCTGTTGCGATAAGATCATCCACAAGAAGAACTTTCTGTCCCGGCTTTATTGCATCCTTATGAATTTCAATCTCAGCCGTTCCATATTCAAGGGCATACGATGCCGTAACTGTCTCACATGGAAGTTTGCCCTTTTTGCGGCACGGAACAAATCCTTTGCCGAGTGCATATGCAATAGGCATACCGAAAATAAATCCTCTTGATTCAGTACCGACAACAACATCAAAATCAACATCCCTGACAGCCTCTATCATGGAATCAATAGCAAGTTTAAGCCCGTCCGGATCTTGTATCACTGATGTAATATCACGAAACATTATGCCTTTGCTTGGAAAATCCGGAATACATCTTACATAGTCCTCTAATTTCTTCATTTTATCTGTATCCTCCTTTTAAAATAAGCTAATAAGTAATTGCGAAACTAATTTTAGGTTGTGTTAATTGCACACATTATATGCGTTTCGCAAATACTTAAAATAAGATAATGTCACCTCTCTTATGAGGGAACAGTAACTGCATTTAACAATGCACAATCTTTTTTATTATAGCAAAAAATCACCATATTATCAATATTGGTAACAGTTCAGCCTTAAAAATAGTAACAGTCCAGCCCCTCATTTATTACATTCGTAAACCTGCCAGCAAGCTGTCAGTCGCTGCTATGCAGCTTATGTTTACCTCATATAATAAATAAAAGGCTATTCTACCGTAAAAATATAATCAGCAATACAATGAGCAGGCTCAGATATTACCGATTATATTTTTATGGCTGAACTGTTACTAAAATTAAAATAATGTAAATTTACAAATATATACAATGACAAATACTATCAGGTACACAACCGGTATGCCACGATACAGTCCTTTAAAGTCCTGTCTGCTCATAGTCATATGTAATATGATTGAAATAAATACATACCACAAAAGTACAGTCTGCCATACCGCTAATGCCGCACCATAAACAGTAAGATAATAATAAATCCCCGCACTTGTCAATGCACCGCAGAATACCGGTGCTATCGAAGCCAATGCCTGCTGAATTGACCTCATTATTATATTTCCCCTTGTCACATACTCGACATATCCGAGCCTGTCACCGTCAGGATGAAAGAATACTATTTTGGTAACTTTCGCTCCCGTAACCGTTGCAAGCAGGGCATGAGACAGTTCATGGTGGAATACTCCTATAAAAGTCAGTCTGTTAAATATAAAATAGGTGAAACTGTCGCCAAGAAAGGCTGCTGTCACCGAATAAAGAAGTTTTACAAACTGCTCTATGACAACTCCCGCACCCGGTATTGCAAAAGTCAATATCAATGCTGTCAAAAGATAGTTTACATATATATTATCCATAAATTTCTCCTGTATATCATAAATTAAATATCTGTTAGGCAAAAATTTGAGGTGCGGCACATCCGGTACCGCACCCACATACTTCTAAATATGCCAAGTTGTTAAGCTATTTTCTTTATTTCAACATCATCACTTGTTTCTCTCTATTTCCTGCTTCTTAATATAAGTGATAAAGCACATAATTCCGCCCCAACAAGGCAGATTATTGTAGGAATAGTCAAGCACAACCCCTTCTTTCACTCATTCTGTTATTTATTTTCGTACTATCAGCTTTCTTATCATATCTACCGGGATAATAAGCACAGCAAGCAACATTGACACAACAAGTGCTTTTACGCTGAGCATCGTTGTATCAAATACCGGACCTCCTATCTGAATGATAATTGTTTGCAATACAAATATTGCTCCCATTACAAGCCCAAAATTTTTATTCTCGCTTATATGCTCAAAGAGATTAAATCTCTCAGATCTTGTATTTAAACTATTTAATATTATCGAATAGATAAAGAAGGCAAACATAAATGTCTTTTCGTAAAGTTCAGGATTTTTGCATCCTTCAGGCATTACAAATGATGTTATACCGCCCACATTTTCAAGTATCAGTATTGAACCTAATGTGATAAATATAGCACTGACTCCTATTGCTGACTTGATATACCCGGTGAGGATATTGTCAGTTCTCTTTGCAGGCTTCTCGTCCATATATCTGTTAAGAATAGGTTCACCACCAAATGCCATTGCTGCAAGCGTATCCATTATGAGGTTTATCCACAATATCTGCACGATTGAAAATGGCTCTGTCCAGCCAAGTATAGGTGCAAGTATATTCATAAGAAGTGTACTTATATTTACCGTAAGCTGGAAAATAAGGAACTTGCCGACTGATTTTGCCATTGTTCTTGAGTTAAGTACGCAGTCTTTTATTGAAGTAAGACTGTTATTAAGAATAACTACATCACCGGCTTCCTGTGCAACTGCAGTTCCGTCACCCATAGCAAATCCTATATCAGCCTGTTTTAACGCAGGTGCATCATTTACACCGTCACCAGTCATACCACAAACATTGTCAAGCTGCTGTGCGATAGATACTAAACGCTTCTTGTCGAGAGGCTTTGCACGGCTTACAACCTTAAGATGTGGAAGTTCTTTTTTAAGCTCCTCATCTGACATTTTTTCAAGTTCTTCATGTGTGAGAACAACATCGTTCTTCTCATCCACGAGAATACCGGCTTCTTTTGCTATAGCCGTCGCTGTCTCCTCAGCATCACCTGTCACCATGACAACCTGTATTCCGGCACCGTTAAGTACCTCAACTGTCTCGATTGCATCTTTTCTGACATTATCCCTGAGACACAATACTGCAAGAAGTATTTTCTTTCCATCTGCTATCTTTGCAACAGATAAAAGTTTCATAGTACGCTTAGCCTGTGCTTCCATCTGTTTTATAACCTTTTCTTTGTCAGCAGCAGTAAACTCTTTTATGCTTCCGTCTGCTGTCTCATAGTGGGTAATGTCATCAATTATCTGCTCTGTTGCACCTTTCCAGTAAACTACACCGTCGTTAAGTTCCACGATGGCACATTTCTTTTCAGAGTCAAATCCATTATTTTCTTTAACTCTTTTTTCAATTTCATCCTCATCCGGCTTTGCATTGTTGGCAAGAGCATAAGAAAGAAGTGCCCTGTCCATGTTGTTACTTCCGATAGCCTTTCCCTCTGATACTTTAGCAAGGTTATTGACTGTTATCGCATCTATAAAGTCAGCATTCAACAGTTTATCAGCAATCTCACCATCACCTGTGATAAATTCTACCAAAGAGAGATTTCCCTCTGTGATAGTACCTGTTTTATCACTGAACAAAAGGTTCATATAAGCGGAATCTGAAAATGCAGCTTTGTGGCTTACTAAAATATTCTTTTTATACATTGACTCAGTATTCATCGACTGCACAAGACTGTTCATCATCGGAAGTCCCTCCGGAACAGCCATGATAACGATAGAAGCCATAAGCATCACTGCCTCCGCAACAAGCAAAATAACAAATACCGGAGTAATTGCTTCATTCGCTCTTACGATATTTAACACTACCTGTAAAACACCTGCTATGGCTGCTGCTGAGACACCGAGTTTACCGATACCTGCAGCTACTACCTCAAGTTTAAGGCTTGAAGTGTCTTTTCTTTCCTCTTCCTCATTATCTGTAAGTGCCTTATTTATCTTACCAAGCTCTGAAGCATCACCTATAACAGTTGCCACCATATAAGCCTCACCGCTTGTAACTACAGAACCCATAAACACTTTATTTTCTGATGAATAATCTGTCGACTCTGCATCATCCATATTGTCTGCTGCCACTTTTGACTCATCTCTTGACTCACCGTTTAATGCCGCCTGAGAAACTTTAACATGACCGTCAAAAATAAGTCCGTCAACCGGTACTTTGTCACCAGCCTGTATAAGTATCGTATCACCTTTTACGATTTCATTTGTAGAAATCTTTAAAAGTTTTCCGTCTCTCATTACTTTTGCAAAAGTTTTACTGTACTCCTCCTGCAAAGCTTCACTTCTTGAACTGTTTCTGTACTCCGACAATGTTGAAAAGCCCGTTGCAAGTGCTATTGCAAGAATGATACTCACGATTTCTATTGCATCGTTTCCGCCTGAAATAGCCGGAAATATAACACCAAGTACCGCAAGCACAATTTTAAGCAGAAGTGCAAAACATAAAACTTTTATCCATATATCATCAAATGCTCCTATAAACATTGATAATAATGACTCCTGTTGTTTTTTTGCAAGCTCATTTGTTCCAAACTCTGCTTTACTCTTAGCTGCCTGTTCACCGGACAAGCCTTTTTTAAGGCTGTCCTTTTTCATTATTTCAATCATGATTAGAAAATTTCCTCTCTTTTTTATATTCACGCAATACTTTCTTAAAGCATCACGGAATTACCTGCTATCAATTCTTTCTAAAATAAACTTTTTCTGACTTTCAGCATATGCCCTGTCACTTATAATGTCTGCATAATTCACTGATACTTGTATCCTTTGTCCCCTGACCTATGGCATTGAACTTCCACTCTCCGTTATGTCTGTAGATTTCTCCAAATATCATCGCAGTCATTCCCGAATAGTCCTCAGAAAGGTCGTATTTGCACATTTCCCTGTTTGTTTTTCCGTCAACTATTCTTATAAATGCATTTTTTATCATACCAAATTCCTGTTTTCTCTTTATACAGTCATAAATATTTACCACAATGACTATCCTGTCATACTCAGCAGGAACTTTTGAAAGGTCTATAAGTATCTGCTCATCGTCACCCTCACCGTCACCTGTAAGATTGTCACCCATGTGCCTTACAGTCCCTGATTTATGTTCGAGATTTCCAAAATAAACTACATCATTCTTATCGCAGAACTTTCCGTCCTTTAAAAGGATTGCAGTCGCATCACAATCTATGTCGGCTGCCTGTGTTCCTAATAGTGATGCAAGAAAACCTTTCTTACTCTCCACAGCGTCCCAGCCAAGACCTACAAGTACATTTGAAAGACCGGCACTTTCCTTTGTAAGGCTTACCTTCTGCCCTTTTTTTAAGCTTATTGACATTCCATACCTCCTTTTTAGGCAACCTCAATTCCATAGTGTCCGCAAAGTGCAGCAAGCCCCCCCTGGAAACCGCTTCCTATCGCATTGAACTTCCACTCTCCGTTGTGTCTGTATATCTCGCCAACTACCACTGCCGTCTCGATTGAAAAATCTTCTCCGAGGTCGTATCTTATAATCTCCTCATTAGTCTCAACATTGACAAGTCTTATATAAGCATTTGACACCTGACCGAAATTCTGTCTCCTTGTCTCCGCATCATAAATTGTTGCTGTAAATGCGATTTTTTCAATATTTGCAGGAATATCAGCAAGATTTACCTCTATCTGCTCATCATCTCCCTCACCGTCACCTGTCCGGTTGTCACCCATATGCTTTATAGCACCTGATGGATGTTCAAGATTTCCATAAAATACAAACTCTTTTTCTGTCGGGCATTTACCATTTGAATCTACCATAAATGCGGCTGCATCAAGATCAAAGTCAGCCCCCGAATCAAATGCATTAACATCCCATCCAAGACCTACCATAACATTTTTAAGTCCCGGATTTCCTTTTGTAAGATCTACTTTCTGTCCTTTTGATAAATTAATTGGCATAACTCATTTCCTCCTCTTTTTAAATGTAAAAATTTCATTAATATAAGTATAACACTAAAATTATTTATCTAATACTTAAGTTTTTATTAACGCTTAACAGCACCGCCATATGTTTCCATAAACTCTTTCTTAATCTGGTCAAGTCTTGCTGCATCATCAATACGCTGTTTTCTGGCATTTTCCTGAATAGCTCTTGTCTCGTCAATACCGTTTACAATGGTTCTCCATGTCTTTTCAAGCGTATCTATCTTTATTGAACTGCCCGATGCAAGTTTTGCCGTCATCTTTGACTGCTCAACAGTATTCTTTGCATTTTTTATAAGCATCTCATTTGTCTTTTTGTCAAGTTCAGACATTGCCTCTGCCTGTATCTTTTGTCTCTTTAACATAATAGCCTGTGCAAGTGCCTGCTTAAATACAGGTAATGTGACGATAAATGCAGAATTTATCTTTCTGACAAGATTCATGTTGCTGTACTCCATCGTCTTAATCATAGGAATTGACTGCATGGCAATATTCTCTGCAGTCCTTAAATCCTGTGTTCTCTGCTCAAGCATCATCAACGCATTATTAAGGCTTGAAAGTTCAAGCTGAATGGCATTGTCAGCCGTATTTTCATAGTCCTGCTGTCTCTGTGCAATATAATTTTCGAGTTCCTTGCATCCCTGCTCACCGGCAAGAATATATTTGACAAGTTCATGATAATAACCAACATTTGCATCAAACATCTGGTTTAAATTTCTGTTTGACTGTTTTATCTCACTCTCATACTGCTTAAGCTGAACATATATCTTGTCAACCTCATCACCCATTGTATGATATTTCTGTAAGATTTTTTCAAGCTGCTTTCTCAGATTTCCAAATAACTTATTAAAAAGTCCCCTGTCCTCCTTAATCTCGTCAATATCAAACTTTGACATTATCTTTGAAAGTGCATTGAGCATCTCGCTCGACTCATCAATCTGGCTCATGCTCATACTGTTAAGAACTATATCAGAAGCCTTTGAAATCTCATCTGCTGCCTCAGCACCAAAAGACACTATCGTTTCAAGGTTGTTTACCTCGATAGTGCTGACAAGTGCATCAACCTCATCTGAACCCACAAGCTCGTTGTTCATCTGCTTTCTGTCCTCGACAATATCATACACCTCGACCGCTTCAATCTCATTCTGAACTGCCGGCTGAACTGCTGCCGGTTCTTTTTTTCCAAAATCAAGTCCCATACTTGTCCTCCTTAATATTTTTTGACTATCAATCTTCTTGACTTTCATTCAAGATGCGTCCCTCGCTTTCAGCTTTTAGTTCTCATCTTAAACTTTTGTTTAGTTAATATCTATTTTTTAACAGTCTGTTTTCACAAACTTCTGCAAACTGCCTGCTCAGAAATAAATATCTGTTTTTATTTTCTCAACCATGCCTGAACAACCTGTCACGCCATGATGTGTGCAAACTTAACGGAATACTTTCCCAGTCCGGTATCTGAATATCATATATATAGTCACCGAGCTGATGTTCTTCCATAAGTTTCAAATTGAAATATTTTTCCATATTGTAACCCGTAGGCACAAATAAAGCAACATCAAAACCGAGCAAGTGCAAAAAAGTAAGATAAATCGTATCTTCTAAGGAAATCAGCTCGTCTGATGTATTTATATACAAAAGTTTTGGATTTTTCTTAGTAAAATCAAATGCCTGCAAAAGCCTTGTCACTTCCTTAGGCAGATTAAGAGCCACTGAAACTATAGTATATTCAGTTCCATTTTCAAAAGTCCCCTTAATATATTTTTGTGCTATCAAAAATTCCAGCTTGTCAAGAATATAATCCTGCATCTCATCACGCAGAAAACCATACCGGTATGCCCTGCTTTTTTTTATCTTGTCCCTGTGCAGCCTGCCATTCTTAAAAAATTCTGTAGCATATTCTTTAATCGGATTTGCATCTGTCGAAAGAAGATTAGGAACTTTGTCTACAACAACCGTTTCAGGTGTCATAAGCTTTTTTAACATTATCATATATTCTCTGACATTTCCGTCTTTTACACCCGAAAACTTAGAAAAGATAACAGGAATATTTACAGAACCGTCAACAGTCGAAAATCCCGGTCTGTACTTAATCTCAGTCTCCCACAAAATCTTGATTTCCCTGTCCATAGTCTGCAATGAAACAGTCCGTGCTTTATCATACTGTTTATCCCTGAATATGGTATCATCGTTATACATAAGCGTGTCAAGCTCTCTCTCCGCATGGTATGCCGCCGTACCTATGTGCAGCCCCGAATTTTGTATAGGAAATTTATCTATGGCAAGCTGTTCCTCATAGTTTATATCATACAGAATATTATCCTCAAGTCGGCATCTCTCTGCCCTGTTTGGACATAAAATAAGCACATCAATCGGTGTCCTTGCAAGAAAATGCATAAACATAGCTTCATTTTCATCATTGCAGCCACCCATATAAATAAAACACGGTATGTTGTCATAGCTGAAATTCTTAAAAAACTGCGTCTGATATCTGTTAATAAAACAAAGAAGATATACGGCTTTATTCAAAATTTTATTTATATTTGCACCTGTCCCAAGCCTGTCCGCCTCTCCATAAACAGTATCCTCAAAAGAATTGATAAGAAACTCACTAACTATCGGATTTTCGGTAAAATTGATATTTAATTCAAGTCCCTTTACAAGCTGAAAAACATCACGGTAATTTCCTCTCCTTATCTTTGCAATCTCATCAACATCAGGCTTAGGTATCAGCTCACTAATGACAACAACATTTCGTTTCATAGCCTTAAGCGAAAGATAAAATTGATAAAGTTCATTTTCATATGTAAGTTTGTCCCAGACACCGTTTATCCTTACATAACAGTTTAAAAATATTTTATCTTTATCTGCCCCATAACCATGTGCATTATCAGCAGAAAACATCCCATTTCCCAGATTATTTTCTATATTTCTTATATTATGCAAATTCTGTGCATTTTCTACATTGTTTACTTTTTCTGCATTTCTTATATGCAAATTCTGTACATTTTCTACATTGTTTACTTTTTCTGTATTTCTTATATTATGCAAATTCTGTACATTTTCTACATTGTTTACTTTTTCTGTTCTTCTTTCGTTTTCATATAATTTCCTAAATCTGTCTTTTCTGACCCCTGCCGGCTGCAAAAAATCGTCAAGCCCATTGCCCTCTATCCAGACATTAGTGCAATTACGAGTAGAAACATTATACGACATTTTTGGCTGTGAACCACCTCTGTCTGCCATACTATTTATATTGTCTGCTTCTGTACTCTGAACTTTTATATTTAAACTTTTTTTGTTCTGTAAAGATTTCGTACTCTTTTCTTCTGCCTGCGGTATTCCACTTTCTTGTCTTTGTATGTTCTGCACATCTACTTGCGAACCTCCCATTCCATGACTTTTCACTCTCTGTATTTCTGCCTGCGAACTTACCGTTCCTTGACCGTTTTCTCTCTGTGCCTTAAAATCATGGTTTTCAAGCATACTTTTTATACTAAAATCTGCCGCAAACTCTCTCACCATATTTTGCTCTGCCGCACCGTTTTCTCCCACATACTCAAAAGACTTTTCTAAATTTTCGTCAACCTTAAGATAAGACACATCTCCGTGTGGCTGCACAAAAACAACATCGCATCCCGCATCAGCAAGTATATTTATAAGCATAAATTCATAGCCGACAATATCTCCCACGAAAAAAATCTTTGGGATATTCTCACCGTTCATCTGCTCCACGACACCCTCAAATTTATAATAAAGCCAGCACATAAATTTAATATACGCATTTTTAAGCATATTTTCATTCTTACCGCTTCTTCGCAGTCCGTCAAGAACATCATATATCGCCCCTGCAATATTTTCACGCTGAATCGCCCTCATGCGTGGCAGCCATTTTTTCAAAGAATCAGAAATAAATCCCATGCTCATCTGAAAATCCATCCCCATAATCTCCTGATAATACGAAAGATTACTTTCAGTCGGATTTCCTATCTTCCCGTCAATTACAACACCGGATTTTCTCGCCGCATTATAATATTTATAAATAAATTCATCTATTTTATCAGATGTTTTGTTAAAACGATAAAAATAAATTCCTTTTTCACTCCGTCCGCTAAGCGGGACAAAGAAATCGTCAAGGCTTTGAATTTTCATATGCTTAAATGACACTTTTACCACCTCAATATCCGTCGGTATTTGTATTTTTATTTAATGATATAATTGCAATCTCAATATTTTTGCCGTAATCATTTATCAATGTCATGATTTGATAATCTCAATATTTCCTCACCCTGTATTTATTCATAGCAAATCCAAATACAGAACCGACAATTCCTCCGATTATATGTGTCAGATTTGATACATCATCTTTTACCAGAATTCCATCCCGTATCTGACCGCCTATATAGATAACTGCGACAAGAATAAAAGTAAGCGGAATTTTGCCATCTTCTATACTCGTCATACTTGCAAGCAATATAAACGCAAAAACAATACCACTCGCCCCTAAAAGAGCAACATTTGGAAAAAATATAAAATGAATAAGTCCGGTGACAAATGCTGTCGTCAATATGACAAACAGTGTATCTGTCGAGCCATACTTTTCTTCAAGAAGCGGACCCACAACAAGAATCATCATAATATTACTAAGAAAATGTTCCCAGTTTGCATGTCCAAGAACATGACCGAAAAATCTGAAATATGTCAAAGGATCTGACAAAGACGATCTATATACGCAAAATAATAACCTGTCTGAAACACCTCCGGTCATATAACCAAGCCCCAAAACCAAAAGACTCGCTATTGAAAAAATCAAAATAACCGGTGAATTAAATGAAATTCTTATACCTTTATTTTCTCTACCCATTTCTATCCCCTAAATAATTCTAATACTTTATCAAGTAAAATGCCTGATAGTATTACTATTTTAGTAACAGTTCAGCCTTGCATTTCTTACATTCATAAACCTGCCAGCGAGCTGTCAGTCGCTGCTTTGCAGCTTATGTTTATAATAACACTTATGTACAATTTTCTCAAGAAGCAAACATCTTTAACGATATTAATCCCCATAAATTTAACTAATACTTATCACACTTTAGATTTTGCCATATAAATTTTTCATTCTATCTCGGTCCCATAAATCGATCACCATTTAAATGTATCATAAGTATCCCTCCAATATCAAATTACAATTTGCCTCTGAATAATCCTTACTTTCAAGCACTTTTCTTCCCATTTCCTGAATATCCTCTAAATCCGGTACAGGCATTGCATTAATCTCTGTTGAATTAACCTGTGTAGATCCATTCAAAATCCGATAATATTCGTCATAAAGTGTAGAATTAAATAATACATACAACCCATACACTAGGCATTCTGACATTTCCGTTAATACACCGTCTACAAAATTAATTTTATTCTGTGTACTTATCTTTTGGTATTGCGGAAATTTTTTGGCTAAATATACTCCACACTGTAATCTCCGAGATTCTTCCTTTGCTGTAAAGTGCTTTACAAATAGATAGTTTTTGTTATCTTGCATCAATCCCTTTTGTTCTGTCACTACATATTCATGTTCTTTCCGGATTGGAAATTCTACCTTTCCTTGCCTTATATGTTGTGAATAAAATAAAGGTATTTCCCCTTCTTCTGCTTCATCCCTCAAAATCTCACGATTACGGAAGTCTACGGTCAATCCTGTTTTCATTTTTACACCAATTGCCGAAAGTGTCTTATCAAATTTATGCAATTTCTTTAATACTTCCACTTCATTTTCATCTGTTACAAGATAAACATAATAGTCCGATCCTGCTACAACCAGATCATACGGAGCCGTCAATGATGTCAGCTCTCCAAAATCACTGTTTGATTTCGATGATGTAATCGTAACAGTTTCTGGCTTATCACCTGTTTTCCTTACTTTAATAATAATTGTTTCCTGTAACACACTTTCCTTGTCAAAAACCTTATTTCTGCTAACAAAAAGGTGAATATGTTCCAATTTTCCTTACAGGTAAGTTCAATCTCCTTAATAGAATCTATCGTTTCCAATCGCTCAATAAAGGCACATGACAATATACCTGAACCAGCCCCTGCATCAAGGACACTTACTTTGCTTATTTTTTCATTAACATTATATAACCCAGCCATAAAACGGGCAGTTTCCTTACTGGTAAAAAATTGTCCATATTTTTTACGTTCTTTTTTGGGCATACTCTCTATATATTCGTTTGTAAGTTCTATAATTTTTTCTAGCATATTCCACCTACCTACAAGTCTTCTCATTATTGCTATTATAATATAATTCATCACCTTTTTCAACGCTTTTTACAAACATATGTTTCTCACCCAAAATATTGATTAAGTCTACCAATTATTGTGTTTTCGTTGTATAATAAATTTGTCGTACAGGGTCACTTTCTTTCTTATGTTTTTGTCAAATTCATTATACCACTGAAAGTCCTGTGATTTCTTTTTTTTTAATTGTAAAGTGGTGGTATTAATAATTATATTGAAAAAACACATTAAAGTTAGGAGAAAATTATGACTGAATATTATGTATTTGAAATAGAAAATACCAAGTATAAATTAATGTTAGATAAATTGTGTAATTTAAGTGATAGGTTTTGTTTAGTAGAACCTATTGCGGACACAAAAGATTTTCCAGACATCCTTCCAGAACCTAAAGGAGAATTGGAAAAGTTTCTAATTGAAAGAAAAAGAACATGTGTCTGGCCGGGAACAAAGATTAAATTAAGAAGCAAAAACAAAGAGGCAATTCAACATTTTTATAAGTGCTCAAAGGCTAGTATAGATATATTGAAAAGGTATTCAGATTTCTTTCAGTATGAAGATCAGATGGACATTGCCTTCTTTGCAAAAGAAAACTGTATTTTATATACAATATCACATGAAGAAATTATAGTGGTGGATATGAAATATTGGAATGATTTTTTCAAAAAAATAGAATGTAAATTAATTAAGAAAAATATGTAATTGTGTTTAAGTCTTTAAAGAATAGATTAGTTGGAGGTATAGTAATGGATAATCTAGAAGTAAAATTTTATGATACAGTTAATGACGAATTATTAAAATTTGCAGTAATTATTTCACAGAGTAACGGCAAGTGAGTTTTCTGCAAACACAAAGAAAGAGATACATACGAAGTGCCTGGAGGGCATAGAGAAGCTGTGGAGAATATTCTTGAAACTGCTAAAAGAGAGTTGCAGGAAGAAACAGGAGCAGTCGAATTTGAGGTAAAGCCAATATGTGTTTACTCAGTAACAGGCAAGACCAGAGTAAATGATACAGGTGAGGAAACATTTGGACTGCTTTGCTTTGCAGAGATAACAGAGTTTGCGAAAGAATTACATAGCGAAATGGATAAGTTGCCTGAGAACTGGACATATCCTTTGATACAGCCGAAATTGATAGAGAAGTATTTGCAAGTGAAATTATAGCCATTATTCGGAGAAAAGATGATATAGATGAAACTTGGACGATATGCAGCGGATTTAAGAATTATCAGACTAATTCCTACACTTGCGGAAAGTAATGCTATAAAGCATGGAACATTGACTGATACTGAAAAGAATATGTATAGAGCAATTTTTATAGCAGGACGGCAATTGTAACAATGATAAATGAAACTCCTGTATTTAATTTATATGCCTTTAACATCCACTGTCACCCTCTTTCTCAACCCTGATTTTCTATATATTTTTTTAGCATTTTTTCTGATACATTTCCTACACTACAGGCAAAATACCCATCTGTCCAAAAAGTATGTTCTTTCATATCAAAAAAACTTCCAACATATAACCATATTGGAAGTTTTTCTAAATAAAAATGCCGCAGACCGGAATCGAACCGGTACGGG
>ULZO01039568.1_pt1 | contig 25280 bp, 19 predicted proteins | sample 1963181 | NCBI WGS metagenome assembly ULZO01 (sample SAMEA4835891, study PRJEB28245) | human gut metagenome | biome: gut microbiome; material: fecal sample | place: Denmark | collected 2008 | reverse complement strand
AAAAAATCCGCCGCTGTGCAACTGCTCCTGCTCCAACAACCAAACAGGGAACTTGTTTCAACTGTAAGAAAACCGGATACATAAAAACCTCCTTCTAAAAATGCCGCCAGATGATTCCCCTGACGGCATTTTCTTTCATACAAAAAATTTTCTTATTCGCAATCTTGCAGCATACAAGCAGCGATTCCTTCTGCAGTTGCTTCTTTTGCGGTTGCAAAAACAGGAATGCCGAGTGTTTCTGCTGTTTTTGTCGTAACAGCACCAATCGAAATCACTTTTACAGGATCTGGCAAGTTCGTTCCGTACATCTGTATGAAGGCTTGTACCGCAGAGGAACTGGAAAATACCAAATAATCTGCATCTGGCAAATGCTGTTTCAATAGTGTTTCCTTTTGCAACAACGGTTTTGTTTCATACAGGGAAATACTGTCTACCGATTTCTTTGCAGCTTTCAGCATATCCGGTAATACGGTAGAACCATTCTTAGAACGAATCAATAAAACACGGTCATGTGGTTCTAACTGTGGAATTAACGCTTCTGCAAGATAGCGACTTTCAAACCGATGCGGCACACAGTCTACAAAAATGCCCTTTGCTGCCAATTCACACGCTGTTCCGTTCCCAATTGCTGCAAATCGCAAATGCAACAACATCCGCAAATCAATATCATGTTGCTGTAGGCTGTCAAAAAAGATATGCACACTATTTGCACTGGAAAACACAATCCAAGTATACGCACTCCAATCGACTGACTTCAGCGGAGCATCTGCAATTGAAACCGTATCAATCAAGCTGATTTCCATTGTTTCTGCACCATACTGCTGAAAATGTTCCGAAAGATGTCGGCTATGCGGTGGTGTTCCAGTAATAAGAATCCGCTTTCCGAACAATTTTCCCTGCTCAAACCACTGCAGCTGTTCTCGCAGTGTAACCACTTTCCCGACCACAATCGTTGCTGGGGCTTGAATATGCTGTTGTACAACAAAGTCTGAAATGGTGGAGAGTGTTCCTGTTACGGTTCTCTGTCTGGCAGTTGTTCCCTCTTGAATAACAGCAACTGGCATATCTGCGGACATTCCATTTTCCATCAATGCTGTTGTAATATGCGACAAATTCGCTAATCCCATCAAGAATACCAGTGTTCCATTTAACTTTGCCAATTCTGCATAATCTGGCTCTTGTTTCGGGTCTGCTTGTGTATGTCCTGTGATAACATGAAACGAAGAGGCATAATCCCGATGCGTAACCGGAATTCCGGCATAAGCAGGAACACCATAGGATGCAGAAACACCCGGCACAATGACAAACGGCACATTTGCAGCAGATAAAGCCTGTGCTTCTTCTCCCCCTCTGCCAAAGACAAACGGGTCACCGCCCTTTAAGCGAACCACTTGCTTGCCTTGTTTTGCTGCATCCACCAATAATTGATTGATTTCTACCTGTGGAAGACTGTGGTTTCCTGCTCGCTTTCCAACAAAATAAAGTTCACAATCCGGACGAACATGATTGAGAATCGAAACTGATGCCAATGCATCATAAACAACCAAATCTGCAAGCTGTAAGCATTGCTGTCCTTTTTGTGTGAGCAGTGCCGGATTGCCTGAACCTGCTCCAACGAGATAGACCATTCCTTTTTTCATAGGAACTCCTCCTTTATTTTTGGATTTTCTGCACGGCTTGGATGATTGTCAATGCTGTTATTTATGAGAAATCATCTGAAAAAATGATTCTGCATCAGAAAGTGTTTTTGCAATATCTGCTTCTGTATGTGCAGCAGATAGAAAAATCGCTTCAAACTGGCTGGGAGCAAAATAATTGCCACGTTCCAACATAAAATGAAAATACTGGCGGAACAATTCTGTATCTGCTGTCTTTGCAAGTTCATAGTTGGTAACAGTCTGCTTGGTGAAATACAAGCAGGAAAGAGAACCAACACCGGTAACCGTACATGGCATATGATACCGGTCAATTAACTGTTTCAACCCATTTCGCAGCTGTTCTGCCCGTTCTGTAAGATAGGGGTATACTTCCGGATGCTGCTTCAAATAACGCAGCTGTGCCAATCCTGCACGCATAGCAACGGGATTTCCACTCAATGTACCAGCCTGATAAACAGACCCCAACGGAGCAACTAGCTGCATAATGTCTTTTCTTCCGCCATATGCTCCAACCGGCATACCTGCTCCGATGATTTTTCCATAGGTTACCAAATCCGGCTGAACGTGATAAAATCCAACTGCACCATCTAGTTGCAACCGAAATCCAGTGATGACTTCATCAAAAATCAGTAATGCTCCATACTGATTGCACAGCGTCCGCAACTGTTGTAAAAAGCCTTCCTTTGGAGGAACAACCCCCATATTTGCTGCAACTGGTTCTACAATCACACAGGCAACTTCGTTCGGATATTGTTCCAATAACGCTTTTACGCTTTCTGCATCATTATAGACAGCAGTCAACGTATCTTTTGTACAGCCACTTGGAACACCGCTGGAATCGGGAATGCCTGCTGTCATGACACCAGAGCCAGCCTTCACCAGCATTGCATCTGCATGGCCATGGTAACAACCAGCAAACTTGATGATTTTATCTCTGCCTGTAAATCCTCTTGCAGCCCGTACGGCACTCATAACCGCCTCTGTTCCGGAGTTGACCATCCGAATCATTTCTACACAAGGGACGATTTCAGAAATCAGTTCTGCCATTTCAACTTCTAAGGCAGTTGCTGTTCCGTAACTCAATCCATACTGCATTTGTTCTTGAACAGCCTGTAACACAAAATCCGGATTGTGTCCTAAAATCATCGGCCCCCAAGAACCGATATAGTCCAAATACTCGTTACCATCTAAATCATAGAGATGATTGCCCTTTGCTTTACAAATAAATCTCGGTGCACCGCCAACAGATGGAAATGCACGCACTGGAGAATTGACACCGCCCGGCATCTTCTCTTTTGCACGCTGAAACCATGCTTCTGATTGCGTTGTCTGCATCATCCAATTCTCCCCTCTTTGATATATTGTGCTAGCTCTTTTGCAAAGTATGTGATTAACAAATCTGCCCCCGCACGATACATACAAACTGCCGATTCACATACCAGAGCAGCTTCATCTACATAACCTGCCATACCAGCCGCTTTTATCATTGCATATTCGCCACTGACGCTATAGGTCGCAATTGGATATGGAAACCGTTCTTTTAACGCATACAGCACATCCAAATATGCCATACCAGGCTTCACCATCAAGATATCTGCACCTTCTTGAATATCCAGTTCTGCTTCTCGAATGGCTTCTTGTAAGTTGTGCGGATCCATCTGATAACCTTTTCGATCGCCAAATGCTGGAGCAGAACCGGCTGCATCTCGAAACGGCCCATAAAATGCAGAGGCATACTTCACAGAATATGACATAATCGGTGTGTTGCTAAATCCATTTTCGTCTAAGATTGCACGGATTTTTCCCACTCTGCCATCCATCATATCGGACGGTGCAACCATATCTGCACCAGCTTGTACATGAGAGAGTGCCGTTTTCGCAAGAACTTCTAACGTCTGGTCATTGTCGACAGAATGCCCGCACAAAATTCCGCAATGTCCATGTGAAGTGTATTCACACATACAAACATCCGTGATGACATAGAGTTGTGGAAATTGCTGTTTGATGTGGCGAATTGCCTGTTGCACAATGCCATCTTCTGCCCACGCACTGCTGCCAATTTCATCTTTTTTCTTTGGAATGCCAAAGAGCAGAACACTTTTCACGCCTGCATCTGTCAATTCCTGCAAGATTTCATCCATCCGGTCAATGCTCCAACGATACTGCCCCGGCATGGTTGCAATCTCTTCTTTGATATTCGTTCCTTCTATGACAAACATCGGATAAATCAAGGTATCCGCAGAAATTCTGGTTTCCCGTACCATGCTGCGTAATACAGAACCATTTCTTAACCGTCTTGGCCGTTGAATTAAATTCATAACATCGCTTCCTTTTTCTCTTGTACTTGCTGTTTCAATTGTTCTGCAAAAGTGTTTGCTAAGGATTCTGCCTGTGTAACAGAACCTGTCAAGGTGCTTTTTATACCAACGCCATCTTCTGCATAGAATCCATAGAGCGTTACGTGCTCCCCTTGCAAATCTGCATATGCACCAATCGGAGCGGTGCAATCCCCGTTTAATGCTTTGGAAACGGCTCGCTCTATTTTTGCACAAAATGCTGCCTGCGGATCGTTGAGGCGTTGTAGCAAGTCTGTATACTCGCCTGCTCGTCCTTGTACTGCAAGGATGCCCTGCCCAGCTGCTGGAACGATTTCTGCTGGGGAAAATCGCCTTGTGATTCGATGTTCTAACCCCAGACGCTGTAATCCGGCTTCTGCCAAAATCAACGCTCCATATTCTCCACGGTCTAATTTTTCTAATCGTGTCAAAACATTCCCACGAATCGGATGAACGGTACAAGCCGGATATTGCATTTGAAATTGTAATGTTCGGCGGCTACTGGCAGAACCAACCGGTAACGACTGATTCCAATCCGCAAAAGATTGCTGTTTTGGAAGTACCATCCCATCATAAGCAGGTGCTCGTTTCGGATAAGCCCCAATCGGGAGAGCAGGATTTTCTAGGACAGGGACATCTTTTAGACTGTGCACACAAAGGTCTACTTCGTTTGCAAGCAGAGCCGCATCCAATTCTTTTAAAAATAACCCTTTCCCTCCGATTTGATCCAATGTTTTATGAAGAATCTTGTCCCCCGTTGTCTGCATGGTCACCAATTCCAGTTGTATTTCTGGGGCGATTTGATGAATCTGCTGCATCACCCATTCACTTTGTATCACTGCCAATCGGCTGGCACGGCTTCCAATTCGGATTCGCTGCGGTTTCATACGGTTACCCCCTTTTGTGGTAGTCTGGAATGGGATGCGATTTTTTGACAGCAATGTTCCACCTGCTCCGGTGTAATCCATTCCCGCATATTTCCCATAATCAAATCAATGGTACGTTCTGCGGCTACCTGTATCACTTTATCTGCATCTGGCTGTGTTCTAACGGCATCCATGGTTGTACTTCGCAATAGATTTGCAACGACCAATTCTTTTAATACTGCAATGTGTGGAATTACAGCACGATATTGCTGCCAAGCTTGAAAGTCCGCTGTATATTTTTCTGCAACCTCCTGCAAAGCAGCCTGCATATTTTGATGTTGTTCTGCTGCATCAGAAAAATCATCTAAATCCAAACAATGCACAGATGGAATTTCCTTACAAGTCAACTCGATATCTCTCGGCAAAGCAAGGTCGACCAAATAACTTGGTTTTTTGTCAATGCTTTGCAATTGCTCTGCCGTGATTGTATAATGTGGGCTTCTGGTTGCACTGATTACCAAGTCCGATTGTGCTACATATTGCATTCGTTTTTCATAGGGAACGGGGATTGCTCCAAATGGAACAATACTGCTGCTATTGTGATGTGCTCGAAGTGTAATATATACCGTGCAATCTCGTTTCATCAACTGTTGTGCTGCAAGCTGTCCCATGTTTCCATTTCCAATTACCAGACCAATCTTGTTGGACAGAGAAAATCCTTGCTGTTCGATTGTCTGAATGGCTTTTTCTGCAAGAGAAACGGGAATTTCTGTATCAGAAATATGTGTCAATGCGTATTTTCCAGCAGAAACAGCGGTTCGGAAAAGCGTGTCTAAAATAGCATCTGTCGTTTGCAGCTGTCTTGCCTGTCCCACTGCCTGTTGTACTTGCGTTACAATCTGCTCTTCATGTAATACCTGAGAATGTAGCCCACAGGCGACTTCTATGATGTGTCGAGCAGCGGCTATGCCGGATTTTTCATAAAAAGGAACAGATTCTATGGAAGGATGTGTTTCCTTTGCAAATTGCAGCAGCCATTGCGATGGTTGACAGGGAACATCACTGGAAAGATAGAGTTCCGTTCGATTACAAGTATTCAGCAACACGACCCCCTGAACAGAATCTTTTAAAGTTTTCAGAATGGTTTCCTGTTGTTCTTTAGAAAAAGAAAACGGTTCTCGTTGTTCCATTGATGCTATATGATAATCCAGACCAGCCATTTGCAAATACATGATTGTCAGTTCCTCTCTTTCCATTGCAGTTGCAACGGATTTTTACGGAAAACCTCGCAGAGAAATGGTTCACAATGCGGAATTTTCCAGTCAAAATATGATTTGTGATGCATCTCACAGGCAGAAAATACTGCCATCATCGTTCCGCCATGTGCAACAATTGCAATTCGGTCAGATTTACAGGTCTGTACAATCTCAGAAACTGCTGCACAGGAACGGGTCAGAAATTGTTCTCGGGATTCTCCGTCCGGAAATGGCAGTGTTCCGCCACTGTCGATCCACGCTTGATATTCAGAACAGTTGGAAAGTTCCCGATAATTCTTCCCTTCAAACATTCCAAAGTCGCATTCCCGTAAATCTGGATGAATTTGCTGCTTCAGATTGGGAAATAAGATGGATGCTGTTTCTCGGCAACGTCGCATCGGGCTGACAAATACCTGCTCCGGCAATGGGAATGATATCTGTTTTGCCTGTTGCGTTGCAAAAGCAATTCCCTCTGGACAAAGCGGTTCATCTGTTTTGCAGCCCAAATAACGACGTTCAAAGTTACCAGCAGTCATGCTGTGCCGAAAAAAGAGAATTTGCATCGTGAACACCTCTTTTTTATAAAAAGAAAAACACCCAATTCCTATCAAAATGGGGTAAATTGACGACTCGGATGTTTCAGATATTTTTGATTGATAGGGTGGATGTGCAATTTTTTTTATTTTACCACATCTGAAAGCATTTGTAAAGAAACAAAGCTTGTTTTTTTCATTTCCATTGCTTTTCCTGATTTTTTGCTAAAATTCAATTCCTTTTCGAGCTGCAATGTGTTTTTCGTAAGGATGCCGGATATTTTTCATTTCTGTGATGTAGTCTGCAATGGCGAGTAATTTTTCATCTGGATTTCTTCCAGTAATCACCACTTCCAGTTCTTTTGGCAGCTGTTCCATGCCACTTAAAACCATTTCCAACGGCAAAAATCCCGTCGAAATACAAGACAACAATTCGTCTAAAATCAGCATTTGGTAAGTCGTTTGGTTTACCTGCTCTAATAGTGATTGCCACTGTTTTTGATAACCAATAGCAGCTTCTGCCTTTTCTTCTGGGGTCATCCGAAAAGAAAATTGATGAATCGAATAGCCGGAGAGTACTGTAATGCCATGGATTTGCTGTAAGGCAATGCGTTCGCTAGATGTTTCCGGTTTCATGAACTGATAGAACAGAACCGTTCCGCCTGCTCCGGCACAGCGAACCGCTAATCCCACCGCAGCCGTTGTTTTTCCCTTTCCATCTCCGCAATAGATATGAATCATAATCCGTTCTCCTCTGTTACCGTTGAATCAATTGATAGAGCAAAGCGTTGCAAATGGCTGCTGCAACATTGCTGCCGCCTTTATTGCCCTTTGCAACAATATACGGCGTTGTTCCGGCTAAAATCAATTCTTTTGCCTCAATGACGTTGACAAATCCAACCGGAACACCAATGATCAGCTTTGGTTGAATCTTCTGTTCTGCAATCAGTTCCGACAGGCGAATCAATGCAGTCGGTGCGTTTCCAATCGCAAAGATGCAATCTTTCGGCAGAGAGCAGGCTTTTTCCATGGAAACCATAGCTCTGGTAACGCCTTTTTGCTTTGCAATCGCTGCTACTTCTTCATCTGCCATGAAACAATGTGCAGTTCCGCCCAGCTTTTGTAATGCACGTTTATTGATGCCAGAAAGTGCCATGTTGGTATCTGTAACAATGTCAGCCCCTTGCTGTAAAGCTTCCAATGCTGTAGAAACAGCCGTTTCAGAGAAAACCAGATTCTGAATATAGTCAAAATCCGCTGTCGTATGAATCACACGCTTTAAAATGCTGCGTTCTGCATCTGGAAGTGTCACGCCTTGCAAATGTTCTTCAATGATGGAAAAACTTTTTTTCTCGATTTCCATTGGCTGTTCCAGTATGATTTTTTTCTCCATATGTACTTCTCCTTATAGTGGCTGATAGGGCGTTACTTGTGCCTGTTGAAAACTTGCGGCTTCTGTATAGGCAGCTAGTGCAAAATCAAACAGCTTTGCACCAATTACCGCACCTGTTCCTTCCCCTAAGCACATCCCACATTCCAAATAAGCAGGCAACTGCAATGCTTCTAGAGCAAGCTTTCCTGCTGATTCTGCGGAACAATGCGATGCATAGAGAAATGGCTTGCAAGCTGGTGCATAACGAACTGCACAATTTGCAGCCACAGCGGAAATAAAGCCGTCTATTAAAACGGGAACACGATAAATTGCACCGCCTAAAAACGCCCCCATCATTCCACAAATGTCCAATCCGCCAACTTTGGAAAGCACATCTATTACATCTTCCGGATCGGGTTGATACTTTTGAATTGCAGCTTGAATCACCTGTATTTTTCGTTGAATGCCTGCTTTTGAAAGCCCAGCCCCTTTTCCTGTTACCAGTTCCGGTGTTATTTGCGACAATATAGAAAATACCGCACTGGATGTCGTAGTATTGCCAATGCCCATTTCTCCGGTGATAATCAAATTATAGCCCTGCTCCTTCTTTTCTCTTACCAATTGAATGCCAGTTAAAATTGCCTGTTCCGCTTCTGTTCGAGTCATTGCCGGTTCTTTCGCAAAATTTTTCGTTCCATAGGCGATTTTTCGATTTATAATACCGTTACAGGTCATATCTCTTGCAATTCCAATATCAATCGGCATAACATCCGCTTGACAAACTTGTGCCAAGGAATTGACTGTGGCAATGCCTTTCGTGAAATTTTCCGCTACAGTTGCGGTGACTTCCTGCCCCGTCTGCGTAACGCCTTCTTCTACAATGCCATTATCTGCACAAAAAATCAAAACGACCTTTTTTCTCTGTTCTAACTGTGCGGAACGATGGATACCAGCTAGCTGTACAATCATATCTTCTAATCGTCCAAGGCTATGCAGCGGCTTTGCGAGCTGATTCCAATGCTGTTGGGCTGCCTGCATAGCCATTTCATCCAATGGCTGTATTTGCATACAACATTCGGAAAGTGTCATTTTGATTCCTCCTCTTTCTTTTGATAAAGTGCTGCAACTTCCTGCAACTGTTCTTGAAACTGTTTTCGTAGTGATTCCGGAGAAATTAGTTCCACATAACTGCCATATCGCATCAGCCAACGGAAAAAACTATCACTAATTCCAACTGTTACCCGAATAACGGTTTCTTCTGACGTTGTTTCGCCGGGAATGATATGCAGATACAAGCCGAATTTTTCTTTCATCTCTCCAGTTAAAAAAGATTTGATGCGGAGTGTGACGGTTTCATAATATTTCGGGTCGAAGATGTCTAAAATCGCCCCCTTTGGTTTCGGCAGCTTTGGCATTTCAGATACGGTTTCTCCCGGCTGAATTTGTTTCATGCGGTCAATTCGATAAGTACGAGGTTCTTTTGTTTCTGCATGGATGCATTTCAGATAGAATCGGTCTTCAAAAAATACAACCTGACAGGGAATCATATTTCGTTTCTTATAGTAGTATTTCATCCCGTCTTTTTCTTGTTTTCCATATTCAAAGTCAATTTTCTGACGATTTGCGATAATCAAATGAATCTGCTCTAAATTTTCGAGCAGGTTTAAACCGGGCGGTGTTAAATCATTGGTTTGAATCCGGCTGATGAGCTTTCGAACATCCGATTCCGAACAGAGCCGTTCAAATTTCTTGATGAGGTGCTGCTTCTGGTCGACAGAAAGATATTTGTTGATAGAAACAGAGTCCACCAAAAACCGAATCTCATTGAAGGTAAAGCCTTCTGTTTCCATTTGATAGAGATACGTATTGTGTGCTCCTCTTTGGATGGTAATTGGATAACCCATCGTGGTCAGTCGCTCAATATCTCTGCGAATGGTCAAGGGGGAAACAGATTGCATATTATAATTGCGGTCTAAGTGGGATTGAATTTGTTTGATGCTGACAGTTCGGGTTTCATCTGTATTTCTGCGAAGATATTCTAAGATATGAATGATGCGTTCATGTTCCATGATTTATACCCCTTTTGCAATCTCAGACACGCTGCAAACCGTCAATACAGAGTCCTGCACAGTAAAGCGAATCTCCAGGTCTGCGAAATAAAATCCATACACTCGTTCTGGGTCATGCTGATAAGACGGGCGAGGGTCTTGTGATAAGATTTCACAGATGGCAGTCTGAAGCGATTTCGGGATTTTTATCAACCATTTTTCCGGGAAAACAACCTCCAATGCATAATCTGCAACCTGCACGGCAAATCCGCCGGTTGCCTCTGGGTGGCTGTCGATATGCGGTAAATAGGGCTTGATGTCATAGATAGGCGTTCCGTTCATCAAATCTGCTCCATTGACATAGAGAATCGGGGCGTTTGGTTCGTCCCACGAAATTTGATCCAGTGTTACCACAGAAAGCCCGATGGGATTGGGGCGAAATGGCGAACGAGTTGCAAAAACACCCATTCTCTGATTTCCGCCCAGCCGAGGCGGTCGAACCGTTGGTGACCACGTTTTTCGGATTACATCGGAGAACTCCCAAATCAGCCACAAGTGAGAATAGGCATCCAGTCCCCGAAAGGCATCTGGGTTGCGGTATTCCGGTTCAAAGATAATCTTAGACGGAAACGAAGAAACCAGACCGCTTTGTCTTGGAATGCCAAATTTTGTTTGAAATGCGTTTTCAATATGTGCAATCGGATGCAACGGTTTCACAACCTTTCTGTGATTGGTATGATTCTTATTATAGCATATTTCACAGGAAATCGTCAAGTTGTATTCTCATGACACAAAAACGCCCCTCTCATGATTCTGTGAGAGGGACGTTTTATTGCAATACAATCGAAAAAAGCAGCCGTTTCCTGATGTGATCAGTTTCAGAAAACGGCTTTTTCCACAATATTAGTAGGTTGGAAAAAATAAAAAAATTTTCATCCGGTACATCCGGATTGAATAACCCTATTTTATCATACTTTTTCCTGCTCTGTCAATCTGATTATTTGTCGAATTTTGTCGTTTTTTGTCGATGCTGGCAAAATAAATGTTTTCAAAACTAGGAAACAGAAAATCGCACTGGAAAGAATATATCCTTCCAGTGCGATGAAAACAATGATTTCAAAATTTATGGACAGCGATTATTTCAGTTCTTTTCCGCACTTCTTGCAGAACTTTACACCATCTTCATGCTTTGCACCACAATACGGGCAGAATGATGGCTTCAAATTGTCTGAATTCTGAAGGCTAACCATTGCTTTGCTGCGGTGAACCAGTACAATTGCCAGTCCGGCAGAGCATGCCAGCAACAATACAATGCAACCAATTAGAATCAACAGCAGATTGTCAGAAATAAAATGAGAATTTTGCTTGTGATTGGCTGGTACAATTGCTTGTGTTGTTGTCGTAGTTGTCTCTGTCGTTGTTGGTACGGTCGTATTAGAAACTGTAGTTGCAGTTGTAGAAGTAACTGTTGTGGTCGTGGTCGTTGTGGTGGTTGTAGTAGTTGTTGTTGTAACGACTGTTGTCGGGGCTTCCGTTGGTGGATCGGTTTCCGGCTCTGGTTCTGGTTCTTGTCCAACTGGTACTAAGTAAGAAGCATCCACCCAGCCATACCAAACATAATTGAATCCATCCCCATGTTCATCTTCACTAGAACAACTATACCAAGTAACTCCCATAGAGGAATAGGCAATTCTTGCATAAACAACTTGCCCTGCATAAAGGCTGGATTCTATTTCCTGTGCACCCCCATCCATAACATACCTACCATTATAGCCCATAACGCCATCACTCGTCACTCGATAATAACCAGTGACAAACCATTCTCCCGGGCTCAATGCATCCGCATCCGCTGGAATTGCAACGCTGTACAACCCCAATAAAATCGCCAGTAAAAAACATCCTATTCGACTAATTGTCTTTTTCATCTCAATTTCCTCCTATCATAATTACAAAAAATATTGCAAACAAACACCGCCCAGATAAGAAGCTGCATTTAAAATCAGGGAAAATAGATAAGGATTTTGCTTTCCAATTAAACATTTGCGATAAATCAACGCCTCTGAAAGCCAAACCGCAAACTCCAATCCACCAACCCAAAGCCATCGCCATGCAATGGTTGCTCCATGTAGCCAAAAATCTAGATACACAACAACTGGATTCGTCAGAATGTTGACGAGTATCACCAGTAGAAAATCATGACGGTTTCGCTGTGGGAAACAAGCTGCTGCAAGCAGTTCCAGAACTTCTGTCAACAGCAAGGAACGAAGCAGCCCTTTTATAAGTTGCTGGGCAATCCACGCCTCTATCATCTGATATTCCTCTTCTTTGCATTTCGCAGCATTGGTGCATAGAGAATTACCAGAGAAAGCACTGCCAGCAGGCAATAAATCCACGGCTTTGCAAAATCATTGATATTGCAGAAATACGATGGAACAAGTCCCACGAATAATGCAAAGGTCAATGCTCCGAACGCCATACCTTTCGCATGTGGAAACTGCATACCCAACAGGGAAAGCGTAATTGGCATGGTCATATTAAAGAGAAATACTGCAAGCAATCCGCAGATGGCAAATTGATTTGCTCCCAAGAATAACAGTGCACAGGCGGTCAAAGAACCAATGATGGTTGGACGAATCCCGAACCGGTCAGCAAGAATTCCACCGCCAGCCTTTCCCAACACAATTGCAAGCGTCAGGAACAGTGCAAGCCAATTCTTTGCCCATGGAAAATGCATCACACTTCCTGCAAAAGAACGAAGTACAACAACAAAGATACAGCAGAATGCCATGAGAAGCGACCAACTGCCCTGCATCGGTTTCATGGAAAATTCCTGTTTTGGTAAGTTTCGTTCTTCTGAATTTCGGCAGAAAATCAGTTGGATCAATAACGCCATACTCAAAACCACAATCATTGGAGCAATCCAGTTCATGCCGTTTCCAGAAATCCATTTTCCTCCGAATACGCCAAATGCTCCAGTTGCAACGAAAATACCAACTGGTTGACAAGCATTTTCTTTCCATTCCATTGCAGCACGTCCACCGCCAACATGAAAACAAGCGTTTCCGATGCCCAGTAAGAGTACAATTAAGAGCAATGGAAATCCGAACAATGCACTACAATAAGCGACTAGTAAGAACAGCAATCCAACTGCAATGAGGTTCATATTTCGCTGTAACCAATCGCCAAAAATACCAACTGGTAATTGTCCGGCAAAGGCAATGAAATTATAGAGCATGGTATAAAGCAGCCAGTTGCTCAAGCTGGTAAGTCGACAAGCCGGAAATACCAGTTGCATCATCAGATAGATACAGCAAAAATCTACTAGACAATGCAAAATGGTTGCATAAGAAACCGCAAGAAATTGCTGTTTCTTACGAAAAAGTTGTAACACTCTATCATCTCCTTTATTTATAAATGGAATATTCTTATTATAAGCTATGTTTTTCTATTGTCAAGCAGTGCACTGTTTTCTTTTTTATTATATAGAACGTACTGGACAACTGTGTGTCTGTATAAAAATAATTTACGCTTTTATAAAAATATTTCTGAAATTGTTTTATTGCTCTCAGAGATCGAAAACACTGCATGGCAGATCGTTCGCACCTACCATGCAGTGTTAAAAACTATTTTAGTTGCTTCCGTAGGTGAGCAGGTTGCAATTGTAATAGTTCCAGTGGTCATCTTCATGATCAACAGAGAAAAGTTCGCCATCATAAGCCATAAAATTATCCCAGACTGTCGCAGAACAATCCCAAGCATTCAAGAAATACATCTTCTTACCAAGTGCATTTGTTGCAGTATCCATATAAACTTGATTGCCATATACCGAGGCATTTTGTCCCCAGCCATCTACAACATTATTCTGTTCAAATGCACGCTGGATTGCTGTGCAACCGTTTCTGTAACCGACATTGTTTCGAATGATGCAATCATTGCCTTTGATGTTGATAAAACTTTTGGCGTAATTTTCACCGCTCATTCCAGTGCCGTCAAAGGTACAGTTTTCTACAGTTGTTCCAATGGTATATTCTTTGATGTCGACGTGTTCCGCTGCAACGTTTGGCCCTAGCTTGCAATTTCTGATTGTATTATAGTGGCATTCATGGCCATATTCCGTGGTACTTTCTGCACTGCCAACATAAATTGCTTCCCCGTATCCCGGAGAAACAACCCCCGTATCATGAACATTACAACTTTCAATCAGGCAATTGGAACTATTATCTCTCAAATGAATGCCCTCTGAACCAATGTGATACACTTCACAGTTCTTAATTTTTGTGTAATTGGAATTGTCAATCATGATGCCTTTTTGTGCATTTGTGACTTTTAAATCTTTGATTTCCCACCAGTAGCCCGATATGGATAGGACATAATTTTCAGCAGTAGAAGAGCCGGAAAGAATCGCTGGTTGGTCTGGGTTTTCAGAACGAAGAATAATCGGCTTTTCTTCTGTCCCATCTGCTGTACCAGTGAACATATAGCCCTTTGGTGTATCGCCACTGTAGACATATTCCCCTTCTGCGAGGATAATTTCATCGCCTGCTTTTGCGTTTTCAAGGGCTGCTTTCAGTTCTTCTGTATTCTTCACATAGACTTGATTCGTTGGGGATTCAATAGAAGTCAACTTTTGTTTCATCCTACAAAGATCCAGTACATTCAATGTATCATCCTCGCAGAAATCAGCAGCTTTCCAGTCAGCAAGGTTTGTATCAGGAACAGTCAACAACCATTTCTGCAAAAGGACAACATCAGCAACATCAAATACCCCATCTGCGTTGACATCGCCCTGCACGGAAGATTTGTGAGAAATATCCTCAAGGTTGCCCCAGCCATCTTCCGGATACGTTTCATTTTGTGCTGTGTCGCCAGCTTCATGAAATGGTGTAATTTTTACAGAATCGATTTCAAAATCAGAAGTTTCAAAATCTGGCGTTCCAGCCCAGCTGTTCGGAAACCATAATCCAAGCCATAATCTGCCGGCATTGGTTGGAATATATTCTTTTGATGTATAGACAAGCACATCATCAAAATAGAATTCCACTCTTGCTTCTTCATTTTCATCCCCCGTATGCCAGTCAAACCGGTATTTGTGAAACGCTCCGTCTGCTTGATTGACACCGATGTCTGTATACCCTGTTCGATATTCGCCTTCATTTTCACCAATCCAAGTGTTACACAATGCATACTGGTAACTTTGATTTGTTTTTTCAGCATTTGGTCTGCCAGGCATTTCAATGTCAATTTCATGGTTGGTGATTGCACCTGTATCCCAATCTTCTTCGTATTCAAATGTCCAGATTGCAGAACAAGCACCGAATTCCGGAGAAACTTTTGCCACTACCTCATAACTTCCCGATGCATAATAATCTTTCGTTGCGATTGCTGCACCTGTTCTTTTTCCGTCTGCACGTTGAGAACCATCTTTATTGACACCTTTTAAGTCCCCTTGATACAGATTCCCATTTCCGGTTAAGACTAGTTTTCCATTCTGAACAGAAACATTCTGCGGAATTACACCGCCATTATAGTCCACTTTTTCGCCGTTCTCTGTAACTTTTCCGCCCCAGTTCTTATATGCAACCAGCCACTTATCAGGGTCTAGTGTTCCGCTTGAAAAATCATCATAAAATTCATCTGTTGTTTGCTCTGCCGCAGAAGCAGAAATTTTATTCGTTGCTGAATAAAAAGCAGTTGATGTGCATACAATTGCAAATGCTGATAAAATCGATAGAACTTTTTTCATCCGTTTATCTCCTATTTTAAAAAATATCATTTTCAATTTGATAAAGTGAGAATTCAAAATGCTTTATGCATGATCATCACGCAATTGCAACATTCCATCATTGTCTAACAGTATGCGTTTCATTGCTGGTTTTGCCTGCAATAGATTGGAAAGATCTGTATCAACGTTTGTATTTTCTATCGGCGTATGCGGTACAGAAAATACAAAATTTTCGGATTCTCGCAATACTTCTCTTTTTAGCACACCGTTTCCTTTTGCTGCTATTTCGTCTATCATTTCAAGGCATACACAAGATAAACCACGATACAAATCACTTGTATCAAATCGACCTTTTACATTGGAATCAATATCGAACGATTGTAAATCCTCCGCAAACCAAACCTTTTGATTTTCCCAAAACAACATTCTGTCTCCATAGGAGAAGAAGTTGCCACGTTTTAGCTGTGAGAATGGCGTGTGTCCATGAATGATACAAGCATTTGCAGCTTGCAGGCTTTTTTCAGAGGGCCAAACATGATAATGAGATCTTTGCGAGTATAGACCATTTCTCGACCATACAACTTGTCGAAGTGGGGCATCATAACCTGCTACTGTTTCATCTAATGCATAGGCATATACAGGCTTGTAAGTGGATTCGATATCTTTGTTTATCAAATCAAAGGCTTTATCTACCATGCCAGCATGAGCTAGATAATAATTCATGACAGTTCCTCTGATTACAATGATATCCGGCATATTTTTTAGCTCAAAAATTGGATATAATTCCCGTTCATGATTTCCACGAATCAAATGGAATCCCGGAACAGCGTAGTCTTCCTGATAGTATTTTGCAATATCATGCAAAAGTGCATAGACATTACCGCCACAATTATAATCCCCTAGAAAATACACATGATCGATTTGTGGATTGAATTGAATCTTATCCATTAGTAATCGTAACGTGGTAGATTCTCCGTGCGTGTCCCCAACCACAAAATGCAATCCGCCTGGATATCGATTGCGAATGGATTGAATGTTGTCATCTGGGATCTGTATGATTCTTTCTTCATACTTTTTTGGGCTATTTTCTTTGTGTCCCTCAAATGGCATTCCCAACAGTTTTAATGTTCGATGATCCATCTTTCCGCCAAAATACTTGTCTAAGACCTGTTGAAATACGCTTTCTTTGGAAGATGCTAATGCAAATAAGGTCATGGAAGATTTTAGCTTTAAATCATCCGGTTTTCCCATGACTTTGCTTGCATCATTGCATTCGATTTCAAGAAGTGCAGAAGAGATTTCTAATAAATTTGAGCCAAGATAGGCATCATTCAAAAAATCTTTTGCTTCTTCTAAGTCTGTAATACCATAGTAACTTGAAGTGGAACTTTTTCCCAGTCCCTTTAATTGTGGAAAAATATACCACATCCAGTGACTTGCTTTTCTTCCATTTTTCATTTCAGATAATGCCGTTGAATAATAGGATCGATGTGCTAGAACAAACTTTGATAAATCATATTTCATGGAAATTCCTCCTCACCTGCATTTATCATGCTCTTTTAAGCGGATGATGTTGTTGATATCGATGAAAATCCGTCTACTTTGTTTTTATTATACTATAAATTTTGGTAAAATGCAAGTATTCGGACGTACAAAAAAAGGAGCGATCGAAATCGCTCCCTCTCTTGATTTCATGATTGTAAGAGCTCCAAGACCAGTTCATATGGGAAAAAGTCATCTATTTTCCAAATCCATGTTCCATAATTTTGAATGGTGACAGTTCCAGATAATCCACTAGCGGCGTTGATTCTGCTTCCATTTGCACCTCGATTAAAACAAGATCCATTCTCGTAATAATAAACATCGTCTTCGATTTTGGTAACAGGCAATTCAAATTCGCCACCGATTCCATCGGAAACCGCTCCAATGACTTTAAAATAGCCAGATCCGTCATAGGCTGTATGATAGCTCATTTTATAAGAATAGACATGTCCATCTTTTTCGATGCTTCCATAATAAGTATCAATGTAACTATTTGTGTCAGTGGAAATGTCTGTGGAATTTGACTGATACGCTGGAATATCAAATTCTGCAACTGTTTTATAGTTTACGCTAATGACACCTTTCATTGTTGTTTTATCTACATAGGCGAAAAGCGGATATGCTCCGGCAATCTGTTCTCGAGAATATACTTGTCGATTGGTATTGATTGGGCAAGACCATCTGGTTTCATTGGAAGCAGAATATTCCGATGAACAATATGGTTCTAATCCATCCAGCCAAGAATCCAATTCCCCATCATGTTCTCTCAAGTAACGATTGACAACCGCTAAGAAATAGGAATCTGGAATGTTACTGGAAACAGATTGTTCCGTGGTTTCCTCTGTTTGTTGCGTTGCCTGTCCAACTGCTTCTTTCGGAAGTGTGAATTCCTGTGTGCTTTCATCATAGCTGAGTTCGTATTCTAACCAATCATAACCACCACTTGAAAGAGCTGTTTTTGCCACTGCAAAGCAAGTTCCATCTTTTTGGTAGAAGTCTGTAATCGTTCCAGAGATAGACAATTCAAAACAGTTTCCATCTTTTACACCGTATAGATACAGCTGACTGCTAGAACCGCCAGCGGTAGAATCATATGCAAAGAATCCTTTTCCTTTATGGAAAACAGAGCGTGCAATTCTGCACATTGGGTTATTGTTACGTTGTAATTCTGTAATTTCCCCAACGGAATTGATATAGTATACACCCTGAATATTATCTGAAATGTAAGAATCTGGCATATTGTTTGTTCCGATAATTGCAAACGCTTCTTTCTTTCCATCGCCATCATAATCCGCACATTCCCATGCACAAATTGTTCCTTTTTCTTCCATCAAATCATGCAGTTCCGATTCGCTCTTTTCTACGGCTGTTATTGTTTGGTTTTCCAGTTCTTTTAATTCGATAACGCCCCACTTTCCATCTTTCTTGACCCAAGCAAGATGGTTGTGGACAGGGCGAACATCTTCAAATGTACCGCAAGGAATCACTTCATTTCCGGATGTGTCATAATATCCGCATTTTCCATCTATTTTTACTGGGATATAATCGGATGCCAAGAATGGATAGTTGACACTCGTGCCTTTTCCCTTATCCCAGCCGCCATAGAGCACTTTGGAAGCAAACGGCTCACATATAAAATCAATGATTTGCGTTCCATTTTGATCAAAATAGCCCCACTTTCCATCCTTTTTCAGAGCAGTTACACCACCACTGAAATTCATACAGCCATCTTCATATTCGCATGGAACAATCAGCTTTCCATCTTTTGCAATGCCGTATTTTGGAGATGTTTCATTGAAAAATGTGATATCTCGTGAAACTGCATAGCCGTTGTTGTCTTCACCATATTCCCCAAGAATATCTGTTCTATAGTCTTCGACCAACGTTCCAATGCTTTTACTATAAACATTTGCTCGATCAGGAGGTGCAGTAATACAGTAAATCTGATTGGAAGTTTCATCATAAATATATTTATTTGTAATATTCCCTCTTCCCCATGCGGTATCTGTTGAAATGTTTAATTCTCCATCATCCGGCGTAACCAATGTATCTTTGATGGTATCCGAATTTTCAACACGAGGGTCACTGACTGCGATTTCATACACACTGTCATAGAAGTAATCTTCGTATTCTGGGTTGGCAATGTAAGAACCATCATACTGAATGATGCCATATTTTCCATTCTGCTTGATGATGGAACACTGGTCATAGGCGATATTATTTCCATATTCATCCGAAACAAGGATGTCCTCTGCTTCTATGGTTGGTTCTACTTTCCATTCAGCACGCTTTTCCAATCTTGTCCAGTCTGGAAGATCGTTGACACTATTATTTCTTATTTCAACATCTTTCCATGTATAAGGGCAATAATCCCATCTGCTGACGGTTATGTCATAGGTTACCTCTGGCAAAAACAGTTCAAAATGTCCGTCTTCATCGGCAGTGGTTGTATAAGATTCTCCATTTACTTTGACAGCAGTAACATCTGCATGATCGATTTTTGTATTATTGTTGTTTTTATCAACGACAAAGTTGAAGATACCGCCATTTTGCGGTTCTGTAGCGGTTTCTTCACCATCAGATTCCCAATTCAAGGCTCTCCCTACAGCAGATTCTGCATTTACAATGTTCAAATCCCATGAATCATCTCGATTGGTATTGCAAACAATATCTTTCACTTCTGCACCTGTCAAAGAACTGTTTGCTGACCAAACCATTGCAGCAACACCGGAAACATGAGGAGCAGCCATAGAAGTGCCACACATATAATCATATACATTTTTAGGCTGGAGAGAAAATATCTTATTATCTGTAGAGTCACCATTTCCACCCGGTGCATAAATATCTACGCCACGATTTCCAGCACCAGAAGCTGCACCATTAGAATAGTCGCATCTTTCTCGATTTTTATCAACCGCTCCTACTACAATAATTCTGTCATATACATCTGGGAAATCAGACTTTTCAATGGCTGTTAAATACGACATATATTTTGTATCTAGATCTTTAGCATGAATAATTGTTCCTTTATCCCATAATAGTTTAAATACTGCTTTATCTGTTTTAGGATTAATTATATTACAGCCAATACCAAGTTCCTCAATTTTTGCTAGAATTTTACTATTTTGGTCATAAGAAATATCGTCGTTTTTTTCGTATTTAATTCTTGTGTAATTTTCATTAGAAGAATTACCAGCTGACTGTATAATGCAAAAATCATATCCAATATCAAGTAGCTTTTGCAAAAAATCTCCAATAGTTTTTGCATAATGTGTCATACATTCCTGTGCTCCAATTTCATTATATGCAGTTGCAAGTACACCATAATCCTCATAATTAAAAGAACAGTTAACTACTTTTACATTTCGCAAAATCAATTCGGATAAACTGTATTTGTCTGATATGACAGATCTTAAATTCTTAGTGTTGTCTATGCCTCTGTAGGAAACACCATATAAATGACCATCTGCAAAAGGATAAACACCACAAATCCCAGCCTCATTGTCTGACTTTGCTGCCATAATTCCTGCTACATGTGTACCATGCTTTTTATCATCTTCACTGATGTTTTGATTATAAAACGTTTCTGCAAAGCCGAGGTCTTTATGATTATCATCAAATCCACCATCAATCAAACCAATTCGTAAATCTTGATTGACTTGATCAGAATGCTCTTTTAACAGTTCCCACGCTGCTTGAGCTTGAATCATCTCAAAGCCCCAGCTTTTTCCTGCACAGTCAGTACTGTTCGATAAGTCCCCTGCCCATTCCTTGCCGTATTGGAAGCTTTCACTGGATGATTCTACATCGGACGGCTCTGCATCGAAAATATAGTTGATATCGGCACTTGCAACAATGTCTTCTGCCTTCAAATCTTCGGATAGCTGTTCCAGCTCTTCGAGAGAATAGACATTACTGAGTTGCAGTTGATAATCGCCGGTCTGTTCAATCCGTCCAACAATCTCAGCATCGTATTTTTTTGCAAGCTTCTCTACTGCCCTTTTCTTTACGCCGTCTTCTGTAACCAATAAAATTTCGTTATCTGTATACATCGTCAGGTCATCTGTTGCAACGTGCTCTTCCTGGATTTCCTGATAGTAACATTCACCAATATGGTCTTCATCAAACTTTGACGTTTTGGAAAACCATTTCTGATACACGCCAACAGATGCTACTACCACCAGCAAGGCAATCGTTCCTGCCAACATTTTTTTCATTTCCGAGTTTTTCGCATCACGCATTTGCAATTACTCCTATCCATTAATCAAAGTTTTGAAACCAATAATAGTCGTATTTTGGCTTATCCGTTCCAAACTCAAGCGGATATTTTTTGAATCCGAAATTTCTGAGATTTCTAATTGCAGGTTCGTTATCTGGTGTTACCTTTGCAAAAATGTTTTTGTTTTTTGCAATGTGGTTTGCCAAGGAGAGAAACAAGTTTTGGAATTCCAATCCACGATAAGATTCTTCTACAAAAATTGCATCAATCATACAAGCATCCATAACTTTAATGCGTGGATCTATATTTTTCACGTGCTCTAGGTTCGTGAAAATCATTGCCACTGCAACCGCTTTGTCATACTGCTCGATTTCCCAGACTGCATCGTGATCAATTGCAGTGGAAATTTCAGATTTCACCATATCAATAATTTTGTCTGCAGAAGAATTGTACAGAGAGAAGAGTGCCTTTACATCTGATTTGTTGCACTTCCGAATGACAAATTCGCTTTCGATATAGTACTTAGAATACGGTTGGAAAGTAGTAGAAAGATTATCGGAATTCATGAGCTTGTAAATGACATAGTTTGCGGCTAAGTCATTAAACGGCATGTATATCTCGTTGTTCTCTTCTATTCTTGGGGACGTTGCTTCCAGTCTCTTCCAATATTTGTAAAAGTTGAAAATATTATTATAAGTAGACCGGAACGGGAAAATTTCTTGCTCCTGCACATACGGATTGTTCACGATCAATATGAATCTATACTTAAACAGATCATTGATCAGCTGAAAAGAATTGATGCAATTCTTTAAAATCAGAAACATCGTTTCAAAGAAAGTCAGATATGCCACAATTTCATTCGATGAGCCGATATCTGTGAACTTTCGAATTCTTTTCTGGTCGTCAGAGATATAAATATTTCGATATCTCTTATTTCTCAGGGATAACATATTTCTGCAATAAGCATCGAGATTGCGGTAAATCTTTTGAATCGATTCACTTTTATTGAACTTTTCATCAAAGTCAAGGATGGTACGCATAATCTCAGCATCGGTTAATTGCATCGGATGATAGTCTACAAGTACTTCTTTATTTCTCATAGGATAATAACTCACATATTTTCTTGTTCTTGGGATAAACTTTTCTTCTTTTGTCAGTTGAACCGAAACTGCTTCCAAACAAAGCATGATTCGAGCTGCTTCATAGCAGTATGATTTCGGATTGATGTAACTTACTTTGGCATGCTCTTCCAATTTCAAAAGCAGATCCTTCAGGATGGAGACTTCTAAAAAATTGGAAATCGACAGATACTGACTTCCGACAAGATCGCTAAACTTTTGCAAAAAGGTTTTCCATATCACAGCCGCTTCCGACCAGTCGATTTCAACCTGTTCCGTAACAATGTAATACAACATACTTGAAACATAATTACAATCGATCTCACTATACGAATTATGCGTGTATTTGTACTCACAGTAATTGTAAAAATATCCTGTCTCTTTTTCAAACGTGCAAGCTCGGGGGTTCTTTAATATGCGTAACATATGGGTTGGAGATCCGTTTTTTGTTTTTGACAAGCTGTCAAACAAAATGTGCTGATTAAAAACCATATTAAAATGACCATAGCATTTCAGTTTTCCGTTATTTTCCAAAATATTTGGATCTACTACCATCATTACCATGCACTGATAGATGCCAGGATGTTTCTTATATAATTTGCTAATGCTAGTATTGATGTTTGTAATAAAATTGTTAAAATCCATATTTTGTGCTTCCTCTCGTGATTTTTTCTTTTATTATACCGTATTCTGTACATTTCCGTCAATATCTCATTTTGACAAAAAAATCCTTAATTTTGACAAATCAAAACGCATTACCATCATCAAATATTTCCTCCTGTCACAAGATTGTAAGAACTCCCTGCTATACTAATAGAAAATCAAAAACAAGGAGTGATAACACATGGAAATTCTATCAGCGAAAGACTTGTGTAAATCTTATGGTTCGGGAGAAAACTCGGTTCAGGCATTGAATCATGTATCTATTTCCGTAGAAAATGGGGAATTTGTTGCCGTAATCGGCACATCTGGCAGCGGAAAATCCACCCTCTTAAACCTATTGGGTGGACTGGATACACCAACTTCCGGCGAAGTATTGGTTTCTGGAAAGAAGCTTTTTCAGATGAATGAAGAAGCTCGCACGATTTTCCGCCGGAGAAATATCGGCTTTGTCTTTCAGAATTACAATCTAGTGCCTGTACTGAATGTTTATGAAAATATCGTCTTGCCCATTGAATTGGACGGCACAAAAGTGGATACAGAATATGTGAAAACAATTCTGCACACATTGGGATTGGAACAAAAAGTACAGGCAATGCCAAATCAGCTTTCTGGCGGTCAGCAACAACGTGTTGCCATTGCACGGGCATTGGCAGCAAAACCGGCAATTCTCTTGGCAGATGAACCTACAGGAAATCTGGATAGCAAAACGGGGATGGATGTCATTGCCCTGCTAAAAATGACTAGTCAGGCATTTCATCAAACCATTGTCATGATTACACACAATGAAGAAATTGCTCTAATGGCAGACCGAATGATTCGGATTGAAGATGGCAAGGTGGTGAATGGCAATGCTGAAAAATAACAATCAAGAAATCGTACGAAAAATTGCATTCCGTTCCATGAAACAAAATCGCATCCGAAATGGCATTGTGATTCTAGCTGTCATTTTGACAACATTCATGTTTACAACGATTTTCACCATTGGTGCAAGCATGGCGGAAGGTATGATGGTCATGCTGACTCGGCAGCAAGGTACTCGCTCTTCTATTTATCTGAACAACCCAACTACAGAACAGATTCAACAAATTACAGACAATCATGATCTTTATGCTGCTGGGCTGCAAATTCAGACCGGAACAGCATACGATTCGGAAGATGAAACCACTGCAATTCTGCTTAGTTATTACGATGAGACTGAATTTGAAAAGAATTTCACGCCTGCCATCAGCGATATTTGTGGCAATTATCCAACAGATTCCACCGCAATTATGCTTTCTAAAAATGCATTGGAAGCCTTGCAAATTGAAACGCCAAAAATAAACATGGAAATTCCACTATTGGTAAACGGAACAGTAAAATCATTCACGCTTTCCGGTTGGTTTACGGATTATTCCAGCCCACAGGGCGGATTTCAGGGATTTGTTTCTAAATCTTATACAGATACATTGGGACTCACAGCAGAAAAAGACGGTACGTTGTCGATTTCTGCAAAAATCGGTGTGCAGGAACGCTTGATGGATGCATTAGATGCAGCTGTAAAGCTGAAAAATGGACAGAAATTTCAGTATACTTCGGATATGTTGAGTGAAACTGTCACCAACCGTATTCTCATTGCTGGATTATTTGGTACAATTGGGCTGATTATTGTATTCAGCGGTTATCTGTTGATTTACAACGTCCTATATATTTCTATCACCAAGGACATTCGATTCTATGGTATGCTGAAAACTGTTGGCACGACACCCAAACAAATCCGAAAAATGGTGCGATTACAGGCATTTTCTCTCTCTGGAATTGGAATCCCAATTGGTATGGGACTCGGCACAGCAGCATCTTTTGTAGCAGTTCCCTATGCAATGCGGATGTTCGGCAGTGCGGACAATCCTATGCCCTTGACCATGCAGTTTCATCCATTGATTTACATCGGAACGATTCTGTTTGCACTTT
>ULZO01011845.1_pt1 | contig 27409 bp, 20 predicted proteins | sample 1963181 | NCBI WGS metagenome assembly ULZO01 (sample SAMEA4835891, study PRJEB28245) | human gut metagenome | biome: gut microbiome; material: fecal sample | place: Denmark | collected 2008 | reverse complement strand
TTTTGCATCATCATAATATTTCTTTCTCATTTGTCCGCCCCTTTCTGTACTTAAATTGCTTTGGCAACCAATTATCGTTATCTGCTTTCAACAAGTCATGCACATATATCTTATTCGGCTTTCCTAATCCCTGATGGCTTCGATAAATCAGATTATGTACCTCCAGTTCCTTCAGCATCTTGTTAATTTTCTTATTTCCCAGATGCAACAGCTTCATCATTTCTTTGATTGTAAAAATGATAAATATAGCTCCATATTCATCTCTCCATGCATCACCATTACGCTCTGATAAGCAGCGCCGATCCAGCAAAATCATATAAAGTGTCTTTGCCTCATTCGTCATACTTCTAAATTGATCCTCTTTAAATAATCGTTTCGGTAATCTGTAAAACTTATCATCATATTTTGTATTTTCCATTTTTCCTGATCTCCATATACTTTGAAGTTCTTTCGTCATTAACAGCCTTTTTTGCCCAATTCTTGCATAGAATTCAACTCTCGTTACATAAATATCGCTAATTGGCAAGCAGTGTATTTGTACACACAAAATGCATTTTTAGCTTGTTGGGGAAATGCCCCAATCCCCTAAAACCATGAAAATAAATTTTCACGGAGCTACGCCTATCGGCTTTGTCATGCTGATGTATTTCCAACATTTCATAAATTCTTCACTCCTTCCATTCCCGATTTATGAATTTATTTTCTCAGATTTTCTATGCCGATTCGGTATATCCAAGATGCTGGAAAAATTTTCTTTTTGTGATTTTTTCCAACATCCAAGACAAGACAGGAAAAGAATTTCTCTTTATCTCATGGCAATATCATGGTAATCTATCTGTATCTTTAAAAATGAGGAAGATGCTATGCATACAAAACTTACCATACCAGAAAGACTGAAAGATTTGAGAGTCTCAGAAAAAAGAATGTCGTTGCAAGAGTTATCCGATGCTACCGGTATCCCTAGCTCCACGCTCGGCAATTATGAAAAAGATGAAAACATAGATATGTCGCTCGGCAATCTTATAACGCTTGCAAATTTTTACAACGTAAGCACAGATTACCTTCTTTGCCGGACAGAATTGCGGAAACATAAAAATCAGTCAGTATCTGATCTGCACCTGAATGACGATGCCGTCCAAATATTGACTGACGAAAAATATAATCCAAGATTATTATCTGAATTGCTCACACATGAAAATTTTAGGAAATTCATGACTGACCTGGAAATCTATATTGATGGTTTTAATGATAAAGGCATTCAGATAGCAAACGCTTTTCTTGATGTGATGAGATATAAACTGAACGAACTCGGTGCCGACTCCACCGATGCATTTACAAAAATATTTGATACTTCTCACATTGAGACAGAACAATACTACATGAACATTCTGTTGGAAGATTTAAAGCCAATCGTCTCCGACCTGAGAAATACCCATATGAAAGACAACAACACTGCCAGTGATATTGACTATCAAAACATGGTAAAAAATATCATTGATGATTTTACTTCTCCAACTCAGATTTCTATAGAGGATACTCCCGAAGCCTCTAATGATGCTTATATTAACGGTCTCCTCCTTTTGTTCTGCAAAAATTTGGAAATGAAAATCACCCAGCTTTCTGCCGAAGAAAAACAGACCTTAAAAGAAATATTTTCACGTTCCAAGCCGGCAAAGGAACATCGGAAACTGAGAAGACGAAATCCGAAGTTATAAGTATTAAATTATCCATTTTCAAAGCAAGCCACAGAGGACTATTTCCTTTGTGGCTTGTTGTAACTGACTATTTCCCGTATAATATTTAGGAATTCTGTTCCTTAAATAACATAATATTGACCACGTTTTTTGTCGCTTATCTTGCTTTATGAACCTATTTCGACTTGATTACTCTCTATTTTATTTTCCTCAACCACATTTAATAACCAATCCAAATAACGATAGGCCACTCCTCTCGAAAGAACATCATGAAAAAACTGATTTCCATAGTTTCTCAAGCACCCATAGCATGAAGTTTCCTCTGTGCATCCGCAATTACCGTTAACCTTTTCCTTTGCCTTGGCAATTACCATTTCAAGGTTTTCGTAGACATGTTTTACAAATCCAGATCCCCCTGGAGTATCATCATATAATACAATCTGACATTTTCCAGTAACGCATCCGCTTATATCACTTCTATTAATATCTAAAGCCGCACTGGCACCTTCAAGTAATGCATATAAAACAGATAAATATTGATCCTTGTTTTCCAATGAACCTGACATCGGCTGTTCGATCAAATGGTCTGGTAAATTGATTTTCAAAATATCTGTTGAAAACTGATGTCCCAATGATACTCTCTGTAACATTTTATTCGGACAATTTCTGCCATATTTATTGTTATGCCCTTTCTTTGGGATCTTATCGACCTCAGTCGTGAATCCACACTCAGGGCAAACATATAATCCTGCTCCATTGGTTCCCTGATTTAGCACAAATAACTTTCCACCTGGAGAATACTTTGCAGAAACTTCTTTTCCATAAAAATTCAATATCCTGCTTTTAACCTCGCGCTGCTGACTTTCCGTAAGATCCGTATCACTCCAAAACTGTGTCTGTGTAGCATAATAAGCTTTTGGTCTCGTTTCCCCCACTTGCTTAGGAGATTCTTTATAAGAAGTAGAAAATCCAAATAGCGGAATAATAAACTTACGTGCTTTCATTTTAGCCTGACAAGTTGGACAAAGTTCAATATCGTCACTAATATCAATAGTAACTTCTGTCATTTTTGTCTTTGGAGGATAAATACGCTTACAATTCTGGCATTCATAATACACATATGTTGGCCAACTTTTATCAGGTATAGTATTAACAGCATAACTCTTCCACTGTTTTCCATTAGCCACAATCTGTGCCGGTGGAGCAAATTCACTGATTGCCATTCTTAAATCTCTGGATAGATCAAGCTTTTCGGCTTCTCTGTTTTTATTGTTAATAATATTCAGTGAAACAGTATCAATAGGAAATCCATACTTTGGTAATACCCCCTTTGCACTCAGAAAATTGATAGAACCTTCGTCATTTAACGTCGATATTAGTTTTGTTACTGTTCTAGCTTTTCCAAGTTCGTAATCTGTGCTATTAGCATTTATGCCTTTCTTCATTTCAAGCAAACCCGCTATATCATTTTCTCTTTCTTTTATTGCTATATTCAGTTTACTATCTTCTCCAATTAATTCATCTACAAATCCCCAATTGTCTACATTAAGCTGTTTCAAAATCTGAGGAGTAAAAACCTTATATATGGTATCCAACAATGATTGCGGTTTAGATTCTAAATACTTTTTCAGTTCTACACTCATATTATCCTTTTTATCAAAATCAACAATTCTTTTTGCTTTTCCTGTAAAGAATTCTGGATGTTCTTTAAAGAACCCTGCTACCACAATGGAATTCAAATGACGTAATGCAATTTTTTCGTTGTTTACCTCCAGAACTGGCGCATTTATCTTTCCTGCTATTATTTCTGGTGGATCTTGATAAAAAGTCATATCATGACTATTCCTGCGCGCAAAAGTTACAGAAAATGCTGATGATGATGTTCGTCGCCCTGCGCGACCCGCTCGCTGAATATAATTAGATGTTTCTGGTGGCACATTTCTCTGGAATGTAGCCTCAAGTTCACCTACATCAACCCCCATTTCAAATGTTGTCGAACAACTAAGAACATTAATTGCTCCCTGTTCAAATTTTTCTTGATACTGCCGAGCTGTTTCCGAAGATAATTGTGCAGTGTGTTCCCTGGCTACCATCGGTATAAATTGCTTTCCAGTATACAGACTTTCATAATAACTTCCTGAACGAATTTTTCCCGCTTCAATTTGCTCTAACTCCCCATCACATTTCAATTCTGGACAGATATCATACAAAGAATATGCAAATATCTTTCCGCATTTTTTACATCTATACAACCTTTCTTCTGATTTAATATACTTAAATATCCATTTTTTATAATTCAATGCATATATTTGACCACTAGCATTTTCCGGTCCGATGCTGATATAACCCCGCTTTTTCATTTGCAGAATTAAATCATCATAGCACTGCTGTAAATTTGCAATAGCTTTGGCTTCATTGGTTTCATCTTGTCGAAAATGATTTAATATTTTCAACAACATTGCAGAACGTTTATTTTTGTGTCCTTCACTTGGCATAAAACCATAGACATAACCTTTTTTGTGAATTCTTTCATTTCCTGTATTTCTAAAGAAGCCTGCATGATTTCTTGGAGAAAAAAAGTCGTCTTCCGGACTCACCATTTCTGGAAATGTTATTGTGCCTTTCTGACGCAACGTGTCAAACACAAATCTGTACACATTCCAAATATTTTCTCCGCCTTCAACACCATATCGACTTACGCCATCTTGGAATTGTATCTTTTCTGGCATGATCTGGATGTATCCAAGCCCCTCCAACCCTGTTCCAATGTCTGGCGACATAAATTCTTGCATGATATAATGCGCTGCCATTTCGATTTTTTGCTCATTGCTCATTATATTGACTTCAAGTTCATTATTACGTTCAACTAAATCAAGAGTATAAAGACCTTCCTTTTCAGCCATCTGTTTTGATTTCGAAATAAGATCATCAATAGATAATCCAACTTTGCCAGCTTCTATCAAACAATTCAGAATAACCTTTCTCCACATCGCCTGTTTATAACGCTTTTCAAAATACCCAGCATAAAAAGCAGCCTCTTGGCGATTATCTGAAAACACCAATAGTTTTCGTCCGCTTTCATCAATTACATGATCATCAATCTCTGTCGCTGTATCATCCAAACTTCCAAACAAATCATCTGAAAACAGTTCATCTGATGTGTCAGGATTTTCTTGGTGTGTTATAGGTCTAGGCGGAATTGCATCATACAGACTTTTTCCAACTGCAAATGTTGCTGGCTGATTTGCTGTTAAAAATCTTTTTATCAGTCCCTCTCTTGTAGCACCACATGCTGGACAACAGTTTGATTCTTTTCCCTTTCCCGCATATTTTAAATTATAAACAGTTACAATCTTCTTATTATCATTTGCTTTGCAACAGGTATAATCTGTTTTCTCTGAAAACTCAGAAATTCGACCACACGCTAAACATAGTTTGAATTTACCAAGCGAAGAAAAATTAGACTGTTCATCAAGATCATCATCTTCATCAAAGTCTTCATCTATGTCGTTATCAGACAAAAAATAGAATTCTGGCTTTTCCAAACCGCTTGTCTGTACCAAATATTTTTTATTATCTTTTGTTATTGTTTTTCCAAGAATATACTCCTGTCCACATTTTTGACAATTAGCCATCTCAAATACAGAATACTCTCCAGATCTATCTTTGAATTTTTCTTTACGATCAAAGAAAACTCTCTTTATTGGATAATATTCAACAAACATGCCTTCCAAGGATTTGACAAACAGGTGATACCTGGCAGGCAGAAGTGCAGACTCATATTCACTCTTCTTCGCAGCAGCTGCTAATTCAATCAAATCAATTAAAGATTGTTCTCTCAACGTATTATCCGCAATATCAGAAAAAACAAAGTTTGCGACTTCATTAATATTCTTTGGTTTTTCCGCCAAAATATCATATAACTTAAACAAACGACCATCATTAACTAGTTTATCGTACAGAAACTGTCCTCTCTCACTTTCCTTTAATTTCAAGGACTCTTCTTTTATTCGTTTGTAATCTTGATATGAAAAATCCCTTACACTATCATCCGGAATTCGTCTCTGTCTTTCAGTTGTAATAATGTCCGTTTCATCAAATGGTTCACCAAACAACTGCTCGGCAAATTTTGCTAATGATGCTTTTCCACTTTCACTTCCTAAAGTTGCACTTGTTGCAATGCATCTAAAAGGTTCACTTCTATGATGCTGAATCCGTTCTTTCAACCTACGAAGAAGAAAAGCAATTTCGGTACCGACAGCCCCCTTGTATGTATGCGCCTCATCAATTACAATAAATTTCCAATTTTTAGCCTTCGCCGTATCAAAAAAAGGAGCCGTATCTGGCCTTAGCAGCATATATTCGAGCATAGCATAGTTTGTTAAAAGAATATGCGGCGGCTTTTTCGCCATATATTCTCTGCACATAAACTCATTAAGTATTGATTTTTTTGAATCAGTATCATAATCACCTTGATGTTGAATATCATATTCCTGATGCAGCCTTTTTTCTGCATCCTCTGGTTTCTCGTTTGCTTTCGCGTGTTTAGTCTCACCAGTATATCTTCCAAATGTAATATCCGGATAATCTGCAAGTAATTTTCTCAATTTCTTCTGTTGATCATTAGCCAACGCATTCATAGGAAAAATCAATAATGCTCTTACACCATCATCTAGTGTTCCAGATTCTTTTTCACGCATGATTTCGTTAAAAATCGGGTATAAATAACACTCAGTTTTACCAGAACCTGTCCCCGTCGAAACAACCATATTTCGGTCATTTTTTATGATATGCTTCAAAGCATTTTCCTGATGAATTCGAAGTTTCCAATCATTATAATGAACATTTTTTCCCATTTTAGAAAACTCATTACTGATGATTCCTTCATTCGCAAGTTGCTTGAGCGTTTTTCCATCTTTAAATGGAAGCGTTGTTTCTAAAAAAGGTCCTTTCACAAAATTAGTTTTCTCCACTTCTTCTTTTGCAAGTCGACTTATTTCTCTATCTCTAACCGTCAAAATAGATGCCACATAACTTCTGTAATCTGCTTTGATTTTTTCCGTCGTACTCCTCGGATTCATTGACATAATTATCGTCTCTCCTTCCTTCTCAAGTATATATAGGACATAGCCATCAATACATCGCGTTCTGACATAAAAGGTGCCACTTGAAAAGATCCTACCATAAACTTAACAGCCTCCTTTTTCATCTCTGGGAATTCATTAAATTCATCTAATTGTGCAATAAGTGCAGCTATCCCTTCGAAATAGAAATAAGCAGGGAATGTAAAATGTACTGACGTCATATTTGATATATCACTTTTATTCGCAACACGTTCCATAAGAACACTATTAAACTCTTTAAAAAAACTGTCTGCTTTGCTATTTCTAACTGATGAAATTTTATTCCACACCTTACTTTCAAATGATTCAAACTGTAGTTGCATTCTCTTTCTCAAATCTGAATCATTATTTGTATCCCCCATGTGATTTCTAATGTACCAGTTAACAAATAAATCGATGTATCTTGTTCCTGCAAAGTATGTACCGATTTCTGGAATCTTATTTTTATCCAGATGTACTCTTCCTGTTCGAAGTTTCTTCTCATCTGCCATCTCATAAAAATTATTGATTCCTGAAATATTACTATTTAGAGCTATATGAACACAACTCACACCGTCTTCCAAAAGAAAATGTTTTCTATCTTCTGTCTTTTTTCCCTCTCTCTCATTTGTAGTCATCATTTCTATAATAGCATCCTGACCTATTACATCCCTGTATGCTGCAATGCCAAATGTTTCTCTAATGGGAACATTACCCTTTAACAGTACCTGCAATGCAAGTATTACTGAAACTTGCTTTAATGCAGATGCTAATTCTTTTATATAACTACCCGTTACAGTATCCGGAATTTCTAAAAGCACCAGACAGTAATTTTCTTTGCACAAATTAAATACTATATTACTAGCCTTCATTTCCACCAATCTTTCAATAATTCTAAACCTATCTTCATTCGTAAGAATTAATTCAGATACCATCGCCATAGTTTCTGTAACAATGGTCTTATGTGCTTTTGTAATTTTGCACTCGAGAATATTGCCAAGTAAAACAAGATTTATTATATCATTATCAGATAGCCCAAATTTTGCAAACTGCCCCATGCTATTCCTGCACCTATAGCTTTCTGACATCCGCAATTCATCAATCTTCTTTATCCCCCTGAATCTAATCAGATCGTATAAGAACTGCTCCAACCACTCACCAAATGAATTGATGGGATCTTTGGGATTACGCAATGTCACAAAGAATTGATCTGACTGCAATGTAACTTCAAAATCATCATCAACCGTAAATAACTCATCCACATTATTTTCTCGTATGATTCGATAATATCCTGAAGTAAGTGTGACATTCTCTGGTATTGAAAATATTCTAGCTCCTTTATCATTTACTTGTGATTCTCCATAAATCAAGGATAGCTTAAAATTATCGCCATACTTCTCTAATGTAGCATTTTTGTTTATATCTTCATCCTTCACAGCAATGCCTTTTTTGCTTCTAACATACTTCGGTCTATATCTAAACTTAATAACCTCATCAATCAAAATTACATCAAAAGATGCTTCTCTATCTGCATTTACAACTCGGATTTTTGCAGGAAGCGGAACTGCCTGCAGAGTGTCTCTAAAAACATTCAAATCGAAATTAGCAGATCCATTACTGGTTAACTTTATTTCTTCCCTCTGCTCTATCCCATTTGCTGAAACCAATTCAACTACATATGTATTCTTTTTGTAATCACCATAAAAAGATACAGAAAGCCACGGATTTCCTTGCAAAAAATCTGCCATGTCACATTTTTCGCTGATTTTATTATTTGAAATCAACTCATACCTATAGGCACAAATTGGCAATTCAAATTCAACAGCCAAACGCAGATTATCCTGTTGTGAAATGATGGTTCCATTTAATGTGCCTTCTCGATAAGGAGCACGTACTTCATATTTTTCTAGTGAATCCTGAACGTTTGCATTTGCAAAGTCTATCTGCCAACCATCAACTTTTCTGACAGTCAGCTTTGCTGATTCCGACTTCAAATTAGCTTTATCTTCTAACCACTTCAAATTGTCAAAGTAATCCGATTTAAATTCCGGTAACAAGCAAAATCTCACCTGCTTAATAAATCGGTTAAACTGATATATTCTAACTGAATGAATACCATATGATTTTTCATCAAAACACTCATTAATATCTACGATATTTTCTTCATCCATAGCCAAATCACTTGCTATGATTGACGTTCGTCCTACTCTTAGTTCTACACCTTCCACAGAATTAAAACCTTCAAAATTTATATGCACTCTCGGAATCTCAAGAAAAAGTGGTATTTCTGAATCAACAAATTCTGTATCAAACAATTTTCTTCCACTTAAAGAAGTCATAATCTGTGGTTTCATTTGCAAGGTTATCTCTTCTTTATTGGTATAAATTATAAATTGAGCATCTGTTGTCAGTGGAGTTATTTGTTCTATACAGTAGTCATCACTAGACAATGGATATGCTTGAACATCTCGCTCAATACCATTACATGTAATGTTATCAATCGTGGAATATATAACAATTCCATATGGTGACCGTAAATACCTTTGGTTGATTCTTCTGCCATTTGAATCAAAATAGAAACAACCATCCATTTCTATTCCTTTTATCTCATATTGTGTCAAATGATTCTCAAACCCATCATTATATTCAAAGTTGAGAATATATGATTTGCATGGTCTAACTGAAATCACCATCTGATCTATGAAACGTTTTCCTTCCACTCCCTGAACACAACATTCTTTTTCAATGCGGAATCCATTATCTCCAGCGATCGTCCATTTTCCACTGTCCACCCATTCCTCTGTCATATTTTGGCGTGGCAAAACAATGCATAACCCCCTTTTTCCATTTTCAAAGAAAAAATATGGTTTTACTTCTACATGTTCTTCAGCAGATTTTCCATGATAAGCAGATTTAACCTTATCCTGTTCTAACCACTCTGAAAGGGTTTCTGAATACTTACTTGAAAAATCCCCCGTTTGAGTAGCTGCTAAATATGTATCCTGAACATCTAACACAAAATTAATGGCACGTTCTTCAGGTGCATCAGCAAAAAAATGTAATAACGGCTTATGTACACCATACTCTTTAGATGTAATTTCATCTATAAGGAACTGCGGATCAACATTACTCATTAATCCATATTTAAAGATATAAAATAAATCACCAAAATTACTCTCAGGCGGAATTCCCACTTCGTATAAAATAGAATCAACATATTTCCTGTTAGACTCTTTCGTAACACTATAATCTAATTCGCATAAATCAAATATTTTCAATATCATCTTGCCAATCTGAGTCTGATCTGGTGCATTGGGTTTATCAATTCCTATTTCCTCGCTAATCATCCCCCAAAAATCGCCCTTATACTTATACCTTGTCAAAAACACTACATACGAAACCATCGCATATGGATATTGTTCAAAAAGACTTTTAAATACCATACCTCTTTCCAACAGTATAATTATTCTATTCTTTAATATATCCAAAGAAACCCTTGATAGATTCAAATCTCCCCAAAACTTTAGATCTTTCATATTTTCTTTAACAGCTGTATCCATATTTTTCAACGACTCATCACTTGTAAAATTCAATAACATATAGTCCTCCACCACTATTAACAATAATTTTCATCCAGCAACTACCATTATTTATAGTCCATCATATTTACAATTATCGCGTATTAGGTGTCCTATAATCCGAACTCACTCATTGCTTCATCTTCATGTTCCAAGTTTTTCTAATTATCCGATATCATTTTTATCTATCTCAAAATTCCTTACTATAATCTGAAATTATGCCACACATATATAATTAAATTCTAACACTTAAATCATTGTTTGACTATTACTATATTGAAATCATCGACATTCATCCGCAGATCAGATAAGATAGATATCATTCATATCAGTCTTAATACTTCAGTATCATTACCTTGTCCCTTGAACACTTCCATATCTGCAAAAAGGACATCCCCTGATCTGTAATAACTACAGTTCCGGAATGTCCTTTTTCCATACTTTACTATATTTTTAACACACGATGCTACTTATCCACAATCTATATGATTCCAAAATGTCTAAATGCCTGCATAATTGCATCTTCCTTCTCCTGTGTACACTGTGGCTGTCTTGCATTCTCAGATTTAGGCAAATTAAAATTCTCACCGACATCCAATCCACACTTCTTCTTAATCTGTGCGATATACAGTGATGAAACCTTAAGTCCCGTCTGCTCCAGTACATATGCCTTTATCTGCTCATATGTCGCTTTTCCTTTAAATTCAGATAAATCCATATCCTCCAGAGAGAAGTCCACCTTCACTTTTCTGCTGCCGACCATTCCCTTGGAAAGTAAGACAACTGTTTCCACATGTGTCGTGTGCGCAAACTGATCCACCGCCCGGACACGTTTCACCTCATACCCGCCTTCCGCCAGCACCTTAAGATCTCTCGCCAGTGTCGCAGAATCACAGCTCACATAAACAATGCGTTCCGGCTTCATCAGAAGTATTGTCTCTAAACATTTCTCATCGCAGCCTTTTCTCGGAGGATCAACCACGATCACATCCGGGTGCAGCATATCTGTCTTTTCATTTTTATGCTCCGCATAAAATTCCGGCAGCACTTCCTCTGCTTTTCCAACAAAAAACTCGGTATTGGAAAATCCATTCCGCTTTGCATTGTCCTTTGCATCGGCAATCGCCTGTGGTACGATCTCCACTCCATACACATGCCCGGCTTTTCCGGCAAGGAATAAAGAAATGGTTCCGATTCCGCAGTACAGATCCCAGACGGACTCCTTTCCGGTAAGTCCTGCATACTCTAACGCAAGGCTGTAAAGCTTCTCGGTCTGTTCCGGGTTCACCTGATAAAAAGACTGTGGTGAGATATGATAGGAGATTGCTTTTCCTGTCCGCTCAAAATTCGTGCAGTCCCTTAAGTGAATGTAATCCGTAATGTAAGGCTGTCCCCAGATGGTCTCGGTCTGCTCACCGAGGATCACATTCGTATCCTTCTGGTTGATATTCATGGAAATACTTGTCATGCCTGGGATTGCCTGTAATTTCTCCACAAGCACATTCTGTGCCGGAAGTTTCCTTCCGTTAACGACAAGGCATACCATGATCTCTTTTGTCGTAAATCCATAGCGGATCAGCGCGTGGCGCACAAGCCCTCTTCCGGTTTTCTCATCATAAGGTTCTATGTGGCACTCACGCATATAGGATAAGATCGCTTCTAAAATCTCACGGTTTTCTGCCACGCCAAGCATGCAGTCTTTGACCGGGATAATGCTGTGCGTGCGCGAGGCGTAAAACCCAGCAATGATATTTCCATCTTTATCTTTTCCGATCGGAAACTGTGCCTTATTGCGGTAACGGTAAGGACTCTCCATGCCAACGATCGGCTCCATCACAGAATCCACAAAGTCTGCATTAAATCCGCCGAGACGGATCAGATTGTTTTTTACCTTGTTCTCCTTGAACTCTAACTGCTTTGCATAATCCATCGCCTGAATCTGGCAGCCACCGCAGCGTCTGTGCAGTTCACATTTTGGCTCCGTGCGGAAGCCGGACGGCTTTACGATCTGCTCCACTCTCGCATAACCATAATTCTTTTTCAATTTGGTAATGCGCGCCTCAATCTCATCCCCGATCACTGCATCCTTGACGAAAAAAGTCATGCCATCCAGCTTTCCGATGCCCTCTCCGTCAATTCCCATATCCTCAATCTTCAATGTAATGATATCGTTTTTATTCATTCTTTTTTCCTTTTATCCGCCACAACATTTACTTCAGACTGGATCTCCGGATATTGCTGTCGAGCAGACGGTTGAATCCCTGCCACTCCACACTATTCTCCGGTACATTGGTAAAAATTTCACGAATCGTCTCCATCTTCGCATCCACATTATCAGCAAAACTGAGCGCCAGTGCTTCTGCAAGTGCCGGCTTCTTCGGCGAACCATATTCCAGCTCTCCGTGATGTGCGAGAATACAATGCTTTAATTCGTTTGCCATGCGAACCGGGAAACCTTCGATCGTGCGGATACGCTCTCCGACCATCTCTGCCCCGATCATAATATGACCTAACAGCTGTCCTTCGTCTGTGTAATCATTTTCCGGGAAAACAGATAATTCTTCCAATTTTCCGATGTCATGGAAAATCGCCGCAGTCACAATCAGATCGCGGTTTAACATAGGATAATAAGCTGCAAAATAATCACAGTGCTTTGTCACACTGAGCGTATGCTCTAACAATCCACCCACAAAACCATGATGAACGGTTTTCGCTGCGGAGTGGAATTTGAAACGTTTCTCAAACTCTTTGTCCTCTAAGAAAAAACTGCTTAACAATTTTTTATAATATGGATTGTTCACCGAACGGATAATACCGCACAGTTCCTCATACATTTCATCTATATTTTTCTCGCTGACCGGAAGATAATCCTTCGGATCATACTCCCCTTCCTGCACTTTTCTGACACGCTTGATAGAGAGCTGCAGATTTCCCTGAAAACTTGTGATATCTCCCATAACAGCAACGTAATCCAGCGAATCAAAATCATCGATTCCGACAGAACCCGGATCCCAGATTTTTGCATCCAGAATTCCTGTTTTATCCTGTAAAATAACGTTTTCGTAAGGTTTTCCTGCCTTCGTCAGCGCAGACTGCTTCGTCTTGCACAGGTAAATCTCGTTAATCCGCTCGCCTTCGCGAAGACTTTCAATATATTTCATAACAATTATTTCCTCCAAATTATGTATTTGTATTACTGTAAAACACTGACCGTTACAGGACATTTGATCTCCGTATAGCCATCGTTCCCCTGTCTCTGGATTGTGACGTTTGCCACATCGCCCGGTATGAGGGAGAGCAATTTTGTCTGATATCCATCAACCGAGATCACCGCTTCCCCATCGATCTCTGTAATGACATCGCCACTCTGCAGCCCTGCTGCCATCGCCGGCGAATCCATTTTTACTTCCTTAATATAAACGCCCTTTGGAATGTCATTTTCTTTTGCGATCGTATTGGTAACGGTAGTGATCTCCAGACCGATATATGGAATATCTTTATTATTGGACAACATCTCGATCAGCGGTTTCAGTTCTGAGATAGAGATTGCTTTCAGCGTGTTCTGGTCACCCTCACTGCTATATCCCTGCGTGACAATACCGATCACTTCGCCGTTTAAGTTGATCAGCGCTCCACTTCCATTTTTGCTTCCCACGATATCCGTTGTGAAAATATCATAATTCGCATCAATTGTGGAAATGGAATAAGCAGAGGAAGTGATATTTCCTGTCAAAATGGAATAATTCGTTCCAAGCGGACTTCCAACCGCAAGCGCAAGCGTTCCCTGTGTGATGGCAAGCGAGTTGCCAAGCACTGCGACTGATATCAGATTCATGGTATCATTGTCGATCTCATCCACCGGAACACTGAGTACAGTAATTCCTGTATTTCCATCGTATTTCTTGATGGAAGCTTCTACTGATGTGTCATTGACAAAGGTCACATAGATAGAAGACGCTCCTGCGATCACTTTTCGCTCAGTCAGGATCAACAGCTCCTGACCACTGTTTGCAATAATAATACCGGAACCCTGTCCCCTGCTCTCATAGGCATTGTTGAACCAGTCTGTATTGCTCTTTACCCCTGTCACTGCCACGATAAACTTGTTTGCCTGCTTTCCGATCGCATACATCTCATTCTGCAATGTCTGGAAATCATCCAGTGTAAGCTGTTCGTACACGATCAGTGGCTCGGAACCCGGTTCGTTTGTTTCTGTCTCCGTATCCGGCTCTTCCGTTTCCGTCTCCTGTTCCGGTTCATCTTTCGGGATCGTGATGGCCGGATCTTCCTGCGGATGAAGCATACCATCTATTTTCGGCTGACACAGCACGAACGTAACACTCGCCACGATTCCAAATAAAACTGCCAGAAGCACGACAATACATACGTGATATGCCAGTTTCTTTTTATTCACGGGTTTGTCCTTTATTTTCTCGCTGATAAATTCATATTTATCCTGTTTGTTTTCCTGCATGATATTCCTTTCCAGGCAGTGGCATTCCTGCCGCACCTTCAAATGCAATCAAGCTTGTATCTGTTTTACTTTTTGATCCATACATGAAAAATCATACCAATTTATATTATAAATTGAAACACATATGCTTGCAATACTTTCTTTTTTTGTACAATTCCTGCCAAACTCTTCTTTTCATCAGCTTCACTTTGGTCTATAATAAAAACTGATCAGCTAAAACGATGATGGAGTACTTTTGTTTTATGAATGAAAAAGTTTTAAAAACCTTAGAATATAATAAAATTTTAAATCAGCTGTCTGAATACGCATGCAGTCCGGAAGCAAAAAAACGCTGTCTTGCACTGCGTCCCATCACAGACAAAGCCCAGATTGAGCAGCTTCAGCTCCAGACGAAGGATGCATTAAGCCGTCTGTTCCGTTGTGGAAACCTCTCATTTTCCGGCGTGCACAGTGTCAATGACTCGCTGAAACGTTTAGAGATCGGTGCCTCCTTAAGTGCCGCAGAACTGCTTTCGATCTGTTCTCTCTTAGCGGCTGCCAAGCGTGTAAAAGCATTTTCCCGCTCAGAAAAAGAGGAAGTTCCAGACGATTCACTGACCGGATTTTTCACCGAAATCGAACCGCTGACACCGCTCTATGACGAGATTAAGCGCTGCATTCTCGCAGAGGACGAGATTGCCGACGACGCAAGCAGCACACTGCGTTCCATCCGCCGTTCCATGCGCGGCATGAACGACAGGATTCGCGCCCAGATGAACAACATGATCAACAACAGCACAACCAGAAGCTATTTGCAGGACGCTGTGATCACCATGCGCGACGGACGCTACTGTCTGCCGGTCAAAGCCGAGGCAAAATCCCAGATTCCCGGCATGGTACATGACCAGTCCTCATCCGGTTCCACCCTTTTCATTGAACCGATGGCGGTCGTGAATCTGAATAACGAATACAAAGAACTTCTGTTAAAAGAAAAAGACGAAATCGAAAAAATCTTAGAAAACCTGAGCAGGCTGACTGCTAATTTTTCTGAACAGATTGCTGCCGATTATACAATTTTGGCAGAACTTGATTTTATTTTTGCAAAAGCTGCTTATGCGCAGACCTACAACGGTGTTGCACCGACATTTAATAATGAAGGATATCTTCATATTAAGAAGGGACGTCACCCACTGCTCGATAAGAAAAAAGTGGTTCCAATCGATGTCATGCTCGGCAAAGATTTCAAGCTTTTGATTGTAACCGGTCCAAACACCGGTGGTAAAACTGTCTCTTTAAAGACCGTGGGACTTCTTACTTTAATGGGACAGTCCGGGCTTCACATTCCGGCTTCTGAGCGGTCAGAGCTTGGTATATTTGAGGAAGTGTTTGCAGATATCGGTGATGAGCAGAGTATCGAACAGAGCTTAAGTACTTTCTCATCCCATATGACCAATATCATCCGTATTTTGAAAAAGGTCAACGACCGTTCGCTCGTTCTCTTTGACGAGCTTTGTGCCGGAACCGACCCGACGGAAGGTGCCGCCCTTGCGATCTCCATTTTATCCAAGCTGCACTTATATGGCGCGCGCACCATGGCAACCACTCACTACAGTGAATTGAAAGTATTTGCTCTTTCCACCCCGGGCGTGGAAAATGCCTGCTGTGAATTTAATGTTGAAACTTTAAGCCCGACTTACCGGCTTTTAATCGGTATTCCTGGCAAAAGTAATGCCTTTGCGATCTCGGAAAAACTTGGTCTTGGCAAAGACCTCATCGAAGATGCCAAAACCCGCATCAGTGAAAATGATGAAAACTTCGAAGATCTTCTTGCCGATCTCGAAAAAAGCCGCGTGACCATCGAAAAAGAACAGGCTGAGATCAACCGCTATAAACAGGAAATCCAGTCCTTAAAAGAGCGTCTCGAGCAAAAGCAGGAAAAATTAGATGCAAGCCGCGACAAAATACTGCGCGACGCAAACGAAGAAGCATTCCGCATCTTAAAAGAAGCCAAAGACGTGGCAGATGAGACAATCCGCAACTTTAACAAATACGGCAATGCAAACGCTCCAATGAGCGAGATGGAAAAAGAGCGTACCAAACTTCGTGACAAGATGAATGCGAGCCAGAAAAAGCTTGCCGACCAGAAGAAAAATGCTGTTCCAAACCACAAAGTCCCGAAAAAACTTCAGATTGGCGACACTGTAAAAGTGATCAGCATGAATTTAAAAGGAACCGTGCACACACTTCCGAACGCGAAAGGCGACCTTTACGTCCAGATGGGAATTTTACGCTCTCTGGTCAATATCAATGACCTGATCCTGATCGACGAGGATTCCCCGATGATGTCCGGTGCCAAAGCAAACAAAACCGGAGCCGGAAAAATCCGCATGAGCAAATCCGCAACGATCTCCCCGGAGATCAACCTCATCGGAAAAACCACAGATGAGGCGATTGCTTTACTGGATAAATATCTCGATGACGCTTATCTTTCCCATTTAGACTCCGTGCGCATCGTACATGGAAAAGGAACCGGTGCACTGCGGAATGCCGTGCACACTTATCTGAAACGCCAGAAACATGTGAAGTCCTATCACCTTGGCGAATACGGTGAGGGCGATGCCGGTGTAACAATTGCCGAATTTAAATAACAAGGAGGCTAAATCCTCTCCTCACACAGAGGTTAAATTTTACTTTGTAAAATAGGATTTGCTTCGCAAACAAGGAGGATATATGGCAGCGAAACAGAAAATTTTAATTGTTGATGATGATAATAATATTGCAGAGCTGATTTCCCTTTATCTCACAAAGGAATGCTTTGACACAAAGATTGTAAACGATGGGGAGGAAGCACTGACCGCATTTGAGCAGTATAATCCAAACCTTATTTTGCTCGATCTGATGTTACCTGGAATCGACGGCTATCAGGTGTGCCGTGAGGTACGTGCAAAGGCAAATGTTCCGATCATTATGCTCTCCGCAAAAGGTGAAATTTTTGACAAAGTGTTAGGTCTTGAACTCGGTGCGGATGATTATATGATGAAACCTTTTGATTCTAAGGAACTTGTTGCCCGCGTCAAAGCCGTGTTAAGACGTTATCAGCCAGTGAAAACCGAGGAAGTGATCCCGGATCTGAAATGTGTCAAATATGAAGATCTGGTCATCAATCTTTCGAATTACTCCGTCATTTATATGGGGCAGGCAGTGGATATGCCGCCAAAGGAACTGGAACTTTTATATTTCCTTGCTTCCTCTCCAAATCAGGTTTTCACCAGAGAACAGCTCTTAGACCATATCTGGGGCTATGAATACATCGGTGATACAAGAACGGTGGATGTCCATGTAAAACGTCTCCGTGAAAAGATTAAAGACCATGCGAACTGGAGCCTTGCTACGGTATGGGGAATTGGATACAAATTCGAGGTCAGAGATTAAATGAAACGTACATTATACTTAAAGCTTTTAGGTGGTTATCTGCTTTTTGGCCTGCTTGGTTTTCTCATCATTGCGACCTTCACTTACCACCTCACCTTCCAGCACCTTGAAAAAAAAGAGGCTCAGAATTTATACCGGGAATCTGCCCTGATCTCATCCAGTTATGCGCAGAATTATTTCAGCAATTCCATGACGTTAGATGAGATCAACGAGCAGCTCAGTGCCCTGGACACTTATCTGAACGCAGATATCTGGATCGTAGATACACACGGAAAGATCCTGATCAACACTGCTGACACAGAAAATACGGACGAAACGATTCCGAACTTTGATATGACAGACTTCGGCAACCGCTATTATCGTGTCGGGACTTTTTACGATTATTTTCAGGAAAATATGCTGAGTGTATTTTCCCCGATCACTGTCAACTACAAAGTGCGTGGCTATGTGATCATCCACAAATCAGAATCGTATCTGACCGCATCTGCAAACAGTCTGTCCGCGATCGCATACACAACACTGGCTCTGATCTTTGCCGCAGCGTTTGTCGTACTTGCATTATTTACATATGTAGTTTATATTCCGATCCGCAAGATCACCCATGCGGCAGACGAATATTCCAAAGGAAATTTTGATGCTAAGATTGACGTGCACTCCAATGATGAGATTGGTTATCTCGCCGCATCCTTAAACTATATGGCGAATGAGTTGAACACGTTAGAGGAAGATCAGAGAAAGTTTATCTCCAATGTCTCACATGATTTCCGCTCCCCGCTCACCTCGATCAAGGGATATGTGGAAGCGATGTTAGACGGAACTATCCCGGTCGAAATGCAGGAAAAATATTTAAATATCATCCTTTTTGAGACAGAGCGATTAAATAAGCTGACAAAAAGTCTTCTGGAATTAAATAAATTTGGTTCTCATGGTGTTATGCTGGATGTGACGGATTTTGATATCAACCAGACGATCAAGACAACGCTCCTGACTTTTGAGGGAATCTGTGCCAACAAACATATCCGCTTCAACCTGATTCTCTCCGGTGAGCAGTTGTTTGTCACTGCTGATTTCAGCAAAATCCAACAGGTACTTTACAATCTGATCGACAATGCGATCAAGTTCAGTCATCAGGATTCCACGATCACGATTGAGACAACCGAGAAGAACGACAAAGTATTTGTCTCGGTCAAGGATACCGGAATCGGTATTCCCAAAGACAGTCTGAAAAAAATCTGGGAAAGATTTTACAAAACCGACCTCTCCCGCGGAAAAGACAAGCGCGGCACCGGTCTTGGACTTTCCATTGTAAAAGAAATCATTCAGGCTCATGGAGAAAATATCAACTGTATCAGTACAGAGGGCGTTGGCACAGAGTTTATTTTCACTCTGCCGATTGCCAAAGATAAAGAATAAAAACGAAAAGCGGAAGCTGTGTTTTAAGACAGCTTCCGCTTTTCGTTTCTGAAAATATCCACAATGATTCTATACGCTTCTCATCCCACTTGTTTCTCTAACTTCCGCAACAGTGTCACAATCGGAACAATCAATATTCCACAGAAGGAATTGCTGATGCCATGCACAAAATCCCACGGCAAGCCAGCAATAATCCAGGCAATCATCCCTTTGAAACTCAGTCCAAAAAGAATTGCCTGTGCCGGGGCATAGAGTGTTCCAAACAAAAATCCGTGACATGCATTTACTACCATATACACAATTGGCTGTATCTTCTTCGGAATTTTTCGTGGAAGCAGCATGGTCACGCCCCACAGAATTGTCCAGAGATACAGATACGGTATCCACCATGTCGCAAATCCCGTAAACAATCCATTCAGTAATACATACGTGTAAATCGGATACAGTGCCTTTTTCCGATAAACAAGTGTAAAAGAAATTGTAAAAACTCCAAGCAAATGCACATTCGGCAGTAATTCCATAAATACTTTTGATGCATACATCAAAGCACCAAACATACCGAATATTGCCACTTCCCTTGTTTTCAGTTTCATTATTTTTCTACCTTAAACTCGTAGGTATCGCCTTCGTTCACCGGAATGGAATCCACACCTGTGCTTGCATACTCTCCATTTACATAGAATGCCCAGTAAGTCTGGTCTGTATCATAATCTGCAGTGATTCCGTTTACAGTCTTTACATAAAGACCATAATCACCTTCTTCACCTTCGATCAGATTCTGCTCTAATAAAGCATCGCCGACCGTTTCTTTGTCTGTGTTAACCACAAAATCTGTTTCGTTTCCATCTGCATCAACCACAATAACTGTAATTTTGACACTTCCATCGCCTAATACGATTTTCTGTGCTTCTGTACTCTCGATACTCTCTGTCTTGCTGCCGCATCCTGCTACAGTAAATGCCATAGCCACAGCCAGCACCATGCAAAGGAACATTGATTTCATTTTTTTGCCTGTTAATTTCATAATAGTTTTCTCCCTTTTCATTTTTAACAGGCTATATGTTAGCATATATTATTTTCAATGACAAGCTCATACTTTCTGCACGGCATTCTTTTTACTGCTGAATGAAAAGTAACCCGCTTTTTTCTTATTTGATCGTCATAAATAAACCTGACTTGCGCAATGCCGGGCGAAGAGCCATATAAATCGCAACGGCAGCGATCACAGAAAGCACTGCATTGATACTGGTTGCCGTAATGTTCCATGCAAGTGTCACTTCTGCCGCCGGCTTTCCAATAATGACTCTCTTGTAGAAATAACCGACAAGCGGATCAAAAATCATATTGAAAACCATTCCACAGATAGAAGCGATCAATGTCCATTTAAATACATGTTTCGTATCATTGGATGTGGAAATTTTTCCCAATTTGTGTGCAACCAGCCCGGTGATAAGACCGATACAGAATTTTAAAAGAAAAGTCTTTGGTGCGTAAATAATATAAACCGGATCAAGCAGATCGCCGATCGTCATTCCGATTGCACCGCCAAGACCGCCATATACACCGCCAAGCAGTAATGCACCTAATACGCATACCGCATTTCCAAGATGTAATGATGTTGCATCGCCACCCGGAAGTGCGATCTTAATCTGCAAAAACGTAAATACGACATAGGATAATGCAGCCATCAAGGCTGTCAGGGTAAGTTTGTAAACTTTTTCATTTCTCATAATAAGGTTCTCCTCTTGTAAGTTTTTCAGATCAGTCACTCAACCTGCCTGATCCTTACCCCATATCTTACGCAAAATTGGCTTTGTGTATATAGCCAGTTTTGTTTGTTTTGAGCATACCAGATTACTTTTCCTGAAAAAACTCGATCTCCTCGCCAACCGGTCCGATGCAAAAAGCAACACGGATTGGGAATGGCGGATTTGAAGCGATCACCACGTCTTTGGGCTCCACGGTGATCTGATATCCACTTTCACGGACAATTTTCACACATTGATCCACATCGTTTGTTTTGAAGGCAAAATGTCTGATACTGCCCTGTGGCAGGCCATTCTCCGCGTTGGTGAATACTTCCACCAGACCATCGCCAGTCTCAAACATAAATCCTTCCAGCTCCGTTTCTCCCCAGGAACGAAGGATCGGCAGTCCGAGCAGCTCTCCGTAAAAATGTTTCACCTTTTCAATTTCGTCTTTTCTGCATTTGATGCACACATGATGGATTCCCTGAATTAACATTCTTTTATTCTCCTTCACTCATTATTTTTCGTCTCAAAACAGATATCCGCATTTTTCTTACTATTTCTTATTATAACACAAGTTCCACATGACGCTCTATTCTGATGCCGGATTCCTCGATCCTGTCTTTTTCCTGCCCGTACTCCTCCGGGCTCATGCGCCACGCAAGCCCGCACCCTGCTGAGATCTCCTGCGGCAGCGGGATCATCCTTCCCGGTATCCCATGCTCATGACAGTAATCTTCCATCGCCATTGCAGCTGTCGTGGTATGAAATGTGAGCAGATGGTAATTTTGTTTTGTACGCATAGACACTCCTTTCGTCAGATCAGTCCCAGCACTCCTGCCAGTTTTTCACACGCCCCATCTTCAGCAAAAATATTAACGCCTTCCAGATCCGTACTTCTGTTCGCAAAAGCAGGGAATAAAAAACCTGCCTGTGGCATGCCCGCCTCATATTCGCCTACCGTCGGACAGACCGCCACGACCAGAAAACGATAAACCTCCTCCGATTCCCACTGGCTCTCCTTGTCTGCGCCTTTTACTGGAACATCATAGTTTCCACAAAAAACCTCGATTGTGTAAGGTTTATCCACAACATAGCGTTCCCCGATATATTCATACAATGAATACAACAGTGCATCGTTTTTCAGCTCGCAGTCCCTCAATGCGGTCAGCAGATGCCAGATACTTCCCGGTTTCTTCTGTCTGCTGTCAATCCTAAAGTTTTTCAACTGCTCATTGGTTTTTGCATATGGGATTGTCTTGGCGATTGCAAGCTGTTTCTCTTTGTCTGCTGGAGACAGCTTTAAAAAATGGGTGTTGAACGAGCCGTCAATGAATCCTTCCTCATCCATATAAGCACCCGCTACACGGTTAAAACAGTTTCTTGCTATCGTCATTCTTCTGGTCAGTTCCAGCATATCTTCTCTGTCGATGTGCATGATAATATCTCCATTTATATCTTAATATCTGCAGCCAATTGTGACGCAATTATTTTTCACTTACCGAGTCAGTATCGTGTTTTTCCAAAATCTCCTGCCACGCCCCAAGCAGCCTCTCCATCTGGAACACCGCATTCGCCGGACTTGTGGAGGGAAGTTTTCGGATGTCCCTGCCAGTGACCGGATAAGTATACTTTTGATACAGGTCATATGCTTTCGCACCATTGGCATAGATTGTCCTGATCGGCGCATGGTCAAGGATCACAGACAGCTCCGCCGGAACAACATTTTTGATGGAACTGTCGGAAGAACCTGCAATATCGCACTCTGCGATCACATCCCACAGCGCAATATGATGTTTTAACAGCAAATCCTTTTTCTCTGGGATTCTCTCCGGCACAGGCTCACAAAAAAGTGCCGCAATGACTTTCCAGAAACGGTTCTGCGGATGTCCATAATAAAAATTCTGCTCTCTCGACTTCACGGAAGGAAGTGTACCGAGAATCAATATCTCTGAATTTTCATCAAAAATAGGATCAAATTCATGTTTTACATGCGTTAATTTCTGATTTTGCTGTTTCATGCCAAATTCCTACAATTCTATAATATAAAAGGTATTCTTGTCCACCTCTTTCGTCCTGACACTTATTTTATCACAAAAATATTTTTTCACATACAATAAAATGCAAGCTCCGCAAACATTTTATTGTCAAAAAAAGAACAGTCCTCACATTTTTTATGTTAAGACTGTTCTTACTGTCCACGTTCTATTTTTTATGAAGCTTCGCACCGGTCAAATTCGAGAACGACTTTGAATAAATCTCCATCCACGAAAAGCTGCATTTTTCCATGCATAAGTTCCATCAGGCTTCCTGCAATCGACAAGCCCAGACCATTTCCTTCTGTGTTTCTGGAACTGTCTCCACGGACAAACCGCTCCATCAGTTCCTCGCTGGAAATGTTCAGCGGATATCTGGATGTGTTGCGGAATGTAATCTGCACTTTTTCTCCGGTCTGCTCTAAATTGATATAAACTCTTGTCTCCGGCTGTGCGTATTTGCATATGTTGTTCATCAAATTATCAATAACACGCCAGAAATGTCTGCCATCCGCCATAATATAAATCGGTTCTTCCGGCTTTTTGATCTGAAGATCTAATTTGTTCTTCTCCGTTTTCTCCTTAAATTCCCCTACAGTCTGCACGAGGAACACCCCTGCCTCGAGTTTTTCCAGATTCACGGAAAGGCTTCCACTTGACGCTTTGGACGCTTCTATTAAATCTTCAATTAACTTTTTCAGGCGCGCAGACTGACGTTCCAAAACCTCCAGATATTCCTTTGCATTTTCATTTGGAATTTCTTCTTTTTCCAGCAGATCCACGTAGTTAATGATCGAGGTAAGCGGTGTTTTGATATCATGTGAGACATTGGTGATCAACTCCGTCTTGAAACGCTCGCTTTTCATTTTCTCGTTTACCGCTTTGGAAACGCCCTCATTGATGCGGTTTAAATCTGCCGCATGCTCTTTTAGTGCCGGAAGCATACGTTCCGTGTCGATCTGATAATCCATATCGCCCTCCGCGATATGTTTTCCTCCTTCCTGAAGTCTCTTCATCTGAATTAAGATTTCTCCGCCCGCAAACAGGATCACAGCTTTCTCTGCAAACCAGACAATCATGATTTTAGAATAATCAACACCAAACACAACAAAGATCAGAACTTCCAAAAAGTTTACGCCAAGAAAAATCGCAAGTCCTTTCCACAGGATGGACTTATTCTCGCCCACTTTGTTCCAGCCACGGTAGATCGAACGGAGCACTTTATAGATGAGTGTATTTCTCCACCACTTTCCAAGCTTGATACGCACTGCAAAATCCAGAAGATACCCTAGTGCCAGCCATCCGCCACACAGAAGCAGAAAAAGCATTGCCGCCACATAAAAAACATAGTTGTCAGGACTTCCGGCATTGCCAAGCAGTGAAATGCCCACTGCCAGACTTGATTCTGCTGCTAAAAATATGACAGTAAGCAGATCGGCCGGTACTTTGCAAAGAAAACCTCCCTGCACCTGTTTTTGATCTTTTTTATGTCCTGCTGCACTTACCAGATAGACAAAGCTTGCCACAAATACCGTCAGGCTGAGTGCGAGGATCACATACACGCTGTATTTCATGTGATCCGCCAGATTCACAATCTCATTGATCTGGACAAAATAATCGCTGCCCCAGACTCCGACACCCTCTTTTTTTACAAGACTGTCCGCATCCGGAATCACAGATAACACATAGTAATCCGTTCCTGCGTCACTGCCCTGAACAGTGGAAAGGAAATCTGCCTCGGTGGAATCATAATCGATACGGTTTTTTATCTCATCATTCGGTACCCCTCCGACATAGGAAAGCTCTACCGTCTGCAATGTAACCGATGTCGGTGCACTCACGACTGTCTCTGACACTGTGACCTGCTCTGTCTGCTGTTCCTGCGTATATGGATAACGCATCTCTGCCGTCCAGTCTGATGTTCCATAAGAATAGGTGGTCGCAGTCAGCTTCCAAAACGTCAACGGTGCATTTTCCAGAATATTTTTTACATTGCGCAGATCATTTTCATCTGCCCCCTTTGCATTCTGGATGGTAATACAAAGTGCCGCCTGTTCATCGTTTTCTGATGTTTTCTCCCGCAGTGCCTCATACTCTTTATCTGCCGTATTATATACATACGCATAGTCTGTCGTCTCTCCTGTGCTGTCATCCACCAGTGTCACTTTCACTTCTGACACCGGGAAATACCATATTTCAGCTGCAGTTTCTCCTTCTTCTGAAATCTGTGCAGCTGACACATCTGACACCTGATAATAAAAAATACCGCTATCTGTATCATACACATATTCATTGATATATTTATTTCTGTACTCTCTGGTACTGTGCGTAATGTAATACCCGCCAAGCACAGAGTTGTCCACATAAATCGATGTGTCAGCATTCATATTACACTGAAAAAGATGAAGATTGTCGAGACTTACTTTCTCATCAAAATTCGACTGCACATAGGTGCTCTGCTGATTCAGATCCAGTTTTTCCAATTCCTCGTAATTGGACGCTTCCACAACTCCATACCGGAAGTTGGTATCCTTAAAATAGGTTTCATTTTCCGTGTTATTCAGATTCAGCAGCACTCTCGCAGAGTACTTTCCGGCAATCCGTTCAAACTGCTCCTCCCGGATGTCTTCTACACTTCTTGTATAAAACCCAAGTTCACTGATGGCATATGCCCCGGCTGTGCCTGCCAACAGCATCAGTGCTGATACTGTGATCAAAATCCACGCAATGATTTTTGCCACGGGCGATTGTCTCAACTGTTTCATATTGACTGTCCTTTCTTACTTACACTTCCATTTTATAGCCTCTTCCCCAGACAACTTTTAAGTGTCTTGGTTCCGCCGGATTGTACTCCACTTTCTCCCTCAGATGTCTGATATGTACCGCTACCGTATTCTCATTCCGAAATGGATTATCGTTCCACACTTTCTCATAAATTTCATTCGGCGAAAAAACCTGCCCCGGATGCTGCATCAGAAGTTTTAAAATATCATACTCGGTTCTTGTCAGCTGCACTTTATCTCCATCAAGTGTCACTTCCTTCGTGACATCATTCAGTTCGATCCCACCTATCACGATCGTGTCCGGTCTGACCGTGCCGCCTCCCAGTTTCATGTAACGCCTGAGCTGGGATTTCACGCGCGCCTGCAGTTCCACCGTATTAAACGGTTTTGTCACATAATCATCTGCTCCCACGGTAAGTCCGAGCACCTTATCGGTGTCCTCGCTTTTGGCGGTGAGCAAAATCACCGGAACATTGCTGACTTCACGGATTTTCAACATTGCTGTGATGCCGTCCATCTCCGGCATCATAATGTCCATAAGAACAAGATGAATATCTTCATTCTTTAAAATTTCCAACGCCTCTCTGCCGTTGTAAGCCTCAAAAACCTGATAGCCGTCTGCCATCAGATATATTTTCAATGCGGAAACAATATCTTTTTCATCATCACATACTAATATACGGTACATTTTCTTCTCCTCCGGATTCGAATGTTCTCAGTGCGTAACTGACTCATTCCATTTATGATCATGTACTTATTGTAAAGGATTCTTTATGAACTTCCAATGAGGTAAAACATTAAGATTTGATGAAGTTCTTTCGCTTTTTTCCTCTCTTCCATGCATTGGAAGCATTGCCAATCGCCTCCTATTGTCTATTTATTACAAACTTGTTACAATTCATTTGTCCTTAAGAAATATGTTTGTAACATTCAAGCATTGGTTCCCAGCTTCTCCCCGAAGTTGAATACCGGTTTGGAACTGTCTGAAGGACAAACGATAACCATTTATGCGTTATCAAAAAATAAAAATAAGGAGGTCGTCACTATGTGTTTTACAACTAATTGCGCTGAATTATTTAATCTGATCTGCAAATATTTTAAATTTGGTTGCTAATTCTATTTCAGATTTTCAGCTATATCATGATTTATATAATGGGATATTAAAAATAT
>ULZO01024725.1_pt1 | contig 27672 bp, 25 predicted proteins | sample 1963181 | NCBI WGS metagenome assembly ULZO01 (sample SAMEA4835891, study PRJEB28245) | human gut metagenome | biome: gut microbiome; material: fecal sample | place: Denmark | collected 2008 | reverse complement strand
CACGTTCCAAATTCAAGTTTTTGAAACTGAGAAATCGGAGTTTACAGGAGAAGAATATGAAGATCATTTGGATAGATGGTACTTTTGGAATTGGAAAGTCTGCTGTTGCTGCTGCGATTGTTGAGGAAATACCACAGGCGTCTCTGCTTGAATTCGATGCATTGCAAGAAAAATATAAGCCAACTTCAGTTTCTGACTATTTTGGGAAAAGATATCCAGAAGCTAAAAAATATTTGGTTGATGCTCTCGTCGATGAAATAACAGAAATAATACAAGAAGGAAGTTGCGACTGTTTAGTCATTCCAGTTGCATTGATTAATGATTATTGCAATCAGAAACTTATAGATGGCTTCGCAAATATTGAGAGTCACCATTTTATATTAACGGCCAAGAAAGAAATCCTACATCAACGCATAAATAACCAAGAAAATCGAGACATCGATTTGGCAGTAACCTATATGCCAGAGGCAACACAGTATTTAAGTAATCACTATTATGATGCAAGCAGAATAGATACGTCTAACATGAGCATTGATAGTGTTGCAAAAGAAATAATTGAAAGCATAACTCGGTAACTTCCAATTTTTGAAACTGAGAAATCAGAATTTTACGCACTGTAAAATACTTTTGACACGGCTAAAATGGACAATGTAAAAGCATTTTGATAGACCAAAATTTCTTTTTTGATTAAAGTGGGTTATGAAGGAGGTGACAAAGATGGAACTTAGCAAGCAGATAAAAAAATATCGAACAGAGGCAAATTTATCGCAAGAGGAGTTGGCAGATAAAATTTATGTTTCAAGACAAACTATATCAAATTGGGAAAATGAAAAAAATTATCCTGATATTAAAAGTTTAGTGCTTATGAGTGAAGTCTTTCAGGTATCTCTTGATAATTTAGTCAAAGGAGATTTAGAAAGAATGAAAAAAGAAATTGACACACAGGAATATGCAAAATTTCAAAAGGATAGCACTATTTTTACCGTATTATTTATTGCTTTGCTGATAGTACCTATACCGCTTGTAATGTTATGGAAGTGGTTTGGAATGGCATTGTATTTATGTTTGTTTGGAATAGGAATGTATTTTGCTGTCAGAATTGAAAAGTACAAGAAGAAATATGATATTCAGACTTTTAAAGAAATTGTTGCATTTACTGACGGGAAGAGTTTGGATGAAATTGAAAAAGCAAGAGAAGAAGGCAAAAGGCCATATCAAAAAGCTCTCTTGGTAGCTGGTTCAGCGGCATTGGCTGTTATAATTGCACTTATAATGACTGCTGTAATGAGAGTATTCTCTTGAGAACACGAAAATTCTAGTTTGTTAAAGCAGAATATGTATTAGTAGAAATAGAGGTAAAAGATGATTGATAAGAATACTAGAAATTGTAATTTGGTGAAAAGAGTTGTAAATATTGTTGTTTCACTTATTGCAATAATTATTGCACAAATTATTGCTGATAAATATTTTGATGGGAGGATGGTTTTTACTCTGATAATAATGGTAATAATTTTGTTGATTTTGACACCTGTAGGAATTGCTGTAGATAAAAAGATTGAAGCTTATTTTGAAAATAAAATAGAACCTTAAATTCCAGTTTATGGTATAAGCAGCTTAGATTATTCTATTATTACTTATAAAGAAAGAATACATAGAAAATTAAGAACAGAAGCATTGCAAAAATTGATAGATTGTTTATAGGTTTATGAATTTAAGAAATAAAAGGCTATTCAACCATAAAAAAATAATCAACAATACAATGAGCAAGCTCAAGTATTGTCAATTATTTTTTATGGTTGAACTGTTACGGAAAATTTAAAATATGAGAAAAAATACTTGAAATACAATACAAAATAATATATAATGTTGTTTGTGATTGCTGCTATGGCTCAGGAGGTAGAGCGTCGCCTTGGTAAGGCGGAGGCCACGGGTTCAAATCCCGTTAGCAGCTTAGTAAATAATAAAAACAGGCATAAGCAGAACATCATATACGCAATGTTACTTATGCCTGTTTTTACACTATCAGGGGAGTTCATCTTGACTTTTCGCTAATAACCTTCATTTGTAACTTTCCATATGCCTTTGCGATTTTTTTTCAAAATTATCATTCTGTCCGGGTTCTGTACAATACCTTCTTTGCTCACATTTACGATAAATCGATATTTTTTACCATGCAGTTTTGCACTGCCTTTTTTATCAAATTTAATGTAATTTACTGTAAAGATGGTTTTTGAATAGTATCTGATTGCGGCAATTTTAGCTTTTTTAATTTGTTTTTTTGATAATTTACATACTGATTTCCTTTCATTTTTTATTGAAGATATTTTGTTTGTATTTTCATTTTTATCAATATAAGTACTATTGAGAGGTTTATCATTTGAACGCCTGACAAATTTATCTGTTTTTTTGATTTTGTAATCACTAAATGAAGCTAAAAATTTTCCATTATCAGATAGTGAAATTGATATAGCTTTTGTTGCTGTATTTCCATTTTTAAAAGTAACCTCCATGACAATTATATCTTCTTTCAATTCTTTTGCAAGATTTTTGATTTTTGCATTTTCATTATTACTTAATTCACTAATAGTTTTATTTGGTATCCATGAAATTGTAAGGTATTTGTATTCTTTTTTATTATTACCATACGAAATTTCAAAGTTCTGTGCATTTGCATATTCGTTTCTTTTTTCTTTCCAGTCTTTGAAATCAAGCTGATGATTTTTGCAGGAAAATCTGATTTTTTCTATATTTTCTCCTAAAATATAAAAAATAAGCTGATGGCCTTTCATTTCACCACTGTCACTAATGGTTCCGGTTTTTATTACTGCTGCGGTTGAAGTGATTTTTTCATTTGTTCCATATGCATATGCTGTTATGGTATTTTTGTTCTTAAATGAAATAAGAGCTGCAAAGATAAGAAATATTGTTATAAAACTTGCTGCCAGAGCAGTCCATTTTTTAAAAGTACACTTCTTTTTTTTTGAAATATACTTATCAGCTTTTTCAATGAGTTCGTCATCAATATAACCAATACAATATAATTTGTCCATATTCATAGAAATTCCTCCTTTTCAAGATAGATTTTAAGCTTGCCGCGTACTCGGAACAGTGAAGTTTTCACTTTGCTTTCGGTAATTGACAAATGTTTTGCAATTTCAGCTATACTCTCCATATAAAAGTATCTACGCACAAACATTATCTGTTTTTCATCTGATAATGTATATAAAAAACGACTAACCATTTCACCTAGCAGTTTTGCTTCAATTTCACTTTCAACACTATCAATTGCAGGAATACAGTTATCAAGCTCTTTAGACAGTTCAACAATATTGCAATTTCTTTTAAGGCTGGTTTCTTTCCTGTATCTGTCAATGGAGATAGTACGAATAATCCGGGCAAGAAAAGCAAAAAAATAATCCTTTGGATTGCTCGGTGGTATTCGTTTCCAAGTTTCCATATATGTATCATTTTCACACTCCTGCACCGTACATGTATCTCTGACTATTTTATAAGAAATATTACAGAGTTTTGAGCTATACTTATCTGCTGTACATTTAATTGCATTCTCATCACGATTAAAATACAACTGAACGATTTTTTCGTCTTCCAAATTTTCACCTTCTTTCCTACTGTATTTAGCCGTTCACTAATCATATCGTATTTTAGATGGTGTTGGTTACATTTGTAATAATTACTTTTATGGCAAGTTGATGGTCTGCCTGTGTCTATTGATATATTTTTGACAGTTGCTAAAATGGTTTTTGGCGATTATGCTTAGCTTTTCACCATTCAGATTGACAATTCTCGGTAAAATGGTACAATAAAAGTCGGGATATTATATTTTTTGTCATAAGGAACAATAGGGTGAATGTACATATGAAAATCATTGAATATGCATATGTTTCATACATATATTATTTGGTGATATAGGGCAAAAAATATAAAAAATTATAAAGAAAGGGGAACCAGAATGAGTGAAGCAACATTTCGTGGGGGTGTTCATCCTTACGAGGGAAAGGAATTGTCCAAAGACCTGCCTATAAAGACTGTTATGCCTAAGGGTGATATGGTTTTTCCTATGTCACAGCATATCGGTGCACCGGCAACACCTGTTGTTGAAAAAGGTGATAAAGTGCTCGTTGGACAAAAAATTGGTGAAGCTAGCGGATTTATTTCAGCAAATATCTGCAGCTCAGTTTCTGGAACTGTAAAGGCAGTTGAACCGAGGATGCTCTTAAACGGCTCTAAGGCAACTTGCGTGATTATTGAAAATGATGGAGAATACACCGGTATTGAAGGGCTTGGTGAAGATCGAGATTATACCAAGCTGTCAAACGATGAAATTCGCAACATTGTAAAGGAAGCTGGTATTGTAGGTATGGGTGGTGCAGGTTTTCCGACAAATGTAAAACTTACACCAAAAGAGCCTGACAAGATTGATTATATTCTTGTAAACGGTGCTGAGTGTGAGCCTTATCTTACATCTGACTACAGACAGATGCTTGAATGTCCGGAGGAGATTATCGGAGGACTTAAGGTAATACTCAAACTTTTTGACAAAGCAAAGGGAGTTATCGGAATCGAGGATAACAAGCCTGATGCCATCGAGAAGATGAAGCAGGCAGCCCAGGGAGAAAGCCGTATAGAGGTTATGCCTTTAAAGACAAAGTATCCACAGGGTGGTGAGCGTACTCTTATCTCAGCTATCACCGGCAGAAAGATTTATTCTGCAAAACTTCCGGCTGATGCGGGATGTATCGTTGATAATATATCTACTGTTATCGCTATTTACAGAGCTGTCTGTAAACAGACACCTCTTATCACGAGAGTCATGACACTTACGGGAGATGCATTTAAAACACCTATCAATGTAAATGTGCGTATAGGATGCAATCATGCAGACCTTGTGGCAGAGGGTGAAGGATTTAAGCAGGAACCGGCAAAGATTATATCAGGTGGTCCTATGATGGGATTTGCAATGTTTGATCTCAATGTTCCTGTTACAAAGACATCTTCTTCTATTTTGGCACTTACAAGAGATGAAGTTGCAGAGAATGAGCCGACAGCTTGTATCAGATGTGGACGATGTGTTCAGGCCTGTCCGGGCAACCTTGTACCTCAGAAGATGGCACAGGCTGCTATGCACAATGACTATGATACATTTGTAAAACTGAACGGCATGGAGTGTTATGAGTGCGGAAGCTGTACATATGTATGTCCGGCGAAGCGTCCTCTTACACAGACATTCAAGCAGGCTCGTCAGTATGTGGCAGCTCAGAGAAGAAAGAAATAGGAGGGATAAAAGGTGAGTAATTTATTAAATATTTCATCATCGCCACATGTTCGTGACAAATCTTCTACGAAGAGTATCATGTGGGATGTTTTTCTCGCACTTATGCCTGCTACTGCCGTTGGTATATTTAACTTCGGCTTAAAGGCAGCGATACTTATTGTAGCCTGTGTTGCTACGGCTGTACTTACTGAGTACATCTGGCAGAAGGCTATGAAGCTTCCGGTTACGGTAAGTGACGGAAGTGCGGCACTTACGGGATTGCTTTTGGCTCTCAACCTGTCATCAACATTCCCGGTATGGATGGCTATCCTCGGCAGTGTATTTGCGATAATCATCGTAAAACAGCTTTTCGGAGGACTCGGTCAGAACTTTATGAACCCGGCACTCGGAGCAAGATGTTTCCTTATGATTTCATTTGCCGGAAAGATGACTTCATTTACATATGATGGTGTTACGGGAGCTACACCGCTTGCAATCATCAAAAACGGAGACAAGGCTACAGCGGTTGCCGATCTTCTTGCATCAGGTGACGGCAAGACACAGGTTGCCACAAGTGTTCTCAAGATGTTCCTCGGTACTATCGGAGGAACTATAGGTGAGACTTCAGCACTTGCACTTCTTATTGGTGCAGCTTATCTTCTTATAAAGAAAGTTATCACATGGAGAATTCCGGTATGCTATATCGGAACATTTGCAATATTTGCACTTATATTTGGCGGACGCGGATTTGACCTTACATATCTCGCTGCTGAAATCTGTGGCGGTGGTCTTATGCTCGGTGCATTTTTCATGGCAACAGACTATGTTACAAGTCCTATCACACCAAAGGGACAGATTGTATTCGGTGTACTTCTCGGTGTTCTTACGGGAATATTCCGTATTTTCGGTGCATCAGCAGAAGGTGTTTCTTACGCCATCATTATCTGTAACCTGTTAGTTCCATTGATTGAAAAGGTAACTATTCCTGTTCCATTTGGAAAGGAGGGAATTAAAGATGGCAAATAATGAAAACAAATCAACGCTTATGCATGATGCGATTATGCTTTTTGTTATAACAATTATAGCAGGTGTTTTGCTCGGTGGAGTTTATACAATTACAAAAGGACCTATAGCAGCCGCAGACGAGAAAGCTACAAATGAAGCGTATGCTGCTGTTTATAAGGATGCAGAGTTTAAAGCAGATGACACCCTTACAAAAGCTGTTGAATCATTCCAAAAGGATGTTGCAGCAGGTAAGATTGATGATGATACATTCTCATATACAAGCGAAGAACTTATCGAGGCAAGAACTGCTTCTAAAGACGGTTCACAGACAGGTTATGTTCTTAAAGTAAGTGGAAAAGGCTACGGCGGAGCAGTAACTATTGCACTTGGTATCACAAATGAGGGTGAGGTTGTTGGTATTCAGATTCTTGATGCGAGCAACGAGACACCTGGTCTTGGTCAGAATTCGACAAAAGAGACTTGGAACAGCCAGTATGTAGGAATGAAATCAGACAAAACATTATCAGTTGTAAAGGATGGCAGCGGAAGTGCAGACAACGGCACAGTTAATGCTATTTCAGGTGCTACCATTACAAGTAAAGCCGTGACAAGAGCTGTCAATGTAGCTCTGAAATTTGTCGCAGCTCAGACTGGAAAGTAAGGGGGTAAAGACATGAGTTCTTGTACAGAGAGATTAAAAAACGGTATTATTACCGAAAATCCGACTTTTGTAATGATGCTTGGTATGTGTCCTACTCTTGCCGTTACATCTTCAGCCATAAACGGACTTGGCATGGGACTTACGACAACGGCAGTTCTTATACTTTCCAATGCATTTATATCATTACTTAGAAAAGTTATTCCGGATAAGGTTCGTATTCCGGCATTCATCGTAATCGTTGCTTCATTCGTAACGATAATACAGCTTTTATTACAGGGATATATGCAGTCACTCAACAAAGCATTAGGTGTTTATATTCCGCTTATCGTTGTAAACTGTATCATTCTTGGTAGAGCAGAGGCTTATGCTTCTAAAAATCCTGTACTTCCATCAATATTTGACGGACTTGGTATGGGACTTGGTTTCACATTTGGTCTTACATGTATCGGTATCTGCCGTGAAATTTTGGGAAGTGGTGCTATATTTAATCATCAGTTCATTCCTGAGGATTATCATATTACATTCTTCGTACTTGCACCCGGAGCATTCCTTGTGCTCTCATTCCTTACGGCATTGCAGAATAAACTCAAGATGCCTTCTGCAACAAATGTTGAGACAAATGATACAAATATCGCCTGTGGCGGTAACTGTGCAAGCTGTATAGGTTCAAGCTGTGCAGCAAACAAAGGTCTTGTTGAAGCTGAGAGAGTTGCAGCAAAGGCAGCGAAAGCTCAGGCAGCTAAGGAAGCAGCAGCAAAGGCTAAAGCAGCAAAAGAGGCGGCCGCAAAAGCAGCCGAAGCTCAGAAAAAGGAGGATTGATTTAAGTGAATTTATTTGTGATTATGATCTCATCAATGTTGGTAAGTAATGTTGTACTTAGTCAGTTCCTCGGTATCTGTCCTTTCCTCGGTGTATCAAAGAAAGTTGAAACGGCAGCAGGTATGGGTGCGGCAGTTACATTCGTTATCACGATAGCATCTGCCATTACTTATCCGATATATTATTTTATTCTTGTTCCTTTGGGACTTGCGTATCTGGAAACTATCGCATTTATCCTTATAATTGCGGCTCTTGTTCAGTTTGTTGAAATGGTATTAAAGAAGTTTATGCCACCTCTTTATGAGGCACTCGGTGTTTATCTACCTCTTATCACAACAAACTGTGCAGTTTTAGGTGTGGCACTTAACAACATCACAAACGGCTGCAACTTTATAGAAAGTGTTGTTACAGGTCTTTTTACGGCACTTGGTTTCCTTGTATCTATTGTTATATTGGCTAGTATCCGTGAGAGAATCGAATTTAATGATATTCCACATTCTTTCAAGGGAACACCAATCGTACTTGTAACAGCCAGCTTAATGGCAATAGCATTTTGCGGCTTTGCAGGTCTTGTATAGAAAGGGGGAGTATAAATGACAGGCGTAATAATGGCAGCAATAGTTGTTGGTGCAATAGGTCTTCTTATAGGACTCCTTTTAGGATTTGCGGCAAAAGCATTTGCAGTTCCTGTTGATGAGAAAGAAATCGAAGTGAGAGAGTTTCTTCCGGGAAACAACTGTGGTGGTTGTGGATATGCAGGATGTGATGCTTTGGCAAAGGCTATCGCAGCAGGTGAAGCACCTGTAAATGCATGTCCTGTAGGTGGTGCAGCAGTTGCCGAAAAGATAGGAAATGTCATGGGTGTTGCAGCGGGAGACAGCGTAAAGATGGTTGCATATGTTAAATGTTCAGGAACTTGTGACAAGGCAGGCATCAAGGCAAACTACTATGGAATTTCAGATTGTAAGAGAGCAGCAGCAATACCGGGACGCGGAGATAAGGCTTGTTCATTCGGATGTATGGGATTTGGTTCATGCGTGGCAGCCTGTAAATTTGATGCGATTCATGTAGAACATGGTGTTGCAATAGTTGATAAAGAAAAATGTGTTGCGTGTGGCAAGTGTGCAGAGGAATGTCCAAACGGACTTATCGAGCTTGTACCGTATGATGCAAAATGGGCGGTTGCCTGCTCAAATAAAGATAAGGGACCTAAGGTTATGGCAGTATGTGATACAGGATGTATCGGATGTGGTCTTTGTGAAAAGACATGTAAGTTCGATGCGATTCATGTAGAGAACAATATTGCACATATTGACCAGAGTAAGTGTAAGGGATGTGGGGCTTGTGCAGCTAAATGTCCTAAGAAAGTTATACTTGCACACTAATCCTGTTTTAAGCAGGCAGCAGAGCGGATTGTGAATATCTGCCTGACTTGCCGGTAATCAAATTTAAAAGATATGTAACAGTTCAGCCATAAAAAGATAATTGGCAATACAATGAGCTTGTTCATTGTATTGTTAAGTAGCTTTTTATGGTAGAATAGCCTTTCATTTATGAAATGAAGTAAACACAAGCTGCATAGCAGCGACTGACAGCTTGCTGGCAGGTTTACGAATGTAATAAATGAGGGGCTGAACTGTTACAAAGATATAGGCATTGCGGTGTCTATATCTTTTTTTTTGTGCATCAAAATGTTATAATAAAAAGTGATGGTATAAGAAGAATAATTTCTGAATAAAAACTAAGAAGAAATATTTGACACAGTACCATATAGGAGTTTATGCAACGATTTTGTTCATCTTATGGGTGGAAAACTTGAAGTTCAGAGTGAGCCGGGAAAGGGCTCTGATTTTTGCTTTGAAATCAGTCTTCCATATCCTGACGAAGAGGAATGTGAAGAATATACGGCTCAGAAAAAGGAGGAGTCAACTGAAATTTCAAAACTAAAAGGAGTACATATAACTATGAAATGGAGGAAAATATATGTGGATAGCAGATAATTGGAAAGATTATGAGGTGATAGATACATCAGGTGGAGAAAAGCTTGAGAGATGGGGAGATTATATTCTTGTAAGACCCGACCCGCAGGTTATTTGGGACACACCTAAAAAGGTGAAAGGCTGGAAGAAGATGAACGGACACTATCACAGAAGCAACAAAGGTGGCGGTGAATGGGAGTTTTTCAATCTTCCAAATACATGGCAGATAAATTATGGAAAACTTGTGTTTAATCTCCAGCCGTTTAAGTTCAAACATACGGGACTTTTTCCGGAGCAGGCGGTAAACTGGGACTGGTTTGGAGAGAAGATAAAAAATGCAAAAAGACCGGTAAAGGTTTTAAATCTTTTTGCATATACAGGCGGTGCAACACTTGCGGCAGCATCGGCAGGAGCGAGTGTTACACATGTTGATGCATCAAAAGGCATGGTGACATGGGCGAAAGAAAATGCGGCGGCATCGGGACTTTCAGATGCACCTATACGCTGGCTTGTGGATGACTGTGTTAAGTTTGTGGAAAGAGAGATAAGACGAGGCAACAAGTATGATGGGATTATCATGGATCCGCCATCTTACGGCAGAGGACCTAAAGGTGAGATTTGGAAAATAGAGGAAAAGATACATCCATTCATACAGCTTTGTACGCAGATTTTGTCGGATGATCCACTTTTCTTTTTGATAAATTCTTATACAACAGGACTTCAGCCGGCAGTTCTTTCATATATGTTAAATACGGAACTTGTAAAAAAAATAGGCGGTAAAGTTGAGGCGGAGGAGATAGGACTTCCGGTGTCATCAAATGGTCTTGTACTTCCGTGTGGTGCTTCGGGCAGATGGGAAAAATAGCAGCTTAAAGCTATTGTGGCCGTACTTTGGGTGTGAAGCAGTTACAGTGCAAAAACAGCTTAAATCCACATTGATTGACGGTAAATAACTGTTAATGTTATACTATGACTAGCAGTAGTATGTGCATTATCATATAATTGATTATGCACAGGAATGGAGATTGATGTATAGAATGAAACATAGAATGAGGCTTAGGGGGAATCTTAAGACTTATCTTAGATGGCCCCTGTTTTTTGGCATATTACTTATTCTGATGACGATACAGCTTTTTTCGGTATCAGTGAGAAGTGGTGTGATAGGTATCGGATATACGATTTTATATCTTATGATAGCGGGGCTTATCAATTTTTCAGGCAGAAGAAAACTTAAAAAAGACCTCATCGAGTTTGCTACGAATTACGGTGAAATGCAGATGCGTATGATGAAAACACTTACTGTTCCGTTTGCCATATTGAGTGAAGACGGTCATATGCTCTGGGGAAATGATGAGTTTGTATCAGTCATTGTAAATAAAAAAGCTGCAAGGAGAAATATAGCAAATATATTTGAGGAGATTACTTTAGACAGTCTTCCGGATTCCGATGAGGTCAAGGTGGTTCATGTAAGAACCGAAGATAAATATTATCGTGTTGTCATGAAGCTTGTTGAGTCGGATAATGCAGGAGAGGGCGATACTGTAAAGACGGATATAAATCAGCTTATGGACAACAGCAGGCTCATATCTGTATTTTTGTATGATGAAACTGATATTATGGAGCTTGAACAGAAGCGTGAAGCTGAAAATCTTGTTGTCGGTCTTTTGTATATTGATAATTATGATGAACTTATCGACAGTATTGACGAGATAAGACAGTCGCTTATAATGGCTCTTATTGACAGAAAAATAAACAAATATATGCAGGGCATAGATGCAATTTCCAAAAAACTCGAGAAGGATAAATTTTTATTTATGTTTAAGCAGAGTTACCTTTCGGAAATCTGTTCAAACCGTTTTGCTATCTTAGAGGAAATAAGAGATATAAATCTTGGAAATGAGTCAAGTGCAACGATAAGTATCGGTATAGGTGTGGGCAGAGATACCTTTGTCGAAAGATACGATCTTGCCCGTGCAGCTATTGACCTTGCACTCGGCAGAGGCGGCGACCAGGCAGTTGTTAAATCAATCGACCAGGAAAAATTCTATGGTGGAAAGAGTGTTCAGATAGAGAGAAACACGAGGGTTAAGGCGAGAGTGAAAGCCCATGCTCTGAAAGAACTGATAGAGGGCAAGGAAAGAGTTGTCGTAATGGGACATTCTATAGGTGATGTTGATTCGTTCGGAGCATCAATAGGAATATACCGTATAGCAAAGACTCTTAACAGAAAGGCAAATGTTGTATTAAATGAAGTCAGCCAATCTGTCAAGCCTATAAGAGACAGATTTTATACAAAAGAATATGAAGAAGACATGATAATTACAGGCGATGAAGCGAAAGAACTCGTCGATGAAAATACTGTACTTGTCATCGTGGATGTAAACAGGGCAAGTTATACGGAGTGTCCGGAACTTATCGAGCAGGCACAGTCTGTTGTGGTTATAGATCATCACAGACAGGCGGGGGATGCAATAGACAAAGCAGTTTTGTTTTATATTGAGCCGTATGCATCATCGGCGAGTGAGATGGTTGCAGAAATATCTCAATATATTGGCAGTGGTCTTAAATTAAAATCTGCCGAAGCTGAAGCAATGTATGCAGGCATTATGATAGATACAAATTATTTTTCCAACAAGACAGGTGTCAGGACCTTTGAAGCGATGGCATATCTCAGAAGAAACGGTGCCGATGCCGTCCGTATCAGAAAAGCATTCAGGGAGGATATTGACGAGTATAAGATAAGAGCTGCAGCTATACAGGATACCGAGCTTTATGAGGGTGTATTTGCGATTGCTGAGAGCAAGAGTGAGGGAATCGAGTCGCCAACGGTATTTGCGTCAAAGATAGCAAATTCGCTTCTTGACATAAGTAATGTAAAGGCATCATTTGTGCTCACAAAATACAGAGGAAAGGTCTACATAAGTGCACGCTCAATAGATGAAGTGAATGTGCAGGTTATGATGGAAAGACTCGGCGGCGGTGGTCATATAAATATGGCTGGTGCACAGCTTGAAAATGTCGAGGTTGAAGAAGCCAAAAACATGATAAAACAGGAAATAGATAGCATGATAGAGGAAGGAGAAATATAAAATGTGAAAAATACATTTTTCACATACAAGATTTGTGTCTGCGCACACTTGACACAAACTTGGGATGCACAAAATAAGTGTGCAGAAAAGAGGATAAAATGCAGGTTATATTATTAGAAGATGTAAAATCTCTTGGAAAAAAAGGCGAGATCGTTAAGGTAAATGACGGTTACGCAAGAAACTTTATATTAAAGAAAAAGCTCGGTGTTGAAGCAACATCAAACAACTTAAATGAGCTTAAACTTCAGAAGAAAAATGAGGAAAGAATAGCAAAAGAAAAGCTTGATGCAGCGAAAGAATTTGCAAAAGAACTTGAAGAAAAACAGGTGACAGTTTCGATAAAGACAGGTTCGGGCGGAAGAAGCTTCGGTTCCGTTTCGACAAAGGAAATTGCGGCAGCAGCAAAGAGTCAGCTTGGTTACGAACTCGACAAAAAGAAGATGGAACTTGATGTACCTATCAAGAGTCCGGGAACTTTCAATGTAAAGATAAAGCTTCACCAGAAAGTAACGGCAGAACTTAAAGTTGTCGTAAAACAGGCTTAAGGGGTAAAAAATTGGAAGAAGAAGTTATAAAGAGACTGCCACCTCATAATGTGGAAGCGGAGAGAGCCGTTATCGGAGCCATGATGTTAAATGCGGATGCCATAATGGTATGTTCCGAGTTGTTGACATCGGATGAGTTTTACCAGCAGCAGTATGGCATTATTTTTGATGCACTTGTGGAAATGTATAAAGACGGGGTCGGTGCAGACCTTGTCACATTGCAAAACAAGCTTCGTGAAAAGGAAGTTACACCGGAACTTTACAGTGTTGAGTACCTCGGAGAACTTTTGGCAAGTGTGCCGACATCGGCAAATGTAAAGTTTTATGCGGAGATAGTTCATGAGAAAGCAGTTTTAAGACGGCTTATAAGAGTCAGCGAGCAGGTCACAAAAGACTGTTACATGGACAGCCAGCCGTTAGAGGACATTTTGGAAGATACGGAAAAAAGTGTGTTTGATGTTATACAGCAGCGTGGCGGAAGTGAGTTTGAGCCGATAAGGGATGTTGTTTTAAGAACTCTTGACAGCATTGAAAAAGCAGCAAAACAGAAAGGAAACATAACAGGATTGGAGACAGGTTTCAGGGACCTTGATGCAAAAACAGCAGGCTTACAGAAGTCTGACCTTATACTTATAGCGGCAAGACCGGCTATGGGAAAGACGGCATTTGTCTTAAATATTGCAGAGTATGTTGCACTTCACAGTAACAGTACGATAGCACTTTTCAGCCTCGAGATGAGCAAGGAACAGCTTGTAAAGCGTATGCTTGCCATGAACTCAATGGTCGATTCACAGAAAATCCGTACAGGTGACCTTGAAGATGATGACTGGGACAAGCTTGTCGGAAGTGTGCGTAAGATAGGTAATTCAAATCTTGTTATAGATGATACATCAGGTATCACAGCGTCAGAGCTTCGTTCAAAGTGCCGTAAGTTAAAGATAGAGCAGGGACTTGACCTTGTGATAATAGATTACCTTCAGCTCATGACAGGAGCGGGCAAGAGAAAAAGTGACAGCAGACAGCAGGAAATATCAGATATTTCCCGTTCACTTAAGGTTATGGCAAGGGAACTTAATGTTCCGGTCATAGCATTGTCGCAGCTTTCACGAGCCGTTGAATCAAGACCTGATAAACGCCCTATGCTGTCAGACCTGCGTGAATCAGGTGCGATAGAGCAGGATGCGGATATTGTAATGTTTATATACAGGGATGAATATTACAATCCCGATTCGGAAAAGAAAGGTGTGGCAGAGGTTATTGTGGCGAAGCAGCGAAGCGGACCGACAGGACCGGTAGAACTTGCATGGTTGTCGCAGTACACGAAATTTGGAAATCTGGAATACAAGAGGTAGACAATGGCTAAAGGGACGCTCTGAATGAGGGAGATTATTCCAACTCATGGACGCTCTCGCTCGGAGAAATTCGTAGCGGCACATAAGCGTGCAAAATACGCCCGCTAAGTGCCGACGCATTTCAACGCCATTCGGTCAGAATAATTCTCCCTCATTCAGAGCTGTGCTATGGGAGAGTGTTCATTATGGTATGGAATTTACAGGGAATGGCTTTTTGTATTAAGGCTGCCATTGTATATTGGTATGCGTATATTAAGTAATGGAATTGTTATGAGCAAATTGTAAGTGTGAGTAACAGAAAATAGAGTCTATGAATTTTAAGAGTATGTTACTTTATACTTGAAATGTGTGTTGATTATTTATATTATATAAGGGTGGGCTTTGTTTTTTCCACGCTTATAATAAATGAGATTTTTTTTTAAGATTAAAGGTGTTTTAACACAGAAATGGAGGACAGTGAGTAATGGGAACACAGGTAAAATTTGATTATTCATTAACAAATGGTATCGTGTCAGAGGACGAGATTAAGTCTATGGCAAAGATTGCAAAGGATGCAAAGGATGTACTTGTAAGCAAGTCAGGTGCAGGTAATGATTTTCTGGGATGGATTGATCTTCCGGTGGATTACGATAAGGAGGAGTTTGCACGCATTCAGAAAGCAGCAGAGAAGATTAAATCTGATTCAGAGGTTCTTCTCGTAATCGGTATCGGAGGTTCATATCTTGGAGCGAGAGCTGCAATCGAGTTTTTAAGACATGGTTTCTACAACAGCGTTTCTAAGGAAATACGCAAAACACCTGAGATTTATTATTGTGGAAACAGTCTTAGCGGAACATATCTTTCACAGCTTATTGAAGTTATCGGAGACAGAGATTTCTCTGTAAACATCATCAGCAAATCAGGAACAACAACAGAGCCTGCTGTTGCATTTAGAATTTTCAAGGAAATGCTCGAAAAGAAATACGGAAAAGAAGAAGCTGCCAAGAGAATTTATGCTACAACAGATAAGGCAAAGGGAGCACTTAAGAATCTTTCAACAGAAGAAGGATACGAGACATTCGTTGTACCTGATGATGTAGGAGGTCGTTTCTCCGTGCTTACAGCAGTAGGACTTCTTCCAATCGCAGTAAGCGGTGCAGATATTACAAAACTTATGGAGGGTGCTGCTTCTATGAGAGAAATCTGCTTAAATAAAGACTTTGACGAGAACGAGTCATTAAAATATGCGGCAGTCAGAAATATTCTTCTCCGCAAAGGAAAGAGTGTTGAAATTCTCGGAAACTATGAGCCGGCATTCCACTATGTAGCAGAGTGGTGGAAACAGCTCTTTGGTGAGAGTGAAGGAAAAGACCAGAAAGGTATCTTCCCGGCATCAGTTGACCTTACAACAGACCTTCATTCAATGGGACAGTTCATTCAGGACGGAAGCCGTATCATGTTTGAGACTATCATGGAGCTTGAAAAGCCTTCATACGATATTACTATCCAGGAAGAAGCAGTTGACCTTGACGGACTCAACTATCTTGCAGGCAAGACACTTGATTTCATCAACAAGAGTGCGATGAAAGGAACACAGCTTGCACATACAGACGGTAATGTACCAAACCTTGTAGTAAAAGTGCCGGAGCAGAATGAGTTCTATCTCGGACAGCTTTTCTACTTCTATGAGTTTGCCTGCGGTGTCAGCGGATATATCCTCGGAGTAAATCCATTCAACCAGCCGGGTGTAGAAAGCTACAAGAAAAATATGTTTGCATTACTCGGAAAGCCTGGATTTGAGGCTCAGAGAGAAGAACTTATGAAGCGTCTTTAATCTTTGAAGATAGAGTTATATTTTAGAGGATTTATAAAAAGTAAAACGGAGCTGTTTTTGGCAAACAGCTCCGTTTTTTTAGTTCATATTGTATAGCTATTGGTTTTATAATGATTTTAACTTGTAGAAGGTAACATCTCAGCCATAAAAAGTAAGTTTAGCTTATGGCAAATATCGGCATATTTTGGTATAATTTAGGATAACTGGATTTTTAAAATGGCAACAAGCACTTGAGAGGGGAAAAGGAAATATGAAAAAAATTAGTATAAGGCAGTATATTGCCACACTTATCGTGTGTTTTCTGGCGATAGCAATATTATCTTTCTGCACGATACAGGCATTTTACAAAAAGTCGGTAAATGATACACTTTCACTTGGAGAGAGTGCATTGAAACAGCAGAAAGAACAGATGGATGCATATCTTTCAAGAGGAATGGATGCGGTCGAGGTTACAGCGATAAATATCGAGTATATGCTCAGGGAAAATTATAGTAATGACGATATACTCAGTTATCTTAAACAGGAGTCAAAGTATTACAAAGAGGATGTTGATGTAAATTTTACAGGAATTTATGGTGTTATTAATGATGAGTATCTCGATGGTATAGGATGGCAGCCGGAAAATGATTATGTGCCACAGGACAGAGAGTGGTACAAGGCAGCAGTTAAAGCAGATGGTGAGTCGACTTTTGTTCAGCCGTATATTGATGCACAGACTAAAACAGTAATGGTTTCGATAAGCCGGCTTTTGGAGGATAAGAAAAGCGTTATATCTCTTGATATTGAACTTGGAACTTTGCAGCAGGAGACACAGGCTATAAAACTTAACGGACAGGGGTATGGTTTTGTGTGTGACCGTTCAGGGCTTGTGATAACACATTCCGATGAAAAAAATATCGGAAGTGATATATCAAAAGGAGAAATGGCTGCTTTATATAAGAAGATTGTCTCAAAAAAGAACCAGACATTTAGTTATAAAATGGGCAAAAAACATATAACCGTATTTTCGACTTCCGTTATGGACGAGTGGTATGCGGTCATGATAATAAATAATGATGTTCTTTATAAAAAAATAAGCAATCTTATTATATATGATGTGGGACTGAGTATTGTACTCTACATGATAATAGTTGTATTTTGCACAATGTCGATGCGTGTGACAAGACGCACTCTCAATGAACTTGATGAGACAAATGATGAATTGCAGGAGATAAATGATAGTGTGCTGCAGGCTTTGGCAAAAACAATTGATGCAAAGGACAAATACACTAAAGGGCACTCTGTCAGGGTTGCAAAGTACAGCAAAATGATAGCGGGAAGAATGGGAAAGACGAAAAAAGAGCAGGATGAGATATACAGAGTCGCACTTTTGCACGATATGGGAAAAATAAGAATACCCGATGCTATTATAAATAAGCCGGGAAAACTTACGGATCAGGAATTTTCGATGATTAAACTCCATCCCGTGACAGGTTATCATATTTTGAAAGGAATACGCAGGATTAAGGATTTAGCCATAGGTGCAAAATATCACCATGAGCATTATGACGGAATGGGTTATCCGAGTGGTCTTAAAGGAAAAAATATTCCTGAGATAGCAAGAATAATAGCCGTTGCAGACAGTTATGATGCGATGGCATCAAACAGGAGTTACAGAAATGCACTTCCGCAGGATGTAGTCAGAAGTGAGATAGAAAAGGGAAAAGGAACGCAGTTTGACCCTGATATAGCAGACATTATGCTTCAGATGATAGATGAGGACAAAGACTATGAGATGAAGCAGACGGATGAATTAAAAAGAACGATACTTGTGGTTGATGACCAGAAAATGAACCTTATGCTCGTAAAGGGAATATGCAAGGATGAACCTATGTATAACATACTTACGGCGGAGAGTGGAGAAGAAGCAATAGAGATACTGCAAGAAAATGAAATCGCTCTTTTACTGCTCGACATAGAAATGCCTGAGATGGATGGTTTTGAGACACTTGCAAAAATCCGTGAATTTTCAGATGTAAAAGTTGCATTTATAACTGCAACAAGAGATTATGATACGATAGAAAAGGCGAGAAAACTCGGTGTAGAAGATTATCTTACAAAACCGTTTCTGCCTGCCGTATTTTTGGAAACAATTCATGGTATTATCGATTAGATAATATGCTTGTAAAATTTATTATATGCTGTGTTATTTGCTATATTTTCATAATTTAATTTCGTATTATGATAGTATCGTAAAAAATATATGTATTTAGATAAGGAAGGAGCAAATGATGAAGAAAAGATTTATTGCTGCCATTATGTCACTTGTTATGTGTGCCTCGCTTGTTTTACCGGTGGGATATGCTGATGTTAAAGCTGATGTCAAGTCGGCTGAGATTTTGGATACTGATGTGAGTGAGGCTTCTGACGGATGTACTCTGCTTGGTGTGTACGGTACTTATTACAGTCAGGCAATGGAGGCTCTCGATAAGCTTAACGAAATTCGTAAGGAGGCGTGCGAAGAGGGAGATGTACCTGACCCAAGAAATCCTGAGCGTATGCTTACCGCTGATGATTATGTGCCGTTGAAGTGGTCAGGAGATTTAGAAAGTGTGGCTAAGATAAGGGCAGTTGAAGCGGGAATAGCATATGCGTTTATGGATTCTGGGCATAACCGTCTCAACGATAAAAATACATTTTCCATAAGTTATAACGGGATTTCCGGAAGTGCTGAGGACCTTGCCTACAACGATACGACAGATATGGGTGAGGGTATCATGCAGTTTTATATGGAAAAACAGTATTGGGTAAAGGAAAATCCGACAGGTGAGGAGACAGGACATTATACAAGCATAATAAATCCAAAATATAAATATGTAGGCTGTGGAGATTTCTATTCAAAAGCTGGAAGATTTTCAAATACACTTGCAACGGAATTGTCGGAAAAAGAGGGACTTGATGAGTCTATGCTTAGAGCAAAGAAAGATGTAATGCAGAAAATAGAAGTTGCAGACCAGTACATAAAAGAATACACAATAGAGGGCGATAGTGAGATAAATACCGATGCCACGGCGAATTATACGGTGAGGGTAAAAATTCAGAGAAACAATGCTGTGCGAAGTCTTTGGGCACTTGGGATTGACAGTTTTTCATCGTCGGACACAAGTATTGCAACAGTCACTGATGATGGTGTAGTGACTGCTATAAAAAACGGAACAGTTACGATAACTGCAAAATCGGGTGACAAAGTTGTTGCAACTAAAGATATAACAGTAAAATGCACACACAATAAAAAAATAAAGAATTATACACCTGCAACCTGTCAGACAGAGGGAAAGAAAACTTATTACTGTGACAAATGCGATTATACGGAGGAAAAGAATATTCCAAAGAAAGCACATGATTATGTTTACGGTGATGTGGAGTCGGACGGAAAAAGAACCGGAGTATGCTCGGTATGTGGTGACAGTGTGCATATAACACCGCCGTCATCATTTAATGTAAAGTGGAATAATGAGTCACATACGGAGAGAGGTTACAGCGAAACATTGCCGATGGATTTAAAAAGTGGCTCAAAAATATACTGCTGGCCTGAAAGTGTTTTGGATGACAGCACTTATAATGATGTAGTGATAGAAACGGCAAACAGTAACATAGTGTCAGTTCCGGAGGAGATGACGGTCAATTCATCCGTGAACCGACTTGAGATAAAAAAAGACGGAGTCTGTGGTATTAAGATTTATCCAAAATATAACAGCCGAATTGCAAAGAATTATATATTCAGGATAGGGGAAAAAGGAAGTCTTAACATAGCAGATGCGGATGTGACATTGTCGCAGTCACAGTACACATACAATGGTGGGGAATGTAAGCCGGATGTTACGGTTACGGTTGACGGAGATACCGTTCTTGAAAAAGATGTTGATTATACCATTAGCTATGAAAACAATAAAACAGCCGGAATTGCAAAAGCAGTGATAAACGGTAAAGGCATTTTTAAAGGCAGTGTAAATAAAGAATTTAGCATAGCAAAAGCAACTGATGAAGTACATACAAGTCAGGCAGTTACGGACAGTGCAAAAGTAGCAACCTGTATTGAAAACGGACTGACAGAGGGGTCACATTGCTCAGTCTGTGGAGAAGTCATAACTGCACAAAATGTGATTGAAAAAACAGGACATAAATATGTTGACGGAAAATGCAATGTATGTGGCGACATAAGTTATATCGATGATTCAGGTATTCGTTATACATTTGATGAAGATATAAACGGAAACAAGACATTTAAAGCAGATGCCGTTCCCGGAAAAACATTGACGGGAGAAGTTGAGATAAAAGAAGAAATGGCAATAGGTGATGTTAAATATCCGGTAGCATCCATAGAAACAGGGGCGTTTGAGGGACAAAGCCAGATTACAAAGATAATAGTTCCTGAAAAGATAGAGAAAATCGGAACAAAGGCATTTGCAGGCTGCAGCAGCCTTGTTGAGATAAACTTTTATCCTGAGACAGTCCCGGTAATAGAAGATAAACTTTTCGGAGATATGGATACATCAAAGATAACTGTCAACACATTAAGCAATGCTTTGGGATATTATGTTATCCGTGAAAAAGAAAATGTAACGGTGCAGCGTGGTTTAAAGAGCAGACATATTCATACAATGCAATATCATGAACCGGTATCGGCAACCTGTGAAAAAACAGGAACAGTGGCATACTACAGTTGCAGCGGATGTGGGAAATTGTATTATGATGAACAGGGAATATCAGAGCTTAAAGAAAGTGCTCTTACAGTACCGGCATTGGGTCATGCATGGGAGAGTGATTACACAATAGATAAACCGGCAACAAAAAATACCGCAGGGGAAAAGTCAATCCATTGTATGAGATGTGATGCAAGGACTGATATTCAGACAATACCTGCAACAGGCGGCTCTGACGACCAAAACGGCAGTGACAGTAACAGCGGCAATAATAACAGCGGAACAAGTGGTGAAGATTCATCAGGCAGTAATACTTCCACGAAAAAGAAATATCCGAAAAAAGGCAAAAAAGTTACTGTTAAAGGAATCAGATATAAAGTAACAGGCGTGGTCGCAAAGACTAAGAAATTTGAGGTGTCATGCACGGGAAGTACATCAAAAAAGATAACAAAATTGTCAATACCTGAATATGTAATCATTTCGGGAATTAAATTTAAGGTGACAGCAATAGAAAAAAAGGCTTTTTATAAGTACACGAAGTTAAAGACCGTCACAATAGGAAAAAATGTAAAAACTTTTGGAACACAGGCATTTGCAAAAAGCAGTAAAATAAGTAAGATTACGATAAAGACAACAAAACTTACAAAGAAAAGCGTAGGAAAAAATGTTTTTTCAGGAATAAAGAAAAAAGCAAAATTTACATATCCTAAGAGTAAAAAGGCGGTGTATAAAAAGATATTTAAGGCGTAGTAAAATTATTCAGGATATAATAAAGTCTAAAATTAAAGGACGGTGAGTTGATTGATGTTCAGCTTGCCGTTTTTTCTTGATACAGAATATCAAAAAGGTGAAATAATTAAAAAAATGGGTGAAAATGGTAAATCCTATCCTGCCTGAACAGGAGGGGACAAACAGATATAACCTCACGGACAAGAATGGTGTGAAGATAATTCAGTCTATTATGAAAACTGCCGAGTCGGGCGGCGGATTTAATGAGTTTTATTTTACAAAATCTGACGGAAAAACAGTAGCACCAAAAGTTGCATATAGTAAGAAATTATCGTATGAAAAAATAAAACAACCGCCAGGTAAGATTTTTATTACTTGGCGGCTGGTTTTGCTCTTTTTTACTTTCAGCTTGCGGTTTAGAAGATTAGCGCAGCTTTCCGTTGTGTTTAAATTTCAAATTATAAGGCTTGCAGAAACGGTTCATCTTTGCAATAATACGCTTTTTAGCCGCACCCTTAGCCGGTGTCGGCTGATAATTGTTAATGCTGTTTGAAGATGAAACTTTGCAAGGGATAATTTTAATATCCTTAGTTTTCTTAAGCTTCTTGTTTTTAAAAGTAAAAGTCTGCTGGAAAATCATCGTATCTTTGTCGGCAGGATTTGTATTTCCGCCAAAACAGAAATTAGCAAGACTGTAAACGATATATGCACCTTTGTATTTCTCAATGCCCTGTAAAGTGTGAGGGTGGTGGCCGAGGACAAGATTTGCCCCTTTCTTAACTGCATAGTGTGCGATAGTTTTCTGAACATCATTGATAACACTTGTCTTTTCAATACCGGCGTGCATACTTACGACGATAAGGTCAGCTTTCTTCTTTTTCAGTTTTTTAATACCACTGTTTATAAAACGCTCGCTCGATGAAACACCATCAAGACCATTAACGGCAATCATGCCAATTTTCTTTCCTTTAGTCTTATAAACGGAAACTTTACCATAAGAAGCAAAAGGCATTTTATTTTTCTTAAAAACAGCAATAGTATCATTGTAACTGCTTTCGCCATAATCACGGCAATGATTATTTGCAAAAGAAACCGCATCGACATTGCCTTGCTGTAAAATCTTGAGATAAGACGGATTGCCCTTAAAAGCAAAAGTCTTGTCTGCACGGGTATTTCTCTTAGTCAAAGTACCTTCAAAATTGACAAGCGTAAGGTTGTCTTTCTTAAAAATACTCTTTACATTCTTAAAAAAATAAGACGGGTCTTTTTTCTCATTGTACTTGGCATAGAAATTAACACCGGATGGCGATTTGTAGTCAGAACCAAGAGTGCAGTCACCGGCGGCACTGATAGTAATCTTAGTTATGTTGGATTTCTTTTTCTGTGGTTTTTTGGCAGCAACAGGTTTCTTTGTGGCAGCTGGCTTTTTAGTTGTTGCCGGTGTTTTAGTAGATGTCGGTTTCTTAGTTGCTGCTGGTGTTGAAGCCGGGGCTTCTGTAGTAGTTGTGTCTGTTGTAGGCATTGTGTCATGAATGCTGATAGTTGTAGTTTTTGCAGTAACATTTGTTGTTGTATTTGTTGTATTCGTGTCTACTGCCTTGGCAGTGAACTGTGTTATGTTTGTACCTAAAGTTGTCGTAGTGGAAGAGTTATCGGTAACAGTAATTGTTTTTTGTGATGTGTTTTTCGCCGTGACAGACTGTGTGCTGAAAAAATCAGGTGTAAAAATGCCGGTGCATAAAACAGTTGTGGCAGCAGTTAGGGATATTGCTTTTTTCAATGTGTGGTTTGTATGTTTCTTTTTCATTTTATATTGCCTCCTTTTGTGGAAATTTTTACAATTACCTATGGGTATTATAGCATAAAGTGGTTGTGGTTGCTTGAAAAGATGAAAATTGGTAGAATGGATATGTAATAGAAAAATTGTGTTTTAGCACACTTGACACAATCTTGATAAGGAAAAATGTGTGCAGAAATGAGAATTATTATGAAAGAAAATACAAATTTAGAAAAGCTTAAAGCAGGGCTTAATACAGCATTTGTCGATTATGCAAACAATTCAAGTCTTGCATATAGACCGGAATTTATTTCAAATAATTATCAAAAGCTATTTTGAGGCTTGAACAGGATGAATCTGAAAATGCACTTGATTATATAATTACGGTTGATATATTTAATGAAGGTGTTGACGTGCCGGCAGTAAACCAGGTTGTTATGTTAAGACCAACAGAATCACCTATAGTATTTATACAACAGTTGGGGCGAGGTCTTAGAAAATATGAGGGCAAAGAATATGTAGTAATACTTGATTTTTATGAGTATGGTGAGATTGACCCGATATTGTTTATTCAATATTCAAAATCATATGACCAGTTTGTAAAATCAGTAGATAAAGACTTTACTGTTTCATTTAGCGATAAAGAGGAAGCAATACTGGAATTTATATCATCGCTTGTAAATGGAAAAAGGATACATGAACTTTTGATGATTAGCAGCCTTTTAAATAATGAAAAGATAAGTTTGGAAACTTACAAAATACTTCTCGAAGAAAAAGGTGAGAAATATCGTGAGTCAGATTATGTATCGGCATTAAATGTTTTGGGAAAAGTATTTGTAAATGCACCAGCAGAGAAAAAGCGGTATAATGACATAGAATTTATACGTACAGATGAAGCAAAAAATGGGATGTTAAGACGGGCTACACTCTTTTATTCGTTGTTTAATAATACCCGATTTGTAAATGAAATGAAGTGTCTTGTCAGATATGGTTTGAGGCGTTATGAGGATTTATTTAAAAATCATGATGAGGACAATCTTGTATTATATGAAAAATATTCAAGAAAAGCTGTATGCAGGATATTAAATTGGGAACATGATGACAGCTCAACAGTTTACGGTTACAGGATTAAGCATAATACATGTCCAATATTTGTAACATATGAGAAGAAAGAGGACATTGCAAATAGCACAAAATATGAAGACCAGTTTATTAATAATCAATTATTCAGTTGGATGACAAGAAGCAAGGTAAGTCTTGAAAGTCCGGAGAGTCAGAAGATTATAAATTATAAAGAAATCGGGTTAAAAATATATTTATTTATCAAGAAAAGTGATGGAGAAGGAACAGATTTTTATTATATGGGAAAAGTTTCTCCGGTTGATTATATGCAGACGGAAATAAAAAATGATAAGGGGCAGAAACTTCCTATAATGAATTTTAAAATGAAGCTGGAACATTCCGTTCGTGAGGATATTTACGAGTATTTTGTGGATTAAGAATGTAAAAATGATTTAAATTGTGGAAAGGAATTGAAAATCGATTATGGAAACAGATAAAAAGATAATAAATGTAGTTGCAGCAGTAATATGTGACAATATAAATACACCAAAGAAAATATTTGCAACGCAGAGAGGATATGGGGAATTTAAAGGAGGCTGGGAATTTCCGGGAGGAAAAGTAGAGGAAGGAGAAACACCACAGGAAGCATTAAAAAGAGAGATAATGGAGGAACTTGCAACGGAAGTAAAAGTAGGGGATTACATAAAAACCGTAGAATATGATTATTCTAAATTTCATTTGTCAATGCAATGTTTTTGGTGTGAGGTGGTGTCAGGAAACCTTGAATTAAAAGAACATGAGGCGGCGAGATGGCTTCAAAAGGAGCAGCTTTATGAGGTAGAATGGCTGCCGGCAGATGTTAGTCTGGTGGAGAAAATTAGGCAGATAGTTTAAATTGAATATTAAAATAATAATTTTAAGCTGTTTATTAGTGTACTGTATCATTGATTTTTGGAGAGCTTCAGTTGGCATAACTTTGATGGCTAGTGTCAGGTTTGTAAGCAAACAATAACATATGCAGTCAATGTCAGTAACAGTTCAGCCCCTCATTATTACATTCGTAAACCTGCCAGCAAGCTGTCAGTCGCTGCTATGCAGCTTGAGTTTACTTCATTTCATAAATGAAAGGCTATTCCGCCCCAAAAAACAAGTCAATAATACATTGAGCAAGCTCATGTGTTATTGACTTATCTTTTTTTGGGCTGAACTGTTACCAATGTCATGTGAAAATTAAAATTAACTCTTGTCTTTGTTATGAGCCTAATTTATAATGGTTAATAAGGGTTTTACGAAAATTAAGGAAAGGAAAAGCTATTTATAAAAAATACCTATAAATGGCAGGATGAATATCAATGGATAAGGAAAAAGTAATAGTCATTGATTTTGGTGGGCAGTACAATCAGCTTGTTGCAAGACGTGTCCGTGAATGCAATGTATATTGTGAAATATATTCTTATCGTACCGGAATTGAAGAAATCAAGGCGATGGCTCCTAAAGGAATTATTCTTACAGGTGGACCAAATAGTTGTTATGAAGAAGATTCGCCAACATACTCAAAAGAATTATTTGAACTTGGAATTCCTGTACTTGGACTTTGCTATGGTGCACAGCTTATGATGCATGTGCTTGGCGGCAAGGTAATCACTCCGGAGGTCGGAGAATACGGAAAGACAGAGATTAACTTTACTGATAGTTCAGTGCTTCAGAAAGATCTTCCAAAGAAATCCATATGCTGGATGAGTCATTTTGACAGAATCGCAGAAGCAGCACCGGGATTTGAGGTTACAGCTTCGACAGCCGATTGTCCTATAGCAGCAGCACAGAATGTAAGCAAAAATCTCTATGCTATTCAGTTCCATCCGGAAGTTCTTCATACAGAAAACGGAACAAAGATGATTTACAACTTTGTGCGCGAAGTATGTGGATGTGCAGGCACATGGAGAATGGATTCATTTGTAAAAGAATCAATAGAAGAGATACGCAATAAAGTAGGAGATGGAAAAGTTTTACTTGCATTATCAGGCGGAGTAGACTCATCGGTGGCAGCAGGACTTTTATCAAGAGCCATCGGAAAACAGCTTACTTGTGTATTTGTAGACCACGGTTTGCTCAGAAAAGACGAAGGTGACGAAGTAGAAAATGTATTCGGACCAAACGGTCAGTTTGACTTAAACTTTATAAGAGTAAACGCACAGCAGCGATACTATGACAAGCTCGCAGGTGTAACAGAACCGGAGCAGAAAAGAAAAATCATTGGTGAAGAATTTATACGTGTCTTTGAAGAAGAAGCAAAGAAAATCGGAGCAGTTGATTTCTTAGCACAGGGAACAATTTATCCAGATGTGGTAGAGAGCGGACTGGGCGGAGAATCAGCAGTAATCAAATCTCATCACAATGTAGGGGGACTTCCTGATTTCGTAGATTTCAAGGAAATCATAGAGCCACTCAGAAATCTTTTCAAAGACGAAGTGCGCAAGGCAGGACTTGAACTTGGAATACCTGAAAATCTTGTATTCCGCCAGCCATTCCCGGGACCGGGACTTGGAATTAGAATTATCGGTGAAGTAACAGCCGAGAAAGTTAAGATAGTTCAGGAGGCAGATGCAATCTACCGCGAAGAAATCGCAAATGCAGGACTTGACCGCAGCATCGGACAGTATTTTGCCGCTCTCACAAATATGCGTTCAGTAGGTGTAATGGGCGATGAGAGAACTTATGACTATGCAGTAGCATTAAGAGCAGTAAATACGGTAGACTTCATGACAGCGGACAGTGCCGAGATACCATATGATGTGCTTCAGAAAGTAATGAGTAGAATTATAAATGAGGTGAAAGGAGTCAATCGAGTATTTTATGATCTGACGAGTAAGCCACCTGGAACGATAGA
>ULZO01042200.1_pt1 | contig 30152 bp, 29 predicted proteins | sample 1963181 | NCBI WGS metagenome assembly ULZO01 (sample SAMEA4835891, study PRJEB28245) | human gut metagenome | biome: gut microbiome; material: fecal sample | place: Denmark | collected 2008 | reverse complement strand
TGATCATACATGATATTCAGGCTGGAGTTACCATAAACAATCACATTTTCCGGCTTTGTCCCGATCACATCCGCTATCAGTTTTTTTGCTTCCGGAATACCATCAAGGACACCATAGTTTCGCAGATCAGTGCCGTTTTCACTCTTTAATGCAGTCTTGGAATCAAGCACATCAAGCATTCCCATGCTTAAATCAAGCTGGTCTGCTCCCGGCTTTCCTCTGGACATATCCAGTGCAAGACCCATGCCTTTTATTTTTTCATATTCGGCTTTGAGTGCGGTCAGCTCCTGTGTGAGTTCCTCTTTGCTCATCTCCTGATAGGTTTTCATGGTAAGTTTTCCTCCTTATTATTCCTCTGGATTTTCTTTGATTTTTTTATAATAGGCGCGAATCTGCTGCTCATATCCGTTTTCCGACGGCTCATAAAAAACCTCACCGGTCAGTCCGTCCGGCAGATACTGCTGCTTCACGTAGTGGTTTTTATAATCATGGGCATATTTGTAACCTTTTCCGTGCCCAAGCTTTCCTGCCGATTTGTAGTGGGCATCCTGCAAATGCACCGGTACCGGCGGTGTCTTTGTCTCCTGCACTACACGCATGGCCTTATCAATGGCATTGATCGCGGAATTACTCTTTGGCGCACTTGCCATATAAGTAACTGCCTGTGCCAGTACAATCCGTGCTTCCGGCATTCCGAGCCGCTCCACCGCCTGTGCCGCAGCTACTGCAACCTGCAATGCCTGCGGATCCGCATTCCCGATATCCTCAGATGCCAGAATCATGATTCTTCTGGCAATAAATTTCACATCTTCCCCCGCATAAAGCATCCGTGCCAGATAATACACCGCGGCATCCGGATCTGATCCACGCATGCTCTTGATAAAAGCAGAGATCGTATCATAGTGATTATCTCCCGTCTTATCGTAGTTGATGACCCGCTTCTGAATGCACTCACTGGCCACATCCAGTGTAATGTGAATGATCCCATCCTCACTCCGGTCCGTGGTCAGAATTCCAAGTTCAATGGCGGTCAGCGCTGCACGCGCATCTCCGTTTGCCATGTCAGCTAAAAACTCCAGCGCATCATCATCCATCTGTGCATGGTAAGAACCCATGCCCTTTTCCGTATCATTGACCGCCCGAAGCAGCAATGTACGGATATCCTCCGTGGAAAGTTTCTTTAACTCAAAAATGACGGAGCGCGACAAAAGCGCAGGATTCACTTCGAAATACGGATTTTCCGTTGTGGCTCCGATCAGAATGATTGTGCCGTCCTCGACAAACGGAAGCAGATAGTCCTGCTGTCCCTTGTTGAAACGATGGATCTCATCGATAAACAGGATCGTTTTCTTTCCATACATGCCCTGATTGTTTTTTGCCGCGGCAACCACTTCCTCCATGTCTTTCTTGCCCGCCGAAGTCGCATTGATCTGCATGAACTCTGCACTTGTGGTATTGGCAATCACTTTCGCCAGCGTCGTCTTTCCCGTACCGGGCGGTCCGTAAAAGATGATGGAGCTGAGTTTATCCGCTTTGATCGCACGGTACAGCAGTTTGTCTTTCCCGACGATGTGCTGCTGCCCGACAACCTCATCAAGTGTGGTCGGACGAAGCCGTGAGGCAAGCGGTGACTCATCCTTCATATTCTGTTGTCTCATATACTCAAATAAATCCATTCGTATCCAATCCCCATATGAATATCATTCAAGATCTTTTTGAATAATTTTTGTGTGTATCCTGCATTTTTATTCTTTGCAGGAATTTTTCCACAAACTTCTTTACGCTTTGTTCTTTGCGATATTTCTATGTAATTTCTATTATTCTTTCATTTCCCGCTTATCTCATTTTGAAAGAAAAAGCATCAGGAAATTCATTTCATCCTTATAAGGATACATGATTTCCTGACGCTTGACAAGTTATTATTGAGATTTTTTTACATAAATATTGCTTTTATTTTTGTACAGATGCTGTAAGTGCACCATCCTTCACGTCAATGAGGATCGTATCTCCCTGCCGTACCTGATCTTCGAGAATCAGTTTTGCAGAGAGGGTCTCTACATGCTTTTGCAGGAACCGCTTCAATGGTCTTGCACCATAAACCGGATCGTAACCATGTTCAACCACAAAGTGCTCCGCTTCCGGTGACAATGCCACCTTGATCTCACGATCAGAAAGACGTTTGTTCAGATCATCCATCAGCAGACGTATGATGCCACCAATATTTTCTTTTGACAGTGGCTTAAACATAATAATCTCATCCAGACGGTTCAAAAATTCCGGTCGGAAATGTCCCTGCAGATCTTCCATGACTTCTTTTTCTGCCTCCGGCGAAATGTTGCCGTCTGCATCAATGCCATCCAGCAGATACTGCGATCCAAGGTTACTGGTCATAATAATGATCGTGTTCTTGAAATCTACGGTACGTCCCTGTGAATCTGTGATCCGCCCGTCATCAAGTACCTGTAACAGTACGTTAAAGACATCCGGATGTGCCTTTTCCACCTCATCAAACAGGACAACAGAATACGGTTTTCTCCGCACGGCTTCTGTCAGCTGACCGCCTTCATCGTATCCGACATATCCTGGAGGCGCTCCGATCAAACGAGACACGGAGTATTTCTCCATGTATTCACTCATATCAAGACGCACCATGTTGGATTCATCGTCAAACAGGCTGGCAGCAAGTGCTTTTGCAAGTTCGGTCTTGCCGACACCGGTCGGTCCCAAAAACAGGAACGAACCAATTGGTTTGGTCGGATCTTTGATTCCTGCTTTGGAACGGATAATCGCCTCGGTCACTTTGGTAACACCATCGTCCTGGCCTACCACACGTTTGTGGAGTTCCTCATCCAGGTGCAGTGTCTTGTTCCGCTCGCTTTCGCTTAACTTCGCAACCGGGATTCCCGTCCAGCGGGAAATAATCTTTGCAATCTCTTCATCGGTGACATTTTCGTGTACCAGAGACAGATCACGGTCTTTGAGTTTATCTTCCTCAATTTCCAGTTCTTTCTGTAATCCAGGCAGTTTACTGTACTGCAATTCCGCAGCTTTTTCATAATCTGCGTCACGCTGTGCTGCCTCGATCTCCTTCTTTGTGCTCTCAATCTGCTCTCTGACCTTGCTGACATTGTCAACTGCATCCTTTTCGGTGCTCCACTGCGCTTTTCTGGTATTAAACTCATCACGCAATTCTGCAAGTTCTTTCTGCAGATCTGCCAGACGCTCCTGACTCAGATGATCCGTCTCTTTCTTTAATGCCGTCTCCTCGATCTGCATCTGCATGATCTTCCGGTTCATCTCATCAAGTTCTGCCGGCATGGAATCCAGTTCCGTCTTGATCATCGCACAGGCCTCGTCGACCAGATCGATTGCTTTATCCGGCAGGAACCGGTCTGTGATATAACGGTTGGAAAGAACTGCTGCTGTAACAAGTGCAGAGTCCGTAATCTTAACGCCGTGGAATACTTCGTAGCGCTCCTTTAAGCCACGCAGGATGGAAATCGTATCTTCCACCGTTGGCTCATCTACCATAACCGGCTGGAAACGACGCTCCAAGGCAGCATCTTTTTCGATATACTCACGATATTCATTTAAGGTTGTGGCACCGACACAGTGCAGTTCGCCTCTGGCAAGCATTGGTTTTAACAGCTGTCCGGCATCCATGGCACCATCGGTTTTTCCGGCTCCGACGATTGTGTGCAGTTCATCAATAAACAGAATGATCTGTCCATCCGAATTTTTGACATCGTCAAGAACCGCTTTCAAACGTTCCTCAAATTCACCACGATACTTTGCACCGGCAACCAGGGCACCCATATCCAGGGCAAACAGCTTCTTGTCTTTTAAGCCTTCCGGTACATCGCCTTTTACGATACGCTGTGCCAGGCCCTCGACAACGGCAGTCTTACCTACACCGGGTTCGCCGATGAGCACCGGGTTATTTTTGGTCTTCCGGGAAAGAATCCGAACCACATTCCGGATCTCCTCGTCACGGCCGATCACCGGATCAAGTTTCTGCTGTCTTGCACGCTCCACCATATCATAACCGTACTTTTCCAGTGTATCATATGTTGCTTCCGGATTATCGGAAGTGACACGCTGATTGCCGCGGACGGTAGACAGTGCCTGCAGAAACCGTTCCCTTGTCAGCCCATATTCTTTCATCAGTGCTTTCATCGCTGGATTTGGATATTTGAGCATTGCAAGGAAAATATGCTCGACAGAGACATATTCATCTCCCATTGCCTTTGCCTCATCCTCTGCATGGATCAGCACATTGTTTAAATCTTTTCCGACATAGACATTGCTGTTGCTGCCGGATACTTTGACGCGCGCATCCAGTTTGCTGATCGCATTCTGGGTGAAATGCTGTACGTCAATTTCCATTTTCTCTATCAGTTTCGGGATCAGTCCCTCTTCCTGCTGTAACAGGGCAACTAACAGGTGCTCCTGCTCAATCTCCTGATTTCCATAGTCGTAGGCAAGCTTTTCGCAGTTATTGATCGCTTCTACCGACTTTTGTGTAAATTTCTGTATGTTCATAGCAAGCCCTCCTCTTAACTATCATCATGTAACTGTGCTGTTTTTTTCATCCCAGTTACTATTTTTCTCGATTACGATATTGTTATACACCCGTTTTTAGCACTCGTCAAGTATGAGTGCTAACAAAAATTCTAAAGTTTTTATAAACATTGGAATATATTGTCGAATTGTCTGAAAATTGTTTTAGACATAAGTTTTTTCAATGTGACGGAAGAAGGGGGATATTCTCTTTCTCCAGAAACATCTGTTATTAATTGTAACGGATGTTTTGCCGATATAATAGACAACACAAACGATGATCTATTACAGAAAGGAACTTTTCATGCAGATTTATTTATCACTGATGTCCCAGAAGAATCCCTCATCCGATTCCTCATCCTATGATCTTTCTTCTCCTCAGGGACGCATGCTCTATGTGAGAGAAACAACCAATGCCGCATTTTCTTCCTGGACTTCTCCCCTGCAAAGACAGGACCCTGATACGCAGGAAGAAAAAAAACAGGAAATGCTCTCCCGCATTATGGGAAAATTAAAAAGTGGGAAGAAACTTTCTGCCAAAGAGCTGGATTTTCTGCGGCGTACCGATCCAATTCTGTATGCCCACGCCCTACGCGTCCAACGAATGGCGGAGGCTTTAAAACAGCAGCTCTCCCATGCAAAAAGCAAACAGGAAGCAAATGATATGATTACATCCGCGATTGCCGGGGTCTCGGACAAAGATCCGGACAAAGAATATCTGCTGGCTGCTTACAATGAAGTTTCCAAAAATTTTCATAAATCACCGGCTTATCAGCGTCTGCCAAACACTCCGGAAGATGCCAAAAAAAGAAAAACGAACAATCCGAATGCTCATTTTTCCGATGATGAGGACACGAATGACGATACGGATGATCTCCTGTCATGGACCCCGCTTCAGGAAATTATTGATGCGGCTCCAACACTAGAATGTCAGGGCTAGGCTTATATAGCTGGAACATTATTATTTCAGGTAGTGTTCCAGCTTTTCATTTACACACAGACGGATTTCCTCTGCAACACGTTCACAGTATGTCTTTTTCATACCCGCCTGCACACCAACTGCTACTAATTCCTTTTTCCCCGGATTTTTGCCATTTCCATCTACAGTGGTTGTGTGCTCACTATAATACGTATTACTGTATGTGAGATCATAGGCAGGACTTAAACGCCACATATCATCCTTTTCATTATAAATGTAGGTAAAGTTTTTAGAATGATCATCACGATTATGTGCGAATACATTAAAACACATACGACGATACATATTTTCCACATCCTCTGTACAATCCCTTGTCAGAATTTTTGTCAACTTCATCAATTCATGATAGTCCAGACTTGGTTGATTAAAATCTAACTCCAATAAGGCAGCCGCAGTTAACATATGTGCCCTTTTTATTTCATTCTTTTCTATTCTTCGATCAAATCTCTTTGTTCCAAAATATCCCGGACATATATCTGATGAAAAAAGCCGTGTTTCACTCATTACAATTCCACAGGCTTTTGCACACAGAGAATAATCGTATTCCATTTTTCCCACATCTTTTTTGTCCACATGTGCCGGAAATTTAATAATCCAGTTTTCTCCATCTATTTCCGTCATAATCTTAGGTCTTGCACCACCACTGGTTCCTCCCAGCCGGTACAATTCATCTAATTTCTCCGAATATTGCGTGCTTAATATTTTCTGGCAATGCACAGATAGTTCGTCCAGATCATCCATCTGTTGTCCCATCCCAATCTCCTTCTGCGGATGATAGGTCAAAGCTCCCATTCCAGATTTTCCCACGATGGCAAGACGATCCAATACCGAATATTGTGCTTCCTTTTTTCCACGTTCTTTCAGCAAACGCTCCAATAAAAGCTGTCCCCATGCATCCGGTAAACTATCTGCAAATACTCCGAACAATCCGTCAAAATAATCTTTTTTTGGCACAAACACTTCATTTTTTAGCGGAAGCGAAAATGGACTGACTGAAAATCCATGCTCCAGCCATTCTTCACTATAAGAAAATGCCACCTTATGATTCGCGGTCAATGCAAGCGTTCCCACAAGCCGGTCATCCATCCGAACCTCAAGACTTTCCCTTTGACTCATTGATTACCTCCTGAATATTTCGATATGGTACCTGTGTAAAAAGATCCCGCAGTTCATCTGCAAGTTCCAACGCCATAGCAAGTTTTGTCAGTGACAAAAGCGAAATCTGTCCTGTTGTCTCAAATCGTTTAATAGAACCGTAACTTACTCCGCTCATATCCGAAAGTTTCTGTTGCGAAACTTTCCGCCGTCTGCGAATACGGCGCATACGTTCTGCCAGTTTTTTATCCAGTTCTTCTGCTGTTTCCCATACCAGTGCTTCCATATCATGCCCCATCTTGTCAGATAATATTTTATCCATTTCACGCGATTTTACTTATTTTTATATAATATATTATCTAATATTTTAGCATATCTCTTCGGGTACCGCAACGTCTCCCTGACTATTTTTCCTATCATACAGTTTTTCCAAAACTGCTCCAATATCCGCTTCCACGCAAATGGATTTCTTTCGGATTTCCTCCGGCGCACAGGCTTCCTTCTTATTTATGCAGGCATAAACTGCATCCGGCCAGGTTGCATATAGATATATCGGCTCCAGTACGCCCAATATTCTTCCAATGTTTTATAAGGGAAAAAGCCCCCGGAATACATATCCGAAAATCCATGCACCTGTCGGAAATCGCCAAACCACTTTTCAAAACGTTCCCCGGAATAGGTAAATCCTGCAGAAGTGGATAATCCCGCACCCGCGCCAATGATCACGGCCTCCGCTTTCTGCAGTGCCTGTTTCAGACACTCTGTTTGTACATTCCCGTCAATTTGTGAGAATCCTTCTGTAGATGTCGTTGTCCTCGTCCTTAAAAACATTAAATACCACACTTTCCAGCTTTTTTTCTTCCGCCAGCTGCAGACAGGAACGGTAACAGGATGCCAGTAATTCCCGGTCCCGTTTTGTTACTCTCCCCTGCACCACCGGTCCTACCGTATGCAAAATATATTTACATGGCAGATTATACGCATGCGTATGTTTTGCGGTTCCTGTTTTTTCCTCGTGTCCCTGCCCTTCCATGATACGGGCACATTCCGCACGAAGCTGTACGCCACTGTAGGTATGAATTGCATTATCAATACAGCCGTGACACGGGCAAAAACACCCCAGCATCTGCGCATTTGCGGCATTGACAATCTCGTCGCAGCGCAGCGTGGTGATATCGCCCTGCCAGAGATACAGTCTGGCCTGCTGCCCCTGAAAATCCTTATCTGCCCTGTAGAAACCACGCTGATGCTGATCAGCGACCGCTGGAAAGTACTGATCATCCGCGATCTGCTGACCTGAACCAAACGGTTTTCCGAATTATTCCACCGGCTGATATCAGGGCACTCCGTGAGCTTTCCAGATACCGTCTCAAGCTTTCCTATATGCGTTCCGCTGAAAAAAACCGCTTCCAGAACAGTATGACGATTTCCCGTATCCGTATTGACTGTGTCCTCACAGACCCATTTGGGAAAACTGCCTCGTCCATTATGGATTATCTTCTTTCAGATGTTCCATTTGATGAAACGGAATGCGCAAAACTGATTCATGGACGCGTCAAAGCCTCTAATGAGGAGATTTTTGACGGCATTCGTGGGTTTGAAATCTTATCGGAACAGCGCTTTAAGATGTCCCATGCAAAACAGCATATGGAACTTCTCAGTTCCTATATGGATGATATTGAAACAGAATTATTTCGGCTTAGCCGTTCGTACGATAAAATAATCAAACGTATTTCTGGAATCGTCGGTTTTACGGAACGCTCTGCTTTGTTTGTCATTTCAGAAACCGGTGCGGATATGGGTGTTTTTGAATCGGCTAAACACCTGTGTTCCTGGCCGGACTTACCCCTGCGAATAACGAGAGTGCCAACAAAAAGAAATCCACGCGTTGTTCAAAAGCCGGTCAGTATTTAAAAACTTTACTTATTCAATGTGCACTTGCTGCCGTAAAAAGCAAAAAAATCCTTATTATGCCATCAAATATAAACGGCTGGCGAAAAGGCGTGGCAGGAAAAAAGCAGTCATTGCCATAGCCCGAATGATGCTTACAGGCATCTATCACATGATCCTTAATAACGAAGAATGGAAACCGGATGATTATGAAGACATCATCCATCCATCAAAACCGGTCAAAGTTGCACTTACACTTGATAATGTAATACAGTTCCTCGGAGAGCAGGGAGCTGATCCTGAAACATTAAAACTCCTCCAACAGCAATGTGCTGTTACCCCCGGATAAATCTTAAAACACGGATTTTCCACACAAGGGACGTTTATGGTCAAATTTCAGCTTATTGATTCACACTTTATCGGATTTGGAATTCTAATGGAAAATATATTTTCTCCTGTCTCCCTGATGTAGAAAAGTTCTCCCTGATGTTTTTCCATGATCTCCTGCGCGATGGCAAGTCCAAGTCCTGTTCCCCCTGTGCTTCTCCTTGCACTCTCTCCCCTCACAAATGCACAAAACATTGTATCTCGTATTTCTGGTGGAATCGCCTGTCCATCATCTTTGACACACAAAACAGCAGTTTTCCCATTCTCCTGTGTAATAGAAAGGGCAATTTTATTTCCTGTGCAATTGTATTTCTTTGCGTTTGTGAGCAGATTGGTAATCACGCGGATCAAAAGACGCCCATCCCCCTGTATCCACACCGCCTCCTCTGGTATTTCAACAGAAAAAGAAAAACCGGCATTGGTGATCTCCTCATAATATTCGGCACAGATCTGCCGTGTCAATTCTGACAGATCCAGTGTCTGAAGATTGAGCTGATACTCCGCACTCTCCATCTTTAACAACATAAACAGATCCTCCGACAATGTATTGACGCGGTCTGCTTTTCGCGCAATCGTTTCATAATATTTTGGAACGTCCACATCTGGAACCATCTGTTCCTGAAGTGCATAAATATAACTTTTTATCGTTGCGACCGGAGTTTTGATATCATGGGAAAGTTCTAAGAGCATCTTCTGCCTGCTCTGTGCCATTTTTTCGTTTTCCGCACGCTGCGCAGCAAGCTGCTTTGTCATATTATTAAACGCATTCCCAATCTCTGTAAACTCTTTTTCCTTCTGTGGCGGGATCACTACCTGTTCCTCGCCCTGTTCCACCCGCTTCATTCCGGCAATGATCGTATCCAGCGGTCGTTTGATTTTTCTTAAAATATACAAACTAACGCCCACCACATCAAGTACCAGCAGAAGAAACACCACATACAGCATTCGCGATCCGGTATTGGTATACAAAACTTTCTGCGGATCAAAATTGTAGACTGTGGAAAACTGTGCCTCGGGATAAAAAATCAGATAATAAAACTCTCCTGCTTTCTGCCCGAACATCCAGTATTTCTTCTTTCCATTTTGTATTCCCTGCTGCACATCGTCTTTTAACGAAAAGGCATCCAGAAGCTGTTCCTTCGTATATGCCATCTGCGTGGTCTGCTTCCTGCCATAAACTGTCTCCACATGGTACTGTGCATCCAGCTTTTCCACCCAGCCATTCATATTCCGGATGCCATCGAGATTCTGGATTGTTCCATCCGCCCCTACCGTAATGCCCGGGAAATTCTCCTGCAACACGTTTCCATAGGAAAAAACGAAAGATATGAGAACCGCTACAATCAGCAGCAAAATCGCAGCCATCGAAAAAATCACATAACTTCCGATCAGTTTTCCAAACAGGCTTCCTCTTCGTGTGCTTTTTTTCATAAGCTCTCCTTTTCGAGTTTATATCCCAACCCTTTGACTGTTTTGATCCGCTTCGGATTTTTGGGATCTTCTTCTATTTTGTTTCTCAGATTGCTGATATGCACCATCACAGTACTGTCATCCCCCAGATAGGCATCGTCCCACGCATAAGAAAAAATCTGCTGTTTGGTGTAGATCTGCCCCGGTGTGCGCATAAAAAGCCCGAGTATCTTAAACTCCGTGGCAGTCAGAGTAATTGCTTCCCCGTTCCGGAATAAGGTTCCTTCCGCCAGATGCATGACAAGATCAAGTGCTTTTAATACTTCTGTTTCCTCACTTTTCTGTTCCTGATAGGCATAGCAGCGGCGAAGCTGTGCTTTCACGCGCGCAACTACTTCCAGTGGATTGTAAGGCTTTGTGATATAGTCATCTGCGCCCAGCTCCAGCCCCAGTATTTTATCATAATCCTCCGTCCGTGCCGTCATCATCAATGCTGGAATACGGCTTTTTTCGCGAATACGGCGCAACACCGCAAAACCGTCCATTCCCGGCATCATCACATCCAAAAGTACCAGATCCGGCTGCTCCTTTTCAAACAGCCGTAAGGCAGTCGGTCCGTCCGCTGCCTTAATCAATTTCATATGTTCTCTCTCTAAAAATAACTGCAATGCCTCAAGCAGTTCCTCTTCATCATCCGCTGCAAGGATCACAAATGTACGATTTTCCATGTCCAGTCCTCCCTTTAAAAACCAGCCCGTTTAAAGCTTCTCTGGCAAGGGCTGGCGTATCTCTTTTTATCCTACACATTTCAGGAGCAGTCCGTCAAGATCCGGTGTCGTTTTAAACTGTGTCTGCCAGCCCGGCAGACACTGATCTAAAAGCATACATTTGTACATGCCCATGTCATAATATTTTCCGCTCCCATCCGCATAGGAAAACGCCTGCAGAAACTGCTTTTTCCAGACCTCATCTCCTGCCAGTTTCCGATATGCCGCGCATTCCACATAACGTGCACTGCCCTCAAGATTCTGCAGAAATCCTTCCGCAGCAGATACCTTATCGGAAAGTGCTACCTCTCTTTTCTTTTGAAGTTCAAGTGCTTTTTTGATCTGTTTCTTTTTTATTTCCATATCTGTACTTTCATAGGCATTTTGCAGATATTTCATTTCCTCTGTGAATGCTTTTTTCTGAACGGAATTCTTATCAACATATTTTTTAATGATTGCTTCTCTGTTTTCCTGTCCCAATGCATATGCCTGATCCAGCCCGTTTTCCTGCTGCCATGCATGAAATGCCTCATGCCAGATGACTGTTGCCTGCGTTTCTTTACTGTAGGAATCAAGTGCAAACACTGTCTCCCCTGCTTCTTTCTGCTGTTGCAGACTTCCCGCGGTATCCAGTGCTGCAAAAAAGTTTTTAAATTTTTCATAGGTTGGCAGAACAATCTGATACTCCTTCCCCACTTTCACAATCGTTCCGGCAAACGTGTCAAGCTTTGGCTTTTCGCGTGTGACTGTATAGGTATCCGCAGATGGCGCAATCACATAGTCACAGTCCCCGTCATAATAGCGAACTCTGTAGTCCCGGACAGAAAAACCAGAAAACCCAAGCATTTCCATCTCCTGTTCCAAAGAACATGCCTTCTCATAAATCTGCCGGTCCGTCTGGGATAACTTTTTTTCTCCTGTGCATATGCATGCAGCCGCAAGCAAAATCCCGACTGCCCCGTAAAGCACTTTTGCCATCATATATTTCATATCTTTATGCCTCCTTCCGTCGGATTGCAAAAATTCCAAGTACAAGCACCCATGCCGCAAACAGTGCGACAAGTACCGGATGCCAAACCGGCACCTTTCCCGCGGCAATATGGTATGCGCATTTCTGCACGCCATTCAGATTCGGAATCACATGGATAAGTGCGGAAATTCCCACTGCCGTGACACCGCCCAAAGAACTGCGAAGCAGATCAAGTGCCGACCACAATACCCCGGTGCCTGCGCCCAAAACACCGAATGCCGCAGTAATTCCCGCTGGAAGCCGAATGCTTACCACACTCGTCCACAGGCTCACCAGCGCGACACTGACTGCCATGACAAAAAATCCCGGAATCAGCCGCAGGACACATGCACTTTGCCCCTGCAACAGCGCATATACTGCCATGGCAAAGTACAAAAGTCCCAGCCCGCCGATGGATGCCAGAATGTTGGCAATGGTTAACCCACCGTGGTAAACTGGCTGTGAAATACCGCGTACCCAGACCAGATGACTTGTTTTCCTTGCATATTCATTTGGAATCGTCCGGTAACTGAGCAACACTGCTAAGATGCAGCCTGCCGTATGAACAAGTACATGCATCACCATAAACATATTGTGAAATCCGGTCAGGGATTCACCATCGATCATAATGGTTGAATTCTCACCACTACAGAAAAACAAAAGAAACAGTGCGATTGCCAGAACAACATATGCCTCTTTGCGTCGTATGCGCTCCCGTATTGCATTTTTTATGATGGTTCCCATTTAATCCACACTCCCTTCTCTGACCACATCCAAAAACAGTTTTTCGAGTGTACCCGGCTCCTTTAACTCCTCTTTCGTAAATGTGCGCATAATTTCTCCGTCTTTTAATATGATGCCCTCATCACACACACGCTCCATATCACTTAAAATATGGGAATTCATCAGAATCGTTTTTCCGTCCTCTTTCAGGCGGCGGATTAGTTCCAGCATTTCCACCCGCCCCATGGCATCGAGTCCCGCACACGGTTCATCAAGAATCAGGATCTGTGGATTTCCCAGCAGTGCCTGCGCCAGTGCCAGCCGCTGCAACATGCCTTTGGAGTAATGACGGATCTTTGTGTGGCTGTTTTCCAGCCCCACACATGCCAGCAGTTTTTGTGCTTCTTCATGGATTGTTTTATGTGGCAGTTTCTGCAGTTTTGCATAATAAACCAACACTTCCATTGCCGTCAGAAATGGCGGAAAATAAGGTGTTTCCGGAGAATAGCCGATGGTTGTGTGCGTGGGCACTGTAACTGTTCCCGCTTCTTTTTTAACTAATCCGAGTATCATTTTGATGGTTGTGCTTTTTCCGGCGCCATTGCTGCCCAGAAGTGCAAAAACATTTCCTTCCGGGACTGCAAATGACAGATCCTGCACAACCGTTTTCCTATGGTATGATTTTGACAGGTGTTCCACTATGATCATGTTTACATCTCCTTCGCATTTACTTTTCTATTGTCAGTTTACAAATGCGAACCAAACACAACCTAAATGGAAGCTAAAGATAACCTAAAGATGTGTGTAAAAAGATCCCCGGAGCGACTCTCGCCCCGGGGATCTTTCCGATTATCCTTCAATTGCAATATATTTGTTTTCTTCGACTGCTTTCTTTGCCTCTTTCTTCGGCACGAACAGCTTTAAGATACCATGCTTAAATTCTGCCTTGACATCCTCCTGCTCAATGTCTTCACCGACATAAAAGCTTCTCTGGCAGGCACCGGCATAACGTTCCTTGCGGATGTAGTGACCGCTGTCCTTTTCTTTCTCGTCCTTGTCGAGACCTTTCGCAGCACTGATGGTCAGGTATCCATCCTCAACCGAAGCCTTAATCTCATCCTTGGTAAATCCCGGAAGATCAATCATCAGTTCATATCCATCCTTCTGCTCTTTGATATCGGTCTTCATAATCCTTCCGGCTTTCTTACCGTAAAGCTTCTTTTCGGTATTATTCATTTCTTTATCCATATCATAAAATGGAAACTCATCAAACCAGTCATCAAATAAATTCTCTCCAAAAATACTAGGCATTAACATAAGTCATCTCTCCTTTTCTTTCTGCGTCCACGGTCTGTGGACCTCTCATGCTTGTTTACCTTGTTTCTTTGGAACCGGGATGTTTCAGGAACCTTTCGTTCTCTTTCGGTTCCCTTCCTTTGTTCTTGCCTATGTTATAGCACTGTTTGTTAGCACTGTCAAGTATCGAGTGCTAATTCTTTTGTGAAGATTTTGTGAAGTCTTAATTTTAGTCCTGTTTTCCTATTGCGCATATGTTTCTTCCATGCTATATTTTCTTTACACATTTCGAATTTGCAGCTAAATTTATATACCGGCTGCATTTCACCGGATATTTCATCCGTTTTTTCCATGTGTACGAAACAATTAAATATTGGAGAGGAATTTCATGCAGAGCAAAAATTCAGTTATTATTTTATTATTGTTTTTATTTTCAGATATTGAAAGCTGGGGGCTTCCATGTTACAATCTTGATAGAAGAACAGCCGCTATATCACACGTTTTCCTCTACGCCACTACAAAGGAGAAGAAAATGTACAAGAGCAAAAAGTTCGAAGACCTTACCATTAGTGATGATTTTATGTTTGGGATTGTTATGCGCGATCCCAAATATTGTAAACCTTTTCTGGAAACTATACTGAATATTAAGATTACACGCAGTTGAAACAAAGTTTTGTGATCTTTGTCTGCACCTTTGATCCGTTCCATATCGGCAGGCATGTGTATACTTTTGAAAACCGCTGCGTGGAAGATCCGAATCTGCCTCTTAACGATGGCACACAGAAAATCATTTTAAATACGAAAGGAATTTTTGATGATGTTCGGCCGGAACTGAAACGGCTGCTTAACTTTATTGATGGCAGACAGCCGGAAGATTCTTTTACACAAGATCTCTCCAAGGCTGTGGAATCTGCCAAGCGCAATGAGAAATGGAGGCATGACTACATGACGCTGCAAATGGCTTATGACGAGAAATACCGCGAGGGGCTGGAAACTGGCATTCAGCAGGGCATTGAACGAGGCATTGAACAAGGCATTACAACATCTGCCCGTCGTATGCTTTCCTCCGGTAAATATTCGGATTCTGAAATTTCTGAAATTACCGGACTTTCCGTGGAACAAATTCAGGCTTTAAAGAATTCCGCAAAATAAACTCTTATTATTTTTAATTCAATACTTTATAATTCAAGAATAATCTTGAGGTTATTGTCCTGTACGCTTGCTTCTACATTACCATCAAGAGCCAGAACGAGAGCCTTAACTACCGCAAGCCCCACCCCCGTACTTCCATCGTGTCGTGAGGTATCCCCTGTATAAAAGCGGTCAAACAGCCGGTTGCCATCAATTTGCAAGCTGTCACTCACTGGATTTTCCATCATAAACCGGATACCGCCATTCGATTTCTGCATAAGTGTTATTTTTATGTTCCCTGCCGAATACTTCATTGCATTTGTCAGCAGGTTTTGCAAAATCCGCTCTACCATATTCCGGTCTGAATATATGTAGATGGAATAATCCGGCAGTTTTATTTCCGGTATGATATTCTTTTTTTCTAATGCCGGTGCATGTTCCGTTATCAGATCTATGAGCATGTTGGAAAAATTAAACGTTTCTTTACTGGGAACGGTCTGCTGTTCCTCTAAAACAGAAAGGTCATAAAATGCTTCCACCAGTTCCTTCATTTTTTCTGCTTTACGCAGGACAACTGCGATGCGTTTGGCCTGCGCCGGCTCTAAATCTTCTTTTTGTAACAATTGTAAATGACCAAGAATAACCGTTAGCGGCGTACGCAGATCATGTGATATATTTGCAACAGATTCTTTTAAATGTTCTTCATGACGTAAGGTTTTCGCTACGGCCTGTCTCTGCCCGATATTATAAAGATTCAGTATAGCTGCCAGGTGTTCTAAATCTTTATCCATCAGGGAAATGTCTATCATCTGTCCGGAATTTCCACGATTCCATTCCTTCACCTGCCCGGAAAGATTACGAATTTGTTTTTTCAGCTGTATATGTCGGAATAATAATATCAGGAATCCCACTGCCAGAAGCAATAAAAACCATTTTATTTCAGACATCTTTCCTCCATCTATTTCAAGTCACATTTACGAAATTTTATCCACGAAAGCAATATCAGTATGCCCGACCATATCACTCCTGCCAGAATAGCAGCCGGCTGAAAAAATGTGTTCCTGCTGACAACGACCCGGATCTGATAAACCGGTAAAAACGCTACCGGCAATTGCAGCATCATTCCATATCCGAGATAAAGACTAAGTGCAAAAATAATAATTGCCGTAACAGAAGTTGCTCTCACAACATCTTGCAAATAACAGCAAATTAAGATTGCAATCAGAAAGATCCCGCTATTTAACAGAAGCGAATAAACGATTGCTTTTGTTACATTATAAAAAAATACCCCACCATCTTCCATACCAAACTTTCCAAATTCTCTGATACATCCTGCAACCGGATACACAAGCGCCATGATATGAAAAGCGATCAGATAGGATATGATTTTACCCGTAAAAATTTTGCTTCTGGAATGTCCGGCACTGACTTCGAGCGTTATGGTTCTCCCGGAAAATTCCTGTCCGAAACTCAAAGCAAGAAGCCCCGAAATAATGATAAGGAGAAACGTAGAATCATACACCATTCCGTTAAAAATATCTGCAAGGGAAGATGCCTTTCCTCCTGCCGGTCCCATAACTTCCGGCACATAGGTATCGGCAGTAAAAAAGCCCAGAACAAATATTCCAATCATCCCACACCAGTAAACGAAATTATGCAAAAACTGGTATTTCTCCATCTTTAATAATTTTTCCATCCTAAACACCTCCCACTATTTCAAATCTGCATGTAAAAAAATGCGACCGGCACTGTAATACAAAATAAACATCCACAGAAAATCCAGGCTTAACGGAACCGTTGTCCTGTCAAACTTTTGTAATGCAATTAATCGAAGCTGTCCCATGGGCAATATCCTTATCAGGCTTTCTGCATGTTGCCCATTCATCAAAAAAATCATAAGGAAAAACAGAACCATGGAAACTGCCAGTGTTTTTCCCATATCGCGGAAAACAAAAGCAAGAACGACCGGTAATGCACACATGGTGATTACAACAAACAGTATTTGAAAAGCCACAGTAAAAGTACCTGAAATTTCCAGAAATCTTTCTTTCATACCAAACCGGCCAATGATTTCATGTATCAGTAACGGAACTGTCAGAATGAGGATGCAGCCAATCTGGGATACCATGACTTTTGCCCAGAATACATAACCTCTCTTATGTCCTGCAGTCAGATATGCATTTAAGGTTCTTCCTCCCAAATCATTTCCAATAAACAATGCTATAAAAACAATAATCAGGAAATAAAGAAGTGGCGTATTATATAAAGATGCCATAACCAGATTTGAAGTTTTTCCTTTGCTGTCCAGCAACAATATACTGCTTAAAAGAAACGTAAAGATCCCGATTCCCCAAAAGTACCAGCTATGCCATAATTTATACCATTCCGTTCTCAGGAGATTTGCCATCTTTTGCCCCCTCCTATTTTACTCAGGAAATAATCTTCCAATGTATCACCCGATACAAAAAGCCCGGTAACCAGCACATGCGCTTCTGATAAAACAGATGCAACCATTTCCAGATCATCCAGATGATCGTACAAACGAATCGTACCATCGGGCATCAGCTTAAAATGATCTGTATGAAGATTTTCTTCCAGAACCATCACTGCTTTCTGTATATCGGTTGTCTGAATCGCAATATGACGTTTGCACCGTTCATTTAATTCATGATCAGAAATTTCTTCTATAATATTTCCATGATCAAGCAGAATAAACTCTGTTGCCGTTTGATACAATTCTTCCAAAATATGACTGGAGACCAGAATTGTCATTCCGTATTCCCTGTTTAACGTTTTTAATAAATTCCTGATTTCCACAATTCCGGCAGGGTCCAGTCCGTTAACAGGTTCATCTAAAATTAAAAATTCCGGGGTATTCAAAAGAGCCATTGCAATTCCAAGGCGCTGCCGCATCCCTAAGGAAAAATTTCGAACCCTCTTTTTTCCCGTATCGTTTAACCCAACCATATCCAATGTTCTTTTTATCACGGTTTTATCCGGTATGCCACGCTGAATACGCTGTATTTCCATATTCTGATATGCGGTCATTGCAGGAAATAATGCCGGTGTTTCGATCATACTTCCAATCCGTTTACGCTGTTTCTGTAATTCCACAGTTTCTGATTTTCCCCATAAGGAAAGCGTGCCGCTTGTCGGAAATGCAAGTCCCGTGACCAGTCTTAAAAAAGTAGTCTTGCCAGCCCCATTCCGACCGATAAAACCATAAATTTTACCCTTTTTTATCTGCAAATTTATGTGGTCCAATGCCAGTGTCTGCTTATACTCTTTCGTTAAAGACCGGGCTTCTAAAATAACTGAATTCATCTTCCAAACCTCCTTTACAAAAAACAGTATAACGAACATTCTTAAAGAATTCCTTAAGCTGAGATAAGAAGACATTAAAAAAGCATAAAGCCAGGGAACTTTTATTCCTTAGCCTTATGCAGACGATAACCAATGCCCCAGACCGTATCTATAAATTCTTTATCCGGACAAACCGCTTTTAATTTGTTACGCAGATTACTGATATGAACATTAAGCGTATTGTCTTCCACAAAATATTCTGTATTCCACACACTCTGAAAAAGATTTGACTTTGAGAATACTTTGTCCGGATATTTCATCAGCAATTCCAGAATGGCAAATTCTTTTGCGGTTAAAGCCAATTCCGCTTCCTTCAAAAATGCCGTATTCTTTTCCAGATCCAGACATAAATCCCCGTATTGTAAACAGGCAGCCGAACGATTTTCAAACTGTACTCTGCGCAGATTGCTTTCGATTCTGGCAAGCACTTCTTCCATATCAAAAGGTTTTGTAATGTAATCATCTGCCCCAAGACGAAGCAGATCAATTTTATTCTGTGTCGTTTCTTTCGCTGAAATAATAAGAACCGGTATCGTAAATTGTCTGCGTATATCTGCCAGAATAATATCGCCGCTTCGATAGGGTAGCATAATATCAAGTATGATCAGATCAATTTTTTCTTTGTGTAAGAAATCCAGAACATGGAGTCCATCATATTGACTGTACACAACATATCCGTTTTCTTTCAGGAAATCTGTTAACAGCGTATTGATTTCCACATCATCTTCAATTATTAATATTTTATCCACTTGTGTACCTCTTTTTTACAGGCAATATCCTTCTTCCCTGAGTTTCTTTCCCTCTTCGATATAAGAAAGTGCACTCTCTTTTAACCCTGCAATTTCTTCTTCCGTCAATGCCCGCGTGACCTTCGCCGGTCTGCCCATAACCATGCTTCCATCCGGGATATTCTGATGTTCGAGCACAAGGCTTCCTGCTGCGATGAGACAGTTTTTTCCGATCACACTGCCGTTCATCACCGTTGCGCCCATGCCGATTAATGTGTTGTCCCCGATCGTGCAGCCATGAAGAATTGCATTATGCCCCACCGTCACATAATCGCCCACCATGGTCGGGTCGACTTTGGAAGTGTGAACCGTGCAGTTATCCTGAATGTTTGTCCCTTTTCCGATGATAATTTTATTGTCATCCCCACGCAGTACCGCATAAAAAAGAATGGTACTGTCCTCACCGATGGATACATCCCCCATCACTACCGATTCCTTTACGATATTGGCGGATGCCGCTATATTTCCCGTTGTTTTTATCATGACCGATTTCCTCATTTCTTCATTTCATACTGTTTTTAGTATAACATCTCCGTTTTTTCTTCTCAACATGCTCCTGGAAAAGAAAAAGCGAGGACATCAGCAGATGCTCTCGCTCGACTCCATTTTACGATTTATTCGTAAATGTGTTTCTTTTTATCTTTTGCTTTCGCCTGTTTTTTCTTTAACGGGTGTTTTGGATTCTTATCTGACATAGTAATCGCCTCTTTTCCTCATATTCATATGTCAAATTTGTTTCCTTTGTTATGCCTACGTTATAGCACTGTATTCTGGCAATGTCAACCCTGTCTGTTAATTATTTTGTGTTTTTTCTGTGAATATGATAAATTTACTCATTTTAACGCAAGTTGTCAGGCATTTTGTGTTTGTGTTTTTTCTGTGAACTTACAAAATCCTCCAAAAAAAGCCATTGACATTTTAAATTTTCATCCCTATAATGATAAAAGTTCGGTTGCTAACTATTTAAAATCATTTTAAGAAAGGAGTGATTTCTTGCAGGATTTCGATGAAGAACAACTCAAAGAAATTCATATGGGCCGCCTGATCCAGGTACTGTCCCATCAGATGAAACGGAAAAGCTGTGTGAACTCCATGATCAACGACGATGGTCTGACCACCATGCAGAAACATGTGTTGAAATTTCTTCTTCTGGAAACCCTTCACAAGGTTGTCTACCAGAAAGACATCGAAGAAGAATTTCAGATCCGCAAATCCACGGCGACCGGAATGCTGCAGCTTCTCGAAAAAAATGGTTTTATTGTGCGGGAAAGCGAAAAAAAAGATGCCCGTCTGAAACGCATCATTCCTACAAAGAAAGCGGAAGCACTCCGTCCGAGCATCCTTGCACACATAAGGCAGTCGGAAACACAGCTTACGACAGATATTTCCGAAGCTGATGTTCTGACCTGTAAAAAAGTGCTCTGCCAGATGCTCTATAACGTATCAGAACATAAGGAGGTATGTAAAAAAAATGAATAAGAAACTTTTACAATCCGTCCGGGAATACAAAAAGCAATCCATCATTGCCCCTCTTCTGGTTACATTAGAGGTACTGATGGAAGTATTGATTCCTCTGGAAATGGCAAAAATTATTGATATTGGCATTGCAGAAGGAAATCTCGGATATATTATCCAAAGAGGACTTATCCTTGTAATTATGGCAATGATGTCCCTGTTTTTCGGTGTACAGGCCGGAAACTTTGCAGCAATTGCCGGAGCCGGATATGCCAAAAATCTGCGGCACGATATTTATTATAAAGTACAGGATTTTTCCTTTAAAAATATTGACCATTTTTCCACGTCCGGACTCGTTACCCGTATGACCACCGATATTACCAATATCCAGATGGCTTATATGATGAGTATCCGTCTGCTTGCAAGAGCTCCGATTATGATCGTTTTATCCTGGATCATGACGCTGACGCTCAGCAAAAAAGCCGCACTCTTATTCTTAATCGTCATCCCGGTGCTCGGTGGAACGCTGTTATTTATTGCAAAGAAAGCCCATCCACATTTCATCAAGGTGTTTGACGAATACGATGATTTGAACAACTCTGTACAGGAAAATGTAAATGCAGCCCGCGTGGTAAAAGCATTCGTCCGTGAGGATTATGAAATTGACAAATTCCACGGTGTTTCCAAATATGTTTACCAGTTATTCACAACAGCAGAAAAAATTGTTGCCTGGAACTCTCCGGTTATGCAGTTTGTAATGTATGCCGTTATCATGATCCTTGTCTACATTGGTGGAAAAGGCATTGTAACCAAAACGATGGAAACCGGTGCCTTAACCTCCATTATTGTATATGCTTTACAGATCATCGGCTCCCTGATGATGGTAACTTTCGTTTTCGTCATGATTATGATTGCTGGCGCATCAACAGACCGTATCACCGAGGTACTCGATGAAATTCCGGAAATGATTGATCCCGCAGACGCAGTAACTTCCGTTGCCGATGGTGATATTGTCTTTGACCATGTCAGCTTCAGTTATGCCGGTGAGGGAGGAAATCTTTCCTTAAAAGATGTAAATTTGCATATCAAATCCGGTCAGACGGTGGGTATCATCGGTGGAACCGGAAGTGCCAAATCCACTCTCGTACAGCTGATTCCACGTCTGTATGATGTCACGAAGGGAAGTGTAATGGTCAGCGGTGTCGATGTACGCAAATACAATCTGGAAGCTCTGCGTGATCAGGTTTCCATGGTGTTGCAGAAAAACGTCCTGTTCTCCGGAACAATTTACGACAATATCCGCTGGGGCAACGAAAACGCCTCTGACGAAGAAGTGCAAAATGTATGTAAACTGGCACAGGCCGATGGTTTTGTCCGGGAATTTCCGGATGGCTACAACACACAGATTGTCCAGGGTGGAAACAATGTTTCCGGTGGACAGAAACAGCGTCTTTGTATTGCCCGTGCACTTTTGAAAAAACCAAAGATTCTGATTCTGGATGATTCCACAAGTGCTGTAGATACCAAAACCGATGCTCTGATCCGTAAGGCTTTCCGTGAGGAAATCCCGAATACCACAAAGATCATCATTGCACAGCGTGTTTCTTCTATTGAAGATGCCGACCAGATCATTGTTCTGGAAAACGGTGAGATTTCCGGCATCGGTACATCCGAAGAACTGTTAAAAACCAATGCAATTTACCGTGAAGTATATGTATCACAGGTCAAAGGAGGTGAAGATCATGAATAACAAAAAGCCAAAGCTTTCCAAATACTATATTGCTACCGCAAAACGTCTGTTGAAATATGTAACAGAAACCTATAAAGCCCGCTTTATTCTTGTATTTGTATGTATCTTCTTAAGTGCAGTCGCATCCATTTCGGTATCTCTGTCCTTAAAATACATGCTTGATGATTTCATCCTTCCCCTGATTGGACAAAAAAGCCCGGACTATACCGAATTTTACCGTGCACTTGCTGTACTTGGCTGTATTTTCATTGTCGGTGTTATTGCAACATTTATCTATACCCGTATGATGGTATATATCGGCCAGGGTGTGTTAAAGCGTGTGCGTGATGATATGTTTGAGCATATGCAGACCCTTCCGATCCGCTATTTCGATCAGAATACGAATGGCTCTATCATGAGTCTTTACACAAATGATACCGATACCCTGCGCCAGATGATCAGTCAGGCAATCCCACAGGCACTGATGTCGTTTTTCACCATCATTGTTACGTTTATTTCCATGCTGGTCTTAAGTCCCCTGCTGACACTGCTTGCCATTGTTGTCATCGGGATTCTGGTATTTGTCACAAAAAAAATCGGTGGAAACAGTGGAAAATACTTTGTGCGCCAGCAGGTTTCCCTTGCCGACGTGACCGGATTTGTGGAAGAACATATGAATGGCCAGCGTGTGGTAAAAGTGTTCAACCATGAGCAGAAATCCAAAGAGGAATTCGACCAACTCAACGAAGCACTGTTTGACAGTGCCTCACAGGCAAACAAATACGCAAACATGATGGGACCGGTGATCGGAAACATCGGAAATTTACAATTCGTGCTGACTGCTGTTCTCGGTGGTGTTCTCTCGGTTGCCGGTGTGGGCGGCATTACGCTCGGCGTCATGGCCTCCTACCTGCAGTTTACCAAGAGTTTTACCCAGCCGTTTATGCAGGTGGCACAGCAGTTCAACTCCATCGTTATGGCTCTGGCAGGAGCTGATAGAATCTTTGCCCTGATCGACGAAAAACCGGAGACAGACGAAGGCTATGTAACACTTGTCAATGCAAAAAGAGATGCCGATGGCAACATCATCGAATGTAAAGAACGTACCGGCATGTGGGCATGGAAACATCCACATTCCGCAGATGGAAGTGTATCTTACACCCCTCTGACCGGCGATGTCCGTTTTGAGGATGTTACATTCGGCTACAATCCGGATAAGGTCATCTTAAAGGATATCAGTCTGTTCGCCAAACCGGGACAGAAACTGGCATTTGTTGGCTCTACCGGTGCCGGAAAGACAACAATTACCAACCTGATCAACCGTTTCTACGATATTCAGGAAGGAAAAATCCGCTATGACGGCATCAATATCACCAAGATCAAAAAAGATGATCTGCGCCGTTCTCTCGGTATTGTCCTGCAGGATACCCACCTGTTTACCGGAACCATCCGTGACAATATCCGTTACGGAAATCTTGATGCAACCGATGAGCAGATCTACGAAGCTGCCAGACTTGCGCACGCAGACCAGTTCATCCGGATGCTGCCAAACGGTTATGATACCATGTTAAGCGGTGACGGCGAAGAACTTTCCCAGGGACAGCGCCAGCTGCTTTCCATTGCAAGAGCTGCCGTGGCTGATCCACCGGTTCTCATCCTCGATGAGGCAACTTCCAGCATCGATACCCGTACCGAAAGCATTGTACAAAAGGGTATGGATAATCTGATGAAAGGACGTACGGTATTTGTGATCGCCCACCGTCTGTCTACGATCCGAAACAGTGATGCAATTATTGTGCTTGATCATGGACAGATCATTGAACGCGGGGATCATGCGGATCTGATTAAGCAGAAGGGAACCTATTATCAGCTGTATACCGGAAAACTGGAACTTTCCTAAACTGGAAATACTCTCCTATTGCAGAAATATTACAGACTTGTTACAATGCATTTGTACTTAGCTAATACAAATACAAACAGGGAGGTACTTAACTATGTGTTTTAGATTTTTTTCCAACTGCGATTTCTCAGCACTGATCCGTAAGTGTTTTGGATGCTAATAACCAGCAAAAAAGAAGCTGCACACGAAATTTTCTTTTCGTGTGTCAGCTTCTTTTTGCGTTTCCTGTCTGTATTCACCTGACCGGTCCGTCTATGCACGGAAATCCAATTTATTTTTTGATATGTTGATTTAAAAACTCCATTACTTCTCGTTTCTTTGGAATCGCAGGAATTCCACCTCTCTTTTGCACACACAGACATGCTACTGCATTTCCCTGCCGTGCACAGGCACGCAAATCATTCCAGTCCATCTCATCAATTGCTTTGTTCAGGGATAAAAACTGGCTCAGGAATCCACCCCAGAATGAATCTCCGGCTCCTGTTGTATCAACCGCCTCTGTTGCAAATCCCCTGATCTGTTCTTTTCCATCCGTAGTTGCCACAAGTACGCCGTCACTGCCAAGTGTAATGGCAATCAGCTCTGGTCCCATGGAAAGCAACTCCTCCGCAGCTTCTTCATAGCTGTTTTTTCCCGTCAGCAGGAGACTTTCTTCATCCGATACCTTCATCACATCCGCAAATGGAATCACTGCTTTCATTTCCTGTACTGCAGTCTGTTCATTTCTCCACAAGGATGCACGGTAATTTGGATCATAAGAAACCAATGCTCCCGCGTCTTTTGCGATATGAACGGCTTCTAAAGTTGCACTTTTTGCCGGTTCATCCGTCAGGGAAAGCGATCCGAAATGAAAAATTTTACCTTTTTGCAAAAGCGTCGGATCCAGTTCTTCTTTCCGAAGTTGTGTATCCGCGCCCGGTTTTCTTGCAAATGAAAATTTCCGCTCACCGTTTTCATCAATTTCTACAAACGCAAGTGTAGTAAAATACTTATCATCTTCGATCAGATGGTCCACTGCAATCCCCTCATTTTGTAAGGTTCTTTTTAAAAATGCACCATGCATGTCTTTTCCGACTTTTCCAATAAACGATGTCCGGTATCCCATATGGCTTGCAACCGTCAACAAATTCGCCGGTGCACCACCGGGATTCTGCTCAAACAGCTTCATTCCATCTTTTCCGTATCCTGCCTCGGTAAAATCGATCAGCAGTTCGCCGAGTGCTACAATATCAACCTCTTTTTCCATTCTTTAATTCCTCCACAATTTCATTATAACGCTTTTTATTCAGCCGATAAAAGAATAATACCACAGCAGTCACAATCCAGAGAACCCCCGGAATGGTTGTAAATGCATGTTTCATAATGGAAAGTACGGCTGCATTTTGTGTCTGGTTTGCCACATACCCGTATTTTCCGAGTAATCCGGCAAGAAGTGCTGTTCCAATTGCCATTCCAATCTTGTTTCCAAGCGAAATAAACGCATATTGAAATCCATCGTTGCGCAATCCGGTTTTCCACTCACCGTACTCCACACAATCCGGAATGATTGCATAAATTGCGGTATTGAATCCGGAAAAGAAAAACTGTGTAATTCCAGACAATGCATAAAAGATAACCGGAGCTTCTTTTACATTAAAGAAAAACATGGAAAGCATCGAAATTCCTGTCAAAAGTGCAAATACACTGGCAGTTCTTCCTTTATTGTTCAGTTTACGGAATACCGGCTGAAAGCAGGCTGCTCCAATAATGGAAGGAATAATGATGCACATCGAATAAGTGGTATAATACGAGGCATTTCCTTCTACATAAGTAAAATAATATAGGACATCCGCATTTCTTCCATATAAAGTAAAACCAAATAAAATCTGTCCTACCAGAGCCAGCAGATACGGACGATTCTGAAGCACCGCTTTTAGCTGGACTTTTATAGAAATTTTTTCTTTTTCCGGTGTGATCACAGCCTCTTTTGTCTTTGCAAAGCAAAAGAAATGACATGCTGCAAAAATGCATCCATAAATAACTGCCACCGTCAGATACCCGGTTTTTGCACTGCTGCTTCCAAATTTGTTAATCAAAGGAACGGTAATGATATTTAACACACCGATTGCAATCATTGCTGCAACGGAACGGGAAGTGTTGATTTTTGCACGCTCATCAATGTCCTGTGTCATTGCTCCACAGAGTGTTCCATATGGAATATTCACACAGGTATATCCCAAAACAAGGAGACAATATGTGATTACCATATATACAATTTTTGCAGTCTGATTCCAATCTGGTCTTGCCCAGAATGTCATTACAAGGAGCACCGCCGTAATCGGTGCCGCCACCAAAAGCCATGGACGGTATCTTCCCCATCTTGTCTTTGTCTTGTCGGTCAGTCCCCCGACAATCGGATCATTAATGGCATCCCAGAATCGGGAAAACAGCATCAGTGCAGACACTGCTGCCATACTGATTCCAAATACATCGGTATAAAAAATCATTAAAAAATTGCTGACAAACATCCAACTGAAATTACATCCCACATCACCAAAACCATATGCAATTTTGCTGATCAGCGGCACTTTTCCACTTCTGTTCTCGCTACCCATACGTTCCTCCTACTTCATCAGAGTTTCTGGCAAAACTCGATTCTCTCCTCATTCGGTCCTTTAATCATGAAAAACTTTACGCCATTATCCCAAAACGGAAGCTGCTCAATTCCATCCGTAATGACTTCATATCCATTTTCACAGATCTTTTTATACATTTCTTCAATATCTCTCACATCCAGTGCGACATGCTGATATGCCCCGTCTGCCATCACTGCCTGTCCGTTCTCAAACGATTCGATGCAGTAATTCTGAATCTGTAAAAATGCTACCTTTTCTTTTGCCTTTTCATTATAGGTTTCTAAAATCACTTCAAATCCCAGACTTTTATAAAATTCGATTGTCTTTTTTAAATCATTTGTCGGGAGCCCTATGTGGGCTACTCCGACAATTCCATATTCGTTTTTCATCTGTTTAATCCTCCTGCACATTGATGATGACTTTCATCGTTGTCTCACGGTTATCATCAATATACTGGTATGCTTTCAGATAATCTTTAAATGCAAACGTTTTTGAAATTAATGGTTTCAAATGTACTTTTCCCTCATTGACAAGACGGATACCATCTACATAATCGTCATGCCGGTACATCATGGTACTTTTAATATCGAGTTCGTGATCATTTGCGACTGCCAGATCCACCTCTGCCATTCCTGCAAATACTGCAACCAGTACGATCACACTTCCTTTTCTTGCATATTTGATTGCCTGCCCCATCGTAATGTTATTTCCTGCACAGTCATAGATCACATCTGCCTTATCCGGACCAAATGCCTCTACCATAGCCTCTCCAAAATCTTTGTGCAGCGTATTGACACATACATCAATTCCACATTCTTTTGCTTTTTCCAAACGCAGATCACTGACATCGGTAATCATAACCTTTGCTGCTCCCATCCCTTTTGCTGTTTGTGCAACAAGATTTCCAATTGGACCTGCGCCGATTACTGTGATATTCATTCCTTTTACATCGCCCATCTGCTTTACTCCATGAACTGCAACTGCAAGAGGCTCGATCATCGCCCCTTCTTCATAAGACATATCTTCCGGAATCGGTGTTACCTTAGATGCATCTACTGCAAAATATTCAGAAGCCGTACCTGTGGTCTGGAATCCCATAACCTTTAATTCCTCGCAAAGATTATATTTTCCATGTCGGCACGGATAGCAGTGTCCGCAATAAACCTGTGGTTCAATCGTAACTTTCTGTCCGATCTGAAACCCGGAAACATTTTTCCCTATTTCTGCAATTTCTCCGGAAACCTCATGTCCCTGTGTCACCGGATATTTCGTAAACGGATGTTTTCCATGATATACATGGATATCGGAACCACAGATACCGATATTTCTGATTTTTACCAGTACCTGATCATCCTTGACTTCTGGAACCGGAACCTCTCTGAATGTAATTTCTCCTGGATTTGTCATTACCTGCTGTAACATAATTGCTTCCTCCTTTATATTTGTTTTCTTTTGTTTTATCTTTTATAAAATGTTTTATTAAAGTAACTACATTATTGTCCCATTCCTCTGTTTTGTCAATAGATTTTGATATTTTTTACCAGTTGCACAATTTTTTGTTTTACTTTTTGTACAGTTTTTCTAAATTTTTAAACAAAAAAAAGTTCCCTCTTTACCGCATGTACACTCCAGTAAAGAAGGAACTTTTTTTAATTTTATCATTACGAACAGCATTCTTTTACATATTCATACAAAAAATGTTTTGCCGCACCAACCGCCGATGCTTCTTTTTCATAAGAACAATTTTTCAGATAAGAAATATCCCGGTCAAATCCATTGTAAGACAATACCTTCTGTCCCAATGGAATCATATACTCTGCCAGTACACCTCCGACATCTCCCCCAAGTATAATATCCATATCATATGCCATCCGAAGATTGGATATCAGGATAGCAAGATGATCCAGATATCTTTCCCATTTTTGTTCAGCTTCCTTATTTCCCTGTTTCAACTGTTCCATAAATTCTTCCAGAGAAATTTTTCCGTCCCCAGTCAGCACACTTGCCGCACAATAAGCATCTGCACACCCCTGCTTTCCACAATAACATCTGTCCCCTCCGGGAATCAGGATCATATGACCAAACTCTCCTGCCTTCTGGTTCTGTCCACGAAACAATTTTCCATCAATGCAAAATGCCCCTCCAAGTGTATGATTTAAGGAGAGATAGATCGCATTGTTATATTTTTGTGTATCTTCCGCAAGCATAGCAGAATTGGCATCATTCTCAAAATAAACAGGAAATCCCAATGCCTGTTCCAAAAAACGCAGACTGTAATTTTCTACCTGAAGAGCATGCGATTTTAGAACTGTCTTCTCATTCTGATCGATAATTCCGGGAATTGCAATTCCAATCCCTAAAATATCTTTCTCCGTTTTGCATTCTTTCAGAAACTGTTGTACCTGCCCGGCGATTTTTACACTATAATCAATATCCGGTGAAAATTTTAAACGGACACGTTTCAGATGTTCGATTTCATATCCTAGATTTACGAGTACCATTTCCAGATGATTCGCGGTAATTACAAGTCCCATTGCCCTGCAATATTCCCTGTTAATTCCTATGCTTTTGGCTTTTCTTCCCCCGGTAGATGCATACTCTCCATTTTCTACAATCAGTCCCTTTGCAATCAGCTCATTGACATTTGTCAGAACCGTAGGCATACTAAGCCCCAGTTCTTTTGCCAGTTCTGCCTTTGATGTAACGGAATGGTTCAACATGTAATTTATAATTTCAGTTCTTGCTATATTGCGTTTTTCTCTTTTTTCCGGCATAATCTTCCTCTTAAATAAAGTATTTTATAAAAGTATCATATGCTTTTATTTATTATTTGTAAAGGACAAATTTTCCTCCATGAATTCTTTACTGCCCAATGCCAGAATACCATCATCCATAAGAAAAACCCCCGGCAACTGCCGGAGGCCTTCTATTTGCCACATTTTTATTTTTTCAGTCCCTTAACGGTAACCACCTTTGTGTAAATGTTTCCCTTATCATCACTGATCCAGATGGTATATTTTCCGTTTTTCTTTACCTTAAACGAATACTTCTCTCC